>Ga0335078_10000492_pt1 | contig 61154 bp, 49 predicted proteins | sample Lox_Sample_32_FD_206711 | JGI IMG/M metagenome (GOLD analysis project Ga0335078, IMG submission 206711) | Soil microbial communities from Loxahatchee National Wildlife Refuge, Florida, United States - Lox_Sample_3.2 | ecosystem: Environmental > Terrestrial > Soil > Wetlands | place: USA... | reverse complement strand
GTGCGGTCGCGAGGGTGTCTATCTCATTCGTCACACAATGATCATGGACGCCCTCGCCTCATGTCCGCAGGCCATCCCCACGCATAGGTCATCTAGTAGCCGAAGACCCCGAGCGGGCTCGGCGCGGCGAACTCGATCCGCAGCACCAGGTGGCCGTTGGGCAGCCGCGGAGTGCTGACCCGGCTGGGGCGGTACTGCGAGTCACCGGAAGCTTCCGCGTTAACCGCCGCCAGCATGGCCCGCTTGCGGGCGCTGCTGGTGACGGCCAGATCGACAGACCGGAACGGGGCAATGCTTCTGGTCACCCCGGGGTCTGCGTCCCCGAATCCGATCACCTGCACCGGGTGCTTCTCGATCTCCGCGACGACGACTATCACCCGCGAATCGACCTGGCCAGCCTCGAGCTCGCTCCGCTCGGTGGCCGAGATCTGGCCCGCGGCCGGGACCACCAGCTCGGCGCCGGCCGCCTTGCGGGCCGCCAGGTCCTTGGCGGCGTCGGCGCGGTAGGCGGCCGCTCCGTCAGGGGCGACCGCACGGACCGAGATCTGCTGGGCGCCGGAACCGAACCGGGCGATGACCCCGGGGGCATAAACGGCGGCGAGCCGGGCGCCAAAGTGGCGAGCGACCGCTGGCGTGGCGATGACGACGGAGGAGCCGGCCAGACTCTCTGATCCTGGCCACAGGACCCGGACCCGGTGAGCGGCGATCCCGTGGGTCTGCAGGACCCGGCACATGACCGGGTCACACGCCACGGTGCTGCTGGCCGCTACCTGGCTGGCCACCCACCCGGCGGTGGCATCGCGGATCGCCGGCGAAATCCTGGCCGACGAGACAAAGCGGTTACCGTCGCTAAGTCCCTTCTTGTGCATCATGGCGAACACCCCGCCGCCGGCCACGAGGACGGCCACGATTACCAGCAGCCCAGCCATTCGGTAACCCCGGCCGGACCGCTCTTTCCCCGCCCGGGACTTCGCCTTTTTTACCGCCGCCTGCGGCGGCGTAGCTATCTTTCCCCGGGCGGCTGGCCGGGAATCCGCAGGTCGTTTTCTGGCCGGCCGGCGGCCCGGCGGGGACGGTGGCACGGGGACCGTGAGGTCCTCAGCCACCGCGTCCTGGCTCGCGGGTCCGGCTGCCGAAGCGCCCTGCTCAGGCGCCAGCTGCTGCTGATCAGCGGCGGGCGTGCTGGCCAGGTCATCGGTACTGGCCGGTGATTCGGTTTCCGGCCAGGCAGATGTGAAAGGGACGGGCCGGGTCTCGTCTTCAGAATTCTGTGGACCTTGCTCCGTTTTTGTTAACGCGAACGCCGACCTCAGCCGGGCTGGTGGCTGCCGGGCGCCATTCGCACCGCGGTCGCGGTGCGGCAGCCGGGAAGGCGCTGGTGGAGGCGGCGCGGACGGCCGGCCCGGCGGCATGGCCCCGCTCTGGGCGGGCTGCTGTTCCGCGGCCGCCAGCTCTTCCGCGGCGTCCCGCGCTTGCGAGGCGGCGGCCGCGGCGCGGAAGCGCTCCAGGAATGAATCGGGCAGCACGGGCCGCTCGACCCGGACCGGTGGCCGCGCGCCGTTCGCACCCCGCGTCCGCCGGGGCAACGTCGAGGGTTGCCCAGCGGGCTCGGCGGGTGGTGACGCTGCACCGGCTGCTGCCGTCCTGGCTGCTGGCATGGATCCATCGGGCTCTGGCGGCGTCAGAGCCGAATCTGCTGACCGGTCCGCCGCGTCCGAATGCTGCCGAGACGGCGGGACGCGGCTTTCTTCGCGCATGCGAGATCCCCCTGGAGGCGTTAGCGGGACGCCTACAACTGCCGTACAGCGGAGCATACGCCGGGTTACTTTTCAAGACGCATTACGAACTGTAGCGGCGAAACTACTCGTTAGCAGGGCTCCAGACGCCCGCTGTCCATGACCCGGTTCTCCTGACCCGCTCCCCCGGTTCCCCCCTCCTGCTCCGGATGAATACACCGGAACCCTGAGCGGCAACAGCCCAGAACTCGGGGATACGGCTGACCACAGCAAAGTAGGCAAAGACACCTCCCGGCAAGAAGCCGGCAGGTAGCTTGGCGCGTACGACATTCCGGTAGTGGGGGGATATCGCTACGACTTGCCATGTATTAACTACTGCACGAGTGCTGGGGAAGCACGGCTGGGCCGCACCCGGTTCCTGCCCGGTATCGTGGCCGGGCGCGGCAGCTGGCCTGAGGCTTCAGCGCAGTTCGTGCCGGGTCGTGGCCAGCCCGCGATGCGGGGCCACCGCATCGCTGAGAGGCCGTTCCGGTGGCACCGTGGGGGATACGTGATCTGGCGCTACGTCCGCACCCATGAACGCGGCGGGCCAGCTTTAGCACAACCACCGGTGAGCCCAGACGGTACCGTGGCCTGGCGCCGGCTTCGCCAGTCCTGGCTGCTGCTCCGCCCGGCTGCGGGCAGCGGTTTCCAGGCAGCGGGAGTCCAGCTTCAGGTGACTGCGCCGGTGGTGGCCGGCACCCGGCCGGACACCGCCCCCAGCCCGCCCGTGGGCACCCGGCATCCTGGCGAGGAGTCACCCCGGGCGCCCGGCTACCTGCCCGGGTGGGTCGCCGGGACCCAGCGATGGTGGCCGCTGCTGGCCGTGCTGGCCGTCCAGGCCGCGCTGTCGCTCCGGCTCGTATGGACCAACACCGCTTTCCAGGACGAGGCCCTCTATCTCCGGGCCGGGCATCTGGAATGGGCGCACTGGCTGCACGGGGCGGCGGTCCCCGATTTTCCGGCGTACTTCTCCGGGGCGCCGGTCATCTACCCGCCGCTGGGCGCCCTGGTGGACACCCTCGGGGGCCTGACCGCGGCCCGCGCGCTGTCGCTGGGCCTGATGCTGGGCGTTACCAGCCTGCTGTGGGGCACCACGGCCAGGCTCTACGGGCAGCGGGCAGCGCTCCTGGCGGCCGGATTGTTCGCCACCCTGGCCGGCACCCAGTTCCTGGGGGCCGTCGCGACGTATGACGCACTCGCCCTGCTGCTGCTGGCGCTCGCGGCGTGGCTGGGCGTCCGCTCGGCCGCTGGCCGGCCCTGGCCACGGGTTGTGTTCCTCATCCTGTCCGGCGGCACCCTCGCGGCCGCCGATGCCGTCAAGTACGCGACAGCCCTGTTCACTCCGGCCGTGCTGGCTGTCGTGATCTTCGCGACATGGCGGCGGCGCCGGAGGGCGGCTGCCCTGGCCGCCGGGCTGACCCTTGTCGGCACCTGGCTCACGCTGATCCTGGCGGCGCTCGCGGCCGGCGGCCACGGATACTGGCTGGGCATCACGGCCAGCACCCTGTCCCGGTCGCCCGCGAGCACCCCGGTGACCGAGATCTTCCAGCGGGCCTACATCTGGACCAGCCTGATCATGGTCCTGGCCGTGCTCGGTGCGGTACTGGCCAGCCGCCGCGAACCCAGCGGCCGGTTCCTGCCTGCCGCGCTGGCCGCCACCGGCCTGCTGGCGCCGGCCGCCCAGGCCCGGCTGCACACGGCGGTCAGCCTGCAGAAGCACGTGGTGTTCGGCGCCTGGTTCGCTGCGATCGCGGCCGGCTATGCGCTGGCCCGGCTGAGCCGGGTCGACCCGGGCCGCGGCTGGGCGGCCGTCATGGCGCTCCCGATCGCCGCCTCGACGCTCTTCGGCTCGATGGGTCAGGCGGCTGCCCTGTACGCAGCGTGGCCGAATTCCACCGATGCCATCCACGTGCTCCGGGCAGCCGCCCACGCGCATCCCGGGCACTACCTGGCCGAAGACTACGACGTGGAGGCGTACTACCTGCGCTCGGCCATTCCTTGGCCGCGCTGGTCGAGCACCTATTACTTCCACTACCGGGGTGTGCCTCCGGGGGCCGACTCCTACCGGGCGGCGATCGCCCGGCACTACTTCGCCCTCGTCATCCTCACCTATGGGGATACGGCCGCCACCGACCGGGCGGTTACCGCAGACATGCGTCGCAGCGGTGGCTATTACGTGCTGACCCGCGCGGGCCGGTTCACCATCTGGGCCACGCAGCCGGGGGCCATAGCCCAGCCGGCCGGGAAGAGCCATGGTAGCCACTGAGTCGCCGGCCACCGGGTCACCGGCTACCGCGCAGCTGCCCGGCAGCTACCTGCCGCAGCCGCCCGCTGACCAGGAAAAGTATCAGTACTTCGGCAAGCAGCGGCGCTGGGCGTTCGCCTGGCTGCTGATCGCGGCCACCGGCATCCTCTATGGATACGTGCACGTGGCCGAGCACGCCTGGGTGGTCGCCCCGCTGATGTGGCTGCTGCTGATGGTCATGGTGCCGCCGGTCGTCGTCAACTTCTGGCTGCGGACCGGGAAGCCGAGACTGACCCTGGCCGGCCATCAGGCCACCGTGGCCGGCTACCGCGAGCAGGGCGAGACCGTGGACGTCTTCCTGCCCAGCTGCGGTGAGCCGGTGGCCCTGCTGGACAACACGTTCCGGCACGTGAGCCACCTCGCCTGGGGTGGCCAGAAGACCGTCTACGTGCTCGACGATTCGGCCCGCGACGCCATCCGCGAGCTGGCCGACGAGTACGGCTTCCAGTACGTCGTGCGTCCCAACCCGGGCGAGATGAAGAAGGCCGGAAACCTCCGCCACGCGCTGAGCATCAGCGTGGGCGCCTTCATCGCCGTCATCGACGCCGACTTCGCCGTCCGCCCGGAGTTCCTGTACGAGACCATGCCCTACTTCTGCGATCCCCAGGTCGGCATCGTCCAGACCGCCCAGTACTTCGACGTCGGCAACCGGTCGATCTCGTACATCCAGCGCTACGCCGGAACGCTCCAGGAGATCTTCTTCCGGTTCATCCAGCCGGCCCGGGACCGCTACCGCGCCGCGATCTGCGCCGGCACGAACCTGGTCTACCGCCGGGCCGCCGTCACCGCGGCCGGCGGCTTCGCGTGGGTCCCGATCGGCGAGGACGTGCACTCCGGGGTGAAGCTGGCCTGGGCCGGCTATGAGACCCGCTACCTCCCGATCTGCCTGGCCCGGGGGGTGGGCCCGACCGACTTCCCGTCGCTGGCCAACCAGCAGACCCGCTGGTGCCGCTCCTCGATGCTGCTGATGCTGGAGAGGCACTTCCAGGAAGCGCGATTCACCTGGCAGCAGCGCGCCGCCTTCTGGGCCGCGTTCCTGTACTACATGTCATCGGCTGCGCTGCTGCTGACCGGGCCCTTCCCCGCCCTGACCATGATCTGGTTCTTCCCCGAGCGCGTCCACGCGCACAATTACCTGCCGATGCTGCCCGCGTTCGCGGCGACCCTCTTTGTGTTCCCGATGCTGAGCCGTGGCTGGCGGCCCACCATTTACCGGGTGTGCGTGATGAACTCCTGCTGTCATCTGTACGCCATCTGGTATGCGATCCGGGGCAGCGTCGCCGAGTGGGTTCCCACCGGAGCATCGAGCCGGGGCGGGCAGGTCCCGGTAATGGTGAACCGGATCTTGTGCACATGGATTGTCCTCGTGCAGGTACTTCTCTGGTCAGGCCTGGTCCTGCGGGTCGCCGAATTCGGCTGGCAGCCGTATTGGGCAACCGCGCTCCTGGCCGGAGTGCAGCTGTATATGCTTGCGCCCTTGCTGACACCCAGCAAAGGCATCTGGAGTAACACCCAAGATGAGGAGGCGGCGGCGGAGGTAGCAGCATGAGACGCGTCATCCGCTGGGCAGTTAATTTCCCGCAGGTGGTACCGCCCAAAGAGAAACAGATGGCGCCCGCCCCAGGCCGCGACCGTAGTTCCGAGGGAGCCCCCGCATGAGAGAGCGCAGAAGAAAACAGCGAAGGCCGGGACGGCTCCTGGCGGTGGGCGTAGTGATCATCGCCGCGGCAGCGACCGCCGGGGCTGTCGTCCTGCATAACCGGTCGGACCCTTCCGGGCCGCTGCCGGTCCAGCTTCCCGCGTCGGCTGGCTCCTATCTGGGCGTATACACGAAGGGCCTGCCGGAATCCTACGCCGGGGTGTCCGCGTTCAAGGCTGCTACCGGATCCAAACCCGATGTGGTGATGTACTACAGCGGCTGGTACGTGCCCTTCCCAACCAAGTTCGCCACCACCGTGGCCAATGAGGGCGCGGTGCCCCTGGTGCAGATGGACCCGGAGAACATCAGCCTGAGCCAGATAGCCCGCGGGAAATACGACGCCTACCTGAGTGCCTACGCGGCCGCGGTCCACACCTACCGGCACCCAGTCATCCTGAGTTTTGGCCACGAAATGAACGGAAACTGGTATTCGTGGGGCTACGGGCGTACCTCACCCACGGTGTTCAAAGCCGCCTGGCGGCACGTCGTAACCCTCTTTCGTAGTTTCAGGGCCACGAATGTCACCTGGTTGTGGACGGTAAATATCGTCGATCATGCACATGGCGGCACGATCCCCAGCCCGGGCCCGTGGTGGCCCGGTAGCTCCTACGTGAACTGGGTAGGAATCGACGGCTACTATCTCAAGCCGTCCTGGCAGTTTGCCCCCCTCTTCGGGCCGACTATTACTGAGATACACAAGCTAACCCAGGATCCCATACTCATTGCAGAGACCGGAGCAGTACCTGCCGCCGGGCAGCCGGCGAAGATCGCCGACCTGTTCGCCGGAATCCACCGCTATGGCCTGCTCGGATTCGTCTATTTCGACTCAACAACCAAAACCCGGCTGCACTTCGGCATCGAGAGTCCCGCAGCTGTCGCCGCCTTCCGTCAGGGAGCTAGCACCTACACCAGGCCCGGATCATAGGGGGGCGGGTTTGTCGAGCCGGCCGGACACCAGGCGGGAAGCACGAGAGCCAAGGCGAAGTACGGTTTTCGCTGACCGCGGACGCGCACGTCCGCGGCCGGGGACTCCGCGTCGGCTCAGCCCGCGCCGCCGACGGGCCAGGCGGCTCGCGACGATCATGGCGGCCTCGATGGCGATCGCAGCCGTCGGCCTGCTCACGGCCCGGTTCGGCGAACGCCCAACGCCAGCGGTGCACGCTGATCCGCCGCCGGTGAATTTCACCCTGCCCACGACTCCCGGGTCCTACCTGGGGGTGTATGGACAGGGTGTCCCCGCCTCTTACGCCAGCATTAATGCGTTCAGCGCGAAGACTGGCATCAAGCCCAGGCTCGTTGTCTACTACAGCGGATGGTTCGAGCCGTTCAAGACAAACTTTGCGCTCACGGTGGCCCGCCATGGCGCAGTGCCACTCGTGCAGATCAACCCAACGGGCATCAGCCTGGCCGCGATCGCGGCGGGCAAATACGATGGCTATCTGACCTCCTACGCTGAGGCTGTCCATTCGTATAATCACCCGGTCATCTTGAGCTTCGGTCATGAGATGAACGGCAACTGGTACTCCTGGGGCTACCGGCACACCCGGCCGGCTTCGTTCGTGGCGGCCTGGCGGCACATTGTCACGGTCTTCCGCGAGTCGCGGGTGCACAACGTGACCTGGCTGTGGACTGTCAACGTCATGCACCGGGGTAGGAGCATCGCCAGCCCGGCCGCTTGGTGGCCCGGACACAGGTACGTGACCTGGGTGGGACTGGACGGTTACTACTACAAGCCGTCCTGGACGTTTGCCCCACTCTTCGGCCCCACCATCGCTGTGGTCCGCAAGCTAACCCAAGATCCGATACTCATTGCCGAAACCTCGGCATCTCCGACCACAGACCAGCCAGCCAAGATCACTAACCTGTTCGCGGGTATCCGCTTGTACGAGCTGCTTGGGTTCGTCTGGTTCAACTCGGTCCACAACCTGGACTGGCGTCTCGACAACCCCGCCGCTGTTGCCGCATTCCATCGGGGCGCCAAAACCTACCGCAGCCCAGCCCGCCACCCCTGACGGTGGAGCCTGTGATCAGCGCCTAGCGCTGGCTGTTTGCGGACCAAAGGTGTGCGCTCCGAAGGGGGATAAGCGCAGGCCTTAATTACGCATTGTCATAAATTCGTCACGATGTGCCGCTGAAGTCAGCTCCTGTTACTAAATAGTGCAATTAGCCCTCGTTCGCGAAGTGCAGGCTGTACCTTTCTCATAAGAGATATTCCGAGCCCTGTGAGTATCGTCGCGGCGCGTGACGCTGCCCGTGCTTCGATCGGCCCGGAGGTGGGGGTAGTGAGGTCGCTCCTGTACGTGACTGATCACAGTCAGGCCGGGCAGCAGATCACAACGTCGTAACAGGTAGGGGGGATTCCAGCCTGTGGTGGTTTCGAGCGACAGACCGAAGTGTCTGGAAACGGGCCCTGCGGACGGGGTGCCGACGGCTAAATTCTTCAGGACCTATCGGTATGCGAGGACACTCGCTCCTGCAGCAGACTCACTTGTTCACGAGCCCGGGATCCCGACGTGCGAGTTCCGGGCCAGGAAACTGCCACGTGGTGCCGCCTGGCTCGTCTGTCAGGACAGCCTCACGTTAGCCAGGGCGCCGGCTAGGAAGATATCGATCCTGACAGCGAGATTGACGAAGTCATGGGTCAGCCTGGTCATCTCGCACAGGGGTGATGAGTGGGCAATCGACAGTGCGGTGGGGTCTCTGGTCGATCGGGATTTCCTCCGGCTCTCACAGATTATCCTCATCGGCTCACCAGACGACCTTCCAGGATGGCGCGCAGCTGGTCCCAGTGACCCGACACTAGCGGTCCACGAAACCCGAACTGTGCTTGCAGCCCTGGCCCCGCCGTACCGATGGCTCACCCGAGGCTGCAAAGCTCCGGCATCCCCCGGACCCCTCACCTGATGCAAACAGGAGACGGATCCTTGGTTCAAGATAGCCCGTCACTGGGCGACACGGCGTTCGCCAAACGCCAGCGCGCCGGCGTTGCTGAACTTATGCGGATCGCCATAAGCGCGCCCATTACTGCGCCCATTCCCATTATCTCAGCACCGTCTGCGCCACTTGCCCCGGCTCCTTCAGCAGAGGAACTCCGGCGGCGAGGGCATCATCGCGCCCCCACCCGTACCGGCACGGTGGTCACGGCTCACAAGGCCAGGTTCGCGTCATTCAGCGTGATCGGTGCCGCGGTCTTCGTCATGGGCCTCGTGATGCAGATGGTCCTAGTTCGCTATGTGCACCTCAGCCCCATCCCGGCCTTCGTCATCCAGGGCGTTGTCTCAGTACAAATATCCTTCCTAGCCAACCGCAACTGGACGTGGCGCGACCAAGACGTATCATTCTTTCTGGCCTGGTACCGCTTCAATGTCCAGAAGATCGCTACTTCAATTGCCAACGCGCTGGTATACGCGGGAATGGTCAAGGTAGGCGTCGACTATATTGCCGCCAACGTCGCCACCACAGCAGTTTTTACCGTGGTCAACTACGTGGGCGGCCACTACTGGTCGTTTGCCCCAGGTGGTGTCCTCACCGACGAGGCGCTGCCCTCCGAGATCACCGTCAAGCCCCGCACCCGATGGCCATCAGTCAGCGTAATAGTTCCCTGCAAGGACAACGCCGAGACCATCCGCGAGACCGTCCAGTCCTTGCTCGGCCAGCATTACCCCGCTCTAGAAGAGGTCATCCTGGTCGGATCGACCGGTGACACTACGTGGCAGGCGCTCACCGACGTCCGCGATCCGCGCCTCGTGATACTTGAGCAGGAACGCGTCCCCGGTCTCCGTGACCCAGCGATCAAGCGTGATAAGGGGCTGCGGAAAGCCACCGGAGAAATTCTGGCCCTGGCGGATAGCGATATCGTCATGGAATCCCAGTGGCTCTTGCGCGGGGTCACAGCCCTGATCGAGCAGGGCGCTGGCGTGGTCGCGGGGGGAATGCGCTCGATCCACGACACATTCTGGGGCCGGTTTGTGGATTCCAACCGCCTGGGTGCCAAGACCCCTCGCCTCCCGGCCCCATACTTAGTGACGGCCCAGAACTTCGGCCGGCGCAACCGTAAGCCCCCAGTCACAGCTAACGCCATCTTCACCCGCGAGGTTTACGACGCCCACCCGCTCGATACGAGCTGGATGTACGGGTACGAAGACTATGAGTGGTTCTGGCGGATCGTCAAAGGTGGCGTCCGCATCATGTTCACTGACCAGCTCACTGGCCGGCATCATCACCGCCGCAGCTTCCGCAGGCTTGTCCACGAATACAAGCGGGCTGCGGGCGGCTGTGCGAAATTTATTAAACGGCACCCAGACAGCCCGCTTGCCCGAAAGCGCCTCATGCAAGTGATCGCGCTCCCCATCAGCGGGCTGCTCGCACTAGCCGCAGCGGTCGCCGCTGTCATGACGGGGCATGCACTAGCGGTGGCCGTAGCCATAACCGCCGGAACAGCAGTGCTGACGGCCCGCGAGGTCGCCCACTCCCGCACAGCTGAGAGCGTGGTTTACCCTGTCGCTGGGGCCGTTCTGGGATTGGTGTTCACCGCCAGCCTGGCCCGAGGAATGCTGACCCCAAGTACACGCGCTCAAGGCAAACGGGCCAGAGCGAAGGCATCGCTGAATTACCGCCCTGCCCTGCTGTTCCTGGCAGCGCTCGCTGCTGGTGGCGCACTGCGATTCTGGCAGTTGGCCACGAAACCAGGCTGGCAGTACGACGAGGCCGTCTACAGTCGGGTCACCATCAACCTCCTTCGTCACGGGACCCTGAACGGCCACATCACCGTCAACACCCAGTGGCAGCCGTACCTCTATCAACCGCCGTTTTACTTCCTCGCCCTGTCCCGGTGGTTCGCAGCCATCGGGGTGAGCATCTATCACGCACGGATCCTCGGGGTACTCTGCGCCCTCACGACGCTGGTCCTGCTGTTTCGGCTGATGTGGCGGATCCACGGGCCTCACGCGGCTCTGTTCACGCTCTTGCCGGTGATCTTTGACGGCTGGCTGCTCTATATCCAGCGGGCTTCCTATATCGAGAACCCACTGCTAACTCTGGTGACTGCTGGGTTTCTCCTTTACCAGCGGGCCATGCAGAAGCCCACGTGGCAGCGCTTCGCCTTGGCTGGTGGGGTGATCGGTTTCGCCGCAGTGTTCAAGCACACGGGAATCTACGGGATCCTCGCGATCGGGCTGTGCTGGCTGATCCGGCGCCAGCAGCGCCAGAACCATCTCGTCCTGCTCGGCACTGCCGCCACAGTCCTTCTGGTTTACGCCGTAGTCATGATCCACTTCTTCGACGTGCCCGGACATAACTGGTATACGCAGCAGACCGCAGTCCAATTTGAGCGCGTCCTTGGCCTGCGGCACTCCGGGGGCACCTTGACCTCGCCGGTTAAGGCGCTGCACTTGCTGCTGGCCCAGTACCGCGTGTTCGCCGCCAGCCTCGCGGTCGCCGTGGCTGCGTTCGCCATGGCTATCTGGCGCGTGTTGCGCTGCTGCCGGATGCGTAGCTGGCAGCCTCTGACGAGGAATGCCGTGCTGTTTTCATGGATGACAGCCGGGGTCGTGGTTTTCGGGGTCTCGTCATTGCGGTTCCCTCAGTATTTTGCCTTGATCCTGGTCCCGGCCTACTGCTTCTTCTGGTCCGAGGTATGGCACTACGACTGGCGTCAAGGTATTAAATACGCCGCGATGGTGACTGCCGTAATGGCCGGGCTCGCCTCATGGTGGCTGCGGATACCCTCCCAGGAGGATAACGCCTTCGCGGACGCCCAGCGGTACGCTGCCACCCATATTCCGCCGGGTGCGATCGTAGTCACCGAAGAGACCATGGGAGACCTGATCCAGCAGCCATGGTGCAAGGTTGAGTACACCCCGCCCTGCCAGCATTCAGCATCCTACGCGATCACCTGGAAGACCTACTTGCAATCCAGTTGGCAGCTCGGCGGGCCAGAGTTCGCACAGATGATGCACGGGGCGACCCCCATCGCTTCATTCACCGGATTCTCCGGCACGGCCACGGTATGGAGACTGAAGTGAGGCGCTGGAAGCTGGGGCTCGTTCTGCTGGTCGCCACGGTGGCAGGATGCGGGCACCCGTTCATCCCTGCGTCCACGCTGCACCGCAGCCGGGCGGCTCAGGTAGGGCCTCCGGTGACTGGCCGGCCATTGCTCGGAGTGGACCTATACGCACAGTCCGACTACCCCTTGCCCAGGGCTCGTAAGTACGGGGCCAGGAATCTTGCCTACGTTCATGACACTCTGGGAGCGCAGGCAGTAGGGATCGCCTGGAACTTCTACTCGCCGGGCAATCACTCAAACCAGGTTGAGCGGAATAAGATCACCCTGTCCCCCGAAGCGGTGACAGCGCTAACCCGCGAGGCGTACACGAATCACATGGTGGTCGAGTATCGGCCATTGATCCGGGTCGGGCCGAAATGGGGCTGGGAGGGGTTTATCTATCCGACCGATCCGCAGGCCTGGTTCAATGCCCTTTACCAGGCAGAATTGCCTTATCTGCAGATAGCGCAACGACTGAAGGTGCGGGAGTTCGTGGTATCAACGGAACTGCAGACACTAAGCTCCAGCTACCTATGGAGGCAGTTCCTGGCCCGGGTCGCGCATGTCTACCACGGCATCGTTTCGTATGCCGCAGCCGAGTACGACTACTATAACTCCGCCACGCACCCGGTCCTGCCCATACGCCTGCTGGGCATGGATTCCTACCCCCATATTAACCTCCCGCCCACAGCGACGGTCAGGCAGCTGGTAGCCGGCTGGTCACATCGGTTTAGCGGAGTTTCTAAGAGTGAACTGGCCCGGACAGCGATTGACGAAATCGGCATTCAGGCGGCACGCGACGCCTACCACGCGCCAGAAGCATGGAATACCAATGAGGGACCACTTGATGAGCAGGTTCAAGCCCGCTGGTTCACTGCGGCGTGCCGCTTTGTGGCCCGCAGCCATATGCGCGGCATCTATTTCTGGAACGTCAACCTAGCAGGTAATCCCGCACGGCCCCCATACCCGTCGCCATCAACTTTCGAGGGCAAGAAGGGAGCCTTGGCCATTCATGGCTGCCTGCACATTTTGGCCCAAGAATGATAGTGACGCACCGCCGAGAGACGACGGTTGGCCTCTCTTCTTGTGCCACATCAAGGTTTTCAACGCAGATTGAATTAGCACAACATATTTCGCTAGGTAACCCCTATCTGATCGAACCCGACATTGATACCGCGATCGACGCGGCGGGCGACGCTTACGACAATGCCGTGACGTAATCTGCGATCGTCCGGTACAAGACCGAGCTGATCGAACGGCGCGGTCCAAGGAAGCCCCGGGCCGATGCCGAGCTGGCCACGCTGAGTACACCGGCTGGTTCAATACCAACAGGCTGCACGGCACCATCAGGCACATCCCGACCGCCGAGCACGAAGCCAGCTACTACGCTCAAACCCGCGGCGTGTTCCTGGCCGGAGCCACAAACTGAAGACGCCACGAAACCCGGCGGATTCATGTGTCATGGGTTGTCCTTGTTACTGGGGGTTTGGCATGAGACCTCGGCTTGTGATGGTTGCGGCGGGCCTCGCAGCTGTTGCCTCTCTCGCTTTCACGATCACCTTCGCCCATTGGTCCGCACGTCGCTCCCCGGCCAAGTCTTCCGTCGTCCGGGTGATACTCCCAACTAGATCGGCCTCTTACCTGGGCGTCTATGCGGCCGGAACACCACTCGCTTACGGTTCCGTAACACACTTCACGTCGGCGGTCGGCCGGGAGCCGAACCTTATCGGGTACTACAGCGGCTGGCCGGAGCCTTTCGCGGCATCGTTTGCCGAGGCGGTCCGCCGGCAGGGCGCGGTCCCTATCCTGCAGATAGATCCCACCTATGCCTCCATCCAGCAGATCGCTGCGGGCAGCTACGACGAGTACTTGCGCTCGTTCGCTGACAGCGTCCGGGGCTACGGCCACGCCGTCGTCATCGGCTTCGGTCATGAGATGAACGCCCCGTGGTACTCCTGGGGCTACCGCCACGTCCCGGCGGGGACATTCGTGGCCGCCTGGCGACACATCGTCTCGCTGTTCCGCCGGCAGGGCGCCGACAATGTCACCTGGCTGTGGACCATCAATCAGGACCTGCACGACACCGCGCCGATCGCCAGCTGGTGGCCCGGCTCGCGCTACGTCACCTGGGTCGGCATCGACGGTTACTACTACCGGCCCTCCGATACCTTCGCCACCGTGTTCGGGACGACCATCGCACAGGTGCGGGCCTTCACCCACAAACCGGTGCTGCTGTCGGAGACGGCCGTGGGGCCAGAAGCCGACCAGGCGGCCAAGATTCCGGGCTTGTTCGCCGGGATGCGGCTGTACCAGACACTCGGCCTTGTCTGGTTTGACATAGCCCAGCATCAGGGGATCTACCACCAGGACTGGCGGGTCGAAGATCACCAGGCAGCTGAAACGGCATTCCGGCGAGCCGCCGCCGCGCTCACACTGGCGCACTCTGGCGCCCGCTGAGGATCCGTCGCTTCGACCCGGCAGAGTTGGCCAGGGCCAGCCGAGCGCATCCTTCCTCGCCGCGAAAGTACGTGCCTGGTATCCGACCCAAATTAGCGAACATGCCTCCTTGCCGCCGAACGGGACAGTACGGTGCGTATGCGGTCCTCTGGTCAGGGGGGAGATCGCACCGAGAAGGTGGGCGTGGCAGAACGCCGCCTAGGTTCCGGACCCAGGCCCGCGCGCAGGGGAGCTCGCGGCCTGTGATCGCAGGTAGGTGCGCCTATGGAGCAGGGCCCAGCAGGCCGAGATCTGCTTTCGTCGTCTGAGCTGGCGGAGGGTTCCCAGCACTCCGCTCCGTTAGCGGAACACAGCGCTCAGGCGGAGACCTCGCCCGTTAGCGGCCAGCCGCAGGCTGAGCGTTCCGCCTGGCAGGACGTCAGGATCCCGGTGTGGCTGCCGCTAGTCCTGGTGCTGGCTGTCCAGGCGGTGCTGTCGGTGCGGCTAGTCGGCGCGGACACCGCGTTCCAGGATGAGGGTACGTACCTGTGGGCCGGGCATCTGGAGTGGGCGCACGTGCTGCACGGCGCGTCGCTCCCGCAGTTCCCGACCTACTTCTCCGGGGCACCGGTGATCTATCCCCCGCTCGGAGCGCTGGCCGACAGCGTCGGGGGCCTGGCCGGGGCACGGCTGCTGTCGCTCGTCTTCATGCTGGGCTCCACCGTGCTGTTGTGGGACGTGACCCGCCGGCTGTTCGGGCGCCGGGCGGCGTTCTTCGCTGCTGCGCTGTTCGCCATGCTCGGCCCTACCCTGCACCTGGGCTCGTTCGCCACCTACGACGCAATGTCGCTGTTCCTGCTGGCCCTGGCCGTCTGGCTGGTGACCGGGGCCGGTGAGCGCGGCGAGGCTACCGGCCGGATGGTGACGGCGGGGGCGGTCCTGGCCCTGACCAACGCCACTGCTTACTCAACGGCGCTGTTCGACCCGGTGGTCCTGGTGCTGGCGGTCTGCGTCGCGTGGCCGGGCGGCCAGCGGGCCGCGGCCCGGCGCGTAGGGATCCTGGTGGCGTCCACGGTCGTGCTGCTGGGGGCGGCCCTGCTGATCGGCGGAGGCGGCTACCTGACCGGGATCCGGCGGACTACGCTGCAGCGGGCCGCGGGCAGCGACGCATCGCTGACCGTACTGCTGCATGCCTGGTCGTGGACCGGGGTGGTCCTCGTGCTCGCCCTGTGCGCGGTGTTCACCGGCTGGACCACCCGGCTGGAAAGCCGCTACCGCTGGCTGCTGGTGGCGCTGGCCGCTGCCGCGGTGCTCGGGCCGGCCGAGCAGGCCATCCTGCAAACCTCCATTTCGCTGAACAAGCATGTCGGGCTGGGTGCCTGGTTCGCCTCGATCGCCGCGGGATATGCCGTCGCCGCCTTCATCACGGCCGCCGCTCCGGGCCGTTCCCGCACGCTGACCACGGCTGGATGCCTGATCGCGCTGGTGTTCCCCCTGTTCTTCGGCATCAGCCAGTCCTGGGAGTTCGCCACCAGCTGGCCCGACTCGACCACTTTCCTCGCGATCTTCGGCCCGCTTGCCGACCACGGCAGCGGCCGGCTGCTCGTTGAAGACCCCGGCGCGGCCCGCTACTACCTGCCGTCCGGCTCGCAGTGGCAGCGCTGGTCCTCGACCCGCAACATCGTGCTGCCCGGCGGCGCCTCCACCGGCGGCCCCACGGGCGGCGTCGTCGCCCCCGGCAACCCCGCTGCATACGCCCGCTATATCAGCCAGGGCTACTTCTCCTACATCGCCCTCAACTTCGCCGATACCACCTCCTTGGACCTGCAGATCAAGAACGAGCTGGTGCACAACCCGCATTACCACATCTACCGCGTCATCCCCTTCAACCCGCCGATTAGCAATACCGGCATTGACCCGGCCAGCCTGCGCGGCACCTACGTGGTCTGGCGTTACTACCCGTGACCACCACCCAGGTCCCCGTCACGACCAAGGCCGACCGCCCATCTGCCGCCGCACGAACTGGATCATCCCGGGTAGTTCTTCCCGAGCCGCCCGATGATGAGGAGAAATACGCCTACGTCCAGCGCAATCTGCCCTACCTGACCATCACGCTGGTCATCAGCGCTGCCTGCCTCACGATCAGCCAGCTCCGGTTCGAGGCGGCTGACCCCGCGCTGTGGCCGTTCCTGGTGTTCACCGCGACCTATGTCCTGTACCAGGTGATCGGCCTGCCGGTGAACTTCACCGGACGCGGCTTCGACCTCGCTGCCCACCAGGCGCGTATCCGCGGCTGGCAGCCCGACTGCTATCCGGGCGTGGATGTCTTCCTGCCCATCTGCGGCGAGCCGGCCGAGGTGCTGAACAACACGTGGACGGCCGTATCCCGGCTGCTAGCCAGCTATCCGGGCCCGGCCCAGGCCTACGTCCTCGACGACGGGCCGTCTGACGAGGCAGAGGCGCTGGCCGAGGCGATCGGCTTCCAGTACATCCGCCGCCCTGGTTTCCGGGTGCACAAGAAGGCCGGCAACCTCCGGTACGCGTTTGCCCAGACGAGCAGCGAATTCATCGTGATCCTGGACGCCGATTTCGCGCCGCGGGATGACTTCCTGGCCGAGACCCTGCCTTACATGGATGACCCGGCGGTCGCGATCGTCCAGTCACCGCAGTACTTCCGGCAGAGCCCCGAGCAGAGCTGGATCGAGAACGCGGCTGGTGCGATCCAGGAGGTCTTTTACCGGTCGATCCAGGTGGCGAGGAACCGGTTCGGCGCGGCCATCTGCGTTGGGACGTCCGCGGTCTACCGCCGGGTGGCCCTGGAGCCCCAGGGCGGCCCGACGCTCATCCCCTACGCCGAGGACGTGCATACCGGCCTCGACGTCCGGATGGCCGGCTGGTCCATCGTCTACCTGCCGGTGCTGCTGTCCACCGGGATCTGCCCGGACAACCTGGACGCGTTCGTCCGCCAGCAGTACCGCTGGTGCACCGGGAACGCCGGCATCGTGTTCTCCCACCGGCTGTGGCAGACCCGGATGTCAATTCCGGCCCGGCTGACGTTCCTGTCCGGCTTCTTCTACTACGCCTACACCGGCCTGCTCAACTTCGTCGGGCCGCTGATCCCGGTCATCATGCTCGCCTTCCTGCCCGGCGACGTCCGGCTGCGGAACTTCGTCATCCTGCTGCCCGCGCTGTTCGCCGGCTTCGTGCTGTACGCGCTGTGGCATCGCGCCAGCTACGGGCCGTCCGTCTGGCCGTTAGGGATCGCACGTGGGTGGGCGCACGTGTTCGCGCTCTGGGACGGCGCCCGGAGGAAGACGATGAGCTGGCAGCCGACCCGCACGCCAGGCGGTTCGCTGCGCCGCTTCCGGGTCGGGGTGACCTGGTGGAGCGGGAGCATGGCCCTGCTCTGGGTGACCCTGGCCATCTGGCGGACGATATCGCTGAGTTCCGCGCAGTTCGCGGTCGTACTGGCCTTCGGGTTGCTCAATCTGGCCATTGTGAGCCGTGTCATCTTTTCCGGGAAGAAGTCAGCATGAAGTACCGCCTGATGACGATCATCGCCTTTTTGGTCGCGGTGACGGGCATCGCTCTCACGACTCATCAGCTTTATCTCCCCGGCATCAAGCCACCGGCCGTACAGGCACCACTCAAGCCGAAATTGCTTTCTTATCTGGGCGTCTATGAGGATGGCGCGCCACCAGGCTTCGGGCCGGTGACTCAATTTGCCAGAATGGCCAGCCGGAAGCCTAATCTGGTCGGCTACTACAGTGGCTGGGCAGAGCCTTTCAACGCATCATTCGCGAATATGGTGCATAACCACGGGGCAGTTCCGTTCGTGCAGATCGACCCCAGGTTTGCCTCTGTCTCTGCAATCGCATCGGGAGTCTACGACGGGTACCTGCGCTCGTACGCGGACAGCGTCCGCGCCTACCGCCACGCGGTCGTCATCGGCTTCGGGCACGAGATGAACGCGCGCTGGTACCCCTGGGGATATGGTCATGTGCCTCCCAGCACGTTCGCGGCCGCCTGGCGGCATGTCGTAACCATATTCCGCAGCGAAGGCGCGGAAAACGTCACCTGGCTATGGACGATCAACCAGGATCGCCCCGGCTCGGGGCGGGTGAAACTGTGGTGGCCAGGCACCAGGTACGTCACCTGGGTCGGTATCGACGGGTACTACCTCAGGCCATCGGACAAGTTCTACAACGTCTTCGGCAAGACCATTCAGCAAGTCCGCGCATTCACCAAGAAGCCCATTCTTCTCTCGGAGACCGGCGTCGGGGGCGCATCAGAAAGATTCAAGAATATTCTGGACCTGTTCAATGGAATGCAGACGTACAGAACCCTGGGCCTGGTGTGGTTCGACAAGAACCAGCACAACACCTCCATCTACCATCAGGACTGGCGCCTGGAAAACAACGCACAGGACGCGATTGCTTTCCAGCTGGGAGTATCAAGGACGCTAGGGGCACCCGCCAACCTGACTGGCGCCAGGTAGCACGGTGCTGGCCCGCTTCATGTGGGCCCACGGGCAGCCGCCGTACGGTCCCGGCAGCGCTGCCGGTCAATGCCCGAGGTGAGCCCGCAGCGCGGCCAGGATGGGCACCTGGCCCTTGACCAGTTTCTCGGCTGCCCGCTCGGCGGTCATCCACGCGGCCCGGTCCATCTCGGGGAACTCCTGGACCCGCCCTGATCCCGGCGGCCACTCCAGCGCGAACGCGTTGCTCTGGAAGCCGGCCAGGTCGAAATCTCCCTCGACCGCGTAGCTGATGATGATCTTGCCGCTGGGCTGCCGCTGCTCACCCAGGCCGATCACCTCACCACTGGGCGGCGGGGAGCCCATCTCCTCCTCGAACTCGCGCCGCGCGGCCGCTAGCGGCTCCTCGTCACCTTCGTACTCACCCTTGGGGATGGACCAGGCCCGGTCATCCTTGTTCGCCCAGAAGGGACCGCCCATATGGGCGATGAGCACTTCCAGCCCACCGTTCGCGCCCCGCCGGTAGACCAGCAGGCCCGCGCTGCGCTTGGCCGCCATCGCTCTCCCTCGGTAACCCGCCCGCGATCTTACTCAGGGACGGGACAGGCGGCCGGCCCGGCGCGGCGGTCCGGGCGGGAAGGTAGGTTCCTTGCATGCAGCGGCCGGAGGCTTCCGGTGGGCCAGGGAAGGGACGGGGCGCCCGTGGATCAGTCAGCTACCCAGCGCGGCCTTTCCGGCGGCTGGTCTGCCACCCAGCACCGGCTGGCCAACGGCCTGCGCCTGGTGGTCTCCGAAGACCATCTGACTCCGGTCGTGGCGGTCTGCCTCTGGTATGACGTCGGCTCACGGTACGAGACCACCGGCCGCACCGGCCTGGCTCACCTCTTCGAGCACCTCATGTTCCAGGGTTCGGCGCAGGTGAGCGGCAACGGCCACTTCGAGCTGGTGCAGGGGGCCGGTGGCTCCCTCAACGGCACCACGAGCTTCGAGCGCACCAACTACTTCGAGACCATGCCCGCGCACCAGCTGGAACTGGCGCTGTGGCTGGAGGCGGACCGGATGGGCTCGCTGCTCGCCGCGCTCGACCAGGAATCCCTGGACAACCAGCGGGACGTGGTCAAGAACGAGCGCCGCCAGCGCTACGACAACGTGCCCTACGGCACCGCGTTCGAGCGGATCGCGGCGCTGGCCTACCCCGAGGGGCACCCCTACCACCACCTCCCCATCGGCTCCATGGCCGACCTGGACGCGGTGACGCTGGACGACGCCCGCGCGTTCTTCCGTGCGAACTACGCGCCCAACAATGCGGTCCTGGCCATCGTCGGTGACATCGACCCGGAGCAGGCGCGTCAGTGGACCGAGAAGTACTTCGGCTCCATCCCGCGCTACGACGGCAAGGTCCCGCCCCCCGACGGCGCGCTGCCGGACATCATCGGAACAGAGCGGCGTGCCGAGATCGAGGAAGAGGTCCCGGCCCGCGCGCTGATAGCTGGATACCGGATGCCCCAGGACGGCACGCGGGAGTGCGACGCGGCCGAGGTGGCCCTCACCATCCTCGGCCAGGGTGAGGCGTCCCGGCTCTACAACCGCCTCGTGCGCCGCGACCAGACGGCCACCTCGGCCGACTTCGGCCTGCTGCGGCTGGCCGGAGCGCCGTCGCTGGGCCTGCTGGACGTCAAGGCCTCCGGGGGCAGCGAGCTGGCTCAGATCGAGATGGCGGTCGATGCCGAGCTGGCCCGGCTGGGGGCGGAGGCACCGCCGGCCGCGGAGCTGGAACGCGCCCAGGCCCTGCTGGAACGGGACTGGCTGGACGGGCTGGCCTCGGTGGCCGGGCGGGCCGACGAGCTGTGCCGGTACGCCGTGTTGTTCGGCGACCCCCAGCTCGCGTTCACCGCCGCCGACCGTCTCCTGGCCGTCACGCCGGAGGAGGTCCGGGCGGTGGCGGCGGCCCGGCTGCGCCCGGACAACCGGGCAGTGCTGAGGTATGAGCCGCTGACCCCGGCCGCGCAGGAAGGCGCCGCCGGGCAGGCGACCGCGCTGAACCAGGACGAAGCACGGGACCCGCAGGAACCGCCGGGCCGGGACGAACCGCAGGATGGAGGCGGGCAGTGAGTAACTCCGTGATCATGGACCTTCATCCGCAGCCGGCCGCGGGCCCGGCCAGACCGTGGGCATTCCCGACGCCGGAACGGGGCACGCTGGCCAGCGGGCTGACCGTGCTGCGCTGCCACCGGCCCGGGCAGCAGGTGGTGGCGGTGGAGATCAGCCTGGGCCTTCCGCTGGACGTTGAGCCCGAGGGCCTGGACGGCATCGCGTCGATCATGGCTAACGGGATGTCCCAGGGCACCACCACCTTGAGCGCCGAGGAGTTCGCCGCCGAGCTCGAACGGTCGGGCGCGACCATGCACACCAGCGCCGACTACCTGGGGGTGCGCGTCTCGCTGCAGGTGCCGGCCTCCCGGCTGCGCCGGGCGCTGGGGCTGATCGCCGAGGCGCTGATGTCTCCTACGTTCGCGGACGGTGAGATCGAGCGGCTGGTGCGCAACCGCCTCGATGGGATACGGCTGGAGCTGGCCAATCCTGGCCGGCGCGCGGGGAAGCAGCTGGCGCAGGAGCTGTTCCCGGCGTCGGCCCGGATATCCCGGCCCCGGCGCGGGGCCGAAGAGACCGTCGCACGGATCGGCCCGGCTGAGGTGCGCGCCTTCTACCAGGCACGGGTGCGGCCGGCCGGCGCGACCGCGGTGATCGTGGGCGACCTCACCGGAATCGACCTGGACGCGGTGCTGGCCGGCACGCTCGGCTGCTGGACGGGCGGCCACACCGGACCGGTCCCCAGCCCGCCGCCCAGCGCGGACAACACCGGCCGGGTGGTCATCGTGGATCGCCCGGGCTCGGTCCAGACCCAGCTGCTCCTCGGGCGCGTCGGCCCGGACCGGCACGACCCGGTATGGCCAGCCCTGCTGATCGGCACCTACTGCCTGGGCGGCACGCTGACCTCCCGGCTGGACCGGGTGCTCCGCGAGGAGAAGGGCTACACCTACGGAGTGCGGGCGTTCGCGCAGGTGCTCAGGTCCCCCGCGCTAGCTGACGCGGCCGCGGCACCTGGCGCGTCGGTGCTGGCGATCAGTGGTTCGGTGGACACCGCATCCACCGGCCCGGCCCTGGCTGACACGTGGACCGTGCTGCGCACGCTGGCCGACGGCGGGCTGACCGGCCCAGAGCGCGACCATGCCGTGCAGAACCTGGTGGGCGTGGCGCCGCTGCGCTACGAGCGGGCCGTGTCAGTGGCCGATACCCTGGCCGACCAGGTCGAGGAGCACCTGCCCGGCGACTATCAGGCGCAGCTGTACGCGCGGCTGGCCGGTACCGGCACCGAAGCGGCGACGGCCGCGGTGGTCGCGGCCTTCCCAGCCAGCCAGCTGGTTACCGTGCTGGTGGGCGACGCGGCACAGATCAGGGAGCCGGTGAGTGCGCTCGGGATCGGTGCGGTCACGGTGGTCGCCGGGTGAACTCCCGGGCCGTGGGGTCAGCACTGGCCGAGAACGCGGACCGACCACCCGGCGGCCCGCCATAGCTCCGCGTCGAGGACGCAGCGGGCATCGATCAGATTTGGCCGGGCTACCACCGCGGCGAGTGCCGAGGGGTCAAGAGCCCGGTACTCGGGCCATTCGGTGACGTGCAGGACCAGGTCCGCCGCCTCGGCAGCGGCCCGCACCGATGACCGGTAGTGCAGCTCAGGGCACAACCGCGCCGCGTTCGGCATGGCGGCTGGGTCGTGCACGCAGACCACCGCACCCGCCTGGGCCAGCCGCTGACAGACGTCGAGGCCGGGTGAGTCGCGCACGTCGTCACTGTTCGGCTTGAACGCGACGCCCAGGACGGCCACCCGCTTGCCGGGCAGCGCTCCGCCCAGCATTTCCTGGGCCAGGGCGGCCAGCCGGGCCCTGCGTCCCAGGTTGATGGCCTCGACTTCGGCTAGGAATCTGTCCAGCGAATCCAGGCCCAGCTGGCGCCCGGTGGCGCGGAACGCGCGGACATCCTTGGGCAGGCAGCCACCGCCGAACCCGGCGCCCGGCGACAGGGACCGGCCGCCAATCCGGTCATCGTGGGAAAGCGCTCTGGACAGCGCCACGACATCGGCGCCGACCGCCTCGCAGACCTCGGCCATCTCGTTGATGAATGAGATCTTGGTGGCCAGGAATGCGTTGGCGGAAACCTTGACCAATTCTGCGGTTTCCAGGCCCATGGCCAGCCAGGGAGTGCCGGCCTCGAGCAGCTGCCGGTAAACCTCCCGCAGAGTCATCACATCTGACTGCGACGTGACGCCGAAGACGAGACGGCCTGGCTCAAGGGTGTCCTGGACCGCGGAACCCTCGCGCAGGAACTCCGGGCTCCACGCCACGCCCACGTCGTCCCCAGCCGGCGCCGCCGCTCTGAGCCGCGACATGACCTGGCGGGCCGTCCCGGGTGGCACGGTGGACTTGCCCACGACCAAGCACGCCTCGCGCAGCAGTGGGGCCAGCGCGGCGGCCGCACCGTACACCTGGGTCAGGTCGGCCCGGCCATCGGGCGATTGCGGTGTCCCCACGCAGAGAAAATGGACCTGAGCGAACCGCGCCGCCTCTTCGTACGAGGAGGTGAAGCGCAGCCTGCCGTCATCGAGGTTCTTGCGAAGGAGCGGCGCGAGACCCGGCTCGAAGAAAGGGGCCTCACCCTTGGCCGCCAGGCCGAGCTTGTCTTCGTCCACGTCGAGGGCCAGCACATCGTGCCCCAGGTCGGCCATGCATACCGCGTGGGTGAGACCCAGATAACCGATGCCGATGACGCTTAACCGCATAGGCCGATTCCGTGAGGTGCGGACCAGGGCACCAGCGGCGGATAAGCCAAGGACTCCCCCAGGATGAGCGGACAACTTGTCACTTCCGGTGAACAGTGGCACACACTACGCAACTCGGGCCGTCCGGTCACATTTCGTCATGCTAGGGCCAGAGCTGGGCCATCACCCGGCTAACGGCCAAGCCGGGCCCCGGGTGAGCTGGGCTAGTGTCAGTGACCCGGCTGGGCGCCATGACTGGACTTCCTGGTGGCCAGGGGAGGAAAGTTGGTGCAGGAGACGGCTGATGCACCAGCCGTCGCGGACGCTGAAGCACGCTGGCGCACGCCACCATGAGGGAATGGGGCCCGGCCCGGCTCCTGAGCCTCCTCTGCGGGACTGCGGCTCAGCCGCCATACCGAGGGAGAGGAGCCCGATGGCCGAGGTAGCCGAGCGTCCGCTGCTGCGCCGGTCACCGGCCACCGGACTGGTAGCCCTGTTCGTGCTCATCGCGGTCACCTACGCGCTCGGCGCCGAGCTGTCCTGGCAGAGCTTTGACTCGGGGACCGCCTTCGGCTTTCCGCCAGCGGGCGTCACGGTCGCCGCCATGCTGCTCACCAGCCGGCGGTACTGGCCGGCGGTGATCGCCGCCATCGTGGTCAGCGAGGTGGGCGTCGATCTCCAGCATGGGCTGACGCTGGCGCTCGCGCTGGCCTCCGCGGCGGCCAACGTGGTCGAGCCGGTCGTCGGCGCGTCCCTGGTCCGCCGCTGGTGCGGCGGGGTCCCGGACCTGACCACACGCGCCGACCTGCTGCGCTTTCTCGGTGGCGCGGTGGTGGCCGGCCCGATCGCCGGCGGGCTGGTCGCGGCGACGGCCACCGTGGTCAGCTCGGGCGGCTGGTGGCTGGGCCTGGTGCTGCAATGGTGGGCGGGCGACGGGATCGCGGTGCTGGTCATCGGGGGCCCGATCCTGCTGTGGGCCCGGCGGCGCGCGTTCGTGTCCGCCAGGTGGCCCGAGCTGGCATTGCTGGTGGCGGCGACCATCGGCCTGTCCATCGTGGCGTTCCGCTACGGCGCGCCGTCGTCCCTGCTGTTCCTTCCGCTCGTGGCGTGGGCCGCGTTCCGGCTCACTGATCTCGGCGTGGTGCTGGCGGGCACGGCGTTCGCGGCGGTGGCGAACTACATGACCGCGGCCGGTTACGGCGGGCTGGCCCATCTCGGCGTGCCCGCGCCTTACTCGCTGGTCGTGACCCAGGTGTATATCGCGGTCATCGTGCTCATCGGCTGGGTGCTGGCCCAGGAGGTGGCCGGCCGGCTGTCCGCCGTCCAGGACCGCGACAGCGCCGGGCTGCAGCGGGAGCTGGCCGACGCCCGGCGGATGGCCGCCGAGCTCGGCATGGCGCTGGCTGAGGCGGGCACGATGCGGCAAGTGGCCGAGGGGGTGTCGGCCGCGGTGCACGCGCAGGTCAGCCCGGCGTACGCGGAGGTCAGCATCCTGGCCGCGGACGGGCTGGGCTTCGCCCGGCTGGCGGGTGCGGGAACGGCTCCGGAGCTGGCCAGCGCGCCGCCGCCAGCGATCGGCGCCGACGCTCCGGGACCGCGGGCGTTTCGCGACCGGATCCCGGTCTACCTGACCGGCCACGCCGCGCCCGGCTCAGCTGCGCCGGATGCACCGTCCGGGGGCGGGGGGTCCGGCGGGGCGCCCGGGGTGGCCCTGCCGCTGCTGACCGAGGCCGGCCCGCTCGGCTATCTCGGGGCGTGGTGGGCTGGCCCGCACGTGGCCACCCCGGCCGAGCGCGAGTACCTGGAGGCCATCGCGGAAACCGCCAGCCGGGCCCTGGAGCGGACCCGGCTCCGCCAGGCCGAGCAGCGCGAACGGGCCCGGATGGAGATGCTGTCCGAGGTCACCCGCTTGCTTGCCGGGGCGCTCAGCCCGGAGGCGATCGGCGACGTGGTGACCGACCGGGTGCGCGCGGCGGTCGGCGGGGCCGACGCGCTGGCCCTCGGGGTAGTCAGCCAGGACCGCAGGCGGCTGGAGTGGATCACCGTCGCCGGGTACCCGGACGACCTCCGGGACCAGCTCACCGGCCTGCTGCTGAGCACGCCCTCGGCGGCCACCGACACCGCCCGGACCGGCCGCCCGGCGGTCATCCGGACCCCCGCGGAGTACGCCGAGCGCTACCCGGGCCCGGATAGCGCGGCGGTCGTCGCGGCCGGCTCCAGCTGGCTGGTCTGGCCGTTGCAGGCCGGCCCGACGAGCATCGGCGTGCTCAATCTCATGTGGAAACGGCCCCAGCAGTTCGAGCCCGGCCAGCTGGCTTTCACCGCGGCGGCCGCCGACCTCATCGCCCAGGCGCTGGTCCGGGCGCAGAAATTCGCTGACGAGCACGCGATTGCCACCGTCCTGCAGCGCGCGGTCATGCCCAGGATGACCGCGCTGCTCGCGGGAATGGAGGTCGGCACGCACTACCGGCAGGCCGGGGCGACCGAGGAGATCGGCGGTGACTGGTACGACGCGCTGGCCCTGCCCACCGGCGGTGCCTACCTGGCCGTGGGCGACGTGGTCGGCCACGGTATCGCCGCCGCCGAGGACATGACCCAGCTGCGCAACGCCGGACGGGCGCTCGCCATCGCCGGCCACCAGCCCGCCAGCCTGCTGGCCCTGCTCGGCCAGATCACCGCGGTGGCCACGGCGGGCCGGTTCGCCACGATGGCGGCGGTGGTCATCGATCCCGACGGCTCCATCGTCACCTACGCCAGCGCTGGCCATCCCCCGGTGCTGATCCGCCGGGCCAAGACCGGGACCGTCGAGATTCCGCTGCCCGCCCGGGGCCCCGCACTCGGCATGATGGATCGCGTCACCTACCCGCAGCACCAGGTCTCGTTCGATCCGGGCGACGTCATCCTCATGTACACCGACGGGCTGATCGAGCGGCGCGGTGAGGATCCGCAGGACGGCATCAGCCGGGTCGAGCAGCAGCTGCTGGCCTGGCAGCCCGGCACGCCGCTGGACGCGTTCTGCGCCCAGCTGGTGGATTCGCTGGCCGGCTCGCCGCAGCTCGACGACATGTGCGTGCTCGCCGTGAGCCGGCGCGGCTGACCCGGCGCGGCTGACCCGGCGCGGCTGACCCGGCGCGGCTGACCCGGCGCGGCTGACCCGGCGCGGCTGGCCCGGCGCGGCCGGAGCACGCCACCGCGCCGGCTCGCTAAGGTTGGCTGCTGTGCGGCTCGTCATCGCCAGGTGCAGCGTGGATTACGCAGGACGGCTGTCGGCCCGGCTCGCCCCGGCCACCCGGCTGATCCTGATCAAGGCGGACGGATCGGTCCTGGTCCACGCCGACGGCGGCAGCTACAAGCCGCTGAACTGGATGTCGCCACCCTGCCGGCTGGCCGAGGAGCCGGGCCGCTGGGTGGTGACCGGCAAGTCGGGCGAGACGCTCACCATCCATCTCGAGGAGGTTCTCAGCGACTCCTCATTCGACCTCGGCGCCGACCCGGGCCTGGTCAAGGACGGCGTCGAGGCGCATCTGCAGGAACTGCTCGCGGCGCAGCTCAGCGTGCTCGGCGAGGGCTGGCGGCTGGTCCGCCGCGAGTTCCCGACCGCGATCGGCCCGGTCGACCTGATGTGCCGCGACGCGGCGGGCGGCCGCGTGGCCGTCGAGATCAAGCGGCGGGGCGAGATCGACGGCGTGGAGCAGCTCACCCGCTACCTGGACCTGCTCAACCGCGATCCGCTGCTGGCCCCGGTGCAGGGCATCTTCGCGGCCCAGGAGATCCGGCCGCAGGCCCGGGTGCTGGCCGAGGACCGGGGCATCCGCTGCGTCATCCTCGATTACGAGTCGATGCGCGGCACCGACGACGGTTCTCTCCGGCTGTTCTGACCCGGCTGACCCCGGCTGTCCCGGCCGCCCCGGGCCTGCCGTGGCGTGGCCCGGGACAGCCGTTGCGGCGGTCAGGCGCTGGGCGGCCGGGCGCCGCGGCTCACCGCGAGCCCCAGCGCGGCCTCGCTGCCAGCCCGGCGCGGCTCGGTGAACTCCTCGAGGCTGGTGCCCTTGGGCTCGGGCAGCATGGTCAGCGTGACCAGCAGGCCCAGCAGGGCCACCCCGGCGACGATGGCGCTGGTCTTGCCCAGGCCCATCGCCGGCAGCAGCGCCACCAGGGCGTAGGTGCCGATGAACGCGCCCACCTTGCCCGCGGCCGCGGCAATGCCGTAGCTGGTGGTCCGGACCCGGACCGGGAAGATCTCGGCCGGGTAGACGAACGTCGTCGTGTTGGGGCCGAACTCGGCGAAGAAGTAGGTGGCCCCGAACAGCAGCAGGAACGGGAGCACCGTGGTGGTGGCGCCGGGTATCAGCCACAGGCCGAGGAACGCCGCGGCCATCACGCCGAACCCGATCGACTGCAGCAGCCTGCGGCCGATCCGGTCGATGGCCGCGGCCGCGACCAGGTACCCGGGCAGCGCGGCTACCACGAAGATGGCCAGCGTGTAACCGGTAACGCCGATCAGCGACGCCTTCGGCGAGACCAGGCCGACGACGATCGGCAGGGCGATCGTGTTGCCGTAGTAGACGAAGTCGAACAGCAGCCAGGCCAGGCTGGCGCCGATCAGCCAGACCAGGATCCGGCGGTCGGCCAGCACGCCGCGCAGCCCGGTGGCCTGGTGCTGCTGGGCCGCCCGCTGCTTGGCTTCCCGGTCCTCCATCTGGGCCAGCAGGAAGCGCGGCGTCTCCTTGATCTGGCGCCGCAGCCAGAACACCGACAGCGCGGGGATGGCGCCCAGCGCGAGCATGATCCGCCACGTGTAGTCGGTGCTGATGCCTGCCTTGAGCAGGCCGATCGCGACCAGCGGCCCGACGATCAGCCCGGCCGCCTGCATGGTGAAGACCAGCGCGACCATCCGGCCGCGGTTCTTCTTCGAGGCGTACTCGCCCATGATCGTGGCGCTGACCGGGTAGTCGCCGCCGATCCCGAAGCCGAGCACGCCGCGCAGCGCGATCAGCCACCAGATGCCGGGCGCGAAGGCCGAGGCGAGCGCGCCCGCGGCCAGCACGAGCACCTCGTAGCCGTAGATCTTCTTGCGGCCCAGCCGGTCGGCGATCCGGCCGAAGAAGATCGCCCCGACCGCTGCGGTCAGCAGGGCCAGCGAGGACAGCAGTGACTTCTGCGAGCTGGTGATGTGCCATTCAGACTTGATCATCGTCGCGACGACACCGATGATGAACAGGTCGTACGCGTCGGTGAAGAAGCCCATCCCGGCGGTCAGCAGGACCTTCCAGTGCTCCCGGCTGGTCGCAGCCTCATCCAGCTCCGCCAGGGTTTCGCGGCTGATGTTCGGGTGTTCGGTGGGGTCTGCGGCGCGTTTCGTCGCATCCGCCATGACTTCTGCCTCCTTGACTCCGGTACGTAGACAGCCGGTACTGCTCAGCTGCCCGGGCAGCAGCGGGCATGCGCCCGGGAAGATGAACGCCGGATGAATGTGGCGGGCCGCCCGGGGATCTGGCGGGAGAGGTCTCGCTCGCGAGCGGATTTGCCTGCCGTGTGATCTCGGCTAACGCGGGACGCGGGAATTGCCTGCTAGCTAGGATGGCCCGGTTATGGGTACTGATCAGGAGCCCACGCCTGGCCGCCTCCCCGCGCGCATGTCGCCGCTGCCGACACGCGGCCCGGGGCGGCCCGGCGGCTCAGCCCTTCCCACCCGAACCACGCGGACCCGCCCACCGGGCCGCCATCGCAGCCCGCACCAGCTGTCGGTGCCCTCCGATGCGCCCGCGCTCGTGCTCGCCGTGCCCGGGTCGGCGACCCCGGACAGCATCGACATCGCTGCCCGGGTCATCGAGGTGGCCAGCCAGTCGTGCCCGGGAGTGGCGGTGCGGGCCGGGTTCCTGGACGGCAGCGAGGAGCCTCTCCCCGCGGTGCTGGCCGAGTGCCGCGGCCCGGCCGGCATGCCCGCCGCCGTGGTCGTGCCGATGCTCATCTGCCCGCAGCCCGGGGTCGGCGCGGCGGTGGCCGCGGCGGTGGCCGCGGCCCCGGTGCCCGCGCTGAGCGGCGAGCCGATCGGTGTGCATCCTCTGCTGGCCGGCGGCCTGCACGCGCGGCTGGCCGAGGCCGGGCTGGCCCGGAGCGACCGGATGGGCCGGATCAGCATCGTCAGCACCGCCGCCGAAGGCGTGCTGGTGGCCGCGCTCGGCGAGGAGGCGGTGGCCGCCGCGGGTACCGTTGCGGTGCTGCTGGCGGCGCGGCTGGCGGTCCCGGTCGCGCCGGCCTCGCTCAGCGACCCGGGCAGCGTGCAGGAAGCCGCGAACCGCCTGCTGCAGGCCGGGGTGACCGGCCTGGCCCTGGCGCCGTGCGTGATCGGCCCGGAGGTCGGCTCGCTCGATCTGGCCGAGCTGGCCAGCGCGGCCGGGATACGGACCGCGGGACCGCTCGGCGCCCAGGCGGCCATCGGCCAGCTGGCTGCGGTGCGCTACGGGGCCGCGCTGCAGGATCCGCAGCTGGCCGGCCGGCCCGGCTGATCGCCCGGTTATCCCTGATCGCCCGTTATCCGCCGACCACCCGGTGGATGTCGGTCTCGGTCACCGGGCCGGCCCGCAGCACCTCAACATCCGCCCCGGTCACCCGGATCAGGGTGGACGCCGCGTCATAGCGGATGGACTCATCGTCCACCACCACGTAGACGGTCTCGCCGGCCCGCCAGTTCAGCGACCCCAGGTCGAACGGGCCGAGTGGCCCCGGAGCGCAGCCACTCTCGTTGAGGCTGGTGGCGGTCACCGGCTGGCCGAGCTCGCTGATCACCTGGAGGGTGGCCGGATGATCGGGGATGCGCAGCCCGACGGTGCCGTTGAGCGTGACCAGATGATCGGGGAGCAGCCCAGTCTGCGGCACGATGACCGACACCGGCCCCGGGGTGAATTCGCCGAGGATGCGCCGGGCCCGGGTGGTGAGCTGCCCAGCCGCCCCGGCCATGGTCAATGACGAGCAGGCCACGTGCATCACCTGCGCGGCCGCGCGCCGCTTGACCTCAAACGCCCGCTCGGCCGCGGAGACGGACGTGGCCAGCGCGGCGAGCAGGTAGCCGGTCTCGGTCGGCAGAATGGCCAGCGAGCCCCGCCGCAGGTGCCCGGCGACCTCGGCCGCTTCGGCCAGCTTGATCAGCCCGCTGGGCGAGGGCGGGTGCAGGTACTCGAAGTGCGTCACTGGACGATGTTCCTTCCCCCGCGGGCCGCCTGGCCGGATCGCCGCCCGGCATCCTACCGTCCGTCAGCTGGGCAGCACGGCGGCGTTGACCGCCCGCGCCGCCGCGGCCAGGCTGGGCACCTCCACGACGGTGCGGCCCGCGTCACGGAGCAGGCCCGCGCCACCGCCGGGGGCGAAGACCGGCGGTTCCAGCCAGGCGATGACCACCCGGCGCAGTGTGGACGCGATGATCAGCTCGGCGCAGGGCCGCGGCCGGGAGGCGCGGAACCGGCACGGCTCCAGCGAACTGTACAGAGTGGACGTGACCAGCCGCGGGTCTCCCGGATCCAGCGCGGCCAGGACCACTTCCTCGGCGTGATCGTGCGGGCCGTACTGCCGGGAGTACCCGGTGGCCAGCACGGTCCCGGCGCTGCTTATGACCAGCGCGCCCACGCTGAACGCCGAGCCCGAGGGCGGGCAGCACCGCGACAGCCGGATGGCTTCGGCCAGCCAGTGCCGGTCCGCCGGGGTGGCCTCCACGCCCCGGCCCGGGGCGGGGCCGGCCTCGAACTCAGCCATCGGGCATCTCGCTCACCCGCCCAGCTTGGCACCCGGGGCCTCTGGGGCGTCCCGGGCCACGGGGGCCGGGCCCAGGTAGCGGAGCAGCACCACCTCGCCCACCGGGCGGACCTCGGCCAGGCTGAGTGGCCGGCCCGGCCCCGCCGGGTAATGGCCCGGCCCCGCGAACCGGGGAGCCGCCGGGTCGCCGACGAAGAACGGGGCGATGACCAGCTGAAGCTCGTCCACCAGGCCGCCAGTGAGAAACCCGGTGCCCAGCCGGGCGCCCCCCTCGACCAGCAGCCGGCGCATGCCGCGGCGGCCCAGGTCGGCCACTACCGCGGCCAGCTGCGGCGCGGCGCCCGCGTCAGCGACCTCGGCCAGCGCGCCGACCCGGCCGCGCAGCCCGGGCGCCGCCGGGCTCGCCGCGTACACCAGGCGCTGCGGCCTGGCTGGGCCGCCACCCACCGGGCCGCCCAGCCCATCCGGCCCACCCAGCCCGTCCGGCCTGTCCGGCCCGCCGTCCCGGGTGAAGAACCGGGCCGCCGGGTCGAGGTCACCGCTCGTGGTGATGGTGACCCCGGCCGGCTGCGCCGGGCGCCCCCCGGCCACCCGGGCCGAGCGGCGCCGCGCGGAACGGACCAGCAGCCGCGGGTCATCCCGCCGGATCGTGCCCGCGCCGACCAGGATGGCGTCGGCCGCGGCCCGCTCCGCGTCCACCCGGTCCAGGTCGGCTTCCCCAGACAGCACCAGCCTGCTGTCGGCCGCGGTGTCCAGGCATCCGTCCAGCGAGATGGCGCAGCTGAGTACGACGTAAGGGCGTTCGGTCATCTGGTTTGACTAGGGTGTGTCCCCATAGATCTTCGGCCCGCCGCGCGCCGCCCCGGCGGGCAAGATCCACGGCACAGGCCTTTGCTGATCCAACGGTACCTGGCCGCTGGCCGCGATGATTTACTGTCTCGCGAAGGCCGCGCCCGCCACGAAATGGGCGGAGATCGCGGGCGGCGGGAACGATGCGTTGGGCAATGGTGAGATTCATGGACACGCCGGTGTGGACGCAGGGCCAGGCCTGGGTCGCGGAAAATTTCGACAGCGTCAACCCGGCCACCGGCGAGGTCATCGGCACCTTTCCGGTCATGGGCCGCAGTGAGGTGGACGCGGTGGTCGGGCGGGCTCGCCAGGCCGCGCCGTGGTGGGCGTCTTTGGGGTACCGCCAGCGCCAGGCCCGGCTGCTGGCCTGGAAGTCATACCTCACCCGGTACCTGGCCCGGCTGGCGGAGCTGGTGCACAACGAGACCGGAAAGCCACGGGCCGACGCGCAGCTGGAAATCCTGCTGGCGATCGTCCATATTGACTGGGCCGCGAAGAATGCCCGCAAGATGCTCGGCCCGCACCGGGTACGCAGCGGGCTGATCGCCATCAACCAGGCTTCGGTGCTGGAATACCAGCCGCTCGGCGTCGTCGGGGTGATCGGGCCGTGGAACTACCCCGTTTTCACTCCGGTGGGCTCGATCGTCTACGCGCTGGCCGCCGGGAATGCCGTGGTATTCAAGCCGAGCGAGCTCACCCCCGCGGTCGGCGGCTGGCTGGTCAGCTCGCTCGGCGAGGTGGTGCCCGAGCAGCCGGTGCTGCAGCTGGTGACCGGCGGGGGTGACACCGGCCAGGCGCTGGCGCTCAGCGGGGTGGACAAGATCGCGTTCACCGGATCGGCGGCTACCGCGCGGAAGGTCATGGCGGCCTGCGCGGAGAACCTGACCCCGCTGGTCGCCGAGTGCGGCGGCAAGGACGCGCTGCTGGTCGGGGCGGACGCCGACCTGGACGCGGCGGCGGACGCGGCCGCCTGGGGCGGGCTGTCCAACGCCGGGCAGACCTGCGTCGGCATCGAGCGCGTGTACGTGGTGGACGACGTCTACCACACGTTCCTGGACAAGCTGGCCGAGCGGGCGGCCGCGGTGCGGCCCGGAGACGACCGCGAGGCCCACTACGGGCCGATGACCCTGCCCGGCCAGGCCGACGTCATCGAGCGGCACGTGGCCGACGCGCTGGCCCGCGGCGGCCGGCCGGTGGTGGGCGGGCTGGCCAGCATCCGCCGGCCGTACGTCGGGCCGGTCATCATCGCCGACGTGCCGGAGGAGAGCCGGGCGGTCAGCGAGGAGACGTTCGGGCCCACGCTCACCGTGACCCGGGTCAGCGACCTGGAAGAGGGCGTGCGGCTGGCCAACGCCAGCAGCTACGCGCTCGGCTCAGCCGTGTTCGCGCGCAGCAGCAGGCGGGCGCTGGACGCCGCGCGCGCCCTGCGCTCCGGGATGACCTCGATCAACTCGGTCATCGCGTTCGCCAGCGTGCCCGCGCTGCCGTTCGGCGGGAGCGGGGATTCCGGCTTCGGCCGGGTTCACGGCGCGGACGGGCTGCGTGAGTTCTCCCGGGCCAAGTCGATCACCCGGCAGCGGATGCGCCCGCTGGCCGACCTCACCTCGCTGCGGCGCTCCGACAAAGACCTGAACCGGGTGCTCCGGCTGGTCAACCTGATCCACGGTCGCCGCTACCGCTGACGCCGCCACCACTCACCCCGCCGACGGCGTCCGGCTCCGGCGTCAGTACCGGGTCCACCGCGGCCAGTGGCGCGCGCCCGCAGATCAGGTCGGCCGCGCGCTCGGCGATGGCGATGACCGGCGCGTTGGTGTTGCCGCGCGGCACCACGGGCATGACCGACGCGTCCACCACGCGCAGCCCAGCCACCCCGCGGACCCGCAGTTCCGGGTCGACCACGCTGGTCAGCCGGCTGGCCGCCAGCCGGGAGTCGCCTCCCATCGCGCAGGTGCCAACCGGGTGGTAGAGCGTGCTCAGGTTCTGCCGGACGTACGCGCGCAGCTCCTCTTCGGCCCGCACGCTCGGGCCGGGGGCCATCTCCATCGTGCAGCGGGCCGCCAGCGGGCCGGCCGCGGCGAACTCCCGGGCCATCCGCAGCCCGCTGACCAGCGGCTCCATGTCCTCGTCGGCGTACAGGTAGCCCGGGTCGATGGCCGGCTTGTGCCGTGGGTCGGTGCTGCGCAGCCGGACCACGCCGCGGCTGGCCACCGAGACCAGGGTGACCATGATGGACACCGCGCGGGTCGATGGGTCGGCGAGCCCCTCCCGCTGGAAGGGCACCGGCAGCACGTGCCACTGCAGGTCTGGTGCGGGCAGCGAGGGCAGCGACCGGGTGAACCCGCCCGCTTCGGCGACGTTGGAGGTCAGCGGCCCGGACCGCAGGTACCGCCAGCGGCCGAGCTGCAGCGGCCCGGCCTGCTCCCACAGCCCGGTGTCCCGCGGGGTGTGCCACATGGCGGTGACCACCGGGTGGTCGGACAGGTTCGCGCCCACCCCCGGGCTGTCCACCACCACCCGGATGCCGTGGGAGGTCAGCTGCTCGGCGGGGCCGATACCGGACAGCAGCAGCAGCTGCGGGCTGCCCACGGCGCCGGCCGACAGAATGACCTCGCCCTCGGCCCGGGCCAGCTCAGCTACGCCCCGGTGCAGGTACTGGACGCCCGCCGCCCGCCCCGCCTCGACCACGATCCCGGTGACCAGCGCGTCGGTCTGCACGGTCAGGTTGGCCCGCCGCAGCGCCGGGCGCAGGTAGCCGTCCGCCACCGACCAGCGCCGCCCGTCGCGCTGGGTGACCTGGTAGAAGCCGGTGCCGTCCTGGCTCACCCCGTTGAAGTCCTCGTTGGCCGGGAGCCCGCACTCCCGGGTGGCGGCCACGAACGCCTTAGTCAGCGCGGACTTGTGGGTGGGGTCCTGCACGCTGAGCGGCCCGTGCGCGCCGTGGTAGGCCGATGCCCCGCGGGAGTTGTTCTCGGCCCGGACGAAATAGGGGAATATGTCCGGGTATCCCCAGCCGGTGCAGCCGTAGTCGTCGCGCCAGGTGTCGTAGTCCAGCCGGTTGCCGCGCATGTAGATCATGGCGTTGATGGACGAGGACCCGCCGAGCGTGCGGCCGCGTGGCCAGTACACGGACCGGCCGCCGGCCCGTTCCTGCGGCTCGGTGTGGAAGTCCCAGTCGTACTGGGTCTGGAACAGCAGGTTGATCGCGGCCGGAATGCGGATCTCGTCGGCGTCGTCCGGCGGCCCTGCCTCCAGGAGCAGGACACGGGTATCCGGGTCCTCGGTGAGGCGGGAGGCAAGGACACATCCGGCGCTGCCCGCGCCGACAATGACATAGTCGTACACAGCTGACCTCACGCGCACGGTTCGGGGACGAGGGCGTGTCTCACCCAAGCGGACACCCTACTCGTGCGGGAGCGGCGGCGGTGCGGGGCATAAGCCGAGCGCGCTCCCGGCCCGGCTCGGCCGGGAGCGCGCTCTCCGAGGACCACCGCGGGCTCTGGCGGGCCCCCGAGATCCGCCAGGCACCAGAGGCGGTGGCCACGTTGCCCGGTGTTGCTAACCCGGAGCCGTTGCCAACGCGGCTGCTTGGTTACTCTTCGCACTTATACGATGCCACATCGTGCTCATTATGTGAATACCCCGAGGTCAGAACGTTGATCCAGCTGACGGCAACGAGGCCGGCTGACCCGCCCGCCCTGATACCGCTACCGTGTGGGCCATGGCACGCGACCGCAAAGACGAGCCCGTGGTGCTGTCCAGCATCTACACCCGCACCGGCGATGACGGGACCACCGCGCTCGGCGACATGAGCCGGGTAGCCAAGACCGACCCCCGGCTGGCCGCCTACGCCGACGTGGACGAGGCGAACTGTGCGATCGGGCTGGCCATCGCGCTCGGCCAGCTGCCCGCGGACACGACAGCACTGCTGCAGCGCATACAGAACGAATTGTTCGATGTTGGTGCCGACCTGTGCAACCCGGTCGTCGGCGAGCCGGCCTATCCCCCGCTCCGGGTCACCGCCTACTACGTGGGCGCGCTCGAGCAGGCCTGCGACGAGCACAACGCCGGCCTCCCGGTGCTGCGCAGCTTCGTCCTGCCGGGCGGGACGCCGGGCGCGGCGCTGCTGCACACGGCGCGGACCATCGTCCGCCGGGCCGAGCGCAGCACGTGGGCTGCGCTGGAGGCCTATGCCGACTCGATGAACCCGCTGACCGCGCAGTACCTCAACCGGCTGTCCGACCTGCTGTTCATCCTGGCCCGGGCGGCTAACGGGGCCGATGGCGACGTGCTCTGGAAGCCTGGCGGAGAGCGCTGAGCGCGCCGCTGGCCGCCTCAGCTGGCCTGGCCGAGGTATGACCCGGGCGGTGCGGCCTCCAGCCAGGCCAGGAAGCCGGTAAAGGCCCCCTCGCCCATGGCCAGTTCCACCGTGCCGTCTCCCTCGCCCACCCGGCAGCGCACGATCACGCTGCCCTCCCCCAGGTTGGCTGCTTCGCCGGGGTCCGGGGCCCGCCGGGACAGCACGGTCAGTGCCCGCCGGGTGAAGACCCGGTTCGGCCGCAGCTTGAAGCCGAAGACCTGATACCAGCGCAGTTCATCGGGCTGGTAGGCGGCGACCCCGAGGCGCCAGCCGCCGTCGGGCATCCGCAGCCCGCATTCCACCGTCCCGCCGCCGCGTTCCAGCAGGTACCGGCGCAGCGTGATACCGGCGGCGAGGAGCACCACCAGGATGAGGAAGCCAGCGAAGAGCCACGCCGCGTCGAAGGCCAGCGCTCCGCTCACCCGGGCCCGGTCCGGAGGCTCTCGTCAGGATCCGTCGCCCGCTGCCCGGAGCAGCGCGCGGGAGTACTTCACCTCGGCCGTCTCCTCGTCGCTGGCCCCCCCAGCGTCGGCCGCCGTGGCGTCGATCTCCGCCCGGACCGCCGACCGGTCTACCCGGCTGCCGAGCTCGGCCTGGCGGGCCAGGATCGATACGCGGTCGTCGTGCACGGACAGGAAACCGGTGCTCACCGCGGCCCGGACCTCGCCGCCTTGCTCGGCGCCGCTGTCCGAGCTGCCGGTGGGATCGAGGATCCGCACCACGCTGCCCTCGGCCAGGACGCCGAGCACCGAAGGATGCTGGCCCAGGATGCCGATGTCACCGTCGAGCGTCTTGGCGATGACCATGCGGGCGATGCCAGACCAGATCTCACCGTCCGGCACGACCAGCGCTACCCGCAAGCTCACTAGCGCTCCAGCTCCTTCGCCTTCTTGTCCACGTCCTCGATGCCACCCACCATGAAGAACGCCTGCTCCGGGTAGTTGTCATACTTGCCCTCGGTCAGCGCCTTGAACGAGGCGATGGTCTCCTCCAGCGGCACGAACACCCCGGGCTGCCCGGTGAACTGCTCGGCCACGAACATCGGGTGCGACAGGAACCGCTCGATGCGCCGCGCCCTCCGCACCGTGAGCTGGTCCTCTTCGGACAGCTCATCGATGCCGAGCAGCGCGATGATGTCCTGCAGCTCCTGGTAGCGCTGCAGGATCCGGAGCACCTCCCGGGCCACGTCATAGTGCTCCTGGCCGATGTACTTGGCGTCCAGGATCCGCGACGTGGAAGCGAGCGGGTCCACGGCCGGGAAGATGCCCTTCTCGGTGATCGACCGGGACAGCGCGGTGGTCGCGTCCAGGTGGGCGAAGGTGGTCGCCGGGGCCGGGTCGGTGTAGTCGTCCGCCGGGACGTAGATCGCCTGCATGGAGGTGATCGAATGGCCCCGGGTGGAGGTGATCCGCTCCTGCAGCTGCCCCATCTCGTCGGCCAGCGTGGGCTGGTAACCCACAGCCGACGGCATCCGGCCCAGCAGCGTGGACACCTCGGACCCCGCCTGGGTGAACCGGAAGATGTTGTCGATGAACAGCAGCACATCCTGGCCCTGCTTGTCGCGGAAGTACTCGGCCATCGTCAGCGCGGCCAGGCCGACCCGCAGCCGGGTGCCGGGTGGCTCGTCCATCTGGCCGAACACCAGCGCGGTGTCCTTGATGACGTTGGACTCGGTCATCTCGACGAACAGGTCATTGCCTTCACGGGTCCGCTCGCCCACCCCGGCGAACACCGAGACGCCGCCGAAGTTCCGCGCCACCCGGGTGATCATCTCCTGGATGAGCACGGTCTTGCCCACGCCCGCGCCGCCGAACAGGCCGATTTTGCCGCCCTGGACGTAGGGGGTGAGCAGGTCGAGCACCTTGATGCCGGTCTCCAGGATCTGGGTCCGCGGCTCCAGCTCGTCGAACGGTGGCGGGTCGCGGTGGATCGACCACCGCTCGGTGATCTCCAGCGAGGAGGAATCCACGTCCAGGGTCTCGCCCAGCACGTTGAACACGTGGCCCTTGGTGACATCGCCGACCGGCACGGTGATCGGGCCGCCGGCGTCGATCACCTCCTGGCCGCGGACCAGCCCGTCGGTCGGCTGCATGGCGATCGCCCGGACCGTGTTGTCGCCCAGGTGCTGCTCGACCTCCATGGTCAGCGTCCTGGTCACGTCGTCGATCGTGACATCCGCGCGCAGCGCGTTGTAGATGCCGGGCATCTGGTCCTCGGTGGCGAACTCCACGTCCACCACGGGGCCGATGATGCGTGCTACGCGGCCGGTGCTGGCCTGGGCCTCGCCGCCGGAAGCGGGGTTTTCGACGGTTGCGGTCATGATGGACTCACTCTTTCCCTGCGACGCTCTCGGCCAGCGCGTTGGCGCCACCGACGATCTCGCTGATTTCCTGGGTGATCTCGGCCTGGCGTGCCTTGTTGGCTTCCAGGGTGAACTGCTCGAGCAGCTCGTTGGCGTTGTCGGTCGCCGACTTCATCGCGCGGCGGCGGGCCGCGATCTCGGCCGCCGCCGCCTCGAGCAGGGCCTGGAAGATCCGGCTTTCCACGTACCACGGCAGCAGCGCGTCCAGCACCGCCTGCGGCGACGGCTCGAACTCATACAGCGGCAGCGGCCCGCTGACCGGCTCTTCCTCGGTCTCCTCGATGACCAGCGGGATGATCCGGCGGATGACCGCGTTCTGGGTCAGCATGGACACGAACTCGGTGAACACCAGATGGATCTCATCCACCCCGCCGTCCTCCGCGGAACGGCTGAACGCGTCGAGCAGCGTCTCGGTGATCTCCCGCGCGTTCTCCTGCCGCGGTACCTCGGAGAACCCGCTCCATTCACCGGCGATCTCCCGCCCGCGGAACCGGTGCCAGGTGACCCCCTTGGCCCCCGACACGTAGCTCACCGGCTCGACGCCCTGCTCCCGGAGCAGCCCGCGCAGCCGGTCAGCCTCCCGCAGCACGTTGGAGTTGTAGCCACCGGCGAACCCCCGGTCGCTGGTCAGGATCAGGATCGCGGCGCGCTGCGGATGCTCTGGCTCCCTGGTCAGCGGGTGGTCGATGTGGGCCGACTGGCTGACCACCGCCTCCACCGCCTGGGTGAGCTCGCGCGCGTAAGGCCCGGCATCCCGCACCCGCTGCTGCGCCTTGATGATCCGTGACGCGGCGATCAGTTCCTGGGCGCGGGTGATCTGGGCAATGGACCTCACCCCCCGGATCCGCTGCCTGATCGCGCGAAGCTGTGCTCCCATCTGCGCCTTCCTGCCTTACCTCGGCCGGCTCAGCCCTGCCCGCCGGAACCCTGCTGGCCGGAGTCCCGCTCCTGCTGCCGGACCCGCCGGGTCAGCGTTTCCTGGTCGACATCCTCCTCTTTGGCCGGCTCGACCGGCTCATCCTGCACGAGCAGGCCGCCGCTGCTGACCTCGAAGCCCTTGCGGAACTCGTCGACCGCCTCCTTGAGCGCGCTGGCGGTGTCGCCGGTCAGCTGACGGCTCTCCCGGATCGAGTCGTAGATGCCGCCCTGCTGACGCTGCACGAAGTCGAGGAAGTCCCGCTCGAACCGGTTCACGTCCTCCACCGGCACGTCATCGAGGTAGCCCTCGGTGCCGACCCAGATGGCCACGACCTGGCGTTCCACCGGGAACGGGGAGTACTGGCCCTGCTTGAGCAGCTCGGTCAGCCGGGCGCCCCGGTCCAGCTGGGCCCGCGAGGCGGCGTCCAGGTCGGACGCGAACGAGGCGAACGCCTCCAGGTCTCGGTACTGGGACAGGGCCAGCTTCAGCCCGCCGGCCACCGTCTTCATCGCCTTGATCTGCGCGTCGCCGCCGACCCGGGACACCGACCGGCCGACGTTGATGGCCGGGCGGACACCCGAGTTGAACAGATCGGTCTCCAGGAAGATCTGCCCATCGGTGATCGAGATGACGTTGGTCGGGATGTACGCGGAGATGTCGTTGGCCTTGGTCTCCACGATGGGCAGCCCGGTTAGCGAGCCGAAGCCCATTTCCTTGGACAGCTTGGCGCACCGCTCCAGCAGCCGGGAATGCAGGTAGAAGACATCACCGGGGTACGCCTCGCGGCCCGGCGGGCGGCGCAGCAGCAGCGAGATCGTGCGGTACGCCTCGGCCTGCTTGGACAGGTCGTCGAACACGATCAGCACGTGCTGGCCCTGGTACATCCAGTGCTGGCCGATGGCCGACCCGGTGTACGGCGCGAGGTACTTGAACCCGGCCGGGTCGGAGGCGGGCGCGGCCACGATCGTCGTGTACTGCATCGCGCCCGCGTCTTCCAGCGACTGCCGCACCTGCGCGGTGGTGGAGCCCTTCTGCCCGATCGCCACGTAGATGCACTTGACCTGGCGGGTGGGATCACCTGACTCCCAGTTGTCCCGCTGGTTGATGATCGAGTCGATGGCGATGGCCGTCTTGCCGGTCTGCCGGTCGCCGATGATCAGCTCACGCTGGCCGCGCCCGATCGGGGTGATGGCGTCGATCGCCTTGATCCCGGTCTGCAGCGGCTCGCTCACCTTGCTGCGCTGCACGACCGACGGGGCCTGCACCTCAAGCTGCCGCAGCTCGGTGTTCTCGATATCGCCCAGCCCATCGAGGGGGTTGCCCAGCGGGTCCACCACCCGGCCGAGGAACCCATCGCCGACCGGAACCGACAGCACCTCGCCGGTCCGCCGGACCTGCTGGCCCTCGTCGACCTTGCTGAAGTCACCGAGGATGACCACGCCGATCTCGCGCTCGTCGAGGTTGAGCGCGAGACCACGGATCCCCCCGGGGAACTCCAGCAGCTCGCTGGCCATGGCCGAGGGCAGCCCCTCGACCCGCGCGATTCCGTCACCAGCTTCAGCGACCATGCCCACCTCTTCGCGCGAGGCGGCATCGGGCTGGTAAGCCTCGACGAAGCTCGCCAGCGCGTCCCGGATCTCGTCGGGCCGGATTGTCAGCTCCGCCATGGTCCTCGTGTCTTCCTCATCAGTCTGCTAACCGGTCTGTAGTTGTCGGGGCCAGCGCCCGGCCGCGTCATGCCGCCAGCCGCCGGCGCAGCGCCGCGAGCCGGCTCGCCACGCTGCCCTCAATCAGTTCATCCCCGATCTGTACGGACATGCCACCCAGCACACCCGTATCGACGATGACATCCAGGTGGATTTCGTGCCCGTACGCCGACTCGAGCGCGCTGACCAGCCGCTCCCGCTGGCGCTCGGTGAGTTCCTTCGCCACCCGAACCACCGCGATCAGCCGCTGCCGCCACTGTGCCACCAGGCGGGCGTACTCAGCCAGGCTGCTATCCAGGCTACGTCCCCTGGAGTGCACCGCGGCCTCGTCGACGAGGCGCAGCGTGTCCGTGGTCACCTTGCCCTCCAGCAGCGTGCCGAGCAGCTGGCGCTTGTAGCGGGCCGGGATCTGCGGGTTGGACAGCACGGCCCGCAGCTCGGGTGCGCCCGCGACCACCCGGCCGAACCGGAACAGCTGGTCCTCCAGGTCGTCGAGGTGCCGGCCCCGCTCGGCCGCGGCCGCGATGGCCAGCACCGCGACCTGCTCGACCGCGCCGGCCAGGTCCCCTGCCGCGGACCAGCGGGCCGCGCACATGCTGCCGAACAGGTCGAGGGTAGCCTCGCTGACCTGGCTGCCCAGCAGCCCTCGGGCCAACCTGACCCGGGCCTGCGCCGGACGGCTGCTGTCGGTCAGCGCCCGGCGCAGGGCCGGCTGCCCGTCGAGCAGAACCAGGATGGCGAAGAACTCGTCGCCCAGCGTGCGGGCCTCGGCCGCGGACGTCACCGCTTCGGTGAGCCGCTGCCTCGCCTCGGCGAGCGAGGCCCGGCTGGCGCCGCGCACCTCAGCGCTCCCCGGGCCGGCTGGCGGGCCGGGTCACGAGCTCGCCTGGGCGGTGTCGGACTGCGGCTGACGGTCGAGGTCCTCGATGAACCGCTCGACGATGCGGTTCTGCCGCGCCGTGTCTTCCAGCGACTCGCCGACGATCCGGCCGGCCAGGTCCACGGCCATCGCCCCGACGTCGGTCCGGAGCGCCTGCTGGGCCAGCCGGCGCTCGGCCTCGATCTGGGCGTGAGCCGAATCGAGCAGCCGCCGGGACTCGGCCTGGGCGGTCTCCCGCATGTCCGCGATGATCTGCGCGCCCTGCTCCTGGGCCTGTTCGCGCAGCCGGGCGGCTTCCTGCCGGGCGCCCGCCAGCTGCTCGCGGTACTGGTTGAGCACCCGCTCGGCCTCGGCCTGCATGTCCTCGGCGTGCTTGATGCCACCCTCGATCGCCTCGGTCCGGGCCGTGAGCGTCTGCTGGATCCGGGGCATCAGCACCCGGGCCAGCACGGCGAACACGATGAGGAACGCGATCGCGCCGATCACCAGCTCCGGCCACTCGGGCACCAGTGGGTTCGACGGAGGCACCACGGGCGCCGTAGCGAGGTACTTCACGGGGCGGCTCCGTTCCGTGCGGACATTCCTTCTTCCTTCCTATGCCCGGGCCGCTCAGGAGTAGTGGAAGATGAACGGGATAACGATCCCGATCAGCGCCAGCGCCTCGGTCAGCGCGAACCCGATGTACATGTTGGACTGGATCAGCCCGCGTGCCTCCGGCTGCCTGGCCATGGCCTCGACGCCGTGGCCGAAGATCAGGCCGATGCCGATACCCGGGCCGATAGCGGCCAGGCCATAGGCCACCGCCCCGATGTTGATGCTGAGGACCTGGGCTCCCGCAGCAAGGTGCAATGCGTTAAGCATGTGCATATTCCTTTTCGGTCGTGCCGGCCGGTCGGGCCGGCGATGGTGGGCTCAGGGTGTGCACGCCGGACCGTCCCGTCCGCCGCGTCCTGCCGCTTCGGGTCATCTCAGTGCCCCGGTTCCAGCGAGCCGCCGATGTACTGCGCGGTCAGGATCGTGAAGATGAACGCCTGCAGCGCCTGGATCAGCAGCTCGAACCCGGTCACCAGCACGGTGAGGATGAACGAGGTCACGCTGAACAGCAGGCCGATGCTGAGGCTGAGCAGGTACCAGGTGGCGAGCGTGAAGACCAGCAGCAGGATGTGGCCGGCGAACATGTTCGCGAACAGCCGCACGGCCAGCGTGAACGGCCGGACGATGATGTACTGCAGGATCTCCACCGGGGCCAGGATGAGCAGGATCGGCGCGGGCACGCCGGATGGGATCATGTTCCTGAAGTAGCCGCCCAGGCCCTGGTGCTTGATGCCGAGGTAGTTATAGGCCCCGTAGACCATCAGCATCAGCGCGGCCGGGAAGGCGAAGATCGACATCGCCGGGAACTGCGCGACCGGGATGACCTCCATGATGTTCATGATCCAGATGAAGAAGAACAGCGAGACCAGGAACGGCAGGAAGCTGTCGCCCCGCTTGCCCATCATCGGCCGCAGGATCTGATCCCGGACGAACCCGACGCCCAGCTCACCGACGTTCTGCGCACCCCGGGGCACTAGCTTGGGGTTGGCGAACGCAGCCCAGAAGAAGCCCACCACGACCACGGAACAGATCAGGGCCAGCAGCATCGGCTTGGTGAAGCTGAAGCTGCCCACAGTGAAGAACGGCGTGAAGATGAAGGACGGTCCCGGGTAGCCAGGTGCCGGGTAGCCGCAGTGCGTCGAGGAGAAGATGTGGCTGTTCCCCTCGGTGCATTTGCTCGCGACGAGTGCCGCGATGTCACCGGTCACGTCGGTCTCCTCCAGCTTCCTGGCTGTACGCGATGCCCGCAGGCGCCACGTGCGTCCTGGTGACGTCCTGGGTTACTGGCCTCGCCGCAGCGCTCCAAACGCGCACGGGCGGGCGGGCCGGCCAGCCTGGCCGGTGAGCGGCCGGTCAGGATCTCCCGTATTTGTAGACGACCCCGCCGATGGCCACCACCAGGCCGGCGATCGCGCCCAGCGGGAGCAGCACCGGCGTGTGCGTCACCGCGGCCAGCAGCCAGCCGAGCAAGCCGTACGCGGCCATCCCGGCGATGAGATAGCTGAACACGGTCCAGCCCGCGTTTTCCTGCGACCCCGTGCCCGTGGTCTGGGTGCCCGTGGTCTCGTTGCCCGTGGTCTGGGTGCCCGCGTCCCCGGTGCCCGGGGGCCGGGCGGATCTGGTCACGGTCCCGCCTCGCCTGGTCCGGCCGCGAGCCGCGGAAGACGGCCTGATCCACGGGCCGCGATCCGCCGTCCGGGAGCGAAAAATGCGCCACGCGTCACCGTTCCCCGTCCGGCTCCACGTACAGCATCTTGAGCCGCATCGACCAGAGGATCTGGGCACCGCTCCAGACCAGGATGCAGATGATGGCGGTCAGGCCGAACAGCCGGCCATTGAAGGCCGTCGTGTTGCCGAACCTGGCCACCAGGATGATCAGCACGAGGATCTTGGCCAGGTAGGTGGTCAGCGCGGTAATCATCATGGCCTGCGGGCTGATCCGCGCGGCCCAGTTCACCGCGCCGATACTGATCGCGAAGAACGCGGCCACCAGGGCGACCCCGAGCACGCTGCCGAGCAGCCCCTTGGCCCCACCGAGCACCGCGCTGAGCACGACCATGATCAGCGCAGCCCCGGCCGTGACCACGGCAGAACGCCGCGCGATCGGGCCGTAGCTCGCCAGCATCTTAGGTGGCTCCGAAGGGCTCGACAGGAGGGTTCTCAGCTCGAGAGTGCACCGGCGCGCCTCCTGCACGACGCCGGCTAGAGGCCATGATGCCGGTGAGGCAAAAGGCTCGCCTCACCGGGTTAGCGAAACGTATCACGGGCCCCTCACTCGCCCTCGAGCGACTGCTCGTGAAAGATATCACAAGCTCCTTGGCACGGACTTTACCAGCCCCAAGGCTGGGGGCGAACGTTACCAGACGGCCGATGGCCGGCAGACGCCGCGGACTGGGCTGGGCCTGGTCAAACCGGCGGGCCAGGACGGCGCTTCGCGGCCGGCGGATACCAGGACGGCACGGGATCGGCGGGCCAGTCGGCGCCCCCCGCGGCCTGGCCCGGCCCGGGCGCGGCGGACGCCGACCCGGCGGGCGGCTCCGGCCAGGCCGGCCCGGTCTCATCCGGGGCGATCCCATCCGGCCCGGTCTCATCCGGGGCGATCTCAGCCGGCCCGGGGTCATCGGGCCGAACGCCCGGTCCGGGCCAGGAAGGCCGGGACGCGGCCGACGCCGCCGGCGGCGCGGGCCACGCCGACCTGGGCCAGGCGGGCCCAGGCCTGGCTGGCATGGGCGTGGCGGGCATGGGCCTGCCCGGCCCGGGGTGAGCAGCGACGGCGGGCCGCCCAGCAGCCTGGCTGACCGGTACCTGGCGGGGCACCGGGCCGGCCACCACCGGGGCCAGCCGCGGCCCGGCGCGGCGGGTCCACCAGCGCAGCCGCGGCATGGACGCCAGCAGCAGGACGAGCACCCCGGCCACCGTCACCAGGGCCAGCACCAGCAGCTTGGTACGCATGATGGACAACAGCACGACGGTGCCCGCGAACAGCGTGGCCCAGAAATACATGATCACGACGCTGGCCCGGTGCGAGTGCCCGATGGCCAGCAGCCGGTGCTGCAGATGCTTCTTGTCCGCCGCGAACGGCGATAGTCCGGCCCGGGTCCGCCGGAACACCGCGAGCAGCAGGTCGGCATACGGGATCAGCAGGATGGCCGCGGGCACCAGCAGCGGCAGGATCTCCGGGAACCGGTTAACGGTGCCGCCGCCGTAGGACCCCGGGGTGGTCAGCGTTCTCGGGTCGAGTGAGGCGAGGCTGGCGATGGGCGCGTAGGCCAGCAGCAGCCCCAGCAGCATCGACCCGGTATCGCCCATGAAAATCCGGGCCGGGTAGAAGTTGTGCGGCAAGAACCCCAGGCACACCCCGGCCAGCAGCGCCGAGGCCAGCGCCGGGTCAGTCTGTGAGTCCAGGCCCAGCCGCTTGGTCAGCGTGTAGTAGAAGAAGAAGAACGCCGCCGCGCCAATGCCGACGATCCCCGCCGCCAGGCCGTCCAGCCCGTCGATGAAGTTGACCGCGTTGATCGTCACCACGACGACCAGGATGGTCAGCGCGGTCTGCTGATCGGCGGTCAGTGACAGCGTGCCCTGGCCGGGCAGCGGCAGCCAGGCCACCACCGCGCCGCTCCAGACCAGGATGACCCCGGCTGCCACCTGGCCGGCCAGCTTGGTCAGTACGCCCATCCCCCAGCGGTCATCGACGAAGCCGATGAGCACGACCACCCCGCCGGCCGCCAGCAGGCCGCCGGCCACCCTGGTGCCCTGGAACACCGTGCCCAGATGGCCCAGTCTGGACGCCACCAGCAGCCCGGCCGCGAGGCCGCCGTAGATCGCGAAGCCGCCCAGCAGCGGGGTGGGTTCCACGTGCACGTCGCGGTCCCGGGCCGCGTGCAGCGCCCCCACGGCGATCGCGAACCGGCGCACCAGCGGGGTAAGCAGGTAGGTGACCGCAGCGGCCACCAGCACGGTGAGTCCGTACTCCTTCATCCCGGCTCACCCGGCCTGCTGCGCTCTATCGGTTGGCGCCCCATCAATGCCCAACTCTAGATCACCTGGTGCACCACGGCGTGCCAGCCCGCCGATCCCCGGCGGGTTCAGCGGGCAGCCCCCGGGCCTGCCGGTCCCGGGGCGCCCGGGGTGCCGCCGGGGCCCTCACCGGCCGGGTCAGGAACGGCCCCCGGCTCGGCCGGCTCAGCCAGCTCAGCAGGAAGAACGGCACCCGGCTCAGCCGGCTCAGCAGCGCCGGGAGCCGCATCCGCGGCAGCGTCCCCAGCAGGCTCCGCAGTGTTAGCCGGCTCATCCGGGACGGCGTCCTCCGGTTCGTCCGGCTCGGCCACCAGGATCAGGCTCCGCAGCTGGTCGACCGTGATGGCCCCGGCCCGCAGCAGCCGGGGCACCGACCCGGTCAGGTCCACGATGGTGGACGGCTCGCCCGCGCACACCCCGCCGTCCAGGTACACCGCGACGCTGTCGCCCAGCTGCGCCTCGGCCTCGTCCGCGGTCACCGGCATGGCGCCGGGGGCAGCCGACTTCGCGCTGCTCACCGCCAGCGGGCCGGTCTGCTTGAGCAGGTCCAGCGCGACCGGGTGCAGCGGCATGCGGACCGCGACGGTGCCCTTGCTCTCGCCGATGTCCCAGACCAGGGTGGGACTGGACCGGCAGACCAGGGTGAGCGCGCCCGGCCAGAACTCGTCGATGAGGTCCTTGCCCGAGTCGGTGAGCTCCTGGATCAGGGCGATGGCCGCGCGCACCGTGCCGACCAGCACGGGCGGCGGCCGGTCCCGGCCCCGGCCCCTGGCCTTCAGCAGGGCTTCCACCGCGACCGGGTCGAAGGCCTCGGCCGCGACCCCGTACACCGTGTCGGTCGGCAGCACCACCAGCTCACCGCGGCGCAGCGCCGCCTCGGCCGCGGCCAGCCCCAGAGCCCGCTGCGTCGGGTCCGCGCAGTCAAACCGTGCGCTCATGGGCGCTCATCCTCCCAGACCGCCGTCACGAAACGATCGCGGCCAGCCAGGTCGCGGTGGTTGCGCTGGTCCCGCCAGCCGCGTTCCTCGGGAAAAGCCCAGTACACGGCGGCGCCTTGCGGGGCTCCGTGCTCCACCGCGACGATCCCGCCCCGGCGCAGCAGCCGGCGGGCGGTCTGCTCGACCACGCGCACCGCGGCGAGGCCATCGTGGCCGCCCCACAGCGCGGTGGCCGGGTCGTACTCGCCCACCTCGGGTGGGACCGAGGCACCCCACGGGATATACGGCGGGTTGCTCACCACCAGGTCGACCGAGCCGTCCAGCTCGCCCAGCGCGGACGCGAAGTCGTCGCCGTGCAGGGTGACCCGCCCGGTGGTGTGCGGGGACGCGGCGGCCAGCCGCTCGATGTTGCGCTGCGCCCACGCCCGGGCCAGCGGGTCCACCTCTACCCCGTGCACCAGCGAGCGGGGTACTTCCTGCGCGACGGCCAGCGCGATCGCCCCCGATCCGGTACCCAGGTCGGTGACCACCGGCTCGGCCACGTCCATCTCCCGCAGCCGGTCGATGACCCAGCCGGTCATCACCTCGGTCTCCGGCCGGGGCACGAACACCCCCGGCCCCACGTCGAGGTCCAGGTAGCGGAAGTAGGCGTGCCCGGTGATGTGCTGCAGCGGCTCCCGCGCCTCGCGCCGGGCGATCTCGTCCCAGAACCGGGGGTTGAACTCGGCGTCCGGTACCCGGTGCAGCTCCGTGCGGGGCACGCCGTGCACATGCGCCGCGATCTGTTCCGCGTCCGCCCGCGGCGAGTCCACGCCCGCCTCGGCCAGCCGGGCCGAGGCCACGGCGATCTCGTTGAGCAGCAGGGTCATGCGCAACCTCGCGGAGGCAGGCGGCGGGCTCCGGGAATCCCGGCAGGCCGCCTCGCCCCGGCCGGGCACGCTAGGCCGGGTCCGGTAGATCTTCGGCCTGCTCCGCGGACCCGCCCCGGGTCAGCCAGCATTGGCCGCAGCGGCCCGACCGGACCGGTCCGCCTCGGTCAGCGCGGTGATCACCGCGTCCAGATCGCCGTCGATGACGTGATCGAGGTTGTAAGCCTTGTAGCCGACCCGGTGGTCAGAGATCCGGTTCTCCGGGAAGTTGTAGGTGCGCACCCGCTGCGACCGGTCCACCGCCTTGACCTGGCTGCGCCGCTCGGCCGCGGCCTGCGCCTCGGCCTGCGCCTCGGCCTGGGCCAGCAGCCGGGCGCGCAGGATGCGCAGCGCCTGCTCCTTGTTCTGCAGCTGGCTCTTCTCGTTCTGGCAGGACACCACGATGCCGGTGGGCAGGTGGGTGATGCGCACCGCCGAGTCGGTCGTGTTCACGCTCTGCCCGCCCGGGCCGGATGAGCGGTACACGTCGACCCGCAGATCGCTGGGCTCGATGTTCACCTCGACCGGGTCGGCCTCCGGCATGACCAGCACACCCGCGGCCGATGTGTGGATCCGGCCCTGTGACTCGGTGACCGGGACCCGCTGCACCCGGTGCACGCCGCCCTCGAACTTGAGCCGGGACCAGACCCCGTCCTGCGGGCTGCCCCGGCCGCCCGACTTGATCGCGACCGTGACGTCCTTGTAGCCGCCCAGCCCGGTCATCTGCGAGTCGAGGATCTCGGTCTTCCAGCCGTGGCGCTCGGCGTACCGCAGGTACATGCGCAGCAGGTCCCCGGCGAACAGCGCCGACTCCTCACCGCCCTCGCCCGCCTTCACCTCGAGGATGACGTCCTTGCCGTCGTTGGGGTCGCGGGGGGCCAGGTACTCGTTCAGCTGGTCCTCGAGCTGGGCCCGGTGGCGGGCCAGCTGCTCGGCCTCGTCGGCGAACGACGGGTCTTCTTCGGCCAGTTCGCGGGCGGTGGCCTCGTCGGCCACCGTCTGCTGCCAGTGGTGGTAGACATCAACCATGGGGCTGATCTCCCCGTAGCGCCGCGACAGCGCCCGGGCATGCTCGGGGTCGGCGTGCACGGCGGGGTCGGCGAGCGCCTTCTCCAGGTCGGCGTGCTCCGCCGCCAGCTCACCGAGCCGGTCGAACACCGTTGTCCTCCTCCAGTGAGGGCCCTGCTGGCCCGTTAAGCCGAAGATCACCTAAACCGAAGATCACCGTGCCTTGACGCATGGCGGAGCCATGACATCCGGGCACGGTGATCGGGGAAAGCTACTTGGCGCCTGCTGCCTTCTTGCCGAACCGGCGCTCGAACCGGGCCACGCGGCCGCCGGTGTCGAGGATCTTCTGCTTGCCGGTGTAGAACGGGTGGCAGTTGGAGCAGATGTCGGCGTGGATGACGCCGCCCTTCGCGGTGCTCCGCGTGGTGAAGGTGTTCCCGCAGGTGCAGGTCACCTCGGTCACCACGTAGTCGGGGTGGATACCTGGCTTCACGTGTTATCTCCTGCCTTGGGCGGTCGCCGGGTCGCCGCGGCGGGCGCTGCCGCCGGGCGTGAACCGGTACCGCGCTAGTGGTGGCTATCAGTGTGCCAAACCCTGCAACGTGCCGCGGGGCCTGGGGATTCCCGCCCGGGACCGCTAGCTGCGGTCCTGGTTGACGGTGGTCTTCTGGACGTGCAGCAGGAACTCGGCGTTGCTCTTGGTTTCCTTCATCCGCTCCATGAGCACCTCGAGCGCCTGCTGCGGCTCCAGCGCGTGCAGCACCCGGCGCAGCTGCCAGACGATCCGCAGCTCCTCCGGCGTCATCAGGATCTCTTCCTTGCGGGTGCCGGAGGCATCCACGTCGATCGCCGGGAAGATGCGCTTGTCGGCCAGCTCGCGGCGCAGCCGCAGCTCCATGTTGCCGGTGCCCTTGAACTCCTCGAAGATGACCTCGTCGGCGCGCGATCCGGTCTCGATCAGCGCGGTGGCCAGGATGGTCAGCGAGCCGCCGTGCTCGATGTTGCGCGCCGCGCCAAAGAACCGCTTGGGCGGGTAGAGCGCGGTCGAGTCCACCCCACCGGACATGATCCGGCCGCTGGCCGGGGCGGCCAGGTTGTAGGCACGGCCCAGCCGGGTGATCGAGTCGAGCAGCACGACCACGTCGTGGCCCATCTCCACCAGCCGCTTGGCCCGCTCGATGGCGAGTTCGGCGACGGTCGTGTGGTCCTCGGCCGGCCGGTCGAAGGTGGAGTGGATCACCTCGCCCTTGACCGAGCGCTGCATGTCGGTGACTTCCTCCGGCCGCTCGTCCACCAGGACGACCATGAGATGGCACTCGGGGTTGTTCTTGGTGATCGCGTTCGCGATGGCCTGCAGGATCATCGTCTTGCCCGCCTTGGGCGGGGACACGATCAGCCCGCGCTGGCCCTTGCCGATCGGGCTGACCAGGTCCATGATCCGGGTGGTCAGCACGCCCGGGTCGGTCTCCAGGCGGAGCCGGTTCTGCGGGTACAGCGGGACCAGCTTGGCGAAGTCCGGTCGGCCGCGGGACTGCTCCGGGTCCAGCCCGTTGATCTTGTCCAGGCGGACCAGCGCGTTGAACTTCTCCCGGCGCTCGCCCTCGCGGGGCTGGCGGACCGCCCCCTCGATGACGTCACCCTTGCGCAGGCCGTGCCTGCGGACCTGGGACAGCGACACGTACACGTCGTTGGAGCCGGGCAGGTACCCGGTGGTCCGGATGAATCCGTAGTTGTCCAGCACGTCGAGGATGCCGGCGATCGGGATCAGCACGTCGTCCTCGGTGATGACCGGCTCGGCGTCGCCGCCGCCGCCGCGCTCCCGGCGCCGGTTGCGGTTACGGAACCGGTCCCGGTTCCGCCGCCGGCCCGAGCCCTCGTCGTCGTCGCGGTCCGGCCCGCCGCGCTGGCTGTTGTCCCGCTGGGAACCGTCGCGCGGGCCACCGTCGCGGCTGCTGTCCCGCTGGCCACCATCGCGCTGGCCACCGTCGCGCTGGGCGTTGTCCCGGTCGCGCTGGTCGCCCGCGTCACTGCGGCCCGCGTCACTGCGGCCCGCGTCACTGCGGCCCGCGTCGTCCCGCCGGCCGTTGCGGCGCCGCTGCTCGCGGCGCTGCCCCCCGCCGTCGGACTGCTGTCCGTCGGCGGACGGCTGGGTCCGGCCGTTCGGCTCGGCCGTGACCGCGCCGCCGGACGGGCCGAAGGCAAGCTGGCCATCAGCGCCCGGGCCGCCCGCCGGGGCGGCATCCTGGGCCGCGGCGCGCTCCTGGCGCCCGGTCGCGGATTCCTGCGCCGGGCGTGACTGCCCGGCGTCGCCCGGAGCGGGCTGAGTAGATGTGTCTGAGTCCATGGCGTCCTGCTCACGGTGGCGAGGCGCGCCGGCTCCCGCAGAGGCGCCACGCTGGACTGAGTTGTCGGGTACCCCGTCGTCCCCGGGCCCGGCCGGGGCCTGGCCAGCGGGCCTGCGGTACGCGGCGCCACCAGCCTCCCTGTCCTGAATCGCTTCGATGAGCTGGCTCTTGCGCATCCGGCCGGTGCCGGTGATACCCATCTGCTGGGCAATCCGCTGCAGGTCAGCGAGCCGCATGCCGGAGAGCCCGGAACCACCTCGGCGGGCGGGCTTGTCCGTCACCGTCTCCCCAGCTGGGGCGCTGCCCCCCGGGCCGCTGGCCGGTCCCGCCGGTGGCGACGACTGGCCGGGCCCCCCGGCCGCAGCGGCCGGCGCCGCGCCCGCACTGGCGGGGGCGATACCGGTCTGCGCGGAGTAACCGGGGGAAGCCTCGGGCGTGCCCGAGGAGCCGGAGAAGAGTTCGGTGGTGTCGCTCACGAGGGGTCCTTCCCAGGGAGCGGGCGTCGGCCGCGCGTGCGGCCGGTCGACCCGGTGTCACGATCCGGCGAATCGGCCGGACCTGGTACTGCGGTTTCTGCCATGCCCATGCCGTCACGGCACGCGCTCTCGCCCGTGCCCGGTTCTCGCGCCGACCCTCCTGAGCTTGCGCCTGCGGCTGGGGACCGCGGCGCTAACCCGGGTTCCAGAACCGGGGCAGGGGTTTCGGAACGAGCCCAGACGGCTGGGGTGGCTCGCCCTGGCCGCCCGTCCGCTCCTGGTTCGCCAAGACCACCTCGCGTCAGGTCTGCGCGGGGAGGAAGTGTTGACCCAGGGAGTTGACGGAGCGTCACTGACAACGCCCGGCGGTGAAGCCGGTCACGTTGACAGTGACAGGCGAGCACCTGACCCCTTGGCGGGGTATCTGGTGCAGTGCCTACCTTAACACTAGGAGAGCCCACGGCATTCCTCGGCACCGGTCCGTGTGTCGTAGCAGACCCTGGCCAGTCTCGCGGGAGACCCGCTCGACTCACCCGAGGCAACCGTGCTGGGTGTCCGGGAACGCTGCAGCGCACGCTGTCTCATGGGCGTTCGCCTGGCTGGGCGGTCTGGAGGGTAGCGCCGTCCAGGTCGACGTCCAGGGGGCTGATACGCCAGACGGTACCCGTTTCCGCAGCAATTGAATCCACCAGGTCAGGGCCTACCTCACCGCCCGCCAGGGTGAACACGAGCACGGACGGCCCGGCCCCGGACAGCACTGCGGGCACCCCCGCGGCGCGGAGCCGGCCGAGCAGCTCGGCGGCCTGCGGAAGCACCCCGGCCCGGTACCGCTGATGGAGATAGTCGACGGTCGCGTCGAGCAGCACCGCCGGAGACTGGGTCAGCGCGGCGACCAGCAGCGCGCTGCGCGCGCTATCAGCCGCCGCGTCGTGGTGCGGCATGGCGCTGCCCTCGCCGGCCACGCCGATGTCCAGCCCGGCGCTGGTCACCCGGGCGACCGCCACGCCGTGCCGGGCCAGGGCCAGGGCCAGGCCGTCGAATCCCGGCCCGAGGTTAGCGCTGGTGGCCGGGGCCCGGACCGCCACCGGCTGGTCGAGCCAGCGGGCCGCGGCCCCGGTCTCCCGCGACGGCTCAGGGCAAGGACGGGTCATGGGGTCTCCGGCCGGGTCACGCGAGGCCCAGCGCGGCGGCCGCGGCGGCCGGTTCCGGCCGGATCGTGACCGGGGCCGGGGCGGCCGATACCGCCCAGTCCGGGTCCTTCAGGCCGTTGCCGGTGATCGTGCAGACCACCCGGCCGCCCGCGGGCAGCTGGCCTCGCTCGCGCGCCTGCAGCAGCCCGGCCACCCCGGCCGCCGAGGCCAGCTCGCCGAACACGGCCTCCTGGGCGGCCAGCAGCCGGTAGGCGGCGAGGATCTGCCGGTCGGTGACCGAGTCGATCAGGCCGCCGGACTCGTCGCGTGCCGATTCGGCCAGCCCCCAGGATGCCGGGTTGCCGATGCGGATCGCGGTCGCGATCGTCTGCGGGGTGCGCACCGGCTCGCCGCGGACGATCGGCGCCGCGCCGCTGGCCTGGAAGCCGAACATCCGCGGGGTCATGGTGGCCCGGCCCGCCGCCGCGTACTCGGTGTACCCCGTCCAGTACGCGGAGATGTTCCCCGCGTTGCCGACCGGCAGGCAGTGCACGTCCGGCGCGTCACCCAGCGCGTCCACGATCTCGAACGCCGCCGACTTCTGCCCCGCCAGCCGGTCCGGGTTGACGGAGTTGACCAGCGCCACCGGGTAGTCGGCGGCGAGCTTGCGGGCCAGCTCCAGGCAGTCGTCGAAGTTCCCGTCCACCTGAAGCAGCCTGGCCCCGTGCACCAGGGCCTGGGCCAGCTTGCCCAGCGCGATCTTGCCGCGCGGCACCAGCACGGCGCAGGACATACCGGCCCGGGCCGCGTACGCGGCCGCGCTCGCGCTGGTGTTCCCGGTGGACGCGCAGATCACCGCGGTGGCGCCGCGGGCCGCGGCCAGGCTGACCGCCACCGTCATCCCGCGGTCCTTGAACGACCCGGTCGGGTTGGCCCCCTCGACCTTCAGGTACACCTCACAGCCGGTCCGCGCGGAGAGCGTGGGCGCGGGCAGCAGCGGGGTCGCCCCCTCCCCCAGGGTCACCACCTTCCCGCCGCTGGGCAGCGGCGGCAGCCACTCCCGGTACTGCGCGATCACGCCACGCCACGGCACGTACCCAGCGGCCGCCACATCGCCCGCCTTGACTGCATTCATTCGGCTGGCTCCCCCTCCACGCGCATCACGCTGGCCACCGCGCGGACCGGGTCCAGCATGCCCAGCTCCGCCACGCAGCGCCGCAGCGCCGCATCCGGCGCGATGTGCGTCACGATCACCAGCTGCGCGTCGTCGCCCCGGCCCTCCTGGCGGACGGCCTCGATCGAGACATCATGCTTGGCGAAGGTCTCGGCCACCCGGGCCAGCACGCCCGGCCGGTCGGCCACGTCCAGCGCCACGTGATAGCGGGTCAGCGAGTCTCCCATCGGCAGCGCAGGCAGCTGCGCGTAGCTGGACGCGTCCGGCCCGCGGGTCCCGGCCACCCGGTTGCGGGCCACCGCGACCACGTCGCCGAGCACCGCGCTCGCGGTGGGCACTCCCCCGGCACCAGCCCCGTAGAACATCAGCTGGCCCGCCGCCTCCGCCTCGACGAACACCGCGTTGTACGCGGCCCGCACGCCGGCCAGCGGATGGCTGCGCGGGATCATCGCCGGGTGCGCCCGCACCGAGACCCCCCCGGGATGCCGCTCGCAGATGGCCAGCAGCTTCACCACCCGGCCGAGCGTCCGGGCGCTGGCGATGTCAGCGGCGGTGACCTGGGTGATGCCCTCCCGGTACACGTCGGCCGCGGTGACCCTGGTGTGGAAGGCCAGCCCGGCCAGGATGGCCGCCTTGGCGGCCGCGTCGAAGCCCTCGATGTCCGCGGTCGGGTCGGGCTCCGCGTAGCCCAGCGACTGCGCCTCGTCCAGCGCGTCCCCGAACCCCGCGCCCGAGGTGTCCATCCGGTCCAGGATGTAGTTCGTGGTGCCGTTGACGATGCCCAGCACCCGGTGCACGGCATCGCCGGCCAGCGATTCACGCAGCGGCCGCAGCAGCGGGATGGCGCCGGCCACCGCCGCCTCGTAATACAGATCGACACCGCAGTCCCGGGCGGCCTCGTGCAGCGTGGCCCCGTCCTCGGCGAGCAGCGCCTTGTTGGCCGATACCACGGCCTTGCCGGACTTCATCGCGGCCAGCAGCACCGACCGGACCGGCTCGATGCCGCCGATCACCTCGACCACGATGTCCACGTCCGGCCGGGTGACCAGGCCCATCGGGTCACCGGTGAGCAGCGCCGGGTCGACCGGCACGGCCCGGGCCCGGTTCGGCCGCCGCACCGCGACCCCGGCCACCTCGAGCCGTGCGCCGGTCCGCGCCGCCAGCTCGCCGGATTGCTCGCCGAGCAGTCGGAACACTTCCGAGCCCACCGTGCCACAGCCCAGCAGGGCCACCTTCAGTGTCCGCACGACCGCCGGTCCCCCCTCATCCTGCGTCCAGCCGGAGCAGGTCATCCATGGTTTCCCGGCGCACCAGCAGCCGGGCCGAGCCATCCGCCACGGCCACCACGGCGGGCCGGGGCATGTGGTTGTAATTGCTGGCCATCGACCGGCAGTAGGCCCCGGTGGCGGCCACCGCGACCAGATCCCCCGGGACCAGGTCGGACGGCAGGTAGCAGTCCCTGACCACGATGTCCGCGCCCGGGCCGTGCCGTCCCGCCACCCGGGACAGCATGGCTGGCGCCGCCGACTCGCGCGAGGCGAGCACGCAGGTATACACCGCGTCGCAGCACGCGGTGCGGATGTTGTCGCTCATCCCGCCGTCCACGCTCACGTAGCTGCGCAGCCCGTCCACGTCCTTGACCGTCCCGACCTCGTACAGGGTAATGGTGCCCGGCCCGGCGATGGCGCGCCCTGGTTCCACCGCCAGCCGGGGCGCGGCCAGGTCATGGGCGGCCCACTGGGCCGCCACGATCTCCGGCAGCCGCCGCGCGAGCACCTCGACGCCGGGCGGGTCGTCGTCCGGCGTGTAGCTGATGCCGAAACCGCCACCCAGGCTCAGCTCGGCTATCTGCGGCCCGTCCGCCGCGTGGACCTGGGCGGCCAGGCCGGCCAGCCGGCGGACGGCCATCTCGAAGCCGTCGGCGCCGAAGATCTGCGACCCGATGTGCGTGTGCAGGCCAGCCAGGTCCAGTCCGGGGGCCGCCTGCACCCGGCGGACGGCTTCCGCGGCCGCGCCAGAGGCCAGCGAGAACCCGGACTTCTGGTCGTCGTGCTCGCTGGCCACGAACTCGTGGCGGGTGGCCGCCACCCCCACCGCGACCCGGATGAGCAGCCCGGGACGGGTGGCCGGCGTCTCGCCCGGGAGCGGATCGGTCAGGTAGGCGAGCCGGGCGATCTCCTCGAACGAATCCACCACGATGCGGCCGACGCCGGCCTCCAGCGCCCGCGCCAGCTCGCCGGGCAGCTTGTTGCTGCCATGCAGGGTGATCGTGCCCGGTGGCACCCCGGCCCGCAGCGCCACTTCCAGCTCCCCGCCGGTGCACGCCGCCACCCCCAGGCCCTCCTCAGCCACCCAGCGCAGCACGCCGCGACAGCAGAACGCCTGCGCCGCATAGCACACCGCGGCCTGCGGGCCGAAGGCCGCGCGGAAGCCGCGGCAGCGCTCCCGGAAATCCTCCTCGGCACAGACGAACAGCGGCGTGCCGAACTCGGTGGCCAGGTCACGGACGTCGACGCCGCCTATCGTCAGCGCGCCGCCGGCCCGGCCCGCGGTGCGCGGCCACAGGTGGGGGAACAAGTCGTTCAGATTGGCTGGGGGTCTAGGACACACCCTGGGCGGGCGATCATCGGGCAGCACGCCCGCGTGGCGTGGCCCGGCGGGGTGGGCGACACGGCTCATGGCGACTTCCTCGCTGGTCGGCGCTTGCTACCTGCGGCTGGGGGCGGTCACGCCGAGCAGCCGCAGGCCAGTACCCAGGACGGTCCGCGCGGCATCGGCCAGCCACAGCCGGGCCGCCAGGCGAGGCTCGGTGACCACGCCGCTGGCACTGCCTGCGCCGCTTGCGCTGCTTGCGGCCAGGGCACCCGGCCGGCTGACCGGGCACGCCTCCTGCCAGCCAAGGTACGTGCCCGCCAGGTCAACGAGGTAGGCGGCCACGACATGCGGCTGGTGACGGCGAGCGGCCCCGGAGACGCGTTCGGGCAACCAGGACATCGCGTCGAGCAGCGCCTGCTCGCTGGGATGCGCGAGCAGGTGCGGCTGGAACCGCTCCGCATCCCCCATCGGCAGGCCGAGGTCGGCGGCCTGCCGGACGGCGGACGCGGCGTCGGCGTGCGCGTACCGGACAGCATAGGCGGGGTTGCCCAGGTGCTGCGCGGCGGCGGCGCGGGGGTCGACGGCCGGGGCGCGGCCGCCGGGAGCGAGGGGGGCGGCCACGACCAGCGCGAACCGGATGGCCTCCTCGCCCGCGTACGCGATGGCATCGGCGACCGGGCTGCCCCCGGGCGGGGCTGGTCCCAGTGGCGCGGTGGGCGGTTCGGCCCAGGTGAGTTCCGCGCCCGCGGCGGTCGCGCAGCGGCCGGTCACCTCCGCGGCCAGCCGCCCCGCCGCCTCATCCCAGCTGCCCGTGGCGGCCAGCCGCGCGTCCGGGAGCGCCTCGACCCGGGTGCCGCGCAGCGACTGGCTCGCGGCACAGCCCGCCCCGGCCTGGCTGATCCGGACGGCGAGCCGGGCCAGCGTGTCGTGGCTGATGGTGAGGGACAGGTAGCCGTCCCCGGTCACCCCGGCCTGGCTGATCTCCGGGCGGAACCGCAGCCGCTCGGCGAGCACCGTGGCGATCCGGGCTGGGGCGACCCCGGTGTGACTGGCCAGCGCGAACGGCAGGGCGGTCGCGTAGCTGCCGGGCCCGCCGCCCGCATCGGCCGGCACCGGGCGCCAGGCCGGCTCGCGGGTGGCGGCCGGCTCGCGGCGACCGGGCAGCACGCCGTCGGCCACGGCCGTGCCCAGCGCCACGGCGATGGCCATGCTGAGGTCCCCGGTGATCATCCGGAGCAGGCTATCCCGCCACCGGAGCGGGGTCAGGCCTGCTGGGCGGCCTCGCCGCCGCGATCGGCGGGCCCGCTGCCGGCCAGCTGACGAACCACCCGGATCATCTCACCCGGGTCGAACGGCTTGGTCAGGTACGCGTCCACGCCGATCTCCCGGCCGCGGTTCTTGTCGTCCTCCTGGGCCCGGGCGGTGATCAGGACGACCCGGATCTGGCTGGTCTCGGGGTTGCGCCGGAGCTGCCCGGCGGTCACCCACCCGTCGAGCCGCGGCATCATCACGTCCAGCGTGATGACGTCGGGGTTGATCGCGGCCACCTTGTCCAGGCAGTCCTGCCCGTCCACGGCGGTCGCCACGTCGAACCCTTCCAGGGTGAGGTTGACGGCGATGAGCTGGCGGATCACTTCATCGTCGTCGACCACGAGCACGCGTCCCAGAGCCTGCGCCACGGCGCGAGGCTAGCGCGTTCCGGGCACTTCCCGCACCAACACGCCCGATGCGCCGTAGCCCGGCCGCCCGCTCGGACCAGCACATCGGCCCCGTTAGTGCCGTTCTGTTTCACTCTGAACCCGCCGCGCCCGGGAACCGCCCGGAAGGGGCGCCGGGATGAGTCCCGCGGTGGCCGTCACGGGAACCTGCGGACAGGTCGCGGCAGGCTACGGATGGATGGTCCGGTGCTCGTGCAGCATGGCCACGTATTTCGTGATCCGCGCCGCCCGGGTCGCGGGGCGCTTGGCGTCACCGACCCGGTAGAGGATCGCATACCGGTTCTGGCTGCTGATCGTGGCGAAGAAGTCCCCGGCCACCGGGTCGGCGTCCAGCGCGGCCTGGAGGTCGGCGGGCACGGCCGCGGCGCGCTGGCCCGCGTAGGCGGCGGCCCAGCGCCCGTCCGCCCGGGCCGCCTCGACCTCGGCCAGTCCCCGCGGTCGCAGCTGCCCGGCCTCGATGAGCCGCTCCGCCCGGGCACAGTTGATCTTCGACCACCGGCTGCGGGGCTTGCGGGGGGTGATCCGCTGCAGCCAGAACTGCCCGTCGAGGCTGCGCTTCTGCCCGTCTATCCAGCCGAAGCACAGCGCCACGTCGACCGCTTCGTCGTAGCTGACCGTCGCGACCCCGGCACCCTTCTTGGCGATCTTGAGCCAGATGCCTGGCGATCGCTCGTGCTCGGCGTCCAGCCAGGCGGCGAAGGCCCCGGCGGACGGGAACGAAACCACCGCAAGATCTGGCTGGCCGGCTGCCTGGTCTCGCTGCTGGCTCGGCTGGCTGGTCACCGGGTCTCCTTCGGGGAACGGGCCAGGCTCAATCTAGCCGCAGGGCCGGGCTGGCCCGGGACCGGCTGGCTTCCTGGTACTCTTTCTCCCGTCCTGGAGCCCCCGTAGCTCAGGGGATAGAGCAACGGCCTCCGGAGCCGTGTGCGCACGTTCGAATCGTGTCGGGGGCGCTCCTCATATCATCCTGGAACCGGCCTGACCAGCGGGGCGGGCAGCGGCAGGAAGTACCACTACGTGTGACTGGCGCGAGTCACCTGGCCTGGTTCATCACGGCTTCCGCAAATCCGGCGCACCTCATCGAGGTGCCGCGCCGAGGGAATCCGCGAGTAGGCGGCGCTGGCTGGGCATCGACTTACTCCCTCTGGGCCAGACCCCGAGCGATCCGACCCGGCGGGTCAGCCATGATCGGCACCCTCAGGATAGGGGGGATCACTAGGGCCGGAAGCAATGGCCATCCAGGTTCCGCAGTGCCAGACCCGTATCAGATCTAACGGCTGCATTCTGGGGCCATAATGGCCGGGTGCCGCCGCAGCCGAGGTCCGTGGATTACTGGGATGACTGGTATGCCAGCAAGGCGGCGACACCCGCCGTCGGGGAGATAATGAACCGGCACCTGGGGCTGCCCCCGGGTTTGCTGGCCGGGGTGGTCCCCGCGGTGGCGATCGGTGAGCTCATCACCGGGCTGCGGCTGGCGCGCGGCGATACGCTGCTCGACCTGGCGTGCGGGCGGGCCGGCTACGGGCTGATGGTTGCGCAGGCCAGCGGGGCCAGGCTCGTCGGTATCGATGTCTCGGCCGAAGCGCTCGCCCAGGCCAGCGAGCAGGCGGCACGGCTGGGCGTCGCGGACGCCACGTTCCGCGTCGGCGATCTGAGCGCCTCCGGGGTGGCGGACGGCTCCGCCGACGCGGTGCTGTGCACGGACGCGATCCAGTTTCCCGATGACCCGTCCGCCGCCTACCGTGAGATCCGCCGGGTCCTCAAGGCGGGCGGGCGTGTCGCGCTGACCTGCTGGGAGCCGGTCGAGCGGGACGACGAGCGGTTGTCTGCCCGGCTGCGCCGGGTGGACCTCGCCGCCGGGCTGGCCGGGGCGGG
>Ga0335078_10000491_pt1 | contig 61161 bp, 57 predicted proteins | sample Lox_Sample_32_FD_206711 | JGI IMG/M metagenome (GOLD analysis project Ga0335078, IMG submission 206711) | Soil microbial communities from Loxahatchee National Wildlife Refuge, Florida, United States - Lox_Sample_3.2 | ecosystem: Environmental > Terrestrial > Soil > Wetlands | place: USA... | reverse complement strand
AAACTAATTTCGGGTCGCGCTCGCGGCCCGCTTTTGTTTTCACCGGCCGCTGGGAGGTCGTACAATTGGCAGTACATCAGATTCTGGATCTGATTATCCTGGTTCGAGTCCAGGCCTCCCAGCCAATTCTTTAGAATCAGTGGCTTAGGATCCTTCCTAAAAGCAAATCCTAAGAAATCTCCGCAACTCAGTATTACGTTTCGGAGGATTTGCATGGCCCAACCCAAATACACGCTCTACAAATACGTCAAGCTGTCTGGCGGCAAATGGCGCTACTACCGTGCCGCCCGTTACAAAAACCACATGATCAAGCCCAACACCGTGATGGTTGGCGAAAAGGAAGAAGTTCACTCCGAGGGCGACTACTACATCGCCCATGGCGGCCAGTGGATCAATGTCGGGCCCGACGCACTAGTGGCGCAGCGGCAACAGCACCGCCTCCTTGCGGGCGGTATGACAGTGAGAGTGCCTGAGCCCGACACCGGCAAATACAAACTCGTGACGATCCCGTCCGCTCAACCGCAAGAGCCTGTGGCCAACGGGCGCAAGAAGATCAAGGACGAAATCGTCAAATGCCTCGATGACATGGTCGCCTCAAAGCGCCCTGGTAAGAGTGTGCGCATGAAGCGCAATTTTCTCAACGCTTTTGCGTACCTTATCGGCAAAGAATACGCCGACGAATACAATCGAGACGATGTCATCAAGTTCCGTAATGATCTTCTCGATAAAGGCTACGAGAGAAAGTACATCGACACTCAAATGGATTTCGTCCTGACGTTCTTTAGGCACTGGATCAAGTTGCCGATTCAAATGGAAAGGGGTGATCGACTCGAATACGTAGCAAATCCTCCCGAGCCTTACGCCGACGAGCAAATTATTGCGATGGAGCGGAGAGCTAAGGGCAAGTTCAACCTGCTTGTCCGGCTGTATCGCTCGACGGGTTGTCGTTTGCAGGAGATCACCCACCTCTGGGATACGGATGTAAATCCCCACATGAAAACCATTTTCATTCACGAGAAGCCGTGTACAGACTGTCCCGACTGCCGCGACCGAGGCGGCATCTGGCGACCGAAAACACCTGCGGGCACCCGAGAAATCCCAATCAGCGACTCGTTGGTGGAGGAACTGCTTGCACTCGGCAAGGGACTGCTCTTTCCGGGGAAGCACAGCACGGTCGAGCAGCACATGCTTCGGGAAATTCAGTGGGCGGTGAAGGGGTCGGGCGTACGAAAGGTCAAGCTGCATCGCTTCCGCGACACGTTTGCAGTCAACAAATTGCGTGACGGTGTGGACGTGAGGACACTGCAACGATGGCTCGGGCATGAGACTGTCGAGCAGGTCATGGAATATTGCGCTTGGCTCGATTCGCAGAGCGAGGCAGCTCGCAGGCACGCCAACAGGGAAGACATCCGTTACCAAGCAGCGGCTCTACCCGCCCCATGCCGCAAGCTCGCCTTTGCCGAAAAGGAAGTCCGGATTGCGGAGATGAACAAAAAGGCGGAAGCGGAAAAATCCACCACGAGCCAGCCAGCCTCTCCGAAGACAGCAAAAGTCATCCTAAACGACACCGACGCTATTGTCGTGACGGGGATGCCCTCTCTCTGATTCTGACGTGTGCGTGGCCCGTGAATTCTCACTTTAGGATTCTGACCTCGGAAAGGTCTGGAACCACAAGTTCCGCGCCACCGGAGCCACCCGGCTGCTGCAGCACGGGATGCCCCTGCCGGACGTGATGCGCCTCGCGGGCTGGCGCGACCTTGCGAGCGTGCATCGGTACATGGCCCTGCTGTCTGACGTCCGGCTGACCGAGGCGGTGGAAGCGGCCTGGGCGTGACCGTTCGCCTTTCCAGCCGATCTGGACAATCCCGACCTGACCGCTATATAATAACGGTGGAAAGCCACAACCGACATCGGTAGCCATACCGGGCGCGAATCCCGAAGCCCCCAAGGGGCTTGGAACTGACAAAGGCGCGGCGAAGCCACCGCTGGGTGCGACTCCTAGCGCGGCTTCGCCGCGCCTTTTTTATTTTTTGGGGGGAAAGTGATGACAGTCGAAAAGAAAGTCCCGTACACCGCGGGGATGCCTACAGTCTTCATTGAGGCACCGGCACACATAAGCTACGAGGAGGTGCAAGCCAACGCGCCAGCCCTGTGCCGGGCCGTGATGAATGCAATAAAAAACGACGGCCGACGAGTGGCACAGAGCTACACGGTCACACTGACTGTCGTGGGCGGAGGCAGAATCCAGATAGCGGTTCTCGGCAGCGGCGAGATCATCGGCTACCTGGACGAGGACTACGAGCTGGCCGTGGCCGGATGGTTCGACACAAGGGTGCAATGAAAAAGTCGAGCCAGAGAGAGTGGCCGATCGCGTTTCACGAGGGTGGCCATGTGTTAGGCCACCGCCTGAAAGGCGTGACGATCCGCACCGCGACGATCATCCCTTCCCTTGACAGACAAGATGATTCCGCGGTTGAAAATTTCAAAGGAGAAAAAACGATGATGAGAAAACGGGGGACACTCCAATGACAGAGATCTATCTCAGCTACAGCGAGAACCGCACAGATCTTTACAAAAACGCGGTGTACAACCTAGCCCACAAGGCATACGCCGAACAGGCCGTGTTTCCGATCGAAGTCAAAGTGACAAACGGCCTGAGTGAAACCTGGAGCGCCACGGTCGCGATCAAGCACGGCCTGCAATTTGACGTTAAGCATCATTCCATAGATTCCCGCGGAGTGTCGATCGCATTCCCGCTTCGCATGGTCGCCATCGACTCGCGCGGCGATCGGGTGGCTTCGATGGACGTGCTGCTGCCCGAGTGGGAAAACTGAGATGACCGACAAAAAGTGCCAAGTGGAAGGCTGCAATTGTCCCTTTTGCGCGATGCCAAAGATTCTGTCCTTGGCCATCGAAAAACGCGCGTTCGCTCCGGCGCCAATGCCGGCGCCGAAATCCACCAGGATCAGCATGGCAACAGGCGGCCGGCAATTGAGTGCCCTGGACACGTTGCTGAGGCGGGGCATCATAAGTCGGGAAAAGCACGCGATCGAGATCGCAGCGCTCAAAGCGAGGCTGGGGTAAATGAGAAAAGAAAAGTGCGAAGTGGAAGGCTGCAAGAACGACGCCGACTGCGTCATGCAGTTGGACAGCGGTGCGCGCGTCAACGTCTGCGCCGAGTGCCTGGCGCCGAGCCCCACCGCTCCGGGAGAAACCGATCTCGAAGCCCTGGAGCGCCTCTACGGGAAAGTATCCGATGACACCCGAACTGATTGACACCAGCGCGAAGATCCTCCATGTCATGGCCCGCATCCCGAACGGCCATGTCGTCGTCATGTACGACACGACGACGCGCGCGGTGACATTCATCGGCTGCAAGCAGATCGCGGACAACCCGGCACTCTACGACGGCGCCGTCGCGGCCGGCAGCGTGGCCATTGCGTTTTTCGCGATAGTGCGCGCAGCGCCCAGGACATCAGGCATGGTGAGCTTCGACGCCGCCGTCAGCAAGTGCCCCTGGTGCCCATTCACGGACGCCGAGTTGCAGGAATCATGCCAGGCTTGGATCTCAGGCGTCGAAGAGTTAGACGCGGAGAATTGATCTTGTCCAACAGGGCTGCGGACTCGCTATCCGCGGCTGGCGCCCGTTCCTCCTTTCGGGCGCTGCAAGCGGGGTCGAGAACGCTACGCTCGACCCCGACACGATTCCGGCATGGCCTACAGGTCAACGCAGCCTCGGAAAATCGCTCCTGGGACTTCCTGACGCGAAATTTTCCGAAAAGACTGGGGAAACCGGAGGGTAGGAGTCGATTTTCCCATCAAAATGCCCTTTTCGGTTAAACCCCGCAGCGTCAGGGATTTAACCTATAGGGTGGTCAGCAATATAAGAATAAGAGAAAAGAACTTGCTTTTTGGAATTTCACTTTTTGCCCAGGACGCAGTAACAGGTTAAGAACAGCTCCAATTCAACTTTGGGGAAGGGGCGGCGTCCACGCGTCGCCCCGTTCGCGGAATCTGGCGAACGGTTCGGGTGGCGCGACCAAAGTTGAGTCCCAGCCTTTCGATTCGATCCAGGCGCGAAATCCAAACAGAAGGAACGTATGAAACCAAAAGCTGCAGCGGTACCTTTTCCGAATGAGGACGATCAAGTCCCAACCCCGGCGACGGTGAAGTCGCCGATCGCAACTCTTCCCGAAGACGATCCTTTCGCGGCCGGCAATTTCGCCGCGGAGGGCGAAGCGGTGCCCGCCGGCATTGACGATGTCTCGATCGAAATCGGCGCGCCGTCCGACGAGGAGTTCGTCCTGGTAAGTTCAGACCCGCGGCACACCCTCAAGGCCAATCTTCTCGTGGTCAAGCGGGAAGACGGTTACGGCAAGAGCTATTTTCTGCTCACGCCGGCAGTGGCCGCGTTTTGCAAATCGCAGCCGAGCCTCAAGAAGTTCGTCAAGGTCATGAGGATTTTTCTGTATGTGACCAGCGAGGGCGGCTACGGCCTGTGGCTCATCCGCGACTCGCTCGACAACTGGTCGGTAAGCGACCTCGCAGTCGTGCAGCAGGCGAAGAAAGTTTTCACCCGCCGCTACACCGACAGCAAAGTCCGCAAGGGCCATTCCTCGGACGCGATTCCGACTGATGCCGTTCAGTTTCCCGACAAGAGCCTGACGGGCTCGGACGGAATCCTGAAGCAGGCGTTCGGCGAGGCGTTCGCGATCAACACGATCGACCACTCCGTCATCAATCGCCTTCTCGGCAGACAATGACGGCAACCGCAAATCGAAACGCCCGATTGACTCCCGCGCAACAGGAGTCGATCGGGCGTTTTTTTGCGCGCGTGCGGGCCGTCAACCCTTCGATCAAGCATCTGTGGGTCGCGGACTCCGAGTTCCATTCCGAGTTCAAATCGCCTGGCTCCGACCTGATGGACGGCCAGGGCAGCCGGCCCGTTCCGGTGTGCTTCGTCTTCTACAATCCGATCACCGGCGAGACCGTCGAGCAGTTTTATCGCGCGGGCGATCCGATTCCTCCGTGCCCGATCGGCCTGGGCGCCGACACGCTGCTCGTCGCGTTCACGGCCGTTGCGGAACTCACCACGATGCTCGCGCTGTGGGGCCGCATGTCCGCCCGCGTCCTGGACTTGGACGTCGAGTGGCGCCACATCAATAACGAAGAGTTCATCTTGAAGGATTTGAAGATCGAGGCGCGCAACGCGAAGGGCAGCGAGGATCTCTCGCCCCTGGGTCTGCTCGGCGTCTGCGCGCTGCACGGCATCGCCACGCGCGACCAGCAGCACAAGGACGAGATGCGCCGGCTGATCCTGACCGGCGGCCCCTGGTCTGAAACGGACGAGCGAAAGATTCTGGATTACTGCGGCGAGGACGTCTGGGACACGGCCGCGCTGCTCGCCGAGATGTGGGCCAAGATTCCCGACACGGTGTACTGCCGCGAGAGGATCGACGGCATCAAGGCTGCGCTGCACCGCGGCCGCTCGATGACCGCGTTCGCCTGGATGGAGCACGTCGGAATCCCGCTCGACGTCGAGCTGAACGCGCGGCTCTCGAAGCATTTCACCGCGATCATGGAAGACCTCTACGCGGAGATCCGCGACGAGTTCCCGATCTTCAACGAGGACAGCCTCGACATCGCACCGTCCAAGTTCGCCGAGTTCCTGATGGCGAAGGGATGGCTCGACAACAGGGACCACCCGTGGCCGAAGACGAAGGGCGGCAAGAAGCGCGACAAGAAGCAGCCCAAGCGGGACCTGAAAGGCCCGGGCGGAAGCGAGGGCACGCTGCCGCAGATGGCCAAAGTCTACCCCGAATTGAAAAAGCTGACGAGCGTCCTCGAGATCCGGTCGGCGACGAAGCTCGGGCTCAGGTTTCCGGTCGGGCCGGACAATCGCCACCGCGTCAACTTCTGGCCGTTCGGCACGATCACCAGCCGGTGCGCGCCGTCCTCGGCGACGTACATGCTGGCCGGCGGATCGCCGGCGTTCCGGCATCTAGCGAAGCCGGCGGCCGGCGAGGTCCTGATCGAAGCCGATTGGAGCGCGCAGGAAATCTGGATCGCCGCCCATCTGTCCGGCGACAAGGCCATGCAGAAGATGCTGCAGCGAGCCGATCCGTACATCGCGTTCGGCGAGATGTGCGGCATGATTCCGCGGGGCTCCCTGGAAAAGCTCGGCGTCGAGGAGTGCAAGCGCCGCTTCAAGTCGGAACGCGTTCGGCTGAAGGCCGTCCTGCTCGGCGTCCTGTACGGCAAGAGCGTCTACACCGTCGCCAGGGATTGCGGCACCACCGTCGGCGAGGCCGAAGAGTTGCTGCGCCTTCACAAGCGGCTGTTCCCGCAGTTCTGGCTCTGGATCGAGTGGGTCGTCAACGAGTCGCTTGCCACCGGCAAGATCGCGACGAAGATGGGGTGGACGCGGCGGCTCCCGACCAAGAAGGAGCGCAACGCGCGCAAGGAAGACGGGAGCGCCAAGAAGATCACAAACTCGTTGCAGAATTTCCCCGAGCAGTCGCACGGCGCCGAGATGCTGCGGCTGGCTCTGATCTACGCGACCGAAAAGGGCTTGCAGATCTGCGCGCCGCTGCACGACGCGATTTTCGTCGTCGCGTCGGCGGACGCGGAAGAGTGGGCCGTTAAAACGCTGAGGGAATGCATGGAGCGGGCGGCCGTGGACATCATCGGCGTCAAGATCCCGATCGAGTTGTATATCGTCCGCTATCCCGATCGTTATGAGCCGGACAAGCCGATGGCCGTGACGGTCTGGGAAAAGATGATGGCCAGCCTGGAACGCGCGGAAAGTTCGCAACGCGGTAATACAAAAGAGGAGGCTCTCACGCGATGAAATCCAAGTACTCGACGACGCTGTGCCTCCTCTGCGGCGCCTACATCGCCAAGGGCGCGGAGATCCGCAAGGTCGGCGGCGCATGGGTCCACGGCCGCTGCCCCAGGCACGACTACACAATTTTTCGGCGCCGGCAAAAGTCGGCCCCAAAAGGAGCAACACAATGTCAGCCAACAATCAGCAGGCAGCAGTTATGAGCAAACAGACCATCGACAGCAAGGGGCTGCACTTGACGCCGTTCAGCCACGAGGACCACATCAACGGCAACGGCAGCCTCCTCACAGAAATGGCCGTGACTCGGGCGGAGCTGGGCGTGCTGGCGGCCAACTACCAAGGGCAGGTGGACGACTACAAGCGTGATGGTGAGCGCTTCCCCGAGGACGGAATCTCGTCCCGTGAATGGGCACGTGCCGCCTACGCAGCCCGCAGGCTGAAGGGCATCGATGAAGAGCTTGCGAAGGAGCCGATCTATGAGGGCCTGGAAGGCAGCAGGCCGGACTGCTAGTGCATCGAGCCGGAGATTCGCCCCGTCTGCTCGCCGGGGATTTCAACTCGGACGGGATGGTGCGGCCATGAGCGAACACTTCTGCGAGTACGACCACAACCTCGACGAGCCGTGCGGCAAGCCAGCGGTGATTAAGGTTCTCGGAATGTGGATGTGCGCCGAGCAGTACGACGAGCACGCACGTCTGATGGCGCACATGGGCCGCACGCCGGAGAACGAGGAACTCCAATGAGCTTCAAGGACATCGCGCGGCCGTGAAAAACAATCTTTCCGCCAAGCGCACCGGCCTGGACTACCGCCTAATGAGCAAGAAGGTGGATGTAGACGGCGAGATGATCGCGCACGCCACGGTGGAATGGCTCGGCGAGAACGAGCTGAACGCCGACGACCTAGCGGCGAAGGAAAAGGAAATTGGCAAAGTCGGCGGACGGCAGAAGGAGAAGGACAAGGCCGCGGAGTTCCTGGCGGCCAGATTCGCCGAACTGGCCGGATGGCAATGCACAGGGCTCTACCAGGACGCCGAGGCGAAGGGAATAGGACGTGGCTGCCAAGGCCGGCCGGGTGGCAGCGGACAGCGAGGCGATCTAAGGGCGCATATGCTCTTTATAACATATTTCATTCCCTTGCATGCATGGGCTCTTGGAAGGGCGCGAGGGAAGAAGGGAGCAAGCAATGCCCATCAGAGAAATGCTCTATTACATGTATATGAGCGACGGGTCTGGGGGCGACGCCGTCAACCGCGCCTCGCGCGCAAGGGTCAGCGGATGGTGCCTGCGGGACTCGCGGGAGCGAGTTCGCCCCCAATTCGAGTTTGCGTGGGCTGTGGTGCCGCGGTGAATCCGCGAAGCCCAGTTGTCGCGACCTGGCATGAGTCACCCATGGCCAATTCAATAAGAGGCGGAGATGCAGCGAGCTTTGCGAGTTCCTCTATCAGCCGATGCTCGCCGCACGCCCAACATGGTGAGGCGTCATGTCGCTGAGCTGATGTGCATCACGAGTTCACCTGGGCGCTGGAAAGCCTGGAGCCCGAGCACGAGTATATGCGGTTCGCCGGCTCCGTGCTTGAGGAATACCTGTACCGCTCGCCGAAAAGGGTCGCCGAGATGATCAACGAGAGGATGGCCTCTCCGCCGAGCGGGTGTTCTGCGTCGCGGACTGCGGCAATCCCGACCCCGGGGATTCTGTGAGCGAAACGGTTTCGCAGTATTGAAGAGATTCTGCCCAACCGGGGCGCAAGGAGAGAACGATGAGGATCGAGGATTTCAGGCCGACGAAGGCTGACATTGAGCTGCTGCTCGTCTCGCCCGAGGCGGCACCGCTGACGGTGAGCCAACTAATGCGGCCACGCGCGCGTGACGAATGGCGCGTGCCCGACATGCCGGCGGTCAGGAACAGGAAGGGCGAGGAGTTCACCGATCGAAAATGGATCGACAATTGGGGCATGGGTGACGAATACGCCTGGCGCGTCGTCCTGACGCCCAAGGGCCTGGAGCTTCTCGCCGAGGCCCTGATCCGCGAGAACGCCGCCCAGGTCTACGACCTGCAAATCCAGGTCGGCCGCAGGGAACTCAATGAGCACGACTACACCGTATTCCGCGTTGACCGCGCGCTGTCCGTGCTCAAGGCACTGGGCTCGCCGCGCTACCTGGAGCTTGTCAAGGCCTGGGAAACCGAGCTTGTAAAGGCCGAGCGGGAGGGCAAGGAATTCACCTGGGAAGATGCGATCGGGGAAGAGCACGAGGAGCAGCACAACGGCGAGAAAGTCGTCAAAGGCGACGCACGCGGTATCGGAACAGGGAAAAAGGAATAACAAGTTTGGGGGCGACGCTGTGAACCGCGCGTGTCTACCGCGTCTGTGCTAGCAAGGGTCAGCGGAAGGTGGTCAGCGGATGGTGCCCTGCGTGGACTCTTCTGAGTTCGCCCCCAATTCAATTCGGGAGGAACGATGGAAATGCCGCTCGTGAACGAAACCTGCCCCAGGTGGAAGTCGCACGAGTGGTGCCACGAGCACGACACATGGCACCACTGCCTGAGATGCAACTTGGTTATCGACGACCAAGAGGACTACAACCTGTCGCTGGATCGGGCTGCGCTGGACGCGCTCGTCTACGCGCCAAAAGGATGCAAGCAGACGCTCGACGATTTGGAACAGTGCGGCAAGCCTGCCGTGGTTTGCGTGGGTATGACGGTGGGTGGCGACGTAACAGGCTACTGGCTGTGCGAGAAGCACGCCAAAGTCGCGGAATGACCGGCTACGAGCACAGCAACGCCACGTGCCTCTGCCCGTGCGGTCACGAGCAAACCTGCAACGCCTGCGGCTTCTGCGACGGCGACGAGCCGCTCCAGCAATGCCCCGTGTGCGATCTGCCCTGCTACGACGACCAAGAAGTGCGGGAGCACGTCATGGACTCGCACACGATGCAAGAGCGCTTCGACGCGTTCAAGCAGAAATCGAAAATCGAGGACGAAGGATGAGGGAGCCTGAGCCGCACGTGCTGAGCGACAAGCTGTGCGACCGCTGCCTGGCGTTGATCGAAGAAGCGATGGCGAACCTCATGGCTGGCGGCGACAGGGTCGCGACCATGAAGATGTTCGACTTTGTCGAGAAGCTGTGCCCCAGGTGCGAGGCAAAAGTGAAAGAGGTATTCGGGCTGTGACCGGCTGGGACATTCTGGACGTGCTGCGCTAGTGGGAGCACTGCTACGGCGACACCGATGACTTGTCCATGGCGCAGGTTCGGGCTTGGCTCCGGCCGGGGTCCGCTCTGGCGGCAAGATGCGACCAGTCACTGTCGAGGCCCACTTTGATCATTAAAGAAAACTCTTCTCTGTTACTTAAGGGAAAAATGATGACACGGGGTTCAACGGAGGGAACATGACCCTTGAAAAACTGACGGAGGTCGTGAAGGAGCTTGCGCGCCAGCACAACGCCCTGGAGGCCAGGGTGGAGGTGCTGACGGCCAGCGTCGAGGAGCTTGAGCGCCAGAAGCAGGCGGCTGAGCGTCAGGAGGACGGCCAATGATGCGCGACTGCGAGATCGAACAAGAAGGCGACGGCGGCTTAATGTACCAGTGCCCAGCTCAGGCCGTTGGGAAGTGGCGCGGCCACTGGTATTGCTCCGAGCACCTGGACGACCAGATGCGGTTCGAGGACGCGGCGCTCACGGACGTGCCGATGCGCGAGTCGGACACGTTTTTATGAACGAGCAAAGGAGCGCCCGCCCGAATTTACCGGAGTAAAATCCAGGCGGCTTCCGCCAACCCGCCCCGGCCACGAAGGCGAAAACCTCCCGGCGATCCTTCGGGCTTTCGTCGATAGGCTGAATGAAGACTGAGGCTCCCTTAAATGAGCGCCGCGGAATCGAAAGCAATGATCACGGTGGACAAGACTCTAGTGGGCAGGTGGACTTTCGCGTCCCCGGCGGCGACTGCTTGCGGGCCTAAAAGAGGGGGAGCTCGGTCAACCCGGTCAAGATGTACCGCAGGATTCCCGATGGCGCTACTTCAAGGGCGAGCGTACATTCTTTTCGGATGACGGGAAGATTCTTCTGGGCACGGAAATGCTCAACAGGGCCAAGGAGGCGGCGCGTGATGCCAGCAACCTGGCGGAAATGGCGAGGAAAGGATGGGACAGCGGGCCGGTCAGGCCGGTCAGGGCAGTGACGGTCTCGTGCGCCCGCAAAAAGGGTAACCAGGGACTGAAGAAAAACATCGGCGAGCCAGTATTGCTAATTTGTATGGCCCCCCACAACGGTTCGGGGAAATGACAAGTTTGAGGCGCCCCAGCGTATAAACACCGCTCTTGCTGACTGGAGTTAGATGCTCTCCGGGTCGCACCTGGACGGGGTGAGCGGATGCTGCTCTGCGGGAGGTTCGGGCGCGTCAATTCAAATGCGGTGAAAGTATCAGGAGAGAACACGTCTAATTGGATCGACTACAACCTAGATGTATTGGCCGGCAGCCCGGCTGAGATGAATCAGATCTCGGAAAGACTGAATCAACGCCGTCATACTAAAACATACCGATTGGAACACGGCGGAAGCTGCACTGTTTGCGGGGAGCTTGAGGGAGCAGATTTTAACGCGACTCCAAAGATCCGTGCACGCACAGGGTCGTTGATCGAAAGCCCGCCGCCCTAGGCTAGCGTGTCTGCCTGCCAAGCAGGCGTGTCAGCCGATGTTGAAGCAGCCTCTACCGTGACAATTAACGGGATACAAGTACTGTCTGCGTGGTGGGATGGGTAACGTGAAATGCGCGTTTCAGGGAAGCTTTGGGTGGCGCGACGAATGAAACCGCGCACCCATCACGTGAGTGCTTCTTCGACCGGGTTGTCGGATGGATGGACGCATGCTCGAACGGTCCGCTCTGCCAAGCATCGAACACAGTGAATTTCTCAGACTCGTATTCCGATATTCCTTTCTGAAACCACACTACGTTCCAGGCTGCGAAGATGTTGTTGCTTAGAACGATCTGTTCTCTGTGTCGACTATCTTCCCGTCAGAGATGGCACGCGAACGCTGATCCCTATGGCGAGGGCTTCCGTCCAATGCGAGGTCGTGGGCAAGGAAGACGTACTACCACTGGTGAGTGATGCCTGGGTAGGCTGGACGTCGTGGCCGAAGTGGCAGAGGACACTGACCATGAGGGCTCGCCATGCGTAGGAGACGCCGGTCCCAAACTCAGCAGTCGTATTGTTCGGATTGATCCCCACTGCAGCCGTTAAGTAGAAATTCTGTTTCCATCGACCGCCGAGGTCGTCCGTGAGACGGTAATTTCCGGCGGCGAAGGGGATAGGCGTCGGACGCGCCTTACTGTCCTGCACCGCGCCAGTGGACGTTAAGGTGAAGGTGCGGTTCGGCAGTGTGGAAAAAAACACGCCCGCTGAAGCCTCCAACCGCAAGGCCGTAAGCGGTGCTCCAAGAAAGTGGTTCGGTCTGTCCGCGAAGCTGATCGCGATGCTTGCCAGCGCTTTCTTGTTCGTAGGGTTCGGAACAGCCTGCTGCGAATACGAGACGAGGTTAAGCGAGTCTAGGGAGTATGTAACGGTCCGCGTTACCATCCCTTGATAGATCTTCTCCTGGTCGGTTCGAGATGTAATGACGACGCTATCCATCGCCGTGCAATCCTTCTCAGTCTTGACGCTGGAGCCGTAGTTGCACGGTCCGAGATCCACCAGGCGTTGCCTGTATCCGAGTAGGTCGGACGCAATCGCATCAATGACTTTTTGGTCGTCCGCCAGCTGCGTGATCGCTACCTGGTCGGCGGCAGAGGAGTAAACCGGGGGCGTGGGCGTCCCCGCGGGCGGAGGTGTTGAACTCGGCTGAGTCGGAGCCTTCGACAGAGCGGTAATCTTCGTCGATACGGTCGTTTCCAAGGTTACATACAGATCGATCGCCGTCTTGAATCCGTCATAGTTCGTCCTGTAATAGTCCGGTTCTTGGAACGACACTGTCTTACCGTTCGCATCCGGAGTAAGAGAGTCTGGCGCCACCAGCGGCTCGAGTACCTTGTAAACAGCGGTCGCCTTGCTTGCCAAATCCCTGAAGCAGTCCCGAAATTCCTTTGCAGCGGCGGTCACATTATTTGGCTTGGGCCAGTTCTGATCAGAGAAATCAGGGTTGGCACACGGCTCCTTGTTACCGACAGTCTGTGGCTGAATAGGTTCTGTGAGACTTTGCGTATGCAACAATTGCAGTTTTTGCAGGCTGGCAAACATCCCACCGACGATATTGGACGCCACATCGGACGTCAGTGCGGCCTGCCCGGTAGTGAAATCGAGGAAGTAGCGCTCGAAGGGAAGCGGACTCTTGACCACGACAGTGAGTTGCTGACCGGAATACATCTGCACGGTGGAGGGCGCGATAGGATTTGAGCGGTCGATTACCAGTTTGCAGCTCGTGTTGGTTTTAGATAAAGAGCATTCGGGTAAATCCTGTGCCTGAAGCCGGAAAGTGCACGCGAGGCATAGCATTGCTAGTAAGAACGAAGATCGGAAGCGGAGATGGGTGCTCGCAGTCATCAGAAGCCTCCTCGGAATTTGCACAAAGCGTCCATGTTTCCATCCCCCTGTTGTCTTCCGTTCGTTGCCGTTATCCAAGCTGCGGCTCTCAGCGATGCAGGTTCGCTGCTAATTTGCATTGAACGGTATTGACCAGAGAAAATCCGTTCGCAATCGCTCTTTTGCAAAAGCTGGGTCATTCTTCATATCGGGATCACCTCGAAAAATAGGCAGGAAAGATATGGGCTGCCAGCTGGCCCGGTTGTGACAGTTCATGCAGTTGCTCTCGATTCCGTCACGAAAGCCCGCTTCCAGCCAAGGGTTAAAGGTGATATGCGAAGTCTGGTCGGCTTCGTGAGGGAGATTCAGATCGTAGCTCGCGTTCATCAGATAGTTTGCCCATTTTCCTTGAACGCTGGACGGCCGGTCCGCAGCATAAGGTCCTTCGTTGGGGCGGTCGTGCCACCAGAAGGTGGCCCAAACCCAGTCGCCAATCTCCTTCGTAGTGAGGTGCGTCCCGGCGAAAACCGTGTAATCTCCCGCCTGCAAAGCTCGACCGAGAACCCGCTGAGCGAAGGTTGCAATCTGGCCGTTCGCCATCGCGCTCGCCGCGGTCTGCGCATCCAGAACTACGTAGTGGAAAGCGCTGAGGCCAACCACGTGGGTATTGGGAAACGTCTTTCCGAGGAACATGATTGATGTTGTTTGATTCGGGGGAACGTTGCCGTTCAGGGGATCGATCGCCACAACACGCGGCCAGGTCGGGTAGGCGTTTCCGTTGGGGAGTTTCGGGTTGGACTCGGGATCCCAAACAGGCATTGGTGTTACCTTATCCTTCGCCACGGGCCACCAGATCGTCTTGAGTGATACAGCGTCGTTTGGAAAGTCGACGATCATGCGGTCGCCGGGGACTTTTGGATCGGGTGTCCCCTGCTGCATTTCCTCATTCAGCTCGCTTCCCATGTTGAGTTTGTGCGTTCGGATATGGTTGTACGCCGAGTAGTTATACAAAACGAACGACAGGAGTCCTGTACCCGCCGCCTCCGGAGCGGCAACTCCCTTGGGCGGACGAAACTGCCTGGGCTGGCGGAACTGTCGAGTGATTCGCCGGGGACCAACTGCCTGGGGTGCCGCCCCTGCTTGGAAAGTCTCGCTCTCGGAGAACCAGGTCTCCCAAATCGCATATTTCCCGTCGGGAGTTGGCTCGGTCATTCCAGTGAACACGTTCCACACGTGAAGACGCTGTGCATGAACATTCTGGCCGGAGCGATATTTTTCAAGAGTTGCAGAGTCTGCGGGGAAATCATACCCCTTGGGTATGTCATAGTAGCCGGTCGGTGGTCCCACGGCTGCGAAGACGCAAACGAGGATCGACGATAACACCAGGACCGAAATCGCTCCAGCTCTTGCGAAAGGGAATCGATCACGCATTTCAGCCTCCACGTGGCAGCAATTTTCGTGTTCGCTCCTGCGGAGACCCGCGGCTTCAGCAACCTAAGGCTGATACCCTCCGTTAATCCAATTCTGAAAAAGCGTGATATTCGCAGCAGACCAGGGACCGTTGCCGCCCCCAGACGGGGGTGGCGGCATCTCAGGACCGCCGTGGCCTTTAAGGCGATCCAGAATCTCCTGCGCATGCAGCTTCACGTCGTCATAGCTGCTCAGATCGCAGAACCAGTTCATATGGTCGATATCGACCTGCTGAAACAGGGGTCGAACGTCATTTGCAAAGCCCGGAACGCTGCCGATGGCAACCTCCCTCGACGGGTTCCCCAGTGATATAAGTGAAACAAGTTTTAGGCGTCGGCGGTGCATCTTGATTGAAAGGCCATAAATTTGTCAAGTAATTTGTTATTGATTGAACTGCTCTTGTAAGTACGTAGACAGTGTGATACTACATTGCACCGCTGTCGCAACGACTCTTATACAGGTCAATTTCCGGGGACCATTCTTGCAATGCTGGCAGCAGGAGGCCAACAAAAATGAGCTTCCCTGATTTCATGAGATGCCTACTCGGCGTTGCAGCTTTTGTAGCGTTCACTGCCTCGACCGCCACGGCAACTGACCCAAAATCCCCCAGCATTCGTCTCAGTTCGAACAAGTGCGAACTCAAGGACAACAGCTGCGAGGTAAAGGTCGAGGGCTCGGGGCTGTCTGCAGATCAGCTGAAGAATCAAACTTTGCCGGTTCTGAAGGACGCTTCACCGGGCGGCGACCCGGCGTTGAAGTTTGAAAACGAGCCGCAGAAGGCTGCGGGCGGGACGGATGGGAACCGTACCTGGTTTTTCCTGCTCAAGGTGGCTGCTGCGCCCGTAGCGCTGCCACAGGACAGAAAGATTGAGATCGCGTGGGATAATATCGCCCCGGCAATTTTCCCGCTGGCTTTGGTGACTGCCGGTCCCGCAGGAGCCACAATCAAATGGACAGTCGAGGCGCCCGTTACGCCCTGGGACCTGGGACAGGGTCGCTGGACAGATTTCACTGTCACCAGAGCTGACGAGCAGCTCGGCTCCGTAGTCCTCAAGCATTCCACCTATCTTGACGGACGGCCGGGCCGAGGCGCACGAATCCCGCTCGACTACTTCTATATCTGCACTGAAAAGGACCTGAAGAAATGTTCCAAAGAAGGCAAGCTCACGGGCACAACAACAACCTTCTGGCTGACGATTGATCCTCAGTTTGGCAAGGCCGGAACTTACACCGGCAATCTGGAGATCGGTACTGAACCGCACACGGACATCAAGTCGATCTCTCCAGCGATTAACCAGACCGATTTTTCGAGTCAGATTGCCGGTTTCCTTCTGATTGTTGCCGGCGTCACCGCTGCATGGCTGGTTCTCGCATTCGGAAGAGGGAGTTATGCAAGAAATCAGGCGCTTCTGCCAGCCGTGCTGCTTCGCGAAAGAGCGGCGAGTCTCGTTTTAGAGTTGAAAAACCTGCCCGGTCCGTTAAGCGGGTCAGCTCCGAATACTAATCGTGAGCTGGTACAGGTCATGGGCAAGCTGACAGAATCTTTTCTGGACGGACAGCAATATCTGCCTCCAAAAGTTCCCAGCGCATTTGGGGGTGCAACGATACAGGCCGCGGGCTACCAGATGTTTCTGCAGACACAGTCCCAGATGCTGGACGACCTAGAGGCCATCGCCAATCAGGGAATCCTTCCGGCGGCCCATAAATGGTCCCCTGCGATTTCGGCTGGTGATCTCACACTGCTTCTGCAGCTGATAGGGAATCTGGACAACCTGGCAACAACGCTCCCGCAACCTTTGAATACACTGCAGACCAGCATCGCCAACCTCCTGGCGACCTGGCATCCCATTGTTGTTGCCCAAGCCGCGGGGGCGGCCGCTTACACGATCAGCCCCGCCGCCCCGAAGGGGAAAACCTCGTTTCAAATTCTCCTACAGATCGAAGCCATTTCGATCATGTTCTGGATTGTCTGGGCAGTTCTTACCTCGCTCGCGGGCCTGCTTGTTCTGATTCTGCCGAATGCGGGTTTCGGAGGAGCCATGGACTTCGTGCAGTGTTTTTTGTGGGGGTTTGGACTGCCTGTGGCTGGTCAGTCGCTACAGCAATTGACGATTTCTTCGATCAACACGCAATTGGGCATCACTTTACCCAAGCCGTAGTTTGTTTTGAAAAATACGGCCACCCCGGAGGAATCATGGAGCTTGACTCGGTTCGAGAGCTGAAATTGCAGGCCAAGGCTCAGATCCTTACTCCCTTGATTCGAGCCGAAAGCCAGCGTCTCGGAGTTCGTGCACAAGGCGTTGGCCGAGTCGCGGAACCTGAGACCATTGCACTGGGGATCGCGAAATCAGGCTCGCAGGGTTTTTTTCTCGCCGTTCGCATTCAACATCCAGCGCTGCGCAAGAGTCCTGCGATTGAGAGTCTGCGAAAGCTCGCCAAGGGAGAGGCGGACATTCAATACATAGGCGCGGTGCGGAAGCGACAGGTTCCGTGGTACCAGCAGCGCTGCAGACCACTTCGCATCGGTTGTTCCATTGGACATGTCCAGGTTACCGCAGGCACGATCGGCGCATTTTCGAGGTCCCGGCAGGACGGTTCCTCGCTGGTTCTGTCGAACAACCACGTCCTTGCGAATGAGAACACGGCGAATATAGGAGATACCATTCTGCAACCCGGCCGGTTCGATGGGGGACAGGACCCTGCCGATAAAATCGGAACCCTTCTGAAGTTCGTTCCGCTGGATTTTCAGAATCCCAACTACTTCGACTGTGCGACTGCACTTATCGATGGTTCCATTCAATTTGACGCGGAAGATCTTGACACTGCCGGCAAGCTCTCGACCGCGACACCCATCGCCTTACAGGGACAGGAGCAGCTGAGGAAGATTGGCCGCACAACCGGTTTGACGCACGGGAGCGTATCCGCAATCGAAGTAGATAATGTCGCCGTGGCATACGATCACGGTCAGGCTCAGTTCAACCAGCAAATCGAAATCGCAGGAAACGGAGGTCTCCCCTTCAGCCAGGGGGGCGACAGCGGTTCTCTGATTTTTGACCAGAACCTGGCGCCGGCAGCCCTGCTGTTTGCGGCAAGCGATCAGGGTGGACCGAACGGCCTGGGAGTTACTTACGCGAATCCTCTGCAGGGCGTGCTGGACGCTTTGGCTGTAGATCTTTTGATTTGAATGCCGGCAAGTGTTCGGTCATTCGAAGTAATCGCTGGTATTTATCGAGCGAGACGGGAGTTCTCCATGCAGCTTGATTCAGCCCGCGAACTGAAGGCCCTTTGTCTGAAACAGCAGGTTCGGCCCATGGCACGCGCAGCATCTGCGTCGACCCTGGGTCTGAGTGCCTGTGCTGTCACCGAGGTGGATGAGGTTCAGCGCACCATCGCAATCGGAATTATCCCGAAGGGCAGGAACTCTTATCAGCTGGGAGTCAGGATCCAAACGAGAGCGCTCGAAAACAGTCCCCAGGTGGACGCAATTCGGAAGAAGGCAAAGGGTGAGGTGGACATTCGCTATGTCGGCCGAATCGTCAAGAGGGCTGTGCCATGGTACCGGACACGCCAGCAACCACTGCTCATCGGGACCTCCATCGGACATTTCTCCATCACCGCAGGTACGCTCGGTTGTTTTGTCAGCAAGGGGGACAAAAAGGTGCCGCGTATTCTTTCGAACAACCATGTCCTGGCAGCCGAAAATCAGGGACGAAAGGGCGACGCCATCCTGCAGCCGGGAAGACATGACAAAGGACAACTAGGGCGGGATACGGCTGGTCTGCTCGACAGCTTCATCCGCCTGGACGAGAGCGGCTCGAACCACGTAGATGCGGCGCTCGCGACGATCAGAGAAGGAGTGCCGTTCGACAAAGCTCTGCTCCAAGGTGTTGGCCAAATCTTGGGCTGCGCCGCGGGACTCCCGGAGGAGAATGAGCGCGTCCGAAAGATTGGGCGGACAACGGGCCTGACACGTGGTGCCGTAAGCGCCTTCGAGGTAGACAATATTGTGGTCGGATACGATGTCGGAAATCTCAAATTTGATAGCCAGATCGAAATCGAGGGGACTGAGGATGGACCATTCAGTCTCGGGGGCGACAGTGGTTCTCTCATATTTAACGAAGACCGACAGGCTGTTGCTTTGCTCTTTGCGGGGGGTGACCAGGGTGGTAAACGGGGCAAGGGGTTAACTTACGGGAATCCCATTGAACGGGTATTTGAGGAACTTGAGGTCAAGTTGTTATACTAAGGACATGGAAAGTGCCGCTACCATCGAGCAAGCTCGGGCCGCTAAGACTCATGTCCTGGCACAGCTTCGGCACTTGCGCCAGCTCAATGGTGTTGGGTTGGCTCGTATGGATCAGGGATACGTCGTCAAGGTGAATCTTTCCGAGCCCCTAGAAAACCAAGAGCTAATACCGCAAGAGGTCGACGGCGTACCCGTCGTGGTCGACGTTGTCGGACGAATTGCAGCTCGCTAGCAACCAAGTGTGACGAATTTCATAACACTCAATCTGCAGGACTACGTTAGTCCTCCCCTCTAAAACTGGACACCTCAGTTAGGTAAGATCAGGGCCTCCAAAACAGCAGGCAACATGGGCAGGAAATCACGTGTAGATCGATCCCCGGAAGAGAAGTGGCAGATCGTGCAGGAAGGCATCAAGAGCGGGATCGTCTCGAAGACGTGTCGGCGTCATGGGATTGCTCCGAATCTGTTCTGTCGCTGGAAGGATGAAGCGGAGCAGGGAGCGAAGGCAGCGCTTGGGGGGAGAAGCACTGCCGCGGCCGAAACCGAGAAGGATCACCGCATCCGGCAACTGGAACGAACGCTGGGGCGGAAGTCGCTGGAGATCGAAATCCTAAAAAACGTCGTGGGGGAGTGAGCTGTGGTGCGGCTCACTCCCAGGCGCGAGAAATGGTGGCGCAGGGCTACACGGCCACGCTGGTGGCGGCGACGTTGGCGATCAGCCGGTCGAGTCTGTGCTAGCGCAAGAGGCCGCGAGGTAGCCGGCCGGACCGAACCTACGATGAGCAGATCGTGATGGCCTGCGGAGAGAAACTGGCGTAAGGCTATCGCCGAGTGGCGTGGTGGCTGCAGCGGAAGAAAGGGCTGCCCGTGAATCGCAAGCGGGTGTTACGGGTGATGCGGGAACGTGGGTTGCTGGTGCGCTCGCGTCGTCTGCGCGCACGAAGGAAGAAAGAGCGGGGCCGCGTGGAAGCCGCCGCGCCGAATCAGATCTGGCAGTCGGACATGACCAAGATCTGGGCGGGTTCTGCGGTGGGCTGGGCTTATCTGGTGTGCGTGATCGACTGCTGTACGCGGGAGATCGTGGGATGGAATCTCTCGCATCGCTGCCGGACCGAAGACGCGCTCCGAGCGGTGGAGCAGGCCGTGCTGAATCGGCTTCCCGCGGGAAGCCGCGAGGCTCGCTTGACGCTGACCACTGACAACGGGACGCACTTCACTTCTTCGCGCTTCTTGGAGACGTTGGGACGTCTCGGCATCACTCATCGGCGGACGGCGTATCATCACCCGGAAGGCAACAGCTATATCGAGCGGTTCCATCGCAGCTTGAAAGAGGAGGAAGCCTGGACGGCGGAGTATCGGAGCTTGGAAGAAGCGCGCGCATCGATCGCTCGTTGGATCGAGGAGTACAATCACGATCGGCCCCACAGCGGAGTGCAAAATCGCACTCCGCACGAGGCCTTCTTGGCTTTCGCAGGTGTGCTAAAAAACGAGGCCCTGACTGTCTAAATTAGTGGGGAGCACTACATCTCGCATATATCGCACTGCTTGCTTGAATCGCACCGAAAGCACCCCTTACCGCCCTATCCGTTCCTAAACCGCTGCTAAATCCCTGGTACAACCTCTCGGTGCGCTCACGGTTAATAATCCTATCACACAAAACGCCCCAGAACACCGTTGGTTCCATCGACACGGATCGTCTGCCGAGACTAGTATTTTGATGCGCCAGAAACACTCCGCCTCACGGAGCGGAGCCCGTGTCTCTCGGGGATTTTCTCGACAAGAGAGCGACAGCCCTCACCGTGTCCGAAGTCGCGGAGATCCTCGACATCTCCGAGCGCCAGGTTTACAAGCTTGCGTCGCCGAATGTTATCCCTTCGTTCCGCGTTGGGTCGTCGATCCGGTTCGATCCTTCCCAAGTTGCCGCGTGGCTGAGGCAAAAGGCACAGCCCATTTCAGTAAGGCCGGATGAGCAAAGAAGGAAGCGAGCATAATGTGGCCGTTGCCACCGAGAGAGATTGGAGGCAGCCTGTATCCAATATGTCCGTGCCTCGCGGAGACTCGAAATGGCTAATTCATCAAATGCGCTGATCCAGGAATTTCGACGCAATAAAAACGTTCGGGGGACATCCCTGGAATGTCGTTCCCTCGTTTTTCAGCTTTGCGAGTTGGACACGACGTTTCGTCTATCCGATATTGTCATGTATTCCCTCGGCGATTCTGCTCCGAAAGAAGCAGTCGATTGGCTCGAAAAGCGGGCAACCCGCCGAAAGATAGCGCGACTGAACGTCTACACAAATCGATTGGCAAATCGATCAAGATGGGGAACATCGAGTTCAAGACTCTCCCACGTAGACGATCAAGGCCGCGTCGCTTCTCGATAGGTGCAGCTACTCTGATCCCATCCGCAGATAAGCCAGTGGACTGACGTGCCCTAGACTTCGCGTACAAGGGCTAGAACTGCTTGCGCGCAACCCCACGACAGACTGAATCCGGATCCTCCATGACCATAATTGTGGACTACTGGAACGCAGGCAGATGTGTGATCGATCGCGACCCGGACGCCGCTGCGTCGACACGGTCTGACTCCAACAACTGGATCACGAGCCTGGTCCGAAGGGGAGCGGCGGCGCAACCAAGGGACATATAAACCCGCTCGCCTCATGGTGTTCGCCCAATCCAACGTGAACGCCAAATCCTCCCTGCCTTCTTCTGCGCATCCGCCCACCATCACCTCGCCAAGCCTCGGGATCACATATGCCATTCCACCCGGATGATCGTCGTCGCCAACATACGCGCGCGGCGCTGACTCCGAGGCGCGCAACACGAAGTACTGCCCCTTGTAAGGCACGAAATCGCGGTCTCCAACGAGCTCCCGCGCTCCGAACCCGGAGCAATTCACTATCAAGTCGCCGTTTTTGGCAATCTCATCCAACGAGTCAATCCGTAGTCGCTGAAAGCCAACGCCCTTCGCTGTGGCGACGCTCTCTAGCCAGCTGAGGTATTTAATCATGGACGCTGCAGGCGCCTCAATTTGATAGCCCCAACTGACGGGATGAGCTCTCAGATCCTCTATTTCTGATTCGCGCAGGTCTGTGTCGTCAAACTCGTTGTATGACTGTAGCTCTTCCGATGTAAGCATTCGAAATGTCCGCGGAATGTGGGACCAGGAAGGCACTCGAAAAGGGGTAGTTCGGAAGAGTTCCACGCCTTGAACGAGCTCGACGCCTGCGAGCGGCGTAGTCAGAGCGAGCTCAGTTAGTTTCTCGAGTGACCTCTGAGCCCACGACAATACTTCTCCGCTCTCCGGCACGAGGTAGACGTGCCACACAGCCGTTGCTTTCCAAGAATCGCTCTCTGGGCCGATGCGTTCGGCGACCACCGAGACGCTGAATTCATCGGCGAGTGTCAGGGCTGTCGTCAATCCAACGACTCCGCCTCCCACAACGATTATTTTTGTGTCCGTCATGTCGTACGTCGCCCCTCACTGGCTTGGCGCCTTGAGAGCGCGTCGAAGAAATTCTTGGCGGCCGAAGGCCTATCATGACGGAGCTCGCGATGAGCATTGGCGACTGCATCTGCCCCCGGCATCTTGAACGGGACGCCTTGAGAGAGCGTGGCCACCTGGACCTTGCATGCCTCTTCAACGTAATACGCCAAATACACGGCCTCACAAACTGTGTCGGCAACGACTAACGCCCCGTGATTGCGCAGCAGTGCTACACCACCACGTTCTGCGAGTTCTCTGAGTTGGCTCGTCAGCCCATGAGACCGAAACACGCCCTCGAATTCGATGATTTCCAAGTCCCCGATGAATTCCATCGCTGTCTGTGTGAGAGGAAGAAGTCCGTGATTGGAGCATCCGACCGCGACGCAGTGCAGGGAATGAGTGTGAACAACTACCCCCTCTCGCATCCTCAGTGTGTGAAGGAGCGAATGCAGTCGCAGACCATCCGGATTTACCCCGAGCGCAGCCGCCTCATAAGACGAGTACTCGCGCAGGCGACAGACGCGAAGATTCTGAGAATCAACTTGATCCGGGAGGTACCCATATGGATTCATCACCATCACAAGATCCTCAGCAGGTCCTTTCATAGCTGATGATATGTGATTGAAGATCTGATCGACAAGCCCCAAGGAATCCAAAATGCGCCACGCGCGTGCGAGCGTATTCAACGATTCATCAAGGCCCAGACGGAGCTCAGCGCCCATTCTCCTTATCCTCAATCACAATCCGAAATCCGAGATCTTCGTATACGTTGTACGGTGGGTCGAAACTTCTAAATGTGACTTGCGTCGATTCCTCCTCCGACGACAGCCAGGACGTACCCCTAGAAATGCGATCGTCAAGACCCTCGAGTGAAACGACTTGGTCAAAGGCCTTATCCGTGTACGGCCCGGATTTTGATCCGGTCCACTCCCACACGTTGCCCACCAAATCATAGATGGGGAGCGCGGTTCGCACATTTAGGAACAGGCCGACTGCACAAGACCTGAAGATTGGCTGATCCGTGTGTCTAGCGAAAGCCGCACGCACGTGCGCACAATCCGCCGGCTCTCCTTCGAGCCACGGGTATGAGTTATTGCTACCGCACAGTCTCGCGGCGGTCTCCCATTCAGCTTCGACTGGCAGCCGCACGCGCTGACTTGGCCCGAGAAGGTTCTTATTCCTCAGATTCTCGTCGAGCCAAGCGCAGTAGGCCACCGCTTCCCACCAATTAATTCCCACGATGGGTTGATTCGGCCTGTTGTACGCTGGATCAAGCCAATATAGGGGCAGAGACCTACGAATCATTTCAACGCACCGCTCTGGAATCTCGTCGGGTACCAAACGCTGCCCCACGAGCTCACTGGAAAGGTGTGTCCCCGCGACAGCACGGGATTTCTCGATGAGCGTCGAAACCGTGGCCGAGTCGTTGGTGACCCATTTCCACGACACGTCGCTCGGCCAATAACTTCTCGTCTTGTACGCCCCTGCCTCGATGAATACCCGGAATTCTCGATTCGTAACAAGAAACGAACCGATGCCGAATCGCCCGAGCCTGCCCCTGACGGGGGGCGAAGCCGGACACGACTGGTACTTCGCAATTCGAGTCCGATGATTCTCACTGCGACCAATGACCCGATCGCTCGCCTCGATCCAGCAAACTCTATCCAGAAGAGGAGCATTCAGCCTCGTATCGCCCAGGACGGCCAAGAGATCACCAATCCGAATTCGCTGCGCAATCCGAAGGTCCTGCCTAGTCAAGACAGAGTACAACTCATCACGAACCTGGCTGATTTGAGACTTCAGGTCGACTGTAAACAGCCTTGCGGGAACGGTTGAACATACCTCCACAAGCATTTCACCCCGGGCGAGTATAGCCTGGACATTGCCAGCGTCGGCATCAGACGAGAGTTCCCCAACGAACGCGCAGATTTCGTACATGCCGTCGCCGTCAGCAGCTCTCAAGCCAGCCCAGTACCTGATGGGCCCGATCCAGCGTTCGTTAAGGGCATACTGGCGCCTTTCCGGCACAGGAACTCGTCCGAGGGCGCGGCCCGCCATGACTTCACGAAACACGTTGTGCGCGAAATCGAACTCGGTATCCGACACGCTCACGAGGATCCCATGCCCCCGGCGCAGAAAGGATGCTACGAGCGTCACCGCATCCTCCTGAGCTTGGTAGTCTGCCTCCATGACGCTTCTCAGCGGGCAAGAAACCTTTGCGACCCGTCGCAGTTCATCGTCATCAAAGGATTTCGTCTGACCAGACACGACACGCTTTTGGGCACGCCAACCAATTTCGGTAAGCGTTTGAATCAGCCACTCTCCGTTTGCCCTGACAAAGCCATCCTGGTTCGATCCTTTGTGCTTCTCTACCAGGAACCATGCTGCCGCGCGCCAGCATAGTTGACTCACCGAGGATGGGATATCCTTCGCGTCGGAGTAGACAGCCTGCAAGACATTCAGCATCAAGGGCGTAAGGCACACTGTCGCCAGATCAGACTGTTCACGAAGTGCGCTTTGAATTCCTTTCCGCCGCTCGTCTAGCGCATCGAGGATCATCGCTGGATTCTCGACGGCCTCCGCTACGCGAGCCCTAGCGGCTTCATGCCACTGACAGACGGCCATATCCATTTGGGCCGGTGAAAACCTTGAGATGAAGTAGTGTGGGACGGCGCCTAGGCTTGATCTACGATCCTCGAAGTAGTCCTTGGACCGGCTGGTTACAATTGACCTCCGTGGCATCTCCACGTCCGCCTGTTGGACGTGCACGTACAGAAGGGCCCGGATCAAGGTTGCGGCGTCCCCCCGCAACGGTAACGCGTCTCTCTCGGGAGACACTCGACGAGCAATCGGAAGTTCGTCGAGCCCGTCGAACACAACGCAAGCGTCGGAAATTCTACTTCGAAGATCATGCATAACCTGCTGATCTTCGTCGAGGCCAACGTACTTGGCGGCGCACTGGACAATGGCCTCTTGGTACGTGAGGCCGGTCGTCCGAAGCGTGCTGAGGGGCACGAGGAGCCCGAAATAGTCCTGCGTCTTAGCAACAAACCGATTAATGAAAAACGTAGTTAGAAATCTCGCGAGCGTTGACTTCCCGCATCCCGGGTCGGCCAACACAAGGAGACACGCATTCTCGTCGCGGAGCAGTGTGTCGAGAACTACGTCTTCGCCCGCCTCGTCACGCTTCTTAAACCGCGGTGGCACCCACACAGACTCGAGGGGGCTATTCCTAAACGAAACACGCCGAATTTTGGAGAGGTATTCTGAAGGGTCGCCGTATTCAAGATAGTTGAGTCGATCAAGGGCGCCCCGAAAATACCGAGCGAGGCCTGGCGTGACCGGCCGCGCGGCGCCGGGCAACGCGGGACCGTGCGTGGCTCTTACAACATCAAGTTCAGGAGTTCGGTGCTTATCGAGGTCATCCATAAGCTACGCACGTTTGCGGCCTCGCGTTTTTGGTCGGTGTTCGCAATCCAAATCACCTGGAAGGCACTGCTCGACGGTTCCGAGAGCGGAACGCCTCCACAGACGACCGGACCGCCCTTCGAACCAGAGAGTCGCCTCAGGGGCCGCGCTAGGATCTAAGTCGTCAAGGAACTTAACATTGAATACGTTCTCGCCAGGCAGGAGGGGGCGCTTCTCGTGGCTACACATGTGCTTAGGGTGTTCGCCAAATCCGACGCGCCATTCATAAATCGGGGCCAAAGTTGCATTCTGGATTTTTAGATCCCAGACGCGGCCAATCAATTTGTCGGATTCGTCTCTCACTTCCTTCGAAGTCAGCCACTGAAAAACCGCTGTCTCCGCTTCAGCCTCGCGACGGGCATCCTCAGCGCGCTGCTTCGCTCGTTCACGCAACAAGGCGGCCAGGGCGACGATGACTGCGGCCGTTGTGCCCACCCCTTCAAACGTCTCGCCCCAGTTTCCGAACTTGGCATAGTCCAGGCCCTTGTCGGAAATGTGGATACCCCACAAATCCAGAGTGATCAGGCAGACCAGCGACACTAAAAGAATCGCACAAATAGTCCAAGGGACCACGCTGTTACTGCGCGGCTCAATCATTTCTCAAACCTTGCGACGCACTCCGATAATATGCCTACATCGCTAGACCCCATTCACGACGTACTCATCCCTGCCGTTCTTCAGCACATTAAGGATCGACTGGACGGCCTTTTTTGCCATGCCATCACGGGCTTCATGCGTGAGCGATCCGATGTGACCCGTCACCATGAGCTTCGCTGGTATGAACGCCTTCAAACTCTTCGTTAGAGTTGGTTCGCTGTCATAAAGTCCGTCGAATGACGCATACCCTAGCTGCTCAGATTCGAGGCCGGCCAAAAGAGCGCGGGGATCTACAATTTCTGCCCGGGCTGTATTAATCAGAATCAGTCCTGGTTGCGCACTCGAGATTTCAGCGGCACCGACCAAACCTTTAGTTTGCTCGTTTGCAGGAGTCATTACTACAACGACCTCAACCATTCTCATGAGTTCTCCGAGCGAGACGAACGCGACTCCTAGTCTTTCTTCGGTTTGAGGCTTACGGGTCCGAGAATAGTAGCTAACGCGACTGCCGAACCCGTTCCGAAGCACTTCCGCGATTCGCGTGCCGATCGCACCAAGCCCGATAATACCGACGTGTAGATCCGCAAGATCGTGCTGTTTCTGCTCCTTACCGGCTTGGCCAGCCGCGTACTCGGTCGCGTACAAGAACAGCCTGCGGGTACAGTTAAGCAGATGACCGATCGTAAACTCCGCAACCGAGTTGGTCAGTGTACCTGGCGTGTTCGTGACGCGAATCCCGAAGTCGCGAGCCGCAGTGGCATCGACGAAACTCTCGTATCCAACTCCCAGAAAAGCGACGATCTTGAGATCCTTCGCAGACGACAGCGCCGCACGACTCGCCTTTTCATCGCCGCCGAGAAGATAGGCCACCGAGGACGATAGGCGCTGCCTAAGCTCATCCTCTGAAAGCAGATGCGTCGGGTTATCAATCGTTAGGCCTGCGTCAACGAGTGGCTGCAGCAAGTCGGCTCGGACACTCGTTCCGGTAACGAGAACTCTGGTGGTCATCGACATTCCTCGGTGAAATCGCTTTCTTTAAAGAGTCTCTTTCAATAACGCATCATAGTATGACACCCGAGCCTCGACGCCAATCCGGGCACCCTCGATGAAGTCGCCACTAGAATAACCGAACTCCGTAAGTGCCGCAGCCGCATCCCCGATTAGTCTTGTATGCGTCTCGTCCTCGCCGATATTGGCCTGTAGAAACTCGCGGTAATCTGCGTCAGGACACACTGCATCGAAGCACGCCTGTACGGCTCCGTATTCGGCAAGCAGCATTAACTCGTTTCCGATCCCGAGAACCCCGAGCGCACGCATCGGGTCATCAACCGCGGCTTCGAGGGTGGAAATGAAATCGCGAATGGCCTTAGTCACCAGGATACGATCGTCCGATATGCCAAGGGACCGGCAGAGCCGCCAGATCAGCCAGGGGTGTGACCTGTTCGCGACTCCATTGCTCACGGCACTGTGCTCTCCGTCTACGACGGGAAGCAAAATTGACCGAACGTGGACGTTCTTGATGTTACTCATAAGCCGAAAAAGAATCTGTGAAAACGGGTTGCTGACAATTGCCTCTTGACTCGCCCAGAGCACAAGGGCCGCGCGACTCTTCTTGGCCTGCGCGAAAAAGGGGTGATCTTCAATCTTAGCCTTACGTTCCAGCCCCTCTGCAGCCTTAACAAAAGAGCGATCGGGATTGAGTGTGAGTGCACCAAAGTAGTCGTGAACGAGAATCACCTTATCAGCTAATTCAAAAATTCGCGGCGGCATAGTAGCACCAGGATAACACAGATCTGGAAGACAGAGTTCACGTCACTCTGTGCAAATAAAACGGGATCAAGTTAAACGTCAATTCCGGCCACCACTCGCGCATCCGCAAGAGCGCGATCCAGGGCGACCAGTCCTCGGAGAGGAAGCGGAACACGGCGACCGCCTTGACTCCGCTTGTGTCACGACGCTCGATCCCGAATCTGACGCGCCGGATCGGCCAGCGCACGCCCCAATTCCCCCACATCCACTCGTGCCCGGCTTCAACGAACCCTTTGCGCAGAACGCTTGGTGGAATCGGAATGAGCGCATTGAGATCGAGCGGTACGCCATGCGAGTCCATCTCCGCGCGCGTGCGCTCCTCTTCATGCCGGCGCCAGAGACTATCCCGCAATTTGCGGGCGAGGTTCTCGGCCGCGTCGCGCGTGGGCGCCCCTCCCATCGCCGCCTCGAAGAAAATCTGCTCATAAACGCCGTGCCACTCCGGCCGCCAATCGATGAATCCAGGCCCAGACGCCGCGCCAATAAAATCGTAAAGCCGCTCGTCCGGCCCTGAGACCTCGAGCCGGTTAAAGATGTAATCAGGCCCCTCGTCATGCGAGACAGCATTCCCCGCCGCCGTAAGTTGGGCGACGGCCGAGCCCGTCAGTATGCCCCCGCGGCCAGCGGTGCCTGCGCGGCTGGCGCCGTCACAAGCCGAGGCTGGATGAGCTGTTATCTGCGGCAGGATCGGGCTTGCAGATAGTTGGGGCGTCTTTTGAGCATGCCCCGAGACTCACCGACGATTGACCGCCAACCCCGACATCCACTACGCGAACTTCCGATCGTCGTAAGCACCGTTCTCTTTCACGCGCGAACAAACCCCAAGTATGTTGCGTGTAGCGCGAGATTTGCGTAACCTGGCGGATGAACAAAATGTCTGAACACGGGAAAATCAAAATAGGTCAGGTTTTCAGAGTTCCGTATCGCGGGCAGGTGGCCGGCCACAGCGGACTTGCAAGTTATCAGGAGCTTACGCGCGGGATTCATGAGAAGTCAGCAGACCTTCAAAAGGGAATGTTTTTCTACCAGCATGTCCGGGAGCCGGGACAGAAATTCGCCAGGATTCCGGCCTTCATCTTTCATTCCAATCCTTTCAAGAGCGGCGGCGAAGGGGCTCCGTGGGTGGATGTCGTCGAACCCGATTCCGGGTACTGTCTCTTTCACGGGGACAACCGAAAGACGGACGCTCCGCCGTTAAGCTCGCGCGGCAATGCAAGATTTGCACAAGCGCAGAATTTTTATGCTGACCCAGAGCTCAGAAAATTCGCGCCGCCGATCCTCGTCTTCAAGCAGGTGGCATTCGAGGGCAATGACAAAGGGCATCGTCAGTTCTGCGGCTTCGGAGTTCCGGTTCGTCAGTCTCTGGGGGTGCAGAAGGACAGGCGGACACGATACTTCACAAATCTTGTGATCGAACTGGCTCTGTTTCGTTTGGACAGAGAGAACGAAACATTCTCATGGAAGTGGATCGACGAGCGACGAAACCCGGAAGTCGATGCTGATTCCGCGCTCCGGGAAGCGCCAGAATCATGGAAGCAATGGGTGAGTGATGGCGAACTCGCAATTGAGAGCTGCCGCCGGTACGTTGCTCGTCAAACAGTTGTCGCCGCGAGCGATCAGGTCAGGCTGACAAATGATGAACGACGAATATTGGAAGAGGTAGTGACCTATTACTCTCAAGAGCGACACTGCTTCGAGGGTCTTGCGTCCTTTGTGACTCAAATAATTCTCGGTCAGCAATGCAGGAGAGGGTGGGTGACAAAGCGATCCGGCGACGGAGGCATTGATTTTGTCTGTCGGCTCGACGTGGGTGACCCTGCCGATCGCCTCAGCCAGACATCGGCTATTGTTCTCGGTCAGGCCAAATGCGTCAGGCTGAATACATCCATCGGAGGCTTGCCACTGGCGCGCGTCGTCGCACGTCTTCAGAGGGGGTGGATCGGTGCCTTTGTTACGACCGGCTCATTTTCGCGCGCTGCCCAGCTCGAATTGGCCCAAGATAGGTATCCCGTCGTTTTGATCAACGGGCAGCGGCTGGCAAGGGTCATCTTCGGAGTGTTGACGAAGGAGCGAATCGGACTTCGCGATCTTTTGGACCGCGAAACCGAATGGTACGTCCGAAGCTTGTCGCATCTCGCACCTCAACGTATCTTAGAGGATGCGTTTGGCTTCGCAACCTCTGCTGCATTTCAGGACACGACATAGCATGGCCAGGAAAAAACGTCCGATCAAGGCGATCGACTTATTCGCGGGCGCCGGTGGCAGCAGTAGGGGAGCATTTGCCGCCGGTGTACGAGTCGCAGCCGCTGTGGATTATTGGACATTGGCGCGAGACACATATAAGTCAAACTTCCCAGGAGTCCGATTTCTCAATTCGAAGTGTGAGAACGTCGGACTTGCCAAGTTGAAAAAGAACGTGCGAGCCGTCGATTTGATACTGGCTTCCCCCGAATGCACGAGTCACACGTGCGCGAAAGGAAGCGCGCCACGATCGGAAACGAGCCGCCGCACCGCGTTCGAGGTCGTCCGTTTCGCACGGGCATTCAGCCCACGCTGGGTGATCGTCGAGAATGTCGTTCACATGCGCACCTGGAAGTCATATGAAAGGTGGCTGAAGAGCCTGAGAGAGCTCGGCTACAACGTTACGGAGCAGGTCATAAACTCGGCGGATCACGGAGTTCCCCAGGCCCGGCGCCGACTGTTCGTGATGTGCGACAGGCAGAGAGTGCCGCCACATGTCGAGGCCTCGACAAAACGCAAGAAAACGGCCGCCTCGGTCATCAAACAAAACGGCGATTTCAAATTTTCCATGCTTCGCTCAGATAACAGGGCAAAGGCCACGCTCGAACGAGCCGAGCGCGCCGTCGCTGTCCTGGGCGCGAGGAAGCCATTTCTGCTCGTGTATTACGGATCGGATGCGGCCGGGGGTTGGCAGCGGGTTACCGCGCCGCTTCGGACGCTCACGACGCTCGATCGATTTGCCTATGTGAAGCCCACAGCGAATGGGCACCAGATGCGCATGCTCCAAGTCCCGGAGTTGAAGAAGGCGATGGGTTTTCCGGAAGGCCACGTTTTAAGACACGGCACGAGGCGCGAACGGATCAAGCTGCTCGGAAACGCCGTCTGTCCGCCGGTGATGGAGGCAGTCATTCGGACACTGACGAGTCCCAATGGTAGCCATCAAAACCCATGACCTCGGATTCAACCACCATCGGGGCGCCTCAGAGCAACGTTGAAAAGAAACCGATATTGGCTTCTCCCGGTGTCCCGATGAGTAATCCGCGATCCAGCAGCCGGTTGCCCTCCTCACAGGAAGTCTCGGGCAGCAGGCAACAGCTGTGACAGGCAGCGAGATTGGAGTTCTCCGGACCCTGGCCACTGCTTTCTATGCAAACCGGATCGGAGGAACACCAGCCCGCCTTCTGTATCGCACGTACCACGATATTCTCGAAAAGCCCCTGGCCTCCCTGGCGGACAAGTCCGCCCATCGACCCTTCAGAATCTCCTGAGGCCGTGTAAATAAGAACTCCGCACATCGGGTTGGCCGGATCTGCCTGATCGCAATAAAGGCGCTCGCGCAGCGAGGCGCTACCATAGCCGCATTCGTAGGCGAGTTGATTGATGACCACATGAGCAAAAGTGTGGAGAAGCACAAACGGCGGAGATATGAGCCGGCGTGGCTGACCCTGGTCAACGCGGCGCTGATTGTACCTGCTATTCAATTGGCGGATGCGCTCCGCGATGACCGGCGTCCCGCGCATCCAGGCATCCATGCGCCCGGAATCCAACTCTACAAAAATACCTTCTCCTCTGATGATCATTGCGGGGAGCCAGTCAATCCGCTGATCCAGGGCCAGCTTCTGAAGACGCGGACTGGTGAGGTCTCCGTCCGGAGGCAGGATACGGGTGAACCCTGCCAGCGCGCGCGTCTCGCGAAGCTTATGCGCGAGGGCAAGATGCGAGAAGGAGGTGGAGACCGGTGATTCGTAACGGCGCAGTGGCGCGCTTTCGACCAGGAGGTCACTCTGCGGTGCGCCGCGCCCGGCCTTCAGCGCGTCGTATTCACTTCGACGGAATGCTTCCTCAGTCTGCGCAATGAGTGCTGACTGTTCCGGGACACCTTGAAGCTTGCGTTGAGCTGCGGCGTAAACTTCCTTCGAATCTAAATTGCGCATCGACGCTACCATTTCACAACGATCCACAGAAATCCTGCCGTCAACGAGCCCCGACGACAGCGGTCCCCAGACCCTCGGGTCTTCCAACGCTTTGACGATTCCGCTGGCGGCGGTTTCCGCCCAAAGTGGCAGATAAATTGAACTCACTACCTGCGGGAAATAGACGTTGGAGGCCCCCCGTTGCACTACCTGAAGGAACTCACCACAACCGCGCGGGTTCTCCCATTCGCCCAACCAGGGACGAAAGCCCTGACAGTCACATCCGATTCGGTGCAATGCGCCGCCTTTCTCATCGTTGAAATCGAAAATACCGCCCAGACTCCGGTTCTGACCACAGGTGCACGCTATCTTGATACCGGTGAGTCCTGCCGAAGACCGGCCCGCCTGGAGGCGAAGCTGACAGCCAGCTCCCCCCGGCTGGCCGCGATGGACCCAGGCCATGAAGGGAAAATCCTGGATATGCCCTCTCGGACAGGCTGTGACAAAACGTATCGGTATCAGCAACGGCTTGCGCCTCCGCGGGACGCAATTGCGCGTAGGCCATGGCAATGCTCTGCATCTCTGCCGATTGCCGAAAAGAGAGAGCTCTTCCATACCGCCACAGTAGTGGCAGTAGTGCCAGCGGGGAAACCTCACGAACGGCACGTCCTGGTTTGGGAATTGCACGCCCAGACCGGCATCACGATGGTCCGGCGGCAGACGTAGGTGGCTGACTCCCAGCCGGGCTTCCAGCCGCTCTTCACGAATAAGCCAATCAGCGGGGCATTGCTTTTTGGCAAACGCGGTCCACGCATCGAGCCCCGCGGTCATGAGCGCTTCGTCGCGCGGGAAAGAAACCATTGCTCCGACACCGAATGGGGAGATGAGTTGCCCGCGACGAATGGGTCTCTCCGCAGGCATCTAGTCCTCCTCCGGTTGAGGAAATTTGGGGAGTACGCGAGCGTCGCATGTTGAATCAACGTTGCGCATCGAGCTCGGCGTCGGATAAGTAGGTTCGCTCCATTCCGCGAGCTTCTGCGTTCCCGCGGGATACATAAGCGGTGTGTCGGCCGATGGCGGCTTGAAGTCACCGTAACGCGAGGGTGGGTTGCGGCGCCAATCGCCGAATATCTCTTTCAGCTGCCGCAGGGCCGCATCCTCCTCATCGGGGTCTATCGCGCGGACGCGCGCGGCGATCACTTCAGTAACCCTGGGCACCAGTTCCTCGACGGGTTTCCAGGGTTGCGGCCATGTCCGAGCGGCATCTCCGCCGAAATACCGCACGAGCGTGACAGCGAGAGCGTGCAGGGCGCGATCTCTTACCGGAACAGCAAAGGGTGTCACGCTCGTGGGTTCCACCCAGCGATAGATCGTCTCGTGATACGACCGGAAATGCTCAAAATGGGACCGGTCCCTTGGTTTGGATGGATTGTAGACCGTGACGACAAGACCGGGATGGGACCGGCCCACCCGGCTTGTCGCCTGAATGTATTCCGATGTCGTCTTGGGCTGCCCTACCACGGTCATGAGGCCGAGTCTCGGCACATCCAGACCGACCTGAATCATATTTGTGGCGAGGCATACATCGATCGGCTGCGAATCTCTGCTCCCGTCCCATTGGACGAAGAGCTGCTGAAGCACTTCCGGTATCTCGCTACTCTGGACGCGGCTCGTCAGCTCTCGATCCGCGTTTATGAACCTTCTCGGGTCATAGCTTCCGTCCCGGCGAATTTCCAAACGATCCCACATCGCATTCAGATAGTCGGTGATGTCTGCGCGAATGAGGGTTGCGGCGTGTCCGAGTTCGCGAAGGCTGTTGAAGTACGACATCAGGGTCCAATAGGGATCAATTTCTCCGGGAGTTCTGCCGGTCAGGCTCTTGACGGACTGAAGCAGGGCGGCCATGACCCTGATCTGGGCGGTCACGTGCGATGAAAGTGCGGTCGCAAACACGCCGACGTAGAGACGCCCCGGTGCCGTTGCGTCCTCGTGTGCAAAAAAGGATTCCCCTGCCTTAACTCCCTGCGGCGGAAAAACGAACACTGGACGACCATAGAGATTTTGGACCTGCTCTCCGGCGCGGCATATGGTCGCCGTTGAAGCGATGATCTTCGCTGAAACCAGCTGTTCGTCGCATTCATGTGTGCACAATGAATCGATCGCGGTCTCGTAGTGCCCAACCATGGAGCCCAGCGGCCCGGAAATCAGATGCAGTTCGTCCTGGATCACTAGGTCGGGCGGAAAGCATCGCCCGTCCGTGTCAAGCCCGAACAGATTTCGTGCCTCCGGATACCACGGAAGCAGAGCGAACTTATCAACAGTCCCGATCAGAAGCGTTGGACGTTTCTCGTAGATCGCCTCGTCGACGACATGAAGGGGCAATCCGTCACGGAAATCGCAATCGGGATCGTCGCAGCAAAACTCGACGCGCTTTGGGTTTGAGTACTGCCTGTAGCCTTTCACCCGGTTGCTGCGACCGAATTCGACCGGCCCCATCTGCGCGCCGCACCACGGGCAGTTAAGCATGATGAACGGGTTCTCACGGCCTCCGTCCAGAAGCTCTTGAAGTTTCCGTGCGGCCTCATCGTGCCTGATCGGCGTCACGTCGCCTCCCACCCACAGGCCGATGGAGATGGACGTCGTGCCAAGTTCGTCTTCTCGCTCACGCCGAAGCAGTTCACACGCACATATCAGCGATGCGGCGCGCTGATACTGCTGAGTTGTAAGCAGCCGCAGGGTATAACGCATTAGCGCAGTCGTGCCGTCATTTTGCGAGTTCTCGAGTCGCCGCCAGAAAACAGCAAAAGCGGTGAGGCCCAGATAGGCTTCCGTTTTGCCACCACCTGTCGGGAACCAGATGAGATCCACGGTGTGCCGCTCTTTGCTTCCACGGTGGCTTATCGAGCAGAGGTTCATCAGGATGAATGCAAGCTGGAAGGGACGCCAGCGACCGCGGCTTGGCGGCAGCTGAGCTATATCCGGCTTTGAGTAGGGCCGTTCAAGGGCAAGCGCATCGCCCTTTTTCACCCACCTGCGCTGCTTCTGCGGATTTGAGGCGAGTTCGTAATGGACTTGCTGTTCAAGCATGGCACGATTCATCAGAGTGAACGCCTGAGCCACGAGTTCATCTGTTTCAAGAAGCGCAATGCCGCCCCGAATGCGCTCCAGCGCCTCGCGACATCCGCGCATGTGTCGCTGGGCGGCATCCCGATGTTCCTGCGGCAGCCCGTCGATCTCCTGCTCCCTTTCACTAATCCAGTTTTGATACCCCTCCGCAAGGCTCTGACACAGCCCGACAGATTCCGGCCCGGGCGCAGCAAGAGCGAGCATTGAAAGGTCGAGACCCTCGATCTGCGTCGGCACGATCGGCTTGATCTCGTAGGACGGCAATGACTCTGTGCGGATCAGCGACACTGCATCCGCCGTCCCGCCTTTCCAGTTGGCCGCACAACCATGGCCGACGGCGAACGTCTTCAGATGTGAAAAGAGCAGCCGCAGAGACCGCTCCTCTTCGTCCAGCGAAAGATCGAAGCGATCGGGGTATTCAAGAAAGCATGCGTGGTCCGCGGGAGCGGTGATCTCAAGACTGCATTGAAAGAAACACTCTTCGTCGCGCGGTCGCTGGCCCTGGGCCGTTCGGTCGTTGAGGAGCGTGAAAGTCACGATCCGATCTGAATCCGGATTCTGCGCGCGCGCATGCGGCCGGCTGAACACATGTAACACCAAGGGAGTATCCGCGTCTCCGTTCCTGACCGGATATCGTCTGACCACCGGCTTTGCGGCTCTGAAATCCGCACATTCGATGTCGAGCGTGCATTCGATCGGACGGCGGAGCCAATGATCCTGCCATCTGCCGTCCTTATCAGGGCGCCCCAAACCGGGAATGCTCTCGCGGGTATAAGCAGCAGCCATGATGTGAATCTTCAGCCTGCCCGGAAGACGCAGCAGCGCTGAGATCCCCATGGCGCTCGGAAGGTATTCGTTCGCCCGGTTCACTTCCTGATCTGTCGGGACCTCCCCTTCACCACGGGCGTCAGCTCGCGGATCGCCGACGCCGGTGTCTTCATTTTCCAGCTCGTCTGCCTCCGAAACCGCGCTGCTCTCCATTTCGGTTTCCGCCTCCGTCGCCGATTCAGCGATGGCCACAGCCGCTTTTCGCGGGAAGAGAACGCCTGCGCTGTAGCGCAGGCGCGGCGGGTCCTGGGGTCTCAGAATCTCCTCCCGGTTGAGCTGTTGAGCCGGCAGGCCGGGATCAGGACCGATCAGCTCGCGGCGCAGGAACTCGACTATTTCACTACGAACGCCTGCACTCAAAACATCACCTCCATAGGTCTGACATCCGTTTTTTGAACGCTTCGCGCACTGCCGACTTTGTACTTTCATGCAGCAACACGGTCAACAGGCTCCGGGCACGTGACATTGCCACATATAGAAGAGACCGCTCGTCATCGCCGTCAATCCGATCCACATCGCACAGCACGACGATTTTGCTCTCCATACCTTTGAAGGCCGACGCGGTAGCAAATCGAAACGTCGGGGTCCGACCGACCTTCGAAGCAGACTGTTCAATAGATTGAATCCGAAAAAGAGCTGAATCAACCAGTGCCCCGGCTGCCGAGTGTTCGAGCCTGTGCCTTGAGAGAATCACGACGTCATCCGGCGCAATGTCCGGTTCTCTTGCAAGCCGTGAAAGGACCTTTTCCAGCGCACTTCTCTGAGATTCGGCGTCTGAGTATTCCAGATAATCAACCGGAGTGCCGTCGACCTGACCCATCCGATATGGCGGAGACTCGAATCCAGACAGAAGGGCGGTCTCCTCGCCGATCCGACGCGTATTACGACAGTTCTGTGTGAGACTGGCACGCGCGTAAGAACTGCACCTCGCACTGATCAGCTGGTACGCGTTTTCAGGACGCTCGTTCCCATAGATCGCCTGACGGTGAAAGTCGCCGAAGAAAGCCCATCGCCCGTCGCGAAGCCCACCTCTGACCCAGACATCCAGAAGATCGAGGACCGCCGGGCGCACGAGGTCCTGCGCCTCGTCCATGACGATTACATCGAATCTGTTGCCATTGGCTTCAAGGGCAAGCTGTCCATAGAGAGGGTAGACCGTGCCAAAAAGCTCCGAGTCGTGCGCCTGTTGCTCTGCTACCTGAAACTCACCCGCGATCGCAGACGAAACGATGGCATCACGCAGACACTTATAGAATCGACCCGCGGTAATATCCATCCCGGTTGCGGTAGCCCGGATTTCATTTACGAACCAGTCACCCAGAAGTCTGTTGAAGCAGATAAGCAGCACTCGATCTCCCGATCTCGAACAGCGTCTCGCGAACTCCAGCGCGAGAAGAGTCTTTCCGGTCCCCGCCGCTCCTTCAAACAGGCACCGCGCATTACCGCCAAGAAGATCCAGCAGGTAGTACTGTTCCTCAGTTAGCCGGAGGAGATGCCGTTCTGAATCATTCACGAGCGTGCCGCGCGCGACGATCCTGTCGAAATCCGGCCGGAGCGCATCCCTCATCTTCCGCAAGAGTGGAGGCTGCGGTTCAGCAGGTGTGGATTGTATCCGGTGCCTTGCGCGCTGATGTTTTGCAGCTCTAAGCAGTTGCTCAGCGAAGCCGGTGGTCAGACTATGGCGATCGATGACTTCCCATGGTTCTGTTCCGATACCGGTCGGCGGTGCTTCAACATCGGTAAAGACCACCGCATATCCGAACGGAACTTTGTAGAACTCCGGAGCACCTGCAAGTCGTTCTTTCAGCGATTTTCGAACCTCGTGCATTCCGTCTTGGGCCTGACTGAAGGGACTCCGCTTTAGCGGGAACGTGGCGCCTGATGCGTCGGTGGCCGTCCACGCACCGTCTTTGCACGCTACCCGGCCTCCCTTGACCTCCAGGCAGATTACCCCTGCGCCAGGAATGAGGATGACAAAGTCCACTTCGCCGTAGGGCCGTGTGCCCGACTGCTTCAGGTTCAGTGAATGAAGCACCACCCAATCTTCTGCCTGTCGATCATTCTGAAGCAGGCTGAACACCTGCTGCTCGCTTCTGGGTGTCTTCTCGTGCCAGTGCGGCGGTATCATTTTTGCCATGAATGCATCTCAAACAAGGTCTTCGGTGTCCCAGAGCAGGGTGTTGAGATACGATCGCGGTCGCAATTCTGCCCGGTCCGCGATGCTTTCCACCTGGACAATCCATGCGCTCGTCGCATTATCAATTTCGATCCGTGTCCTTCCCTCCTGAATTTCTTCTAGCCGTTCCGGCAATTTATCCAGGAGAATCTTCGACAGGCGCATTCCGGCACTCAGATGTTCTCCCCGCAGAATACGAATTGCTTCCCAGATCGATGGAACATCGTCCAGTAGCCGCTGGTCTCCGACCGCGTAAGCAATTGCTTCCAGATCATCCTTGGTCTGCGGACCGATCATGGAGTCATCCGCGAGCCATCCCCGCACCGTCTGTAGGGTGCGCGAGCATTTGACTGCCTCCAGTTCCGTCATGAGCCTCGATTCATCAAGGCCCGACTTCCGAAGCGCCCGGTGCCAGCGTGCGGCACGCTCACGAATCGCGGGCGCCTCCGGTCCGAGCTGCGCGTCGGCTAGTGAATGAATCACGTCTTTCCTTCCGCTTTCACGAAAAACAAGAACATCGCCCGCCTGTATCTCGGCGACCGGACGACGTGGCACTTTGTAGTTCTCTCCGGCTGCGCCAGACACGAGATCGGTTATGACCGGGATTCGGAAGGTGTCAGTCAGAAAGGCGTATGCGTCGCCCGAAAAACTCACCAGTGTCGCGGGAGTAGTTTCCTCCCCGGCCGCTCCGACCGGTATCATCCCCTTACGGGTCATTCGTTCCTCAAGATCGAATTGCGAATGTCCTGCGGCTTCGTTAGGCGCGGCTGCAAAGGCCGCAGACTCGGTCTCTGCGGGCCATGTCGCCTCATCTGAGAGCCCCAGCAGGCGCGACTTCTCCGAGGGATTTAGGCTGGGCACCACTTGACTGTTGCGCTGCTTCTGACCGAACCAGAATAACCACCGGGACTCGAACGGATACGCGAGAAGGCAGATCTTAGGAGCCGAGAACTTCCTGACAACCCGGTTGAATTTGCCGGAGCCTAGCCACGCTGTGCAGATCAGTCTTTCAAAGAAGGCGTCATCACCGACGTTGGAGGGCAGCAGGACGTGGCAGATGAGGGTTTCCTTCTCGAGCCATCGGGTTACGCTTACGCTGCTTGGTAGCGATCGCGCTACCACTCCAATAGGCCTGACCCCCTGGCGGTGAAGTTCGCCGAGCAGGTCTCTCAGAGAATTGCCCTTCGCTTGCCCCAGCTCCGCGTCTTCGATTGCGCGCATGATTGCAGCGCAGGCATCTTTCAATGCCGCCGCCGCCGCCTCCGGCAGCCACATGATTCGGTCTCCGGCCGATGTCGAGAGTTTTTGGACCTGTTCAAGGAGCCGCGCCTTCTCTACGGAATCAGGGGGCGCGAGCAGACCGGCGCAGTGCACCAGCAGGCCGTAGATCTGCCCGAGAATCAAATGTGTTTCGTCTCCTTCTGATTCGTCGAGGGATGAATCGCAGGCTTCCAGAGCGCGGGCGACTTCTTCGAGATGATGATTGCGGCAGGATATCTCCTCAATCCTGAAGGTTGCTTCGTTTCGAGCCGAACGGAAAACTACGTTGAAAAGCCGCCCGTTCGGTTGCTCCGATCCTCCCATTTCGAGGTCCGAAAGTGAAAATCTCCAGAATCTACAGCCGCGATCATGCAGCTGTTGCAGCTTTTCCTCCTCGTCGGATTCTGCAACGATAATCAGATTCTGACACTCCGCGATGGTGTCGAACTTCGCGAGATCAGTGATCCGTCTGGCTCCGTCGACGACAACAACCTTTGATCCAGCAGCGGCAAGCTTGCACGCCGCGGCCACATTCTCAAGGCGGGCACTGATCGCCATGAGAGGTTCTCCGGCCGCCTGATAGTTGTCTCGGTGTTTTACGGCTCCTGATTCGTTGATGAAGCCCGGTACTACGAGACGATCAAGCGTTGAATGAATTTTCTCCATAGAGCCGGTTAGAGAGGTTGTGACAAGGAAGTTCTCCGTTTCCGTACGCCCTCCGAGCAGGAGCACATAGTTGGCGGCAAGGGAAAGATTCCCGAAGGTTCGCGTCCCGGTTAATCGATCCAGTGTTGAAAGTGGTGGTTCCCTGCGGGCTCTATGGATGTCTTCCTCACGTCCTTTAGGGATTTTACGCTCCGTCGGCTCGATCCTAAGGATCTCGGAGATTGGCCAAGTGAAAGCCGTGTTTCTTCTGTCGTTCAGGAGCTTCAATCGGAACCATGTTTCAAACCCCGGCCAGACCCCACCGAACTCGAAAACCTCTTCTCCGGGAATGAGCCTTACTCTCTGCCCCGTGCTGAATCTCCGCGTAGCATATTGTTCTGCAAGCTTCGGAAAATCGACTGCGAACCGTCCCAGGGCATACAACGCCGCACTCAGCGTTGCCAGACCGTGCTTGCGCGGAAGGACGAAGCAGAAAGATGACTCGTGCGACCCCTCCATGGCTGCAAGGAGAATGCCCATGAATGCCGCGAGGTCCTCGCACTCGCCGTGGCCATGACAAAGCCGAAGCGATGTAAGCAGCGGAAAGCGCCGCCTTAGCGCGTTCTGCAGCTCATCCATTGCCTGCTACCGTCCGAGGTTGAAGAAGAGAAGTGCGCCCGTCGGCCGACCGTCTCTCCGCCTCCTTCAGAATACGTACTGCGAGAGACGCAATCCGGCGGACCGAACGACGCTGCGTCGTCTTTCCCGCGTGGCCGGGCCACGTGAAAGCGCAAAAGCCGTCTCCAGGTTTCCCGCGTCCCATGAACCCTACGATGGTGGGAATCGAATTGAGCTTACTCATTTTGGGGTCTCGTAAGCTTTGCAAACAGTTTTCGCGACAGCCGTGGCTCGTTATCGACTTCACATTCCCACACCGTAAAAACTTTCCAGCCAAGCCTCTTCAGAGCCATCAGATTCCGCTTGTCGCGTTTAACATTTCCGTTCAGTTTGGCCAGCCAGAATTCCCTTCGTGTCTTCGGAAGAACAGAATTCCGGCAGTTTTTGTGTCGGTGCCAGAAACAACCGTGCACGAATATCGCGGCTCGGTGCCGAGCGAGCACGACGTCAGGGCGACCGGGCAGATCCCGGCGTCGAAGTGAAAACCGAAAACCAAGTCGGTGAAGTACCGACCGGACCCGCTTCTCAGGCTGAGTATCTCTGCCTTTAATGCGGCTCATGTTCCAGCTTCGTTGTTCAGCGGTCACTCTGTCCATTTAAGTATTCCCGGTCGCGATTACTCACATCGTACGTCCCCAGTGTGACAGATACTTGAGAAAACTCCACCAGATCAGTTCTCGTCTGTCACCGCAATATCAAGATGCCGTCGTCCCGCCACTGCAATATCCGGGCCCGGCCGAGCCCCATCGTCGTCGACGTTCCTAGGCTGATTGACGATTGCATACGCTACCCGAGAGAGACTTAGCGTTTCCGCCCGGACGATTTCTAAGGCGTCGGATGGACAAACCGGCTCCCGCCAGTTGCCGAAACAGCCGGGCGCGACGGCTCCGCCGCCTTTCACGCTTCACCTCTCACGATTTCATCCCCACAAAGAATGGTGCGTCCGCCGACATGCGCATCTGCGGCGATGACGACCAGATCGCAGATCTCCGCATCGCCATCGACCAGGCCGAGAACCCAGGCTTCACCTTTAATTCGCGCGTTTCCGCCGACGCTGCCGTTCGGCCCATACACTTGCTCCATCCTGAACCCACGCGTGGCCGTCATGCGCCAGCGCCGATTCGTTTTCAATGTACCCACCGAGGTCGCGGCGCCTGACATCGCCGAAATCCCTGAGCGCCCGGATTCGATACAGCGTCCGATCTGGCGCTCTCAAGCAATCGCCAGCCACCAATTCATACTTCTTCATCGCCACACTCTCAACCGATTTACTCACTCTATCCTCCTCAACAGTTTCAGAACCACAACGACTATTCAACCTATGGCCGACGCCTTAAAAAAACGTTAAGTATCCAAAATATTTTTTCTTCGCATACCCCAGTAACCGCGTGGACCTCGACGACTAGCCGTTACCGAACTTCGCCATTCGCTGACTGATTCCTGCTCGTCGATTCCCGTTCTCCCCGCTCCACGATTGCCGCATCCCGGCGCCAAACAACGCGCGCCTCCGGCCTTCCCTAGCACCTCTCGCGCCGCCAAAACCCGGCGTCACTCAAGCGTGCGGCTCGTTCCGGCCTGGCCGCGTCAATCGCTTCGCTTCAGTCCGCTGTTTCGCGTCCTTGCTCCCCCTCCTCGGGGTGAGGGGAGCAAGGACTCTCCGAAACAGAAAGGACAGAAAAATGAAAGTCGAACAAGCAAGAGAAGTCGCAAGCAAGGCAGTCGAACAGCTCAGGCAGGCCCTTGAATCGGGCCAGAGCGGGGACTCTCAAGCAGTATATCTCGGCGATGGCGCGGTTCCATCGCTACTCGTGGGGCAACGTCATGCTCATCGCAACGCAGAAGCCGACGGCGACGCACGTCGCTGGCTTTAACGCTTGGCACAAGCTGGGCCGCTTCGTGAAGAACGGCGAGAAGGGAATTCTGATTCTCGCCCCGGTCATTCGACGCAAAGCGGAGAACGCTGAACAAACCGAAGCCGACGAATCCTCAACCGCAATCGGGTTCCGCGCGGCCTATCTGTTCGACATCAGCCAGACGGACGGGCAGGAATTGCCGGAAATCGGCAGCGTCAACGCCGATCCTCGCGGGTATCGCGAGCGCTTAGCGAAACTCGTCGCAGAGCAGGGAATCGCTCTGGAATATTCCGACGACATCGCGCGAGGAATTCGCAACCCTGGCGCACGAACTCGCCCACGAGATGATGCACCGCGAGGAGCGCCGCGGCAGCACGTCGAAGCGCATCCATGAGACCGAAGCGGAGACCGTCGCCTTTGTCGCGTGCAGTGCAATCGGACTCGACACCGGCACCGCCGTTCAGGATTACATCGGCCTGTAATGCGGCGACGCCAAGCTGTGACCTGCCCCCCGTTTTTGGTCCAGTCATAAGTTAGCACTCCGGGGTTCCTGCACATCCGAAGCTGCCCACGCTGGGGTGATAGAGACGACCGGCGTGGGGGGAGACGCCGGTCGCGCGGCAACACTGGCGGCGAACTCTTCCGGCGTCAGATACCTCAACGAGCTGTGTGGGCGTACGGTGTTGTAGTCCACTCGCCAGGCCTCGATCACCTCCCGTGCTCTGCTTGGAAAAGCAAGCACCGTGGACTTCTTCACGCCAGATATCGTTCCTCCGGCTTTATTACACTCGATTCGTGATTTCGGGCATTTGTGACACGGAATCTGCCTTGGCGACCAGTGCTTGCTTGCATTACCGAGCAAGTCGTATTCGCTTGAGCAAAATTGTCGAGTGCTAGTAATAGGCTATTCCCGGGTTTCCGAATCAAACATAAGTATCGTGACATTTGATCTGAACGGTATCGCGCTATTGTCATACTGAGCCGCCAGAAGCTGACGGCTCCCAAAGCGAGCCGAGGACGTTGATGCTATGATGCTCTCGGTTGTAGTCCATTCGCAGCGTCGGCTCCGCGGCTTCCAATTCATAAGTGTCCCCTCGGACTGCATTCTGAAATGTCCACCAGCGCGGTCGGAGGACGATTGCGATACTCCTTCTCGTTGCCACCGTAATAGAGCACCGCAATCCGAACCAGATTTATGGTGACGTACGTCACGCATTAAATTATGCGTCATATAGTAGTTTACTCTTGACATATCCAGTCTGAGACGATATTAGGGCACAAGTTTCGGGGAGGGAGGGACTCGTGCCTAGCCATAAAATCAGCGCCCTGCTGGTCGCGTGCCTGGTTCTGCCGCTATCTGCCGCCGGTCAAAACAAACCCGTACAGTGCGATGTTACCTGCGAGCCGGATCCGACGTCCGGCTCCTACGGCTCGACCTACGGCTCACGTTATTCAGCGGCCAATGCGCGCGGTTACGGCGGTGGCAACGGATCTCCAACGGCTGCTGGCCACGTGACTCCAAGCCCGCTCGCCGTGCACGCCCCCGGCGGAGCTCCGAGCTCTCCCGTTATTCCGGGCAGCCAGAGCTACAGCTACGCCATTCCTATCGTGAATCTCCCGGGCCGCAACGGCTTGGACGTAAATCTGACGCTCTTCTACAACAGCCAGTTGTGGACTTTCACCGGCTCGTCCGTGACCTACAACGCCGACAGAGACTTCCCGAGCTACGGATTTCGCCTGGGGTACGGCTTAATCGAGGCCCCGGCGAGCGGATCAACTTCCTACATCCTCACCGAAGCCGACGGCACGAAGCGGGAGCTGCGGCTGAGTTCGGGATCGACGTACATCACGGTTGATGCTTCCTACATGGTGTGGAGCAGCTCGACGCACATCCTCCAGCGCAAGGACGGTACGCAGTGGTTCTATACACAAGTCCCCAGCAATACGAGCTTTTATCGTCCGACTAAAATTGAGAACACGAATGGAAACTACATCACCATCGCCTATAGCACGGCAACCGGCGCAGACAAACAGGCAATCTCCGCCATAACGGACACGATTGGCCGCTTAATCAGCTTCGCGTACAACGGAACCCAGGAGCTCACGGGCATAACCGTGACGCCTCCCGGCGGCTCCGCCAAGACCGTCGCATACTTCAACTGGGCTCAAATCGGCCTGACCTATAACTTCTCAACCGCCATCACCGTTACAGATACACAGACATCGGGCACCTTAGTTAACGTGCTCACTTCCTGCGCCTACCCGAATGCCGCCGGGACCGGCCCTGGAATGGGCTACGGTTTTTCGTACGGAGGTTGGGGCCTCGTGGACCAGATTTCCAAGCTCAGCGCGACAGGCGTTACGCGCAGCTACGTCTCCTATGACTATCCCAGTACCTTCAACGCCCTCATAAGCCCGCCAACGTTTCAGCATCAAAAAGTGAATAACGGCTCGACCACGGCAACCTGGACCTACTCGTCAGCTAACGGAATGGCGATTACCGATCCCACTGGAAAGACAACAACTACGGCCTTGTTGACCTCCAGCTGGCAGGCAGGTCTGCTCTCCTCGGTGACCGTCTCGAACGGCTCCACGACCTCCCGCACGGTCTCCTACTCATGGACGCAAGACAACACCTCGCTGTCCGTCCCCCTGAATCCTCGACCGCTCAGTGTGTCCACTACACTCAACGACTCCGGTCAAGTGTCGAGCGTGTCCTACGGGTACGACGCGAACGGGAACGTAAACGATTTCAAGGAGTACGACTACGGCGGTCTCGCGCGTGAAACGAAAACAACGTATCTCACTTACGCGACGCAGCACATTCTCAATCGGCCTTCGCAGGTCCTGATCTACAACGGCAGCAGCCAACTGAACGCACGGACAGATATCGCCTACGATAGCTATTCTGGCGGTCTGACCGGGGTCACGACGACGAATCACGACTCAAATTACGGCACGACGTTCACCGCCCGCGGGAACGTCACCAGCACCACGCGCTACACGAACGCGGCGGCCGGCAGCGGCGCCACCACGCGCACGCTGACCTACGACACAACGGGCAATGTCTTGTCCGCCCAAGTCGATTGCTGCCAGCTCGAGCAGTGGAATTACAATTCGACGACCGTATATGCCTATCCGAGCAGCGTGACCCGGGGCGCGACGGGCACCCAACTCACCACCAGCGCGTCCTACGATTTAGGAACAGGTCTGGTCACCAACGCGACCGACCCGAACGGTCAAGTCGCATATTTTAACTACGATGCTCTTGAGCGTATCTCGAGTGTAACTGGGCCACTGAACACTTCGCAGACAATCAGCTACGACGACAACTCGATTGCGCCCGCAGTTACACAGACAACCGCGGTGGACACAGGGAAAAGCGCAGTTCAAATTTCAACCATGGACGGCCTGGGCCGCGTCACGAAGACCCAGACACAAGATGGCGCTGGCGGAAATTGCTCTGCGGTAGCGACGCAGTACAACGGTGCAGGTCAAGTCACGCAAGTCTCAAATCCTTATTCGTGCTCAGGCTCGCCGGTATACACGCAATACCAGTACGACACTTTGGGCCGCGTGACGATGGTCATCCCCACTGACGGCTCATCCAGTTCGAACAATACGCAGTATTTGTACTCCGGAAACTCGACCACCGTAACGGACCCCGCCGGAAAGCAGCGCCAGTATTACTCGGACGCGCTAGGACGTCTGATTCAAGTATCCGAGCCGGGATGGGGCAACGCCACTCCCGGAACAGGCTCCGTGACGATAGTCGGCTCAGAGCAGAAGCAATGCAACGAGCCGCCGCCTCCACCGCCTGCGCAGTGCACGGACTACTCCTACGACAGCGGCACGGTAAGCATCACCGTTAACGGTCACCAGGACTCGGTCCCATTCTCAGGCAATCCTATCTCGAGCAGCACAGCCAACAGCATCGCGTCGGCCCTCGCCACTCAGATTAATGGGGACAGCGGGGCCTCCGTCACAGCAACAGCATCCGGCGCCAAGGTCACCCTTGTGTCCAAGCAGAGTGGATCGATTACGAATTACACGCTCACGACGTCCTACACATCCAATCTGGGTCTCTGGTCTTTCAGCTCATCTGCGTCCGGACCCACCCTCACCGGAGGCACCGACGCTGCGACGCAGGGGAATCCCTCGCTCCAGCACCCGATGCCCACGGTTTACACCTACGACCCCATGAACGACTTGACTCTCGTGGTCCAGGGCTCTCAGACTCGGAGGTTCGTCTACGACTCCATGCGTCACCTCACGGGCTCTACAACGCCCGAGGCGGGTGCCGTCAGCTTAACTTACACGAGCTTTGGCGAGGTTTCGACACGCACCGACGCCCGTAGCGTTCAGACCAACTATCAGTACGACGGCCTCAACCGACCGATTGGCGTGAGCTACACAATTCCGAACGGCAGTGGCGTCTCGGCCATGCCCAACGTCTGCACCCCCTCGGGCGGAACGCCAGCTAACGTATGTTTGTCTTACGGTACCAGCGCCGCAGCGTACAATAACGGTCGACCGCTCCAGATGACCGATCCGACGGGCAACGAAGCTTACACGTACGACGCTCTCGGCCGCGTGTCGGGGATGACGAAAACGATTGACGGCGTCGCCTATCCGGTCGGCTACACCTACGATTTCGCTAGCGACCTCACTTCGATCACCTATCCCTCAGGGCGCGTCGTTCAACAAGGAACGGATATGCTCGGACGCCTCCAGCAAATCACCAGCTCCGGCACTAATTACGTGTCGAATCTCGCTTATAACGCAGCAGGGCAGCCCACCGGATTTAACTACGGCAACGGTGTCCAAGCCTCGTTCGCGTATAATTCCCGCATGGAACTGCAGTCTCTCGACTATGTGCTCAATAGTCAGACTTTGTTCGGTCTGAATTACTACTACAAGCTCGATTCCACGAACTGCCCGTCCGGCTCTACGGGCAATAACGGTCAAATCCAATGCGTCAACGACGTTGTGGATTCCGGACGCAGCGCGACGTACACCTACGACGCGTGGAATCGTCTCTGGACGGCGACGACACCAGGCTCGGCGAACTACCCGGCTTGGGGACTCCTCTGGAATTATGATCGCTACGGTAATCGTCTCTCACAGACGGTCACAGCCGGCTCGGCGCCTTCCAATAGCGTGACCCCGAGCGCAACTACAAACCGCCTCGCCTCGCCCTACGCGTACGACGCCTCCGGGGATATGACCTACGACGGTCTCAACACTCTCGGATACGACGGCGAAAACCGCGTGACGTCGAGCACGCAATCGGGAACGACTAGCGTCTACACGTACGATGGCAATAATCTGCGCGTATTGAAACAAGTGGGCAGCGCGAATTCCGAAGCATATGTATACAGTGGCACAGAGGTCGTAGCCGAGTACTCAGCGGGCAGTGGTCCGAATTCCCCGGGTACCGAATATATCTACTCAGGTGCGCAACTCGTAGCAGCCATTGCAGCGGGAACAATCACATATGTTCATCCGGACCAACTTTCGCCGCGAATGCTGACAAATGATAGTGGGCTCGTCGCCGGTCAGCAGGCTCATTATCCATTCGGCGAGGCTTGGTACATGCAAAATTCCACGACTAAGTGGACCTTCACCTCATACGAGCGCGACCCTGATTCGCAGAACGATTATGCTATATCGCGCATCTACACAAATCGCTTTGGCCGATTCTTAAGCAGCGACCAGACAGGAGTAGCTTTTGCTGACCCTCAAAGTTGGAACGGCTACTCGTACGTGCTCGACAATCCGATCGATCGCATCGATCCCCTCGGCCTTGACTGCATCTATTTGAACGATGATGGGACCTTAGACCACGTCTTGACGGGGGACTGCGCTAGCGAGACAGACGACGGATACTATGTTGACGGGACGATCGACCAAACCCGCGATATGATCCTTGATCCGAGCGGAAACTACCTCACATACTCGCTTATTGGAGAGTTCGGCGATACGTTTGGGTACGTTTGTGTTGGAGACTGCTCCGATCCGGGAACAACGATCACGGTTCCGGGAAACCTTCCGCCGGGCACACCGACGATGAGCGCTGGACCGCCCTTTCCTCCCATATCTTCGCCAGCGCCTGTATTTCAAACCCGGCCGCCAAACGGTCTGTGGGAACGGCTGGGAGGTACCGCGGGTTGCTACGCTGGTTTGGATCCAGCTCTTGTGGCCGACCTCAGCCCCCAGGTCTCACAGAACCCTCCCAGCGATTCCACGGAAAAGACAGAGGGAGACAAACAGGCACAGTTAAAAGCCGGAGACAAAGACGCGCCAGTCAAACCGATGGAGCCGGGCCCTCCCAACGCGAAGTACGGAAATAATAGGACCGTCGATCCGGCACCCCAGGGCGCCACTACCGGCGCTACAGTGCGGTCCGGAGTAGGGGGCATCGGGTGGGCGTCCAACGCGACGCAATGCACGGCAAGTGTAAACCACTGACAAGCGCCGCCACATCACTATATGGCGGAGGTGCGTCCTACAACCTTCATGAAGTTTCGCGCTAGAGACGCGTTCGTTTTTGCGCTGCATCAGTTCGCCGGCACTTGGGGAATCGCCCTGTTGGCGTATTTCCTGGGCAGTTCCTTGTTCGAGCTAATCGAGCTATTCGGTCGGACCTATTCGATGCGCCCATTGCATTGGATACTGACTGAAACCCCGTACTTCCCGGTTCAAATAATTCTAGGGCTCTACACCGGATGGCGCCTAGGACGGAGCCTTAAACACCGTGCTATGCTTTGGGTTTGGATCGTCCCAGGCCTGCTACTTTGTTACGCAGTAGCACACCTGTGGCTCGGATCTCAGCCTCGATCAATACTTTCCGAGAGCCCCATATCTCACTACTTCGGTTGGGGTTGCCAGCCCAAATACGGCTGCCTAGACCAGCTGCTGATAACGATGCCTTTCTACGCAGGTTCCGCATACTCCGTGGGCGCATGGATTGCGCTGAGGCTTGTGAGCACTGAGTGAATCATTTTGGTGGGCTGCCATCTTTGAGTTCACGGACTACTTCACGCGCACGGCTTTCATCCCCCGGCGTCACGAATATTCTTCGAGAGCTATCTCCCGACACGTCGATCCTGGCAGTGATCTGATTCTCGCGCAGACAGGACTCAACCAGCGAGGCGGTCTCGTCGCCAACTCCGAACCAAACTTCCACAGTAGCATTCTCGGGATGCCAGGCCGTTCGCTCTCGGTCCGCTTCCAGCGGTTCGGAAGCGGCGCGTGCGTCTTGCGCAGGTAATTCCATTGTACGTTGGTCGTCCGCATCGTCCGTGAAGTCCAAGCGACCTCTGTCAATTACTTCCATTGCGCGGCCGAAGAAGCTCGACGGCACAGCGATCTGTAATCTAAGCTGGACGCCTTTGAGATACTGGAATCTGTGTTGCGTAACGTTGAATGGAATCCCTTTCTCTCTAAGGCGCGCGCAGATAGCTACGCAACTCTCTTGATCGTCTCCCTTCCAGATGCTCCGAAAGTCGGGGCGAGATAACTGCCGATCTAGGCTGTCGCTTGTCTCCGAGAGGTCCGCCACGAGGTCGACATCGCAATCAGGGCAGCGAGTAAAACCTGGACGGTACGCGGCCTTGCATTCCGGGCAAAACATGCCTTTAGAGTCTACTATACCGGGCTGATTAGAGGACGGCGTCGGTTCCTCGTGCCGAGTAAACTTGGCAGCTGCTCGACGACCAAGGCTTGGAAAAAGGAGCCGAGCGATACTGATTATAGGATGTGATTTTCACACGCGCTACCAGCAGATCGCCTTGGCCGATGATCAGACCAGGGTTTGAGCTTCATTGCTACAACGGCTGTCACTCAGTCACTGCGCTCCAATCGATCCTGTCCTGGCGATGAAGGCCGGGATGCATGCGTCGCGCTGTCTAGAGGTAAGAAACATGCGCTTGATCATTATTTGCCGTGGAAACTATTGCGACCTCCGTCAATTGTCAACAGAAAAATATCTGCCTTGTGGAAATTCCGCGTTTCGTAAACTCACAGTTCGCCAAAACTCCATTTGCTATGAATCCGCGCCGAAAATGGCATGATTTGCCTTGAGACCCAGATGAGTAGCGCAAACGTGCTCGATGGCACGGACCTAGGCACATGCGAGGGCTAATCATGGAGGGGTTGAACGCTACCCGTAACAGAAACTCCAGCTTATCTCCGGAAACGTCGACGCACTGACAGCAGGAAGAGCGCGAGCTGAGATGGCAGGAGGATTGAAGCAAATACCGAGATCAACCTACCGAAAATGGTCGTTGCTGAATACAGCGTATCTCGTTGGAAGCTGGCTATTTCGAGTGCGTGAAAAAGTCCCGCTAACACCCGATGCCAGCCCATGACGGATCGCAAGCTGCTGCCGGAAGCTCCAGTCGTCGCAAGACCGGCAGGGGGTAGAGCGTACAAAACACCGCTTAGCGCGATAAGGACGACCAAGCCGCTAAATGCACGAGAATAGTTGCTGCCGTAGTTACTCGCCCAACGATAAAGCGTCAGGATAATGCGCACGAACTTTGGGCGTGCCGGGTCGAGACGCATCATTTCCAAGGCGCCTATGTAGCAATCCTCGGCAAGTTCATACGAGCCGTCCCTCTCAAAATTGCTTACCAGTTGGCGGTAAGTTAGGGAGACAAGCTCGTAGCGGTCTTCGGGTAGGATCTTTTCCCGATCGGCTGCGAGGTTCCACAACAATCGCAGCAAGCGATAAGTGAGTCCACGTGCCAGCGCTAATTCGAATTCATCTTCTAGAACCATCCTATTCTTTTTTTGGTTCCAGTGGACGGCATCAAAGTGAACATCTCTGACATCGCACTCTATGAAACGAACGCGAAATCCCTCAGGCTTGGAACCGGACACCTGGTCGGCAGGATTCTCCTGATTCACGCGACGGAAACGGACTCGTGATGGTTGCTCGAAGGCAGCGCCCGAGAAATCTGCGATAACGGGTCCTGTCATCGATGACGGGCTCGGCACATCACGGTCCTGTAGTTTCTTTAGAAAGTCCTGGCTAAAAACCGTCCGATCGAGAATCGTTTCGCCACAAAACAGCGAACGTCTGAAGTTCGCGCCCTGTCTAAACAACACGCGTGTGAAGTCGGCCCTCTTGCTGAACGTGGAAGTCTGAAAGTCAGCATACTCATTGAATGAAGCATTGCTGAAGATAGCCGCACCGACAAACTTGGTGTCCCTGAAGTACGCATTGAAGTTGAATACCGTTTCGCCAAAGCGCACCTTCCCCAAGAACCGAGCGCCATTGAAGCGAACTGCCGTATGGAACGATGCGTTGTAGAAGTCCACATCTTCGGCAAACTCCGCACCCTCGAAATCGACGCGTTTTCTGAAACGTGCTTGATGGAAATAGGTGTTTGCACGAAATCGGGCTTTTGCGAACAACGCTCTGCCCGCGAACGTCATGTCCACAAAGTAGGCCGGCCCAAGGAACACTGCTGAGGTAAAGTCCACATCGCGGGTAAACATAGGGTCCGAGTCGGAAGCCAAGTTATCCACGAGAGGAGCACCATTCGGCGCACCCTCTGTTGGGTTCTGGACTTGCTCGCTACGGCGATGCCAACCCATCTTCTCGAATACGGCGTCCCTGGCTCGATCTTTTTCCACATCAACGTATGTCGTTACCCGTTCGAAACCTGCGCGCGTGAATGAGGAGGCCGGTGAGAAAAGTGCCTCCGGAAATACGAACCCGGAAAAGTCAAATCGGTCCCTGGGTCGATGATACTTACAATCGCCTGTGCGGATTGCCCGAATGACGGAAACGAATTGGCCTAGATCTTTCTTGGAATCCCAAGAATGCATCAGGCAAACGGGCTGTGAATCGGTGCTGTCAGCTGCCTGATGCAGGGGTCTCCCACAGGCAGTTCCATCCGACATAAGAACGCTGCACGCGGGATTCTCCTGAGCGGGGTTACTCGAACCATGGCTCCGAATTGTGGGATCGTCCGACACGGCCAGGATCTAACAGGGCTGCGATTGCAAGTGCACAGAGCCCCCAACTTCGAGCATGAGTGCGCAGCGTGCGTTCTTGACGTTCAGTTTCCCTTCCCACCAACCTCAGGGGTACGTACCTGCGGAGTAAGCACCCGCAAGGGATTGGTGTCAACAGGTAGTTTTGTTTAAGGAGTCGGGCGAGGATCGAGGAATTACGCTCTGTATCCCGTAAGCGACGTCAGAGAAAGCATTTATGGAATTGAGCTTCAAAGTTCGGACCAGGAGGTCAATGGTTCAAAATCCACTCGCCTCAGTCACCTCATCCTCTGAGCCACGGTTTCGCCACCCTGTTCTTAGCCATCCAGCCTTCTCCCAATTTTTCAAATTGACCGCCCGCGCATTCTGAGACAGCTGCTGGGTTGAAATCGACGAGCTGTCGTCTTTGAGTCTGTTGATCCATAACAGTAGTCTGGAACAACTTCGGAGTATGTAAGGGATAGGATTGGTTTCCCAATAGCCCTAAGTGACGATTGAAGAATAACTTATGCAGTTGAAATCAAATCTGTTAACTACGTTATCTGACCGGGCCGAGTTTTTGTACCACGGCGAGTGAGAGAGTCTACATCACTGATCGGACCGGTTTTCTTGTACCAACTCTAAGGTGAGTTTTCGGCTGTTTGTAGCCCAATGAGATCGCGGCTAGCCGCGATCTCTTTGGCGAATTCGTTCGGTGTCCGCTCCCCGAGAGCTCTGTGAGGACGGCTCTCATTATATTCCTTCCGCCAAGCCTCGATGCTCTCCTTCGCTTCCTCCAGCGTCCCGAACCAATGCGTGTCCAGGCATTCGGCTCGCAACGTTCCGTTGAATGATTCCACGTACGCGTTGTCGGTCGGTTTCCCCGGCCGGCTGAAGTGGATCTTTACTCCGTTCTGGTAGGCCCACAGGTTCAGGATCTGACTGGTGAACTCGGACCCATTATCACAGAAGAGCATCTTCGGCACGCTGCGTTCGAACCGAAGTCGATTCAGTACTTCCACCACGTTCGTTCCTTTCAACGCCTGCCCCACCTCGATCGCCGGGCATTTCCTGGTAAACACGTCCACGATCGTCAACGCGCGAAATCGTCGTCCGTCCGTCAACTGATCCGACACAAAATCCAGACTCCAGGCCTGGTTCGTTTCCGTGGCCTGTACCCGTTCTCGCCGATGTTCTGCTGTTTGACGTCGACGTTTCGGCCTTTGTTTTAGCATCAATCCTTCTTCTCGATACAATCGCTGCATCCGAGATTTCCCCACTCCCCAGGCCGCCCAGCCAATCTTTTAGTTTCAATGGCTTACGATCCTTCCTAAGAGCAAATCGTAAGAAATCTCGAAAACCCAGTGTTAGGTTTCGAGGATTTGCCATGGCCCAACCGAAATGCACGCTATATAAGTATGTGGATCTTCGGTTCCTACAGGTCTTTGTGTATCGCTTTTGAAAAGGAATTACGACTTCTTCTTCTGCTTCCTTTGGACGGGGAGGGCGATTTTTCGGATGGCTTGGGGGGGATCGCCGATGGGGCGATCCGCTTCCGTGAGAGTGATATTTTGGTAGGTCGCAGTGCCGACAACTGGTTGAAAGGGCGTTGCGCTCAGAAAAACTGGCCCGGCTTTGGTATCAGCGATTTCGAGGAAGAGTTGCGGGGCGGCCGCGGCTTCGGCCGGGGAAGGGGCCGACGATTCGGCTCCGGCGTAGTTGAGCAGAAAATATCCGGTGTCGTCGGTGTAGGCAAAGCCGTAGGCTTCTTGATATGTCTTTTGGCCATCCACCAGGAAGACTGTGAATCCGGAGACGGGCCCCAACTGGGGGTTGAACACGCGGCCGTGCAGCGCCCATCCATTGGCGGCGACCTGCGGAACTGGGGTTGTTTGCTGTTGATACACCATGGCGACGCGCGCCGCAGTCTGTGTCGCCGCCGCTACGTTCGCTTCCGCCGCCTTGACGCCGGGATCATTCGCTCCGTATTGCGCATTCAATGCGGCCGCGGTGCGCGTCAACTGCGAGACGCGCGCCTGATGCACCCGCTGAAGGTCTTGGATGCGCTGGGCGGCTATTGTATCGGCCGCCGCCAAAGCTGTGGTGATCTCCGCGCCGAGTTGCGATGCGTCCGGCGTGCCGGTGTCTGCCGAAGTAGTTTTCTTTGTCATGTGCAACTCCGTCGTCTTCTCGCCGCGCCTGCCTCAGTTCGTGTCGTTAAGCTTGAGTGCCTGCGCAGTCCGCTTGCAGTTATCCGAGTTGATGAGCGAGAGATTGTTATTGTCAATCGCCGGGTGCGAGTGCAAGGTGCCGGTGGCGAACAGGCAGTAGGTCGAAACGTTCTGCGAGGTGATGTTCAGCGCGCCAATGGTGAATCCCGAAGCCAGCACCGGGAAGTTGCGCGCCTCCTGAAAGCGGTTGCTGGTGACCTGCATCGAGCCGGCAATCAGAAAGGCGTCGAGTGACGCCGTGCCGGGCGGGCCGTCAAGCCAGCACTGGTTCTCGCCGAAGATGAGGTCGTCGAGTGACGCCACCAGCACCGAAGCTAAGCACCGGCGTTCGCTGAGGCGCGTTTCCAGTTGGCAGATGTTGTTGGTGAACAGCACCATCCCGTTGGACGGAGGGGCGAAGCCCGCTCCCGTGTTCGTGGTGGCGAAGGAGGACTGAGCTTGATTTAAACTGGAGAACTTCGCGGTGGACGCTCCAGCCTCGATGGCGGTGCCCAGGTTCAGGATGAGCACGGTTTCGGCCAGCGGACGTCCGACCGCCCTCACCCTGCCCCCGCAGCCGAGTTGGTTGTTGACGACGGCAAACGGCCCGTAGCCGTAGGCCTCCAGCGCAAGGCCCAGCGGCACGCGCACTACATTATGCTCGACGCGCAGCGCCGGTAAACCCGGAAGATAGATGGGCGGCACGTATTCAGCGGCGATTCCGGCTGTATCCGTCGCGAATGACGTGGTCGATGCCAGTGTCGGTGGCGTGGCCAGCAGCACGACGATGCCGCCGCGCACTCCGCCTGCGGGCGCCTCGTCCTTCCCCGCAGCCTTCCAGTCGCGCGTTTCCAGCACGTGGTTGCGGCTGATCTCCACCATCTCGCCGTGGAGGACGAAGATGCCGCAAACGTCATCGCCCGGGTGCTGGCCGAAATCGGTGATACTGTTGTCGCCGATGACGAGGTCCTCGACGTCGGGGACGCAGATTGCACCATAGCCGAAGATCGAAGCCTTCTGATCCAGGGTCGAAAGCTGGAGTAGCAGCGAGCTCGAGATCGTGTTCCCAGTGATAGACAGGTTCTCGATGGTGATGATCTCGAGTTCCTGTGCGAGATTGAAGAATCCTACCGGCCCGATGCCGCACAGTCCCGAGTTGCGGATGCGGTTGCGACTTATCTGAATGTCAAGCAACTTGCCCGCGGAGACGATCCTTCCGCCGCCCTGGCCGCCGGGAGCGCCAGGCACCTGCAGCGTTCCGGTTGGATCGCATGGGCCGGTGACGGTGACGGTGGTGCCAGTCGGGCCGGTACCGTTGCCCTTGCTGTCGAGGATCAACAGGCCGCCCAGGGTGATGGCATTACGCCCGGCGTTCTCGATCTCGTTCTCCACTATGAAGACGTCACTGGATGGGCCGGCGATCTGAATGCCGCCGGGGTTCAGTGACACGGTCCCGCTGCCTATGGTTACGCCAGTCGCGCCGGACGGCGCGTCGGCTATCAGGTCCGCCTGCACCGTGATGGGAAGCCATTCGCGATTGGCTGCAACGCTCTGGATGCCAACCCAGTTGTCCGTCAGCCGCATCTCGATGCCGCTCACCCACACGGCAGGCCACTTGCTGGGCACGTTCTCCATGGCCACGCGATTGGTATCCACTTGGAGTAGCGCGACGTTGTCCGCCAGCACGCCCGGCCGCGTCGAGGCGGTGATGACGAGGTCTTCGATGGTGACGTCGATTACGCGCTGGGAGACGACGAGAATCTCCGCGATCTCAATGGTGCCCGTGTCCGATTGCGGCGGGGCGCTCAACTTGCCCGTACCGTCGAGCAGGATGCCGACCTCGTCCTGCGCGGCCTCGACCGCGAAGGACAGTAGCTTGACGTGCTGCGAGGCGGTGACGGTGATCACGGCAGCAAAGGTCGCGGACGACGATGCGCCTGCGTTACCCGCCGGTGCTCCTGCCGGTTGTGGTTGAGGCTGCAGCGACGCGGACGCGATCCGTGTCTGCCATCCGCAGCCACGCAGAACAACGTCGCGCTTGCCGCGGATGAATACGTTCTCGAAATAGCGTCCTGGCAGGATACAAACCTCGCCGCCATAATCCGGCAGGGCGTTGATGGCAGCGTTGATCGACGTGTATTGCCCGACGGTGTCGCCATTGCCGACAGTTACGCTGCAGCAGCAGCCGCACTCCTGTTGCGTGCCGGTAGAAGGCGGCCACTGCGTTCGGCAATCCGTCGCCGAGCTGGGGAAAGTGACAATTGATAGCCGCGTGTAGTGATGGTGAAGGCCGCGCGGCCGCGCCTTGTTGAAAATCTCGACCGAGCCGTCGGCGGTACGCGCAGCGAAGTTCCAGAAATCGCGGGTGAGGAACGAGCCGCCCGCCGAGCTCAGGTCGAAACTGACGATGATGCCGTTCTCCAGAATCAGCGACGTGCCCGACGGCGGAACGGGAATGTCCGCCGTGTCCTGAGCGTCGATGTCCCACCAGACGGTGGTGCCATCCTGCTCGTAAACCTTGCCCGACTGGTCCCAGCGGCGGATGCGAGTGTGCCGCGTGGGGTCGGTGTCGCCGGAGGAGAAGCCAGTCAGCTTGGTTGCGAGCGTGATGGTCTTGGCGGAGAAGTCGATGGTGTCGATCTGGTGCAGCTCGCCAGGCTGGCCGCCGAACTCCAGCGAGTCATCGACAATCTCAATCCAGTTGCCGGGCGCGAAGCCCAGAACCTGATCGCGGCCGAGGCTTTGCACGGCAAGCTGGCTCGCCGGATTGCCGAGGCTGTTCGTGACGTTGCTGATGCTGATGACCCCGGTGACGACGGAGCCATTATCGCGGGACCACTTGAAGGTCGCGATTCCGGGGCCAAGAGCGGCGGGAGGCACAGCGCTGGCCTCCGGCGCTCCCGGCTGATGGATCTCCACGCGATAGAACTGGTTCTCCATCCCAGTGTAGGCGGTGCCGGTGCTGAGGCAGCAGGGCCCGGAAGGAGCGGTCGGCGTCGTGCCCGTTGTCAGCAGGCCCGCCGATGCAGGCGGCGGCCAGCCGGGAATATCGGAGTCGCAGGTCGCACCCGGATCGCTGGTGGTGAGGTCGAGCAGCCGCACCTGCCAGACGGTTTGCAGGCGGCCGGTGGAATCGATGCCGACAGCTTTCTCGATGAGGTCGGGATCGTTCAGATAATCCACCGGCCTGACCCACACGTCGAGGTAGGCGAGGAAGGGCCCGTTGCCGGTGGGCAGCGCGGTGCCCGGCGGCATGTAGGGTTGCTGCGTGTAGTCGAGGGCGCCGGTCTCGGTCGCCGGAGGCGGCTGCGGCGTGTTGCTGACCTCCGCTAGGGCCGGGTCCCACACCGCCGCCGAGGGATCACCGTGGTTCTCCGCCAGCAGGCCATCGACATACATGCGTCCGGGGCCGATCGTGAGGACATTCGTTCCGCCGGACGACGAGGCCGTGATCTGGAAAGCATAGGGCGTGCTGGCCGGATAGACGGCGCGGCCGAGGATGTCCAGGGTGCCCGCCTGCATGCGCCGCGAAAGCTCCGACAGCCATTCATTCCAGTCCGCGTCCAACTGCACGCGGCCCTGCTGCATCACGACTCCGGAGTAGTCTTTGCGCGGATTGAAGGTATAGCGGCTGTTATCGAAGCTCACGATCGTCTCCTGTCCCGGCGGACCCCGTGGTCAGTTCTGATAAATAATTCCGAATTCCAGCCCGACTGGCAGATACTCCGTCATGCGCACGCACAGATCGCTCTCGCGCAAAGGGGCCAGCACGAAATGGAATGCGCCCATCTCGCCGCCGTCCTCGGCACCGCGGCGTACCAGATCGGGTGTGGATGACAACAATTTCATGTAGCCCGGCCGCCCATAGCGCAATGCGAAGAAGATGGGCTGCGGCCCGGCGATGGTCTGCTCGACGCACTCGTAACGACGCGGTGTCTTAGCCCCTGCCGGCAGGAAGCTGAAGCGCACGCAGCCCTCCTGCTTGCGGTCGGCGACCAGGCCCGTGCTCCAGGAGTCGCCTGCGACCAGCGAAGTCCAGACAATGGTGTTCGACACCAGGCTCATCAGCACCGCGTGTACCTTGCCGACCACGGTGCAGCCGGACGGAATGTCGCCGGGATCGTCGCTCTGAGCGCTCCCCAACGTCAGTGACCCCAATCCCGCGAAGCCGTCCACTGCCGCAATCGCGACGTTCGCCGGATCGGTGGCATCAACAATGCAGTCGAAAGCCTCGACATTGACGAACTCGCCCGCGCGGATTGCACCGAGTATCGACTTCGTGGCCGCGACGGTCAGTCCGGCGGGCTCGGCCACCAGGTTGGGCTCGGTTGGGAAGCGCGGCGTGCCATCGGTCTCCACTGACCAACCCGGAACGAGGGTGCAATGCGTGAGGTTCAGCGTTCCGAGCTGATTCGTGCTTCCGTCCGGACGCTGTGTTGGGACATGTAGCAGCGCCACCGGCGTGGGAGTGCCCGGCGCCATGCCCGCCGACGCGCCAACGAGCAGTCCGTTTAATGCGCAGGTGCTGGAAGCGTCGCCGGTGATGCTGATCTCGTTGTCGAGCAGCAGTGTTGGGCGCTTACCGTTGGCGGCGCGCAGCTCAACGGTGCAGCCACTTGGCACATCAATGTTCAGGTCGAGCGAGCCAGTCTGCGGATACGTCTCGCTGGTAGTGATCTCCACCGCGACCGCTCCATTCAGCGTCAGCTTGCCGATGGCGAAGTCAATCGCGCCCTGCAAGTCCGGATAGTTCGCGGGATCGGGAAAGGGGAAGACGAAGGCTTCGTCTTCGACTAGTAAGGTGTCACCGCGCTCATACTCGCCGCCACCGAGATCGGCGTTGAAACCATAGTGATACGAAACCGTAACTTTGGGCGGCGACGTTCCCGCGGCCGCGGGCGGCAGTGCGATGCGCCCCAGCTCCGGATCGATTGCGGCGCGAAAGGGACTGCCTGCGGCCGGCATGTTCGCCCACGAACCGTCAGTGCCGGAGAGTTTCGCCACCTCGATTTCGTATGGGTTGAGCAGCTTGCCATCGAGATAGAGAGCCAGGCTCTGGCCCTCGCCGTAATACTCGGCGCCCACTCCCTTGCGCAGGTCTTCGCAGAGCACGCGCCGCTTCAATCGATCGGCGACGTTGAAAGGCTGCGCCGGGTTGGTGATCGTCTGGCCCTGCGATATGGCGCGATGCAAGAGGGGAATGTCCATGCCCAGTGAGCTGAAGCGCTGGCACTCGGGGCTCGCGGCGCTGCTCGCGGCCTGATCGCTGGTGACGCTATACGCGCCGAGCGACCACAGGAAAATGCCGATGTTCGGGATGTTGTAGCGCCCGCGCCGCGGCTCGACGCGCCGCACATCGACTTTGTGAGGCGTGCGATCGAAGCCGGTCTCGATGTACAGGCCCGCTTTCCAGCAGCGCAGGTCGGGCGCGTAGTGGTTCCACAGCCGCAGATGGTTCATGTACTGAGTGTCGCCCAGCAGCTGGAAAAACTCGACCGCGTGTGCGCCCCAGGCAGTCACGTCGCGCGCGAGCTGCTCCATCACGAGCACGGTGCCTTTGCGGCGGCGCTGCGAGATGGTCTCGGCCACCTCCACGCGCGGATCGTCAACCGCCGGCGCAATTCCCTTGACCGACTGGTATCCGATGAGATCGCCGATATACGGAATGACCCAGCGAGCGCAGGTCTCGATGAACTGGTCGTCGTAGAGCTGATCGAGGTCTTCGGCCAGCACTTCCAGTTGCTCCTGAATGACAAGCAGCAACGAATGCAGCGGGCCGCGCTGGGCCTTGGATGTGAGCTCCTCAAGCCGCAACT
>Ga0335078_10000490_pt1 | contig 61354 bp, 43 predicted proteins | sample Lox_Sample_32_FD_206711 | JGI IMG/M metagenome (GOLD analysis project Ga0335078, IMG submission 206711) | Soil microbial communities from Loxahatchee National Wildlife Refuge, Florida, United States - Lox_Sample_3.2 | ecosystem: Environmental > Terrestrial > Soil > Wetlands | place: USA... | reverse complement strand
AGCAACGGCCTGGCTGACAGCAACGGCCTGGCTGACAGCAACGGCCTGGCTGACAGCAACGGCCTGGCTGACAGCAACGGCCTGGCAGGCAGCAACGGCCTGGCAGGCAGCGGGCTGGCGGGCGGCGGGCTGGCGGGCAGCTCGGGCCCGGCCGGCAGCACCGGGCGCGCCGGTGGCGATGGACTGGCCGGTGCTGACGGTCCCGGGCGCGGCGGCGGCGGACCCGAGGAGGCTTCAGCCGGCGCGCAGGGCAGCGGCGAATTCTTCGCCGAGGGCGAGGTGGCCGCGCTCGCCGCTGGCGACGGGCCGGATGGGGGCCCGGGTACCGCCGCGCCGGATGGCCCGGACGATGCGGCCGAGCCCGCCGCCCTGTCTGCCCCGTTCTGATCCCGGCCACCACGCACGATCGCCGGAATCGACTGCCAGGCGGGTCCCGGCCCCCTACGCTGTTACCCAGCGTCATAGATCGGCCGCTTTCGAACACGAAATGTGACCGGGTGTGGGTGCCAGCGGGACGTACGGCCCCGCCTGCGGCGGTCATGGACAGGTGGCATGTCGTCAGTCCAGCGCACGATGCAGGCCGAGCGCGGTACCGAACCAGAGCGTAGTACCGGTATGGGTACCGGGCCCGAGTGCGGCGCCGGCACCGGCACCGGGCCGGGGTGGCGGGGGGCCGCGCCATGGTCGTCGGAGCGGCTGCCCAGCCGGCTTCGGCTCGCGGGTTATCTGGTCACGGTTATCACCGCGGATGCCGCGCTGGCCGGGTGGCAGCTCGGGCACACCCAGCCCGGGCCCCGCCAGGTGCTGTTGTTCGCCGCCTTCCTGGGCTGCGCGGTCGCCTGCGTAGAGGCCACCCGGCGATCCGGCGTGCCGCCCACCGGCAGCCGTGACCTGCTCAGCACCTGGTGGCTGGCGGCCGCGCTGCTGCTCCCGCCGGTCTACGCAACAGCCGCCCCGGTGGTGATCGCCGGGCTCGCGCACTGGCGGGCCCGGCAGGGCCCGCTGTACTGGCGGGTGTTCACCGCCGCGGCGCTGGGGCTGGCCGGGGCAGCCAGCTCACTGGTGTTCCACCTGGCCCATCACCCCGGCCACTGGCCGCTGCGGCCACTCGTGGTGGCCGAGGCGGCCGCCTGCGCTGGGCTGTTCGTGCTGGCTAACGCCGTACTCGTCGCCATCGCCAGGCGTGCGGCCCAGCCGGGCGTGCCCTGGCTGAGCGCCGCCTGGGATGCGGAGAGCCTGCTGGTGGACCTGGCCGCGCTGTGCGCCGGGATGCTGGTCACCGTGGCCTGCGCCCTCAACGCGGTACTACTCATCGCGGCACTGCCCCCGGTGATCCTGCTGCAGCGCAGCCTGCTGCATCAGAAGCTGCGCACCGAGGCCCGGACCGATCCCAAGACCGGCCTGCTCAACTCGGTCGCCTGGCAGCGTGAGGCGGACAACTGGATCCGCCGGTCAAGGCGTGCGGGTGCCCCCGCGGCGCTGCTGCTGGTGGACATTGACCACTTCAAGCGGGTCAACGACACGTACGGCCACCTGATCGGCGACGAACTGCTCACCGCCACCGCGCGCACCCTGCTCCAGCAGGTGCGGGCCGGCGACGTGCTGGGCCGGTTCGGCGGCGAGGAGTTCGCCATCGTGGCGCCCGGCGCTGGCGAGCAGGCGGCGTGCTGGATGGCCGAGCGGCTCCGGGAGCGGGTGGGCGCGATCTCGGTGCCAGCCCGCGGGGAACCGGTCACGGTGACCGTATCGATCGGTGTGGCCGCCCTGGGCCAGGATGGCTACGAGCTGTTCGAGCTGCTGGCCGCGGCGGATGCCGCGCTGTACCGGGCCAAGAAGGCCGGCCGGGACCGGGTGTGCACGCTGCCGCCCGGGGCCTGCCCGTCCGATCCTCGGTACGGGAGCCCCTAACCTTGAAGCATGCCTGAATTTATCTACCAGATGCATGCCGCCCGGCTGGTCAAGGGCGACAAGGTGCTCCTTGACGATGTGACGCTGGCGTTCTTCCCCGGAGCCAAGATCGGCGTGGTGGGGCCGAACGGCGCGGGGAAGTCCACGTTGCTGAAGCTGATGGCGGGGCTGGAGCAGCCGTCCAACGGCGACGCGCGGCTGTTCCCCGGCTTCACGGTGGGGTTGCTCAGCCAGGAGCCACAGCTTGACCCGGGCAAGAACGTGCTGGAAAACGTCGAGGAGGGGGTGGCCGAGACCAAGCAGCTGCTCGACCGGTACAACGCGATCGCCGAGCAGATGGCGTCCGACTACTCCGACGAGTTGCTGGAGGAGATGGGCAAGCTGCAGGAGCAGCTGGACCACCGCGACGGCTGGGACCTGGACAGTCAGCTTGAGCAGGCGATGGACGCGCTGCGCTGCCCGCCCCCGGACGCCGATGTGACCACGCTGTCTGGTGGTGAGCGGCGCCGGGTGGCGCTGTGCCAGCTGCTGCTGTCCCAGCCTGACCTGCTGCTGCTCGACGAGCCCACCAACCACCTGGACGCGGAGAGCGTGCAGTGGCTGGAGCAGCACCTGGAGAAGTACCCGGGCACCGTGGTCGCGGTGACGCACGACCGGTACTTCCTGGACAACGTGGCGCAGTGGATCCTCGAGCTGGACCGCGGGCACGCCTACCCGTACGAGGGCAACTACTCGACCTACCTGGAGACCAAGGCGGCCCGGATCAAGGTCGAGGGGGCCAAGGACGTCAAGCGGCGCAAGAGGCTGGAAGACGAGCTGGAGTGGGTGCGGTCGAGCCCGCGGGCCCGCCAGGCCAAGAGCCGGGCCCGGCTGGAGCGCTACGAGGAGATGGCGGCCGAGGCCGACAAGCACCGCAAGCTGGATTTCGAGGAGATCCAGATCCCGCCGGGCCCGCGGCTGGGCAGCCAGGTGGTCGAGGTCAGCGACCTGTCCAAGGGCTTCGGCGACCGGGAGCTGATCGAGGGGCTGAGCTTCTCGCTGCCGCGCAACGGGCTGGTCGGCGTCATCGGCCCCAACGGGGTCGGCAAGACCACGCTGTTCAAGATGATCGTGGGGGACGAGAAGCCGGACTCGGGCACGATCCGCATCGGCAACACCGTAAAGGTCTCGTTCGTGGATCAGATGCGGGCCGGGATCGACCCGGACAAGACGGTGTGGGAGGCCATCTCCGGGGGCGAGTCCACGATCTCCGTCGGCCACGTGGAGATCCCGAGCCGGGCCTACGTGGCCGCGTTCGGGTTCAAGGGCCCGGACCAGCAGAAGCCGGCCGGGCTGCTGTCCGGCGGCGAGCGGGGCCGGGTGAACCTGGCCCTCACCCTGCGCCAGGGCGGCAACCTGCTGCTGCTCGACGAGCCCGCCAACGACCTGGACGTGGAGACGCTGGCGTCGCTGGAGCGCGCGCTGATCGAGTTCCCCGGCTGCGCGGTGATCACCAGCCACGACCGCTGGTTCCTGGACCGGATCGCCACGCACATCCTGGCCTGGGAAGGCGACTCGAACTGGTTCTGGTACGAGGGCAACTTCGAGGCCTACGAGAAGAACAAGATCGAGCGGCTCGGGCCGGATGCCGCCCGGCCGCACCGGGTCACCTACCGCAAGCTCACGCGGGGCTGAGGCCGAGATCCGGCCGGCCCGGCTCCGTGGGGGCGTTCACCAGGCTGTGCGCGGCCATCACCAGGTAGTCCCACAGCTGGGTGTCCAGCGCGGGCGGCAGGCCGATCTGGTCCAGGGCGGCGCGCATGTGCCGTAGCCAGGCGTCGCGCTCGGCCTCGCCGATCCGGAAGTGGCGGTGCCGCATCCGCAGCCGGGGATGGCCCCGCAGCTCGTTGTAGGTCGCCGGGCCACCCCAGTACTGAATGAGGAAGAGCCGCAGGTGTTCCTCGGCCGGGCCCAGGTTCTTGCTCGGGTAGACGGCACGCAGCTGCGGGTCGGCGGCTACCCCCTGGTAGAACAGGTGGGTCAGGCGGCGGAAGGTCTCCTCGCCGCCGGCCGCCTCGTAGAAGCTGATGTTCGTGGTCTCAGACATGGCGTGCTCCAGGGTAGTGCGCCCGGCGGCTCAGTCCTGATCGAGGACCTGATCGAGCGCCGGGGCGTGCGCCTGGGCCTGGGCCCGGGCGGCGGTACCCGGGCTGATGGTCATGGCGACCGGCACACCGCGCACCCCGGCCGCGTCCAGCGCGGTCTTCAGCCGTTCCCGCAGCTCGCGAGCGACCTGCCATTGGCGCAGCGGCAGCGTCTTGGCCACCAGCCGCATCGTGACGGCGTCGCTGGAGATCGATTCGACCCCCCAGACCTCCGGTTCCTCCGTGATGATCTCGCCCCAGCGTGGCTCCTGCCACATCCGCTGGGCCGCGTCCCGCATGACCTCACGCACCCGGAGCAGGTCCTCGTCGTAGGCCACCGGGAAGTCGATCACGGCCCGGGCCCAGCCCTGCGACTCGTTGCCGATCCGGTTGATCGTGCCGTTGCGCACGTGCCAGACCACGCCGTTGACGTCGCGGAGCCGGGTCACCCGGAGGCTGACCGCCTCTACCGTGCCCGTGGCGTAGCCGGCATCGATCACGTCGCCGACCCCGTACTGGTCCTCCAGCAGCATGAAGATCCCGGACAGGAAATCCCGGACCAGGCTCTGCGCGCCGAACCCGATGGCCAGGCCGAGTACCCCGGCGCTGGCCAGCACCGGGGCCAGGTTCAGCCCCAGGTCGCCGGCGATGGTCACGGCGGCGACGCCGAAGATGAGCACCGAGGCCGCGTTGCCCAGCACCGAGCCCAGCGCCTTGGTGCGCTGCCGCCGCCGCTCACCGGTCAGCATGTGGGCCGCGTCCGCCTTGCCGTTGCCCGCCTCGGCCGCGTGCGCGGTGATCTTGCTGATCAGCCGCAGCGCGAGCAGCCGCAGGATGATAGCCACCAGCACCACCAGGAGGATCTCCAGGACCAGGGCGGCCGGGCGGGCCAGCCATACCCTGGCCAGCTGGGCGGCGGTCCCGCTATGGGTGAGATCCCAGGCCAGGCGGCAGGCGATGCCGGGGGCGGCGCCGCAGGCATTCTCAAGGGGACTGGGTCGCGGGGCGATGGGCAGGTGCGCGGCCAGTAGCGCGTGCGTGATCACCGGAAGTCCTTTCAAGCCGAGCGCTGGGTGGCCCAGGGCCGTTCCCATAGTGGCCGGCCAGGCCGGCTGCGCTGGCCATGTCGGGCAAGCCTGGCCACCCGGCCGGCGCGGCCCGGACGGCCCGGGCGGGACAGTCCTGCCGGGACAGTTTTGGGTCAGTAAGCGGATTCGTACTGACGCGGGGCACACTCAGCGTGCAAAATGCAATGTGTACATCGAGAATTGCACTTTTCACTTCCCGGGCGGCGGATGGATCCATGAAATCACGCGGATCACCTGGATCAGGCGAATCATATGGATCACACCGGCATGGGGTGTTTGTCCCATCTGTCCCAGACGGATACGGCAGCGGGAAACGACGCCATAACGAGGTGTTAACGGCCTGCGGGGCGGGAGCAGCAAGGCGGGGCGGCCAGAGGAGGGGGACATGGCAGGACAGCGTGCCCAGGTAGCGACGAGCCTGGCGGCCAGCCAGCACATCGTGCTGAGCGAGGTCAGTGACGGGGATGGCGGGGCCGGCGGCGATGGGCATCAGCAACCGGGCGCGGAGGCGAGGCAGGAAATCTCGATGGCCCGGGCCATCCGGGCCGAGCGCCTGGCGTCCGGCCGGGCCACCGGGGACATCGCCGACCTCATCCATCAGCAATGCGGGCCGGCCTTCGGCACCACCCTGATCCGGGCACACCGGCTGGCCCTGGGCATCGCGCTCGGCGACGTCGTGGCCCAGGTCCGGGCCAGGTACGTGCGCGAAGGGCGCACACCACCGCGGTTCAGCGAGACGCTGCTGTCGTCCTACGAGAGCGGGCAGAAGCGGCCCGGCCCGGAGTACCTGCACTATCTGTGCTGGGTGTATGAGGCCGAGCCCGAAGATCTCGGCTACCCGGGCCGGTGCCTGTGCGGCCAGCGGCATCGCGGCCGGCTGACCGCGCCGGAGCCAGCGCCCGCCGGGCCGGCCGGGCCCGCCGGGCCTGCCGGGGCCGGCGGCGGGCCCCGGGCGCTGGCCCTGCCGTCCCCGGTGCTGCCCGATGTGCCCCAGCCGGGGCTGCGCCGGGTGCCGTTCGGCCCGGGCGGCGCCGGCGGCCCGGGCCGAAGGGACGCCGATCGGTACCACCCGGGGGAGCCCGGCGCGGCCCAGGCGGACGACGACGCGGTCCGGGGGACCTTACAGCGGCTGACGGCGGATGCGGCAGGCCCGGTGGACGGCCGGTTCTTCGGGGCCGCGGAGCGGATCGGGCGGCGGCTGGACGACGTATTACTCGCCGCGACGGTCTCCGACAGCACGCTGGATCACTGGGAGCTGATGATCGCCGAGTATGGCCGGCAGTACATGACCGTGCCCCCGCTGCGGCTGCTGTGTGACGTGCTGCTCGATCTCAGCGACGTCCGGCGGAGGTGCCAGCAGCGGCAGCCGCTCGACTTCGCCGACCGGCTGTGCTGGCTGGCAGCGCGGCTGTCCGGGCTGGCCGGAATGATCATGATCGACGCCGGCGACCAGCGGCTGGCCCGGTGCTACTTCAGCACCGCGCGCACCGCGGCTGACGAGACCGGGGACCGGCGGCTGCGGGCCTGGGTGGCGGTCCGCGCGTCGCTGGTGCCGCTGTATTACGGCGACCCGGCGCAGGCCGCCGCGGCCGCCCGGGCCAGCGCCGACCTGGCTGGTCATCAGCCGAGCGTGGCCAGCGTGATGGCGCCGGTCGTGGAGGCCCGCGCGCTGGCCCGGATGGCGCTGGCCCGGCTGGACCGTGCCCGGCTCGGCAGTGCCCGGCTGGACCGTGCCCGGCTCGGCGGTGCCCCACTGGACCGTGCCCCACTGGACCGTGCCCCGCTGGACCGTGCCCCGCTGGACCGTGCCCCGCTGGACCGTGCCCCGCTGGACCGTGCCCGGATCGGCAGTGCCCCACTGGACCGTGCCCGGCTGGACCGTGGCCGGCTGGACCGTGCCCGGGCGGACCGCGCCCGGGCGGGCTGGGCCGGCCAGGGCGGCCTGGGCGGGGAAGTCCTGCGCCGGGCCCGGGCGGCGCTGGATCGCGCGCACGAAGCCCTGGACGCCTTGCCCGATGAGCAGCGACGGTGCGCCGCGTTCGGCTACACCGAGCGCCAGCTGCTCTTCCACCGGGGCGACGCGCTGGTGAGCCTGGGCGACCACCGGGCCGCGGACGACGCGTTCGGGCAGGCTATGCGGTTGTACTCGCCGGATGAATTCCTGGACCGGTCACTGGTGTCGCTGGGCCGGGCTCGCTGCCAGCTAGCCGCCAGCGAGCCCGAGGAGGCGCTGCGGCTGAGCCGGGAAACCCTGGCCCGGCTGCCCCGCCAGCACCGGCCCGGGCTGGTGCTGGCCGCGGCGCGCTCGCTGGGCGAGGCGGTGGCCACCCGGTACGGTGACTTCCCGGCCGTGCGCGACTACCAGGAGGCGCTGCTCACCGGCTGAGCCCGGTGCAGTACGCGGGGAACGCCAGCACGTCGGCGGCGAGGGCGCCGGTAGGGGTCGGCGACGCGATGGCCGAACAGATCCTCGGCGCGGTCGAGCCGCTGGGCCAGCGGGTAACCGGGGATCGGCGGAGAACCCGGGCCGCGGGGGGAGCCAGGTGCCGTCATGATCGCACTCAGGGAGACCCGGCCACCGTCAGCGCACGCGTCAGCCCCGGCCTAACCGCTGTTAACTCGGCCGCCGCGCCGACGTTATGTCTGGCAGGCCCGGGCCCGTTAGGCTGTGCTTGGCTGGCACGCTGTGTTTCCTGGGAGCATGGGGTTGGCCGGGCGCATTGTGCTTGCCTACGCACCAGGCAGGAGGCGTTGTGCGACGGGTATTGCTGCTCAACGTGACGTACGAGCCGCTGACCACGGTCGGGCTGCGGCGTGCGGTGTGCCTGGTGCTCGGGGAGAAGGCCGAAGTGGTGCACGACGATGCGGAGGGTGCTTTGTTGCGCTCTTCGTCGATGATCCTCGTCACCCCGTCCGTGATCAGGCTGCGCCGGTACATCCGGGTGCCGCACCGCAGCCGGGTACCGCTGACCCGGGGCGCGCTGATGCGCCGGGACAACTACCTGTGCGCGTACTGCGGCCGCCGGGCCGAGACCATCGATCACGTGGTACCCCGCAGCCGGGGCGGCGGGCACGTGTGGGAGAACTGCGTCGCCTCCTGCATGCGGTGCAACCACAGCAAGGCCGACCGGCTGATCGAGGAGCTGGGCTGGACCATGAACCGGGTGCCGGCCGCGCCGCGCGGCGCGCACTGGCGGCTGATCGGCGCGGCCTACGACGGCGATCCCCAGTGGGCGGCCTACCTGCCCGAGTCGACGGCCGCCTGATGCAGCGCGACATTTTCGGTCCCGATCATGACGCGTTCCGCGACCTGGTGCGCGCGTTCATCGCCCGCGAGGTCACGCCGTACCACGAGCAATGGGAGCGGGACGGGGTGGTGTCCCGCGAGGTGTGGCTGGCCGCGGGGCGGGCCGGCCTGCTCGGCATCGACGTGGACAAGAAGTACGGCGGCGGGGGAGACCCGGATTACCGGTATTACCTGATACTTAACGAAGAACTGGCCCGAGCCGGCGCGACAGGCCCGGGGTTTGCCGTGCACAACGACATAAACGGGCAGTATCTCGCGCGGCTGTGCAGCCCGGAGCAGAAGGAGCGCTGGCTGCCCGGGTACTGCTCGGGCGAGCTGATCACGGCCATCGCGATGAGCGAGCCGGGCGCCGGCAGCGACCTGCAGGGCATCCGGACCACCGCGGTCCGCGACGGGGCGGGCTACGTGCTCAGCGGGCAGAAGACGTTCATCTCCAACGGCCAGCTGTGCGATCTGGTCATCGTGGTGGCCAAGACCGACCCGGCCGCCGGCCACCGGGGCATCAGCCTGCTCGTGGTCGAGCGCGGGATGGCCGGTTTCGAGCGCGGCCGCAACCTGGCCAAGGTCGGCATGCACGCCCAGGACACCTCGGAGCTGTTCTTTTCTGACGTGCGGGTGCCAGCCGGCAACCTGCTCGGCGAGGACGGCGGCGGCTTCCTCGCGCTGATGCAGAACCTGCCCCGGGAGCGGCTGGCCATCGGCGCCACCGCGCTGGCCGCGGCCGAGAAGGTGTTCGGCGACACGCTGGCCTACTGCCAGCAGCGGCAGGCCTTCGGCCGCCCGATCGGCGCGTTCCAGCACAGCCGGTTCACGCTGGCCGAGATGGCGACCGAGCTGGCGGTGGCGCGCGCGTTCACCGACCGCGCGGTGACCGAGCACAACGCGGGGGAGCTGTCCAACTCGGATGCGTCCATGGTCAAGTGGTGGGACACCGAGCTGTGTAACCGGGTGGTGGACCGCTGCGTGCAGCTGCACGGCGGCTACGGTTACATGACCGAGTACCCGGTGGCCCGGGCGTTCGCGGACAGCCGGGTGCAGACCATCTTCGGTGGCACCACCGAGATCATGAAGGAGATCATCGGCCGGGAGCTGGGGGTCTGAAGCCTGCTTCGGCCGGCCCGGTGCGCCGCGCGGTCACCACCAGCTCCCCGCCGGCGCCGGTCAGCACCTGCAGGCCCGGGCCGAAGTGACCGGCCAGCACCTCCTCGCGCAGCACGCTGGCCGGGGCCCCGGCCGCGGCTACCCGGCCGCCGTCGAGCAGCAGCAGCCGGTCAGCGAACTGCCCGGCCAGGGTGAGGTCGTGCACCACGGACAGCACGGTCAGCGAGCGTTCCCGGCGCAGCTCGTCCACGAGCTCCAGGGCTTCCACCCGGCGGCCCAGATCCAGCGCGCTGGTCGGCTCGTCGAGCAGCAGCACCGGCGCCTGCTGGGCCAGCGCCCGGGCCAGCACCACCCGCTGCAGCTCGCCGCCGGACAGCGTGCCGAGCGGGCGCCCGGCCATCGGGGCCAGCCTCATCCGGTCCAGCAGCCCGGCGCAGATGTCCCGGTCGGCCCGGGTCTCCATGCGCAGGTAGCCGATGTGCGGGGTCCGGCCGAGCAGCACGTACTCGGCCGCGGTCATCTCCGGCGGCAGCTCGGGCAGCTGCGGCACGTACGCGACCAGCTGGGCCAGCGCTCGGCGGCGCAGCTGCGTGGCGGACCGGCCGCCGATGGCGATGGTTCCCTGGTGCGCCACCAGGCCAGCGGCGGACCTGAGCAGAGTCGTCTTCCCGGCTCCGTTAGGCCCGATGATGCCCAGCCACTCGCCCGCCGGCACCCGCTCGCTGACCTCAGCCAGCGCGGGCGCGGCGGTGTACCGGACGCTCACCCGGTCGAAGACGATCACGCCAGATCCTGCCGGGCGCGGCGGGACCGGAGCACGAACAAGAAGAACGGCGCGCCCGCCAGCGCGGTAATCACGCCGATCGGCACCTCGGCCGGGGCCTGCGCGGTGCGCGCCACCACGTCCGCCAGCACCAGGAACGCCGACCCGCCGATCATCGACACCGGGAGCAGCACCCGGTAGCTCGGGCCCGCGGTCAGCCGCACCGTGTGCGGCACGATGATGCCCACGAAACCGATCAGCCCGCTCACCGACACCGCCGCGGCCGTGCCCAGGGTGGCGGCCAGCACCACGGTGAGCCGCAGCCGGGCGACGTCCAGCCCGAGGCTGCTCGCCTCGGCCTCGCCGACCCGCAGCACGTCCAGCAGCCGCCGGTGGGCCAGCAGCACCGCCGCGGCGACCGCCACGTAGGGCAGGATCAGCGCGTCATCCGACCAGGTGGCCTGGGACAGCCCGCCCAGGATCCAGGAATAGACCGCCTGCAGGGTCTGCGAGTGCTCCTGCTGCAGGTAGGTCTGCACCGCGGTGAGCAGCGCGGCGACCGCCACCCCGGCCAGCACGATGGATGCGCTGCTGTTGCTCACCACCGGCCCGGCGCCGCGGCCGGATCGCCGGCCCGCACCGAGCATGTAGGTGATCGCGACGGCCAGTACCGCGCCCAGGAACGCGGCGGGCGGCAGCAGCGCCGGGCTGGCCCCGGCGATGATGACGATGGTCGCGCCCAGGCCGCCACCCGCGGCCACCCCGAGCAGGTACGGGTCGGCCAGCGGGTTGCGGAACACGCCCTGGTAGGCGGCGCCGCCGCCGGCCAGCATCGCGCCGACCAGCGCGCCGAGCACGACCCGGGGCAGGCGGATCTGCCAGACGATGGCGCTGTCCACGGCGGGCACGCTCAGCGCTGGATGCCACGGCAGCCGGGTCACCAGGGCCGCGGCCACGGTGGGCAGCGACAGCCCGGCCGGGCCGGCCAGGATCCCGGTGATCAGCGCTGCGATCAGCGCGGCCACCGCGACCGCGATGGCCCGGCCGGTGCGGGCCCGCGGCGCCGCTGGCGGGCCGGCCGCGCGGGCCGGGCCAGCCGCGGGCCGGCGGACCGCTGATTTCACCGGCCGCCCTTGGCCACCCCGGCCTCGACCGTGCGCAGCAGGTCGGTGACGCGCGGGCCCCAGCGCGAGGCGATGTCGTCGTTCAGCGCGATCACGTGACCAGCCTTGACCGCGGCCAGCCCGGACCACCCCGGCCGCCTGGCCACGGTGGCGGCGTCCTGATGGCAGCAGATCGTGTCGGCCAGGATGACGTAGTCCGGGTTCGCCTTGACCACGTACTCAGCCGATAGCTGCGGGTAGCCGCCGGCCTTGGCCGCCCCGGCCGCCTGGTCGGCGATGCTCTTCATGCCGAGCAGGCTCAGCAGCTGCCCGACGAACGTGGACGAGGTGACCGAGTAGTACGTCTGGTCGAGTTCGTAGTAGTAGGTCAGCGGCCTGGGGTGATGCGGCGCGGCCGCGGCGATCTGGTGCAGCTCGCGGCGCAGCCGGCTGACCTCCTGCTGAGCCTGGGCCAGCCGCCCGGTGGCCCGGCCCAGCTGGCTGAACTCCGCGTACTCGCCCGCGAGGTTGGCTGGCGCGGGCAGCTCCAGCACCGGGATGGAGAACGCGGCCAGCCGCTTGGTCAGCTGACCGGTGTCGCCGGACTCCACCACCAGGTCCGGCTTGTCGGCGACGATCGCCTCCACGTTCGGCTGGTAGGCGGACAGCTTGGTGCGCGGCGCCTGCGGTGGGTAGTCGGACAGCGAGTCCACGGCCTTGACCTGCCGGCCAGCGCCGATCGCGTACAGCATCTCGGTCACGGTCGGGGACAGCGAGACGATCGCGGTCGGCCGGGTCTTGACCTGTACCGTGCCGTTGGCCGCGGTGACGCGCACCGGGAAACCGGCACCGGCCGCGCTGGCCCCGGGCGAGGCGGTTGAGCTGGCGTTCTCCGCCTGGGTACTGCCGCAGCCGGCCACCGCCGCGACGGCCAGCGCCGCGGCCACCGCGGCCAGCTGGCGAGGGATGGTTGGCATGATCATCCTCCGATAGCCTGGAGGACGAAGTGCGCCCGCTGCGATGCCGCCGGACGGCATCGGAACGAACCGCCCTTCCTCCGAGGACAGCACGTCGGCGCGGGCCAGGCGTCCGGGCTCGTCCCCCGTAGAGGCATCACCGTTGCGGGACAGCGCCGGGATCACACCGGCTTCGCTGGGTACCACACCATCCCGGGCCACCCGGGACACGCGTACCCTACCGCAGATCACGGCGGGCTTCGGGCCGCGGCCCGCCGGCCGTAGGCTGCTGGGTAGCTGCCGGGGCCTGCGTACCCAGCCCGGGCGGCTCGTACTGGTCCGGCGATCCTGGACGGAGACTGACTGTGACAGAGCACGATGGCGGCCTGGTCATCCCCGAGGGCGGCTTCTGGCCCGCCCCGGACATCCCGCAGCCGAACATCTACCCGATGGAGTGGCGGGTCGAGACCGAGAAGCTGGCTGCTATCTACGAGAAGTCGAAGGCCGCCGCGTGGAACCCGGCCGAGCTGCCCTGGGACGGACTGCGCGCCGAGGACTTCACCGCCGAGCAGCGGCTGGGCATCATGTACTGGTTCGCCGTGCTGGCCAACTTCGACGCGTCCGGGCCCGCGGTGTTCGCCCGGGCCACCATTCACGCGTTCGAGCAGCACGAGGAGGACCCGGTCCGCAAGTGCTTCTTCTCGATCACCCGGGACGAGATGAACCACGAGGAGTGCTGTCAGCGCACCATCGCCCGGCTGTGGCCCGGCGGCCCGCTGGACTGGCAGCCGCGCACTGAGCTGGAACGCGCCGCGCACAACAACATCGGCTGGCTCTACCACAACGGCGGCCGGTACTGGACCGGCTACAACAAGGCGGTCGGCAAGTACTCGCTGGCCGTGCTGTTCACCAGCTTCATGATGGGCGAGATGGCCGCGTCCACGCTGTTCCGCGGGATGGCCTCGGGTACCACGCACCCGGTGTTCAGCGAGATGTTCCACCGGATCGGCCGGGACGAGTCGCGGCACCTGCAGATCTGCATGACGATCCTGGACAACCAGTGGCCCGGGCTCACCGACGAGGTGAGAGGGCTGATCACCCGGCAGCTGCGGGCTGGTTTCGTGTTCCTGTCGATGATCTTGTGGGAGCCACCGGAGGGATTCTGGGAGCTGCCGCCGTACTTCCTGGCCAACCACCGGGTGCTGATGAGCCACGCCCGCGACGCCGGCCTCGGCGTGCTGTCCTACGCGGAGCAGGCGGAGAACTGGCGGGTGGCCATGGCCCGGGTGCGGGCGATCGTGACCCGGTGGGGCATTGATTTCCCGGCCATCCCGGAGCTGGACATCGAGGGCGTGGACGTGGCCGACGACATCAACCCCGAGGAAATCATCCCGGTCTTCTGACCGGGCCGGCGGCGCCTGATCACGCAGGAAAGAATCTTCACTACCCTGCGTAACGCATGGGGGACGGGGCGCGATGAACTACGTAGACGCGGTTGACGTGGGTACCCCCGAGCTCACGTCACCGCGTCTGCACTATTCCAGCCGGCACCGGTCCAGCCGGCACCGGTCCAGCCGGCACCGGTCCAGCCGGCACCGGTCCAGCCGGCACCGGGCCCAGCCGGTGGGGCGGTGGCCCCGGCGCGGCATGGGCCGGTAGCGTTCGGTTCATGACAGGAACCCAGCCAGCCAGCGCGGAGGCTCCCTTCGGGCGGATGCTGACCGCGATGATCACGCCGATGACCCCCGACGGTGGGGTCGACTACGCCGGGGCGGCCCGGCTCGCCAGCTATCTCGTGGACGACATGCGCAACGACGGCCTGGTGATCAGCGGGACCACGGGCGAGGCGCCGACCACGACGGACGGGGAAAAGGAACGGCTGCTCCGCGCCGTGATCGAGGCGGTCGGTGACCGGGCCACCGTGGTGGCCGGGGTGGGCACCTATGACACCGCGCACACCTGCGAGGCGGCCCGCCAGGCGGAACGGGCGGGCGCCGACGGGCTGCTGGTCGTCACGCCCTACTACAACAAGCCGCCGCAGGCTGGGCTCGTCGCGCACTTCACCAACGTCGCCGACTCGACCGGGCTGCCGGTCATCCTCTACGACATCCCGGGCCGGACCGGCACCCCGATCGCCACCGAGACCCTCATCCAGCTGTCCGCGCACCCGCGCATCGTCGCGGTCAAGGACGCCAAGGCGGACCTGGGCGCGGGCTCACAGGTGATGCTGGCCACCGACCTGGTCTTCTACTCGGGGGAGGACATGCTGAACCTGCCCTGGCTGTCGGTCGGCGCGGCCGGTTTCGTCAGCGTGGTCGGCCACGTGGCCGGCGACCGGCTGCACGACATGATTGACGCCTACCTGGCCGGGCGGGTCAGCGAGGCCCGGCAGATCCATCTGGAGCTGCTGCCCGTCATAATCGGGATCATGACCCGCACCCAGGGCGCGATCGCGACCAAGGCGGCGCTGAGCCTGCTCGGGCTGCCCGGCGGGCCGGTGCGCGGCCCGCTGATCGACGCGACCGCGGCCCAGGTGGATCAGCTGCGCGTGGATCTGGTCGCTGGAGGCGTGAAGATCAAGTGAGTCACCCGCACCCGGAGCTCGGCAGCCCGCCGCCGCTCCCTTCCGGCGCGCTGCGCATCGTGGGGCTGGGCGGCCTGGGCGAAATCGGCCGGAACATGACCGTCTTCGAATTCCGCGGCCGGCTGCTGATCGTGGACTGCGGCGTCCTGTTCCCGGAACCAGACCAGCCGGGCGTGGACCTGATCCTGCCGGACTTCACCTCGCTGGAGGGCCGGCTGGATGAGATCGAGGCCATGGTCCTCACGCACGCCCACGAGGACCACATCGGCGCCGTTCCCTACCTGCTACGGCAGCGGCCGGACATCCCGCTGGTGGGCTCGCGGCTGACCCTCGCCCTGGTGCGCAGCAAGCTCACCGAGCACCGGATCACGCCGGCCGCGATCGAGGTCGCGGAGGGCGGGCGGCAGGCGTTCGGCCCGTTCAGCCTGGAGTTCTTCGCGGTCAATCACTCCATCCCGGACGCGCTGGCGGTGGCCATCACCACCCCGGCCGGGGTGGTGCTGCACACCGGCGACTTCAAGATGGACCAGCTGCCGCTGGACGGGCGGCTGACCGACCTGGGCGGGTTCGCCCGGCTCGGCCAGGAAGGCGTCGACCTGCTGATGTCCGACTCCACCAACGCCGAGGTGCCGGGCATCGTGACCAGCGAGCGGGACATCGCGCCGGTGCTGAACGAGATATTCGGCAGCACCCAGCAGCGGATCATCGTGGCCTGCTTCGCCAGTCACGTGCACCGGGTGCAGCAGGTGCTGGACGCGGCGGCCGCGCACGGCCGCAAGGTGGCGTTCGTCGGCCGGTCCATGGTGCGCAACATGGGGGTGGCCCGTGACCTCGGGTACCTGCGGGTGCCGTCGGTCCGCGGGGGCCTGCTGGTCGACCCGCGGGAGGCCGAGGGCCTGCCGCCGGGTGAGGTGGTGCTGGTCAGCACCGGGTCGCAGGGCGAGCCGATGTCAGCGCTGTCCCGGATGGCGGGCCGGGACCACCCGATCCGGATCGCCGAGGGCGACACGGTCATCCTGGCCTCCTCGCTGATCCCGGGCAATGAGTCCGCGGTCTACCGGGTGATCAACGAGCTCACCCGGTGGGGCGCCCGCGTGGTACACAAGGGCAACGCCCTGGTCCACGTGTCCGGGCACGCCCCCGCGGGCGAGCTGCTGTACGTGCTGAACCTGGTCAAGCCGCGCAACTTCATGCCGGTGCATGGCGAATGGCGGCACCTGCGGGCGCACGCCCAGCTGGCCGAGCTGACCGGGATCCCCGGGGGCAACGTGGTGATCGCCGAGGACGGCGTGGTGGTCGACCTGGCCAACAGCCAGGCCTCGGTGACCGGCAAGGTGCCGTGTGGCTACGTGTACGTGGACGGGCTGTCGGTCGGCGAGGTGACCGAGACGTCGCTGAAGGACCGGCGGATCCTCGGCGAGGAAGGCTTTGTGTCCGTGGTCATCGTGGTCGACTCGACGTCCGGCAAGCTGGTGGCCGGGCCGGAGATCCACGCCCGCGGATCGGGCATCGAGGACGGCTCGCTCAGCGAGGTGCGGCCGCGGATCGAGGAAGCGGTGGTGCGGGCCACATCCGAAGGCATCAACGACGCCCATCAGCTCGGGCAGCTGGTCCGGCGCACGGTCGGCCGGTGGGTGAATGAGACCTACCGGCGCCGGCCCATGATCATCCCGGTGGTCATCGAAGTCTGAGCTGCGGCCGGCCGCTCATCACTGGGGATGGGCCAGCTCGGCGGCCCGCTGGCGGGCCAGCTGGCGCAGCAGCGGCTGATAGTAGCCGAACGCGGGGACCTTCGCGGCCGGGTCCTTGGCGGCGTCGTCCCAGCGGCGCAGCCGCAGCGCCGCGGTGCACCACGGGCTGGCCTCGAACTCGGCCGCCTCGGCCCGGCCCATCGGGCCGCCCTGCCCCCGCAGCGTGTATACGGAGGCGTCGGACAGCGCGCCCAGGTACCCGGGCTCGACCGCGCACAGGTAACGCTTGGCCGCCACGTGCAGCCGCACCGGCTCGGTCATTCCCGGGCCGAACCACTGGGCCAGCCAGTCCGCGCCCGCGTCGCCGTGCCGGCCCCCCCGTCCGGTCATCAGCTCCCCGCCGCTGACCGCCCCGGTGAAGTGCCCCACGTCGTGCAGCAGGGCCGCGGCCACCAGCTCCGGCGCGGCCCCCGCCGCCTCGGCCAGCGCCGCGGCCTGCAGCATGTGCGCAGCCTGAGTCACCGGTTCCCCGAGATACTCGCTGGTGCCGTCGGCGGCGAAGAGCCCCGCGATGACCCGCACCGGGTCCGCTGCTGTCATGGGCCGGCTCCGTTCATGATCGCCGCGTGGAGGCTTCCTACAGGGTGGCTCGCGGGGGGTGCGCTGCCAATGGAAACCGCCGAGTATTCGCGGACCCGCCAGACCGGCGATAGCCGCTGTTCACCCTCGTTCGCCGGCCGGCCCGAAGATCATTGCCGACACGCCCGCGCGCTTGCGGTGATGGGCTTGGCGTCCTGGGTACTTTGGGCAACATGGCTACTCGTGTCCCTAAGGGCACTACCCGGCCACGGGCCGATGGGCCCGCCCGCCAGGCGTCACCCCCGCCGCGGCAGCCCGGCGGCCAGGGCCGCCCAGCCGCGGGCCAAGGCCGGTCAGCGGCGAGCCGGGATGGCTCTGCGGGTGGTGCTCGGCGCACCCCGGGCAGCCCGGGCGCCGCGCGGGCGCGCAGCACGAACGCGATGCCCGCCCGCACCGCGAGCCGGAACCAGCGCCGGCCCGGTTCCCGCCCAGCCCAGAAGCGCACCGCCCAGAAGCGCACCGCCCAGAAGCGCACCGCCGGGAAGGGCCGCGGATCGGGGCGGGGGGCGGCGGCCAGGCGGCCGCCGCAGAAGACCGCGGACCCGATACTGATCCTGTTCGGCTGGCTGGGCAGCCTGCTGGCCGCGGCCTGGATGGTCGCCGCGCACGCGGTCGGGTACGTGGCCCGGGGCTTCGGCCAGAGCGCCCGCGACATGGACCCGCTGCACCGCCGGGACGGGGTGGGACTGGCCTATCTGGCCGCCGCCATCGTGGTCGCCGCCACCACCTGGTGGCAGATGAACAATCTGCTGGGCCGGGTCATGTCCGATGTGATCCGCGGCGCGTTCGGGTCCGCGGCATGGCTGCTGCCCTTCCTGCTCGGGCTGCTGGCCTGGCGGTTCCTGCGTCATCCGGAGCGCAACGCGCAGACCGGCCGGATGGTCATCGGCTGGACCGCGTTCCTGGTCGGTGCGCTCGGCCTGATCCACATCGCGGCGGGCACGCCCCATCCCTCCGCGGGAACCGCTGCCATGCGCTCGGGCGGCGGGCTGATCGGGTTCGCCGTGTCCGCCCCGCTGGTGGCGGGGCTCACGCCGTGGCTCGCCGCGCCGCTGCTCGCCCTGGTCAGCGGCTTCGGGCTGCTGGTCATCACCGGCACCCCGCTGCACCGGGTGCCGGACCGGATCACCGAACTGCGCGGCTTTGCCCGGCGCGGTACCGCCGGGCTGGGCCCGGACGGGGAGCCGGAGCCCGGCGGCCAGGCCGCCCGTCTGGCCCGCCCGCTGGGCCGGGGGAGCCGCAAGGTCCCGCCGGCGATCGAGGCGGGCGAGCACATCCGGCCCTACGACACCCCGATCCTGGCCGACCGGGCGGGCGGGAAGAACGGGACCAGGGCCGGGGACGGCCAGAGTGGCCCGCAGGCTGACCAGGAGACGGCTGGGGTGGCGGCGGCCGACGCCGATGACACGCTGCTGGACGCGCTCGGTTTCGGGCCGCCTGCGGGCGGCCCGGCCCGGCCCGCCGAGCCAGCCGCGCGCGAGACCGCGGCGGATCCGGCCTCGATGGCCAGCCCGCCCGGGTCGGGCAGCCGGGGGGAGCAGCTCACGCTGGCCGGGGCGGCCGAGTCGAGTTACATCCTGCCGCCCGTCGCGCTGCTCAAGCCGGGCAGCGCGCCCAGGGAACGGACCCGGGCCAACGACGTGGTGGTCCGGGCGCTGGCCGAGGTGCTCGACCAGTTCGAGGTGGACGCCCAGGTCACCGGGTTCAAGCGGGGACCCACGGTGACCCGGTATGAGATCCAGCTCGGGCCGGCCGTCAAGGTCGAGCGGGTCACCCAGCTGGCCAAGAACATCGCGTACGCGGTGAAGAGCGCGGATGTGCGGATCATCTCGCCAATCCCGGGCAGGTCGGCCATCGGCGTGGAGATCCCCAACGCGGACAAGGAAATCGTCAGCCTGGGCGACGTAATGAACTCGCCCGCTGCCGTCAATGACCACCACCCGATGGTGGTCGGCCTGGGCAAGGACGTCGAGGGCCGGACCGTGGTGGCCAACCTCGCCAAGATGCCTCATATGCTGATCGCCGGGGCTACTGGTGCGGGCAAGTCGACCTGCATAAATGGGCTGGTCACGTCCGTTCTGCTGCGGGCCACCCCGGAATACGTGCGGCTGCTCCTGGTCGACCCAAAACGGGTGGAGCTGGCGATTTACCAGGGAATACCGCACCTCATTACGCCAATCATCACAAGCCCGAAGAAGGCTGCTGAAGCGCTGGAATGGGTCGTCGGCGAAATGGACCGCCGGTACGACGACCTGGCGGCATTCGGCTTCCGGCATATCGACGACTTCAACAAGGCGGTCCGGGCGGGCAAGGTCAGCCCGCCCGCGGGCAGTGAGCGGGTGCTCGTGCCCTATCCGTACCTGCTGGTGGTCGTGGATGAGCTGGCCGACCTGATGATGGTGGCGCCGCGGGACGTCGAGGACGCGGTGGTGCGGATCACCCAGCTGGCCCGCGCGGCCGGCATCCACCTGGTACTGGCCACCCAGCGGCCCAGCGTCGACGTGGTCACCGGGCTGATCAAGGCCAACGTGCCGTCCCGGCTGGCGTTCGCCACCTCCAGCCTGACCGACAGCCGGGTCATCCTGGATCAGCCCGGGGCGGAGAAGCTGGTCGGCCAGGGCGACTGCCTGTTCCTCCCGATGGGCGCGAGCAAGCCGCTGCGGCTGCAGAACGCGTTCGTCACCGAGAAGGAGATCCGCGACGTCGTCGCGCACTGCAAGGCGCAGGCGCAGCCCACCTACCGGGAGGACGTGGCCGCGCCCGAGGGCAAGCAGCGGGAAATCGACGCGGACATCGGTGACGACCTGGAGCTGCTGGTCCAAGCGGCTGACCTGGTGATCCGCACCCAGTTCGGCTCCACGTCGATGCTGCAGCGCAAGCTGCGGGTCGGCTTCGCCAAGGCGGGCCGGCTCATGGACCTGCTGGAGAGCCGCGGCATCGTCGGCCCGAGCGAAGGTTCCAAAGCCAGGGACGTCCTGGTCCGGCCGGATGACGCCGATAGCGTGATTGATTCGCTCCGGGGTGGGCAAGACTGACCTTGACCCACGGCGTCCCGCCGTGCGTTCAGGGGGATGTCTACACTTGTTAGTGATCGACCCTGCATTGCAGGGTGACTCGCATCCGGATACTGCTTCCGCACCCCGGGGCGGCACGCAGTGCGATATGGCAGTGGAGGCGTGGCGTGAGCATTGGTGACGCCCTGGCGGATGCGCGCCGCCAGGCCGGTCTCACCATTACGCAGGTTAGCCAGCGAACCTGCATCAGAGAGACAATCATCCGGGGCATCGAACGCGGCGATTTTTCGGCTTGCGGGGGCGACTTTTATGCCCGGGGGCACATCCGCAGCGTGGCCCGGGCGGTCGGCGCGGACGAAGAGGAACTGGTCCGCGAGTACGACGCGGTGCACGGCGCGCCGCAGGCCATCAGGGCGGCCGATGTGTTCGAGCCGGCCACCCCGATCAAGATCAAGGAGCGGCGCCGGCCCAACTGGAGCCTGGCCATGGTCCTGGTCCTGCTGGTCATCGTCGGGTACGGGGTGTACCGGGTGGTGGATTCCGGCGCGCCGCACCAGGCCAAGGTGCAGGCGAGCACGGGACAGGTGGTGCAGCACCACCAGGCCAGCCCGTCGGCTACCACGGCCCCGCCTCCGTCGGCCGCGCCGAGCAGCCCGTCCGTCACCCACAACGTGGTGATCAGCCTGACCGCCATCCAGGACTGCTGGGTGGAGTTCACCAGGCCGAACGGCCGGTTCCTGGCCCAGGCGTATGTGGTCGGCGGCAGCGCCAAGACGTGGACATTCCACCGGGCGGTGAACATGGCCATCGGCAACCCGGGCGGGATCGTGCTGACCGTCAACGGCAAGAAGCTGCATAGGCCCGGGCAGACCGGTCAGCCGGTGACGCTGAGCTTCGGCCCCGGCAGGCCGGTGACCGGCTAAGGGCCCGGGGGTCGTCCCGGGACCAACCGAGCGGCTGACTCACGTAGTCTTCCGGTGTGCCAACTCCTGCGCCGCGGTCCCCGGAGCGGACGGTCAGCCTGGTGACACTGGGCTGCGCCCGCAACGAGGTCGACTCCGAGGAACTCGCGGCCCGGCTGGAGGCGTCCGGCTGGACCCTGGCGGACGGCGGGGCGGCCAGCGTGGTGCTGGTCAACACCTGCGGGTTCATCGACGCGGCCAAGCAGGAATCGGTCAGCGAGCTGCTCGACGCGGCGGCCAGCGGGGCCAGGGTCGTCGCGGCCGGGTGCCTGGCCGAGCGGTACGGCCGCACGCTGGCCGATGAACTGCCCGAGGCCGAGGTGCTCAGTTTCGACGACTACGCCAGCATCGGCGCCCGGCTTGATGCGGTGCTGGCCGGTGAACGGCGGCCTGCCCACGAGCCACGGGACCGGCGGCGGCTGCTGCCGATCTCGCCCGTGGACCGTCCCGCCGTCACCAGCCACCAGCCGCCTGGCCACGGGGGCGGCGTACCTGACCTGCCGCCCGGGATCGCGCCCGCGTCCGGTCCGCGGACGCTGCGACGGCGGCTGGCCGGTGGCCCGGTGGCCGCGCTCAAGATCGCTTCCGGCTGTGACCGGCGGTGCAGTTTCTGCGCGATCCCCGCCTTCCGCGGCGCGTTCCTGTCCCGGCCACCTGAGGATCTGGTGGCCGAGGCCGGCTGGCTGGCCGGCCAGGGGGTCCGAGAACTGGTCCTGGTCAGCGAGAACTCCACCTCCTACGGCAAGGACCTGGGCAACCCCCGGCTGCTGGATGAGCTGCTGCCTGCGCTGGCCGCGGTGCCCGGCATCCACCGGATCCGGGTCAGCTACCTGCAGCCCGCGGAAATGCGCCCCGCGCTGGTCGAGGTGCTGGCCTCGACGCCGGGGGTGGCACCGTATTTCGACCTGTCCTTCCAGCACGCGAGCGGGCGGGTGCTGCGCGCCATGCGCCGGTTCGGTGACCGGGCGCGGTTCGGCGCGCTGCTGGCCGAGGTGCGGCGGGCCTGTCCCGCGGCCGGAGCCCGGTCCAACTTCATCGTCGGTTTCCCCGGCGAGACCCGGGCCGACCTGGACGAGCTGCAGCGGTTCCTGTCCGAGGCCAGGCTGGACGCGATCGGCGTGTTCGGGTACTCCGACGAGGACGGCACCGAAGCGGCGCGGCTGGGCGGGCAGCTCGACCCGGCCGAGATCGCCCGCCGGGTGGATGAGCTGGCTGGCCTGGCGGACGAGGTGATGGCCCAGCGGGCGGCCGACCGGGTGGGCGAGACGGTCGAGGTGCTCATCGAGGAGGATCTCGGCGGCGGCGCGTACCTGGGCCGGGCCGCGCACCAGGCACCAGAGGTGGACGGGACCACGACCGTGCTGGGGGCACCGGAAGCGGCTCCTGGCGAGCTCGTGCCTGCCCGGGTCACCAGCAGTGATGGCGTCGATCTGGTGGCCGACGCGGTGCGGGCCGAACCGGCCCGCCGGGGCGCTCGGGGGGTTACGGGGGGTCGTCCCCCCGGGCCAGCACATTGAGCCAGCCCGCCGCGGAGACGGGCGGGGAAGCACGGCCGACCCCGTCGGCTCAGCCCAGCGTCTCTCCTCCCGGGCTGGTCAACCTGGCCAACGCGCTGACCGTGCTGCGGCTGGTGCTGGTCCCGGTGTTCGTGCTGTTCCTGCTGGCCGGCGGGACCGGCGGGCGGATCGCCGCATTCGTGACGTTCCTGGCCGCGTCCGTGACCGACGTGCTGGACGGGCGGATCGCCCGGCGCCGCGGGCTGATCACCGACTTCGGGAAGATCGCGGACCCCATCGCGGACAAGGCGCTCACCGGCGCCGCGCTGGTCACGCTGTCGGCGCAGGGGGAGCTGGCCTGGTGGGTGACGGCGGTGATCCTGGCCCGTGAGCTCGGGGTCACCGCGCTGCGGTTCTGGGTGATCAGGCGCGGTGTGATCGCGGCCAGCCGGGGCGGCAAGCTCAAGACGCTGCTGCAGGTGCTGGCGATCGCGCTCTACGTGCTGCCTGGCCCGCCAGGCGCGCTGCGGGCCGCGGTGATGGCGCTGGCCGTGGTGGTAACCGTGATCACCGGCGCGGACTACACGATCCGCGCGGTGCGGCTGCGCACCCGCAGCCGGGCGGCGCGGATGAGCGGGCCGGGCGGGGACGGATGACCGGGCCGGGTGAGAGCCGGGCCACGGCGGGGGAGATCATCGCGCTGCTGACCGCGCACGGGCGGAGCGTCGCGACCGCCGAATCGCTCACCGGTGGGCTGCTCGCCGCCGCGCTGACCGGCATCCCGGGGGCGTCCGCGGCCTTCCGCGGCGGCGTCGTCGCGTACGCGACCGGGCTGAAAGCCGTCCTGCTGGGCGTGGAGCCGGCCCTGCTGGACCGGGTGGGAGCCGTGTCAGCCGAGGTGGCCGGCGCGATGGCCGGGGGCGTGGCCGGCCGTCTCGGCGCCACGTTCGGGGTGTCCACCACCGGGGTGGCCGGACCCGACCCGGCCGAGGGAAAGCCCCCGGGCACGGTGTTCATCGCGGTCAGCGCGGGACGGGGGCCCGGGGAGCCGCGCGAGCCGCGGGTCCAGCGGCTGGCCCTGGCGGGCGGCCGGGACGACATCCGGCGCGAAACCGTCGCGGCCGCGCTGGCGTTGCTGCTTGCCGTGATGCGGGAAGAGAATCGATGATTACAGTGTTACGTCAGCAGCGAACACGGCTCCAGGGGCTCTCCCGTCCTGTCGGTGAGGCCAGGTACGGTGTAGTAGACAGAGACACACTTCGCGAAGGGAGTGCGACGATGGTCCTGCTTCGTCACTTGCTTGGTGACGTGCTGCGGCGGCTACGTCTGCGGCAGGGTCGCACCCTGCGCGAGGTTTCCGCCGCGGCCCGGGTGTCGCTCGGGTATCTCTCCGAGGTGGAGCGCGGGCAGAAGGAAGCATCTTCCGAGCTGCTCGCGGCCATCTGCACCGCGCTGAACACCCCGCTGTCCCACGTGCTTGGTGAGGTTTCCGACAGCTTCGCCCTGGCTGAGCTGCAGAACGAGGCGGCGCTCACGCCCGCCGGGCCAGAGCTGCGGGTACCCGCTGGGCACGCCCGCGGGATGGACGCCCAGCCGGTCCTCGGCCCGGTGAACTCCAACGCCGATCACCCCGCGTTCGACGAGGTGACCAGGCGGCTCGGCGACGTCACCGACATGGTGCCGGTCTGATCCCAGCCACCGGCAGAGCTTGACCGCAGGCGCCTCTCCGGAGGCGCCTGCGGAATTTCCGGCGCGGGCGGCGCAGCAGCGCAAGCGAACCAGGCAGCGCAGGCGGGTCAGGCGGGTCAGGCCCAGGCGCGGGGGTCGTCGGTCAGCTCGAGGATGCGCTCCGGCAGCCGCCCGGTAGCGATGTGCTCCAGCGTGACCTCCTCGAGGATGGCCCGCTCGTTCGCGCGCAGCGCGATCCACACGCTCTGCAGCGGCTCCGCCGCCCCGATGTACCCGATGTTCTCCGGGCGCTCCCCGCGCACGCCGACCAGCTGGCCGTCGATGGCCCGGATGATGTCCGCGAGCGCGATGTCACCGGCCGGCTTGGCCAGCCAGAACCCACCTTCTGGCCCACGCTGGCTGCGTACCAGGCCGGCCCGGCGCAGCTGGGTCAAGATCGCCTCGAGGAACTTCCCGGGAATGTGCTGAGCCCGCGCCAGCTGCTCGGCGGTGACATGGCCGCCCTCCGCGGCGGCCAGTTCCACCGCGGCACGCAGCGCGTAGTCAGCACGGGCAGACAGCCTCATGTCCAGCATTATGCAGTGTGCCAGGCAGTGCTCGGGCTGCTTGACGGCGTGGCGCGCCCGGAAAAGCGGTGCATTTGGTCAGCGCGGTGCATTTGGTGTGTCCCGGCGCACACGATGCACCGCGCTCCTCATGGGCGGCCGGGGCGGCGGCAGGCTCAGGACTTCCCGGGCCGGGCCCGGTGCCCGGTATCAGCCGGCCAGGCCCAGCACTTCCGCGGCCGCCTGGGCGTTGACCTGGGCTGCGCCGTAGGTGGCGACGTGCAGCCCGCCCGGCGGCCGCCAGAGCGGCAGGCCCATGTCCACGACCACGGTGTCCGGGCGCGCCGCCAGCAGGCCGGTGATGACGGCGCGGGCCGCCGGGTCCCGGTGCGCGTCGCGGACCACCACGATCAGCGGCCGGCCTGCCGCCCGGCTGAGCGCCGCCGCGATGACCGCGCCCGCCTGATCGGGCCGCAGCCCGGCCGGCACCCGCTGGACGCGGCCGGGTGGCAGCCACGGGCCCAGCCCCCAGGGCACGCTGCCCACCGCGATGTTCTCCGCCGCCTGGAGTTCTACCAGCACCGGGTCGGCCAGCGGCGGGGGCACGGCCGACAGCCGTACCGCGCGGCGGGCGGCGGCCAGCCCGACATGCGTGGCCTGGCCATCCACCCCGGCCGGGGCGGCCGGCGGCTGGGCCGCGAGCCAGGAGCGCAGCCGGTCCACGTTCTGCCGGGCTTCTTCGAGCCGGGCCGCTGGCAGCCGGCCGGCCGTGACGGCTTCGCTGAGCGCCTGGCGGACCGCGAGATAGCTGTCCTCTCCGGCGTCCCGGCCCAGGCACAGCAGATCGGTGCCGGCCGCCACGGCCCGCACCGCCGCCTCCGGGATGCCGTATACACCGCGCACCGCGCGCATCTCCAGCGCGTCAGAGATGATCACACCGGTAAACCCCATCTCGCCGCGGAGCAGGCCGGTGAGCGCGGCCGCGGACAGCGTGGCCGGCTCGTCGCCGGTCAGCTCGGGTACCCGAAGGTGCCCGGGCATCACGCCGCGCACGCCGGCCGCGATCGCGGCGGCGAACGGCGGCAGGTCGCGCCGGCGCACCTCGTCCAGGCTGGCCTCGATCGTGACGAGGCCGTGATGGGTGTCGGCGGAGGTGCTCCCGTGCCCGGGGAAGTGCTTGGCGCAGGCGGCCACCCCGGCCGACTGCAGCCCGCTGACCGCGGCGGCGGCATGCCGGGCGACTAGTTCCGGACCGGAGCCGAACGACCTGATCCCGATGACCGGGTTGTCCGCCGCGGTGTTCACATCCACCGACGGGGCCAGGTCCACGCCGATGCCGAGCGCGGCGAGGTCGTGGCCGAGGGCCCGGTGCACCGCCGCGGTCAGGCTGACGTCGTCCACCGCGCCGAGCGCGGCGTTGCCGGGATACCGGCTGCCGGTCAGGTGGGCGATCCGGGTGACGTCACCGCCTTCCTCGTCGATGGCCAGCACCGGCTGCCCGCCCGCGGCGCGCAGCTGGGCGGTGAGCCCGGCCAGCTGCTCCGGGTCCGCGATGTTCGGGCCGAAGATGGTCACCCCGGCCAGCCCCTGCTCCAGCGCGGCCAGCACCCAGCGCGGCGCGCGCTGGCCCGGGAACGGCGGGATCAGCACCGCGTCGGCCAGCCGGGACAGCTCCGGGTCCGCCGACACCCCCGCGCTCATCTCACTGCCTCCCTCGCGAGCACCGGCGCGTTTCTCATCCTTTCACCGCGCCTGCCACCAGGCCGGACGTCATGCGCCGCTGGACGAGGAGGAAGAACACCACCACCGGGATGGTGTACAGGGTGGAAGCGGCCATGATCGGTCCCCACTGCGCGCCGCCGCGGTCGAAGAAGTAGCTCACGTAGATCGGCAGCGTGTAGGTGCTGTGCGCCTGGCCGAGGAAGGTCAGCGCCACGATGAACTCGTTGTAGGCGGTGATGAACGCGAACACGCTGGTCGCGATCAGCCCGGGGAGAACCAGCGGGAACAGGATGCGGAAGAAGATCCGCACCGGGCCCGCGCCATCCACCGCGGCCGCCTCCTCCAGTTCCCGGGGCACGGTGGCCACGAAGTTGCGCAGCATCCAGATGGACACCGGCAGCGCCTGCGCGCTGTACACGAGGATCAGGCCGGGCAGGCTCTGCAGCAGGCCGATCCGGTTGAAGTTCAGGAACAGCGCGATGATCAGCGCCTGCGCCGGGATCATCTGCACGATCAGCAGCATGATCAGGAAGGAGGCGCGCAGCCGGAACCTGAATCTGGCCACGGCGACCGAGGCGAGCAGGGAGACCAGCGAGGACAGGATGACCGTGGCCACCGTCACCGCGATGCTGTTGCGGAAGAACAGCCAGTACGAGCCGATCCCGGACGCCTGGCCGCTCAGCACCGTGGCGAAATTGCCCAGCGTCGGATGGCTGGGTACCAGGTGTGGCGTGAGCGAGTAGATCTCCTGGGACGGCTTGAAGGCGGTGGACACCATCCAGAAGATCGGGAACAGCGTGAGCAGGGCGACCAGCGCGGCTGCCGCGTTAAGCGAAAAGGTCCTGGTCTTCTTGCCCAGCCGGCGCCGGGCGCGCGGCCGGAAGGACAGGCCTGGTGCCGTCATGCCAGCGCTCCCTGCCGGACCGAGGCCCGTACGTAGCCGACCGTGACGATGAGCAGGATGACCGTGAGGATCAGGGCCAGCGCGCCGCCGAGCCCGTAGCTGGGCGGGAAGGTGAAGGCCCGGTCGTAGAGGTAGAGCGACAGGTTGAACTCGTCGCGGTTGCCGAGCCCGCCGGTGAGCAGGTAGGTCTGGGTGAACACGTTGAAGTCCCAGATGACCGAGAACAGCAGCAGGACCAGGAAGATCGGCTTCAGCATCGGGTAGGTGATCTTCCAGAAGCCCTGCCACGCCCCGGCCCCGTCGACCCGGGCCGCCTCGAGCAGTTCCCCGGGCACGGTCTTGAGCCCGGCCAGCACCGACACGGCGATGAACGGGAACGCCTGCCACACCACCAGCACGGTGGCCACCGTATAGGCGGGCAGCGGGCCGCTGGTGGTCCAGTTGAAGCCGCCCCAGTCGGTGCTGCCCACCAGCCAGTGCGGCAGCCGGGCCAGGCTCCAGTCGACCAGCCCGCCATCCGGGTTGAACAGCCAGTAGAACAGCACGCTGGCCGAGACCGGGGGCGTGGCCCAGGCCAGCAGGGCCGTGGTCGCGACGATCGCGGCCATCACCCGGCCCAGCTGGTTGAGCAAGAGCCCGATCAGCGTGCCGGTGAGCAGGGTCAGGGTGACCGCGGCCGCCGCGAACGCCGTCGTGATCCGCAGTGACAGCCAGAACTCCGGGTCGGTGAACGTCTGGGTGTAGTTGGCCAGCCCGATCCACTGGGCCGGCGCGGCCCCGTCGGTCTGCGGCAGCCCGTAGTTCTGGAACGAGTACAGGGCTACCTGAACCACCGGCCACAGCAGTACCAGGGCGATCGCGGCCACCGCGGGCAGCAGCAGCAGGTAGGGCGCCACCCGGAGCCGGCGGATCAGCGCCCGGGCCCCGGTGCCGGGCGGCCGCCGGCGGCCGGGGCGGGTGGCGCCGTGGGCCCGGGCGGGCTGGCTGGTGACGGTATCGACCATGGTCAGCGGCATTCTCCTCGCCGGGGTCCCGGCCAGCGGGCAGGGGGGGGTGCCCGCGGGCCGGGACATCTCAGCTGCTCAGCCGGACTCCGAGCCCGTGTTGAGCACGTTCTGCAGCTGCGTGTTGGCCTTGTTCACCGTGGCGGTGAAGCTCGCGCCCTGCATGAGCGCCTTCATCATGGTCGGGATGATGGCGTCCTGGGCATCCGCGGCCGCCCAGTTCTTGGAGTTCAGCGGGGAGATCTGGGTGTACGCGGCGGCCTTGGCGAAGCCGGCCATCACCGGGTTGCCTGTGTAGGCGCCGCCCTGCAGCTTCGAGGTGAACTGCGGGAAGAACCCGGCCGCGGTGGCGAACGTGGTGGCGTTCGACGGGCTGTCCATCAGCGAGATCAGGTCCCAGTCCGCCTGCTGGTACTTGCTCTTGACCCAGACACCGAGGTCGGAGCCGCCGGAGAAGGCGGGCGCCGGGTTCGGGCCACTGCGGCTGGGGATCGGGAACGAGGCCCACTGGGACTCGTACTTCTTGCTCACCTGGACCAGCTGGGGCTGGGCCCACGGGCCGTCGATGTACATGTCGAGCTTGCCCAGGGCGAAGTCTTCGTCCGAGCCGCCCGAGGTGGCGCCCGGCGCGCCCAGCTCGGTCTGGCCGACGTACTTGGCCGGCGACACGTGCTGGGTCAGGTACAGGCCGGCGTAGAACTTGATCCCCGCCTCGGACTGCGGCGTGTTCAGCTTCGCGGTCCACTTGCCGCCGCTCTGCGTGGCCACCTGGCCGCCTGCGCCCCAGATGAAGCTCACGATCGCGTTGGTGTAGTCGCTCGGCGCGCCGAGGCCGTAGCTGCCCGGGAACTTCTTCTGCAGCAGCTTGGCGTCGGTGACCAGCTGCGCCCAGGTGGCCGGCGGCGAGCTGATCCCGGCCTTGGCGAACTCGTCCTTGCGGTACCAGATGCCGCGCACGCCGCCGAACCACGGCACCGCGTAGGACTGCCCGCTCACCGTGTCGTTGGCCATGTTGCCGGGGATGATCCCGGACCCGTAGGACCAGGCCTTGACGTCGCTGCTGATGTTGGCCAGCGCGCCCTGGCTGGCGATGCCCGGGGTGTCGGTGTTCCCCAGCTCGGTGACGTCCGGGCCACCTTTTCCGCTGGTCAGTGCGTTGGTCCAGTCGGTGGTGCGGCTGGTCCAGGGGATCCAGTCCACCACCACCTTGGTCTTGGCATACTGCGGGAAGTTCCTGTGGAACTGGGCGACGACCCCGTTCATCCAGGTGACCTGGGACGGAACGGACGCGCCCATCCGCCACACGACGAGCTTGCTGGGCACCGCCGAGCCGGATGAGCTGCCGCCACTGCTACTTGAGCCACACCCCGCCGCCACCCCGGCGAGCAGGGCCGCCGCTCCGAAGGCGGCTGCCGGTCTACTGAATCTCACTGCTGGATCTCCCTTCGCGGCTTCGATCCTCGCGTGCTGCACGCAGCTGCCTGGTGTCCGTGGGGCTCCGCCGTCGCCCGCCGTCTAGGCTGGCGCTGGCCTGCCTGAACTATGCGCTGAAACTAACAGTAAAGTTTCCTATTAGATAGACCCTGTTGCCAGATTGAGACAGAATTCAGCTCAGGTGCCCGCCCTGTCCCGCCTGCCCCGGGGCGGGCCGTGGCCCTGGCTGGCCGGCTCCTCGCCGGGGGTCCCTTTTCAGGGCCCCTGAGGCGCGGGCGGTGCTGGGGGACGTCATACGACGGATCGTCATGCGGCGGAAAGAGGCGAGGAATGGTAGTACGGCCCGGGACACCCCGGCTGCTGCGGGAGCTGAACGACCGCGCGGCCCTGGAACTGCTACTGGCGGGCGGCCCGATGACCAGGGCGCAGATCGGCGAGCGGACCGGGCTGTCCAAGGTGACCGCCTCGCAGCTGCTGGTCCGGCTCGAGGAGCGCGGCCTGGTCGCGACGGTCGGCGAGCAGGCGGGCGGGCGCGGGCCCAACGCGGCGCTGTACGCGGTCGTGCCGTCGAGCGCGTACGTGGCCGGGCTGCACGTCGAGCACGACGAGGTCAGCGCCGGCGTCGCGGACATCACCGGCCAGGTGGTCACCCAGATCAGCGTGGACCCCAACGGTGCGGGCAACCCCGTCGAGCTGGTCCGGGGGGCAGTCGCCACCGCATGCCGGTCGGCCGGGGTCGAGATGTCCCGGCTGAACGCCCTGGTCATCGGGACGCCCGGGGTGCTGGACCCGAGCACCGGCGACCCCCGGCTGGCGGTCAACCTGCCCGCCTGGCACGAGGGAGTGCTGGAGGCGCTGCGCAGCGAGCTGCCCCAGCCGGTCACCATCGAGAACGACGTCAACCTGGCGGCCATGGCCGAGCGGGCGGTCGGCGTCGCCCAGGGTGCCGACGACTTCGTGCTGATGTGGATCGGGATCGGCCTGGGCCTGGCCACGATCATCGGCGGCCGGGTGCATCGCGGGGTGGCCGGGGCGGCTGGCGAGATCGGCTACCTGCCGGTGCCCGGCGTGCCGCTGCCGCAGGACATCACCCACCCGGCCACCGGGGCGTTCCAGTCCCTGGTCGGTGCGCAGGCGGTCCGCCCGCTGGCCGCGGGCTACGGGTTCACCGCGCCCACCGCGGCCGGTGCGGTGCAGGCCGCGGTCGCCGCCGCACGGGCTGGCGACGACCGCGCCGACGCGCTGCTCACCGAGCTGGCCGCCCGGGTGGCGACCGGGGTGGCCGCGGTCTGCGTGGTGCTGGACCCGGGCCTGGTCGTGCTCGGCGGTGAGGTCGGGCGGGCCGGGGGCCGCACGCTGGCCGGGCGGGTCGGCGCCGAGGTCGGCCGGATCTGCCCGGCCCGGCCGACCGTGGTGTCGACCGGGGTGACCGGGGGCCCGGTGCTGCGTGGCGCGATCCTGGCCGCGGTGGACCAGGCCCGTGCTGAGCTGCTGGCGTCCGTCGCTGGCCCGTGACGCGCCATTGGCCAGTAGCGTCGTGGTGTGACCAGACATCCGGGGAAGCGCCCCGCCCCGCCGGGAGCCCGTGACGGGTTCCCGGCCGGGGCCGCGGTGCGCCTGGCCGATCTCGAAGGTGAGCTGCATCCGGTGCTGGCCCGGCTGCGGGCGACCGAACCGGTGTCCTGGCTGCCGGTGCTGGACGGCTGGCTGGTCACCCGGCGTGACCTGGCCATGCGGGTGATGCGGGACAGCGCCACGTTCACCGTCGATGACCCCCGGTTTTCCACCGCCCAGATGGTCGGGCCGAGCATGCTGTCGCTGGACGGGGCGGCCCACGACCGGCACCGGCGCCCGTTCACCACCCCCTTCAGCCCGGCTGACGTGCGCGCGCAGCTGGCTGGGTTCGTCTGTGCGGAAGCGGTCCGGCTGGTCACGGCGATCCGCCCGGAGGGCTCGGGTGAGCTGCGGCGCAGCCTGGCCGGGCCGCTCGCGGTGGCCGTGGTGGCCCGGGTGCTCGGTCTGGGCGGGGTGGATCCCGGCACCATCCTGGGCTGGTACGACGCGATCGTCGGCGCGGTCTCGCAGCTGTCGGGTGACGCGGGAGGGACGGCTGACCCGGCGGGCACGGGTGGCGCCGCGGGTGCCGCGGGTGCGGCGGGTGTGGCGGCGGGCGCGGCCGCATTCCGGGAGCTGAGCGACAGCCTGCTGGACGTGATCCACGCCACGGCCGGGCCGTCACTGCTGGCCGAGGTGACCCGGGCCGGCCAGCCGGGCGGTCCGCACGGCACCGGCCTGACCAGCACCGAAGTGGTGTCCAACGCGGCCGTGCTGATGTTCGGCGGGATCGAGACCACCGAGGGAATGATCACCAACGCGCTGTGGCACCTGCTCAGCCACCCCGGCCAGCTGCGCCTCGTGCTCGACGATCCGGGCCTGGTGCCAGGCGCGGTCGAGGAGTCGCTGCGCCTGGAGCCAGCCGCCGCCGTGGTGGACCGGTACGCGACCGCCGACGTCGAGCTGGGCGGGGCCCCGGTCCGCCGGGGTGACCTGGTCAGCGTCTCGCTGGCGGGGGCGGGCCGCGACCCGGCCGCGGTCACCGACCCGGACCGGTTCGATATCCGCCGGGACAACGCGCGGAACAACCTGGCCTTCGCCCGCGGGCCGCACTTCTGCCTCGGTGTGCACCTGGCCCGGCTGGAAGCGCACGAGGCGATCGGCGCGGCCCTGCGCCTGCTGCCCGGGCTGCGCCTTGACCCGGGGCAGCCGGTCGCCCCCCGCGGCCTGGTGTTCCGCAAGCCTCCCGCGCTGCCCGTCCGCTGGGATGTGCCCCGTCAGGAGAGCTGATAGCCCACGTTGACATTGCCCGCGTCCAGGCGCTGAACCGAGATCACCGACGTGGCGCCGGGCTTGGCGAACTTGACCACGGTCTGGCCCTTGGCCCCATCCACCACCACCTCGCCGTGCACGTCCCAGCCGCCGTGCCAGATCGCCACCCGCAGGCGCGCCGGGGGCAGGCGCTGCCGGCCGTTATCGCAGCCGAAACCGATGGTCTTCGCGCTGCCCCGGGGGATGGAGATCGCGGTCACCGCGTCGGCGCCGTTGATGAGGTTCCCGCTCTGCACTTCTTCCTCCTGCGCTGGTGGTGGGGGTGGCGGCTTGGCGAACGCCTTCAGGGCGGCCGTGTTCCCGTTGAACACATTCACGTCGACCGTGTTCAGGCCGACCCGCGTCGTGCCGTACTGGTGGAAGTGCCACGTGGTCCACGGCCGCGGCACGACCGGGCGCCCGGCCGGGGCGGATGGCTCGGCGATCCAGAGCGGGTACCGGCCGAGGCCAGCGCAGTTACCCTCCTGGGCGAAGCTCAGGAACGTGTAGACGACCGGCGTGTGCCTGGTGGCCTTGGCCACGTCGGCGCACCAGTGCCGGGCGTACGCGCTGACCCGGGCCGGGGGCAGCCCGTCGGTAGTCTCCAGATCGAGCGCGAGCAGATCACCGGCGTCCAGGCCGTGCGCCCGGACCTCGGCCAGGAAAGCCGCGGCGTCCGCCGCGGCGCCGTTTTTGGGGTGCCCGAAGTGGTACGCACCACGGACGATCCCGAGCGCCTTGGCGTGCCGCCAGTTCGTGGCGAAATCCGGGTCGATGAACGTCTTTCCCTCGGTCGCCTTGATGAAGGCAAAGGAGATCTTTCCCTTTTCCGCAGCCCAGTCGAATGACGGCTGGAAGTTCGAGATATCGATGCCCTCCGCGTTGGCCACGTCGCCCTCCGCCCGTTCCCTGTCCCCTGGTGCCCCGCTGGTCAGGAGGACCTGCCGCCGGGCGGCCTGCTCCCCGGCTGGCTGGCCGGTCCGCGGTCCCGCCGGGGAAATGGCCGGTGCCGGTGCTCAGCCGCAAATGCCGTCGCGCGTCAGGGAGCCGCCCTGGTTGATCCTAGGACCCTGGGCGGGCAGTATGCCGCCACGGTGCGGCATTTCAGCGTGCGACGAAAATACGGCCCGGGGCGGCGGCGCGGATCGGCCGGCTGCCCTAACCGCGCAGCCGCAGGCCACGCGGCGTAGCCCGGAACCCGGCCGCTTCCAGCGCCCGGGCCAGCGGGGAGTCATACACGGTGCCGCCGTCGGCCCGCTCGATTGTCAGGCGGCCGAGGGCGCCGCTGCGGACCGCCCCGGCCAGCGCCGCGGCCGCCGGGCCGAGCACCGCGGGATCACTGGTCCACGACAGCAGCGTCTTGCCGCCGCGCTCGACGTACAGCACCAGGTGCCCGTCGGCCAGGACGACGAGCGATCCTGCCTTGCGGCCGGGCCGGTGACCGCCCGGCGTCTCGTCCGGCCGGTCCGGCCAGGGCAGCGCCGCGCCGAACGGGTTGCCGGGGTCGGCGGCCGCGAGCACGACCGGCTGGGTCGCGGGGGAGTCGCCGGCCGTCCCAGCCGCCCCGGGCGACCCGCCGCCCGGGCCCGGCACCAGGAAGCCGGTGCCGGGTGGCGGGAAGCCGGTGCCGGGTGGCGGGGAGCCGTTCCCGTTGACCGGGCCCGGGGGGGCGGATGCCAGCGCGGCCGGCTGGCCGGGACCGGCGGATGCCAGCGCGCCGTCCCGGTCCGCGGCCATGGCCCGCATCCGGTCCACCGCGCCGGGCAGCGCGAACTGGGCGGCGCCCAGGCCCTCCACGAAGTAACCGCGGCGGCACTGGCCCGCGTCTTCCATCGCGCGCAGCACCGGGTAGATGGCGGCGAAGCCGCCGGGGACGCGTTCCGCGGCCACCGTGCCCCGGATCAGGATGCCGTACCGGTCCAGGAGCGATCGGGCCAGCGCGTGCAGCCGGCGGGTGGGGTCCGGATCCGCGGGCGGCACCAGGGACCAGCGCCCGGTCACCGTGGGCGGCCCGGTCCGGGTGGGCATCGACGGACGGCCGAAGTTCCGCCTGCGGGCGGCGGGCCGGCTCGCCGGGCGGGACCGGCTCACCGGGCTGCCTACCGGCGGGGCAGCCACCGGCCGGCCGGTACCGAGCACCGTGCGCAGCGCGGCCAGCGTGTCGTTGGTGAGCCGGCCCGCCCACACCAGGTCCCAGATGACCGCGGCCACCGCCGCGTCGGTGGCCGCGGCGCGCTCCGCCTCCGGCAGTTGCGCGGCGGCCCGGTCGGCCAGCAACCGGAAGAACAGCGCGCCGCCGCCGTCCAGCGCGCCCAGCACCGCGTCGTGCAGCGGGGTCATGGTGATCTCAGCCGGCCCGGGCAGCAGCAGCGGCGCGGTGTCGGCCGGGGCCAGCGCCAGCCAGCCGTCACCGCCGGGCAGGCCGCCCGCCCCGGACCAGACGATCTCGCCGGCCGAGGTCAGCTCGTCGAGCATGGCTGGCTGGTAGCCGGGCACCCGGCCCGGCAGGATCAGGGTCTCCAGCGCCGAGGCGGGCACCGCCGCCCCGGCCAGCTGATCGATCGCCTCGAACACGGAGTCCGCGGTGGCCCGCCGCTGGCGGCCGCCGGCCGGCCCGGGCCGGCCGGGTGGCTGGCCCGCGCTCTGCCAGACGGGCAGGAACCTGGCCAGCGCCGCCGGCGGCGCCGGCTCGGCTTCCTTGCGCAGCTTGGCCAGGCACCGGCGGCGGAGCATCCGCAGCACGCCGCTGTCACACCACTGCGTGCCGCGCCGCCCGGGCAGGAACTCGCCCTCGGCCACCCGGCCCTCGGCGGCCAGCCGGCGCAGCGTCCCGGCGATCACCGCCACGCCGAGACCGTACCGGGCCGCCAGGTCGGCCGTGGGGAACGGGCCGTGCCCGCGGGCGTACCTGGCCACCAGGTCGCTGAGCGGGTCGGCGACCGGCTCGGTGAACGCGGCGGGCACCCCGGGCGGCAGCGGCACGCCGAGCGCGTCGCGCAGCCGTCCGGCGTCCTCGATGGCCGCCCACCGGGTCTCGCCCGCGATCCGCACCTCCAGCACCCGCCGCTGCCGGACCAGGCCGTCCAGCCAGCCGGGCGCGGCCGCCCGGTCTCGGCAGCGCTCCGCCACCTCGGACGCGGACAGCGGGCCGATGGCGCGCAGCAGGTCCGCGACTCCTTCCACATCCCGGCAGGCACGGCTGGCGATGAGCCGCTGCAGCTCCCGCTCGGTGTCCGCGACGACTGCCGGGTCCAGCAGCTCGCGCAGGTCGGCCTGGCCCAGCAGCTCGGCCAGCAGCGAGGAGTCGAGGGCCAGCGCCTGGGCCCGCCGCTCGGCGACCGGCGAGTCGCCCTCGTACATGAACGCGCCGACGTACCGGAACAGCATCGACCGGCCGAACGGGGACGGCGCCGGCGTCTCCACCTCGACCAGCCGGATCTTGCGCGAGGTCAGTTCGCGCATCAGGCCGACCAGCCCGGGCACGTCGAACACGTCCTGCAGGCACTCGCGCACCGTCTCCAGGACGATCGGGAACGTGCCGTACTTCCGGGCCACCGAGAGCAGCTGGGCGGAGCGCTGCCGCTGCTGCCACAGCGGGCTGCGGCGGCCGGGCTGCCGCCGGGGCAGCAGCAGCGCACGGGCCGCGCACTCCCTGAATCTGGAGGCGAACAGCGCCGAGTTGCCCAGCTCGTCGGTGACCAGCTGCTCGACTTCTTCCGGGGCCAGCTCGGCGATGCCGCTGGGCGGCGGCTCCTCGGTGTCCGGGACCCGGATCACGATGCCGTCGTCGGTGTGCATGGCCTGCACGTCCATGCCGTGGTAGCGCTCGCGCAGCCGGGCGGCGATGGCCAGCGCCCACGGCGCGTGCACCGGCGCGCCGAACGGGCTGTGCAGGACCAGCCGCCAGTCGCCCAGCTCGTCGCGGAACCGCTCCAGCACCAGCGTGCGGTCATCGGGCACGTAACCGGTGGCTTCCCGCTGGTCAGCCAGATAGCGCACCAGGTTCGCGGCGGCCAGCTGGTCCAGGCCATCCGCGCGCAGCCGGGTGGTGGCGGCCTGCTCCGTCGCGCTGGCCAGCTCGCGGCAGTACGCGCCGAGCGCGCGGCCCAGCTCGACCGGCCGGCCCGGGGCGTCGCCATGCCAGAACGGCAGCTTCCCCGGCTGGCCCGGGGCGGGGGAAACCAGGACCTGGTCGGCGGTGATGTCCTCGATCCGCCAGGACGTGGCGCCCAGCACGAAGACGTCACCGACCCGGGACTCGTAGACCATCTCCTCGTCGAGTTCCCCGACGCGGTGCGAGTTCCGCCCGTTGGCCTCGCGCTGCGACGCGGCCAGGAACACGCCGAACAGGCCGCGATCGGGAATGGTGCCGCCGCTGGTCACGGCCAGCCGCTGGGCTCCCGGCCGGCCGTGCAGCGTGCCGGTGGTCCGGTCCCACACCAGCCGCGGGCGCAGCTCCGCGAATTCCTCGCTCGGGTAGCGCCCAGCCAGCATGTCGAGCACCGCTTCGAGGACCGGGCGGGTCAGGCTGGCGAACGGCGCGGCCCGCCGGATCACCCGGTCCAGCTCGTCCACGTCCCAGTCGTCCATCGCGGTCATCGCCACGACCTGCTGGGCCAGCACGTCGAGCGGATTGCGCGGGATGCTCAGCTCCTCGATCTGGCCGCTCTGCATGCGCCGCGCGACCACCGCCGCCTGCACCAGGTCGCCCTGGTACTTGGGGAAGATCACCCCGCGGGACACGTCGCCGACGTTATGCCCGGCCCGGCCGGTGCGCTGCAGCCCGCTAGCCACCGACGGCGGCGACTCGACCTGGATGACCAGGTCCACCGCGCCCATGTCGATGCCCAGTTCCAGGCTGGAGGTGGCGACGACGGCGGGCAGCCGCCCCGCCTTGAGCGCCTCCTCGATCTGGGCCCGCTCCTGCCGGGATACCGACCCGTGGTGCGCGCGGGCCACCTCGGCGGGTGCGCCCGCGGCCGATCCGGCCTGCGCCATGATCTCGGCCGGTGGCCCCGCCGGGCTGGCCGGCGCGCTGGCTGGTGCCAGGCCGGCGGGTATCTCGGCCCGCTCGGCCGCGAGCTCGTTGAGGCGGCCACAGAGCCGCTCGGCCAGCCGCCGCGAGTTGGCGAACACGATCGTGGACCGGTGCTGCTCGATCAGGTCGAGCACCCGCTCCTCGACGTGCGGCCAGATGGACCGGGGCTGCGGCGACCCGTCGGGTGGGTCCCCGTCAGCCGGGCGCGGGGTGTCCAGGTCGGTCATGTCCTCGACCGGCACCACGATCTGCACGTCCAGCTGCTTATCGCTGGGCGGGGCGGCGACCGTCACCGGCCGGCTCCCGCCCAGGAAGGACGCGACCGCCTCGGCCGGGCGGACGGTAGCGGACAGGCCGATCCGCTGGGCCGGGCCGCGGTCCGGATTCAGCGCGTCCAGCCGCTCCAGGGACAGCGCGAGATGAGCGCCGCGCTTGCTGCCCGCCAGCGCGTGCACCTCATCCACGATCACCGTGTCCACGCCGCGCAGCGCGTCCCGGGCCCGGGAGGTCAGCAGCAGGAACAGCGACTCGGGTGTGGTGATGAGGATGTCCGGGGGCTTGGTCGCCAGCTTCCGCCGCTCATCCGGCCCGGTGTCGCCGGTGCGTACCGCGACCCTGATGTCGGGCTCCGCGGCGCCCATGGCCTGGGCGGTGTGCCGGATCCCGGTCAGCGGGGCGCGCAGGTTCCGCTCGATGTCCACCGCGAGCGCCTTGAGCGGTGAGATGTACAGCACCCGGCAGCGCTCTTTGGGGTCGGCGGGGGCGGGCGCGGCGGCCAGCTTGTCCAGCGCCCACAGGAACGCGGCCAGCGTCTTGCCGGATCCGGTGGGCGCGATGACCAGCGTGTTCTCGCCCTTGCCAATGGCCGACCAGGCCTGCGCCTGGGCCTGGGTCGGCGCGGCGAAGGCGCCGGCGAACCAGTCGCGGGTGATCGCGCTGAAGCCCTCCAGGGCATCCCGGGCGTCCGGCTGGCCGCCAGCACGGCGGGCCGGGTGATTTCGGGGGGACGCGGGCATCCTTCCAGTCTGCCCGCCGCTACCGACAAGATGGGCCATCCGCCGCCCCGCCCGTCCCCGCCCGCGCCCCGGCCGTGATCAGCCGCCCCGCGCCCCCGGGCCGGCCCGGGCGGGCTCGTGCCCCGCGCGGCCGCGATCAGCCGCCCGCGCCCCGGACCGAGCCGGTGAGCGGGCCAGCCGTGCTGCGGACCGTGCAGACCACCGTGCGCTCACCAGCCGCCCACGCGCCCGCACCCGGGTACACGTACGACTCGGTCAGCGACGACGCGGACAGCTGCGGGTTCAGGTAGCCGCTGAGCCGGCTGACGCACCCGCTGCCGGCTTCGCGCTGCAGCGCGGCCGACCCTGGGTACCGGTGGCCGGCCAGCTGGAACGTGCCGAACACTTCCCCGCTGTGCGGCTGGCTGCAGGGCAGGACATGCACGCCGCTCATTCCGTTAAGGCCGGAATTCAGGCACTGGCCGGTGTGCAGCTGGAAAATCCGTGGCAGGGCGGCCGGCTTGGCAGGCGGGTGGTGGGTGACCAGCACGGCGGCCGCCGCCGCGCCGGCGATGGCCCACAAGCCGGCCAGGATGAGGCCGGTGATGGCCAGCACGCGGCCGCGAGCCCCGGTGCGGGCGATGCGGATCAGCGCGACCACGCCGAGGATCAGGGTGAACGGGACCAGCGGCACGATGCCGGTGATCAGCGTGGCGACGGCGAACCCGTCGGTCGGCGGGCGCCCCGGCGGCCCGGCGGCGGCCTCGCCGCGCTGGCCACGGCCCTGGCTCACCGCTACCGGTGCGCCGCCTGCGCCGCCCCCGTGGTCGGCCGTCTGGTCCATCTGCACTCCCGGCGCGCTCGTGCCGGCCCGGGGAGCCGGGCCGGCACTACTCATCGGGTGCGCCCAGGGCCGCCCGAATCACGTCCTGCCGCTGTACCGCACCCGATATGACCTTTCCCCGCCGTGGTGATCGCATTCCTCCGTTTTGGGATCGGGCTCCGCGATTGGCCTGGGCGCATGGGCTGGCCGGCGCGGGTGCGGGGCGGGCCGGGCAGGTTGGGGGATGGCGCGAGCGCCGGTAGCCTCGCGCAAGGACCGGCCAGGGCCGGCCGGGCCGGGCGGGCTGGCGGCCAGGCCGGGCGGATGTCGAGACGTGGGGAGAGCCGTGCGGCTTAGCGACTTCTGGGAGCGGATGCGCGCGCAGTTCGGCGACACCTACGCGGTGAGCGTGGCCAAGGACCACGTATTCGCCCAGCTGGGCGGGCGGACAGTGGAGCAGGCCCTGGCTGACGGCGTAGACGCCAAGACCGTCTGGCGGGCGGTCTGCACGGAGTTCGACGTCCCGCAGAACCTGCGCTGAGCCGGGCGGCCGTGACGGCGGCCGCCAGCAGATTTCCCCGCGGATGCGGCGTGTTGAGTTCATGGTCGAACAGTTGTTCGCCTAAGGTGGGGCTGGGCGGTCGCCGAGGGTCTCGTCGTGGGCCAGTAATCACGGTGCCGCACCAGAGCGCGGAATTGTCAGTGGTGGCGCGTAGCGTCCCGGCTGGCAACGAACCAGCAATCAGTCCCTGAACTCAACGGGCCTGAACTCAACAGGCCCTGAACTCAACGGGAGTTTTCATGGCAGGCACCGACCGGGCGGTCAGCAGGACCGGTGGCGACAGGGACAAGTCCCTCGAGACTGCGCTCGCCCAGATCGAGCGGCAGTTTGGCCGGGGCTCGATCATGCGGCTCGGCGACGAGGGCCGCGCACCGATGGAAGTGATCCCCACCGGGTCGATCGCGCTCGACGTCGCGCTGGGCATCGGCGGCCTGCCCCGCGGCCGGGTCGTCGAGGTGTACGGGCCGGAAGGCAGCGGCAAGACCACGATCGCGCTGCACGCGGTGGCCAGCGCGCAGCGGGCAGGCGGCATCGCCGCGTTCATCGACGCCGAGCACGCGCTCGACCCGGAGTACGCCAAGAGGCTCGGCGTGGACACCGATCAGCTGCTCGTCTCCCAGCCGGACACCGGGGAGCAGGCCCTGGAGATCGCGGACATGCTGATCCGCTCCGGGGCCATCGACGTCGTGGTCATCGACTCGGTGGCCGCGCTGGTGCCCAAGGCCGAGATCGAGGGTGAGATGGGGGACAGCCATGTAGGCCTCCAGGCCCGGCTGATGTCCCAGGCCCTGCGCAAGCTGGCCGGCGCGCTGAACCAGACGAAGACCACCGCCATCTTCATCAACCAGCTGCGGGAAAAGGTCGGGATCATGTTCGGCTCTCCCGAAACGACCAGTGGCGGGCGGGCGCTCAAGTTCTACTCGTCGGTGCGGCTCGATGTGCGCCGGATCGAAACGCTCAAAGACGGCACCGAGGCGGTGGGCAGCCGGACCCGGATCAAGGTCGTGAAGAACAAGTGCCTGGCGGAAGGCACCCGCGTCTTCGACCCCGCCACCGGCGTTACCCATCGCATCGAGGAGATCGTGGACGGGCGGCTCCCGGTCCATGTGGTGGCTACCGACAAGAACGGCGTGCTCCACTCGGGCGAGGTCACCTCCTGGTTCGATCAGGGTGAGCAGGAAGTCATCGGGATCAGGCTGCGCGACGGCACTGAACTGTGGGTGACACCTGATCACAAAGTCCTCACCGAGCACGGCTGGCGTCTCGCCGGGGAACTTGCCCGCGGCGACCGGCTGGCCAGGCCCCGCGCCTTCTCAGCGTTCGGCTCGTACGAGCCCGTTCCACCGGATCATGCCAGGCTGCTCGGGTATCTCATCGGCGACGGCTACGTCGGCGGGAAGACACCGGTTCAGTTCATCAACGCAGCGGACTCACTGCAGCAGGACGCCGCCCGGATCGCAGGCACCCTGGGCTGCGAGGCCAAGCTGACAAGCCAGCCGATAACCGTCGCCTTTCCGCATCGGCACGGAGAGAAAAACGAGGTTCTCGAGCTCTGCCGGTGGGCCGGAATTTATGGCTGCCTGGCCCCCGCCAAGAAGCTCCCGGCCGCCTTCTTCGCACCCGACGTCTCGGCCGAGGTGACCGCCAACCTGATCTTCGGGATCTTCGAGTCGGATGGTTACGTCTCGCGGGAGCAGACGGGTGGCATCCGGGTGGGCTTCTCTACGACGTCGGAACAGCTCGCCTATCAGCTCCACTGGCTGCTGCTCCGCTGGGGCATCGGGAGCAGTGTGCAGCGCCGTGACCCCCGCGCGCAGCGAGGTGGCCTCGTCGAGGGAGGCCGGATCTCGGGCAAGCACTCTGCCTGGGAGGTCCGGGTATCCGGCGCTGACAATGTGTCCGCGTTCGCGGCCGCGATCCCCACGTGGGGGCCACGCGGCCAGGTGGTATCGCGTGAGCTCGCCGCGCTGGATGGCCGCTACCGGGGATCGCAGCGCATCTATCTCAGCGATGAAGTGGTGCAGCCCATCCTCGCTCACCTCGAGCGTCTTGGGGTGACCGCACAGCTGGCAGCTCAGCTGGTCGGTGAGGGTTCGGGAGACCCGCAAGGCGGGATGAGGTCAGTGCTGGGTGCTTCCCGGCTGCGCCGGGACCGGGTTCAGCGTCTGGCCGACGGCCTCGACGACCCCTTCCTGCAGGACATCCTGGCCGACCAGCTCTGGTTCTCCCCGGTCGCCGGGATCCTGCCCGTCCAGCGGCGCCGCACGTTCGACGTCGAGGTGGCGGAGCTGCACAACCTGGTTGCCGAGGACGTGGTCGTGCACAACTGCGCCCCGCCGTTCAAAACCGCCGAGTGCGACATTCTGTTCGGGTTTGGGATTAGCCGGGAAGGCGGGCTCATCGACCTCGGGGTCGAGCAGTCGATCGTGCGCAAGTCGGGTGCCTGGTACACCTACGAGGGCGACCAGCTCGGCCAGGGCAAGGAGAATGCCCGGACGTTCCTGCGGGACAACCCCGACATGGCGAACGAGATCGAGAAGAAGATCAAGGAAAAGCTGGGCGTCGGGCCGCGGATGGACGCGGAAGCCGGTCCGGCCGCGGGCCCCGGTGCCGGGGGAGCGCCCGGCGGGGCGGCGAACGGCGGCGCGCCAAACGGCGGAGCGCCGAACGGGAAGCCGGCCCGGGCCGCCGCGGCCGCTAGCGCCGCCACGGGCGCCCGGGCCACCGCAGGCGGCGTGACGGGTCTAGGCGGCGGTGCCTGACCGGAAGCGGCGTGCCGGGGACGGCCCGGCCGGGCCAGGCCAGACCGGGCCGGACCAGACCGGGCCGGACCAGACCGGGCCGGACGAGACCGGAACGGGGCAGGTGCGGCCCCCAGCTCTGCATCTGCCCCCGGGCCCAGCGGCGGTCGCGAGCCCGTCAGCACCCTTGGTCGGCGGGGCCGGACCGAACGCCGACCCGGTGGAACACGCCCGGCAGGTATGCCTGCGCCTGCTGACCAGCCAGCCACGGACCAGGAGCCAGCTGGCCAGCGCCATGCAGCGGCGCGGCATTCCCACCGAGGCGGCCGGCGCCGTGCTGGCCCGGTTCACCGAGGCCGGCCTGATCGACGACGCCGCGTTCGCCCGCGCTTGGGTGGAATCCCGGCATCACGGGAAGGGCCTGGCCCGCCGCGCCCTGTCCGCCGAGCTCAAGCAGCGCGGGGTCGACGGCCAGGACATCACGGCCGCGGTCGGCGCGCTCGACCCAGCCGATGAGTTCGCCACCGCCCGGCGGCTGGTGGCGAAAGGGCTCGGCGCCACCAGGGGGAAGCCGCTGCCGGTACGGGTCCGGCGCCTGGTTGGTGTGCTGGCCCGAAAGGGGTACCCGGCGCCGCTCGCCTACCGTGTCGTCCGCGAGGCCCTGGAGCAGGACGGCATCGACGCGGTCAGCGAAGGCGTCGACCTTGACGACATGGCGCTGACCGTGGCCGACGGTGATGACGAGGCAGGGTAACAAGCTGATCGCACAGGGTAAGTATTTGGAAGAACACAACGGATTGCTTGCCCAAACTGTTATCTGCGCTTAACCTCACGGCAGCGAGGTGTTACTCCGTGCCATGCGGATGAAAACGAGTGAATACGGTCCGTGATCGGCCACAGCCGGTCACGGAGTTCGGATGTGACTGGCCTAGGCGGGAAATCCGCTCTGGCCGATAGGCCTGGTCCTGGCCTGTGATGGCAGGCCAGCCGGGCCGTGCGGAATGGCTGGGTGCACGCCCAGCCTGGGAACGGTGCGTGCCTCTCGGGTGAGGCCGCGGGTGTTTCGGCTGGCGCCATCCACCGGGTGGCCCGGCCAGGCAGCCGAGCCTGCGGGCCGGTGCTGCTGGCCGAGCCCGGTGGCTGGACTGGCCCGGGCGCCCCGGCCCGGCGGGAGGTACCCGGCTCGTGGCCGGGGCCCGGCCGCTGCACGTCAGCGGCCGGTGAATGGCGGGCATGACCCCTCGCTCCAAGGTTTACCCCTGGCATCACACCAGGTGCCGGGACCAGCGAGCAGGATTGGGGTGTGCCATGAGCAGCGCAATCTCTCTCGTGATCGGGGCGATCGGGCTGCTGGCCGCCATCTTCGCACTGGCCGTGGTGCTGCGCAGATCTCCCGCCCGGAACCATCCGGCCACCGGGCAAGCGGCGGGCGACACCAAGCTCACCCCCGGTGCCCAGCGGGCGCTCGGGGAAGCCAGCCGGGACGCCGATCAGGTCCGGGCGCGGGCAGAAACCGACGCCGCCGCGATCATGCGGGAAGCCGGGCAGGCCGCGGACAAGGCGGCGCAGGCCAGCCGGGACGCCGACGAGGAACTGCGCGCGGTCCGCGACGAAGCCCGGGAGCTGCGGGCCGACCTCGAGCGCCGCGAGGCCCGGCTGGCCGAACGGGAAGCGCGGCTGGATAGCGAGTTCTCCAAGCTGGATGAGCGCGCCGCCGGGCTGGACAAGGTCCGCCACGACCTGGACGAGCGCCGCGCTGACGTGGCCCGGCTGGAAGAGGACCGGCGGGGAGTGCTGGAACAGGCCGCCCGGCTGACCGCGGACCAGGCCAAGGCCGAGCTGGTCGCGGGCATCCAGAACCAGGCCAAGCGGGAGGCGGCGCTGCTGGTCCGGGAGACCGAGAGTGCCGCGCGGCGGGACGGCGAAGCGCGGGCCCGGCGCATCGTCACCCTGGCCATCCAGCGGGTCGCCAGCGAGCAGACCAGCGAGTCGGTGGTGTCCGTGCTGCACCTGCCGGGCGATGAGATGAAGGGCAGGATCATCGGCCGGGAGGGCCGCAACATCCGCGCCTTCGAGTCGGTCACCGGCGTCAACCTGATCATCGACGACACTCCCGAGGCGGTGCTGCTGTCCTGTTTCGACCCGGTCCGCCGGGAGGTGGGACGGCTGACTCTGGAACGGCTCGTGCTGGACGGCCGGATCCACCCGCAGCGCATCGAGGAGGCCTACGAGCGGAGCAAGGGCGAAGTCGAGCAGCTGTGTGTCCGGGCGGGCGAGGACGCCCTGGTCGAGCTGTCCCTCACCGACATGCACCCGGAACTGGTGACGCTGCTCGGGCGGCTGCGTTACCGCACCTCCTACGGCCAGAACGTGCTCCGCCACCTGGTCGAGTCCGCGCACATCGCGAGCATGATGGCCAGCGAGCTCGGGATGGACCCGGCGCTTCTGAAACGATGCACAGTCCTGCACGACGTCGGCAAGGCCCTCACCCATGAGGTCGAGGGCAGCCACGCGCTGATCGGCGCGGAGATCGCCCGGCGGTACGGCGAGCCCGCCGACGTGGTGCACGCGATCGAGGCCCACCACAACGAGGTTGAGGTGCGCACCGTCGAGGCCGTGCTGACCCAGGCCGCCGACGCGATCAGCGGTGGCCGCCCCGGCGCGCGGCGGGAGTCGCTCGAAGCCTACGTAAAGCGGCTGGAACGGCTGGAGCAGATCGCCACCGCCCAGCCCGGGGTGGAAAAGGTGTTCGCCATGCAGGCGGGCCGCGAGATCCGGGTCATGGTCAAGCCGGAGCAGGTGGACGACATCCAGGCCCAGGTGATCGCGCGGGACGTGGTCAAGCAGGTGGAGGAGGAGCTGACCTATCCGGGACAGATCCGGGTCACCGTGGTGCGCGAATCACGCGCCACCGAATTCGCCCGGTGAGCCCGCCCACCGCCCGCTAGCTGGACGCCGCCCGGGGCGGGCTGGACGCGGGCCGGGGCGGGCTGGACGGGCCAGCCGGCCGCCCGCCCGGCTGGCCGGCCGCGGCCGCAGGCACACCGTCCCCGCCCGGGCCGTCACCCGGGCCGTCACCCCGGCCGCCGCCCCGGCCCCCGTTCGGGCCCGCGCCGCCGCCGTCGGCGGCCGGCCCGTCGTCCAGCGGCAGTTCCGGAATCCCCGGGGGCGTGAAGCCCAGAACCTGCCCATAGAACGACAGCTCCGCCTCCAGCGCGGCGACGATCGTCTCCGCCCGCCGGAACCCGTGGGATTCCCCCTTGAACGTCAGCAGCGCGTGCCGGATGCCGTGCCGGGCCAGGTCGTCCGCGATGCCCTGGGCCTGGGCGGGCGGGACGACCGGATCGTCCAGTCCCTGCAGCAGCAGTACCGGGCAGGTCCGGTCGGTCACGTGGCCGACCGGCGACCGTTCCCCGTACACGTACTCGAAACCGGGCAGCGGCCCGATCAGCCCATCCAGGTAGTGCGACTCGAAGTCATGAGTCTGGCGGGCCAGCTCGCGCAGGTCGGCCACGCCGTAGTAGGACGCGGCCGCGCTGAACACCGGGTCGTGCTTGACCGGGAACGTGGTCACCGCGGCCAGCGCGGTCCAGCCACCGGCCGAACCGCCCCGGATGGCCAGCCGGTCACCATCCGCCTGGCCCTGGCCGGCCAGGGCCATCGCGGCGGACGCCACGTCCTCCACATCGACCACGCCCCAGTTCATCCGCAGCCGCTCCCGGTAGCTGCGGCCATAACCGGTGGACCCGCCGTAGTTCACGTCGATGACCCCGATGCCCCGGCTGGTGAAGAACGCCTTCTCCAGGTCGAGCAGCCCGACCACGTGCGAGGTCGGTCCGCCGTGCGCCCACACTACGTACGGCGGCAGCTCCCCGTCCGGGGCGACCGCGTCCGGGTGCGCCGGGGGGTACACCAGCGCGTGCACGTTGCGCCCGTACTGGCCCTCCAGCCGGACCTGGCTCGGTACCGGCAGGTACCCCGGGTCCGGGGTCTCCTCGGTCTCGCGGCGCAGCACCTCGTGCCGGCCGCTGGCCGCGTCGATCCGGACCACCGACAGCGGGGTCAGCGGGCCGCCCGCCACCCCGACGATCGTGTTCCCGTCGGCGGACAGCCCCGAGGTGAACTCCGGGAACGGCAGGTCGATGTCGGCGATCTCCCCGGTCTCCGGGTCGAGCACGCCGAGCCGCATGCTGCCCTGGCCGTGCAGCACGGCGAGCCGCCCGTCGCCGAGCATGGCGTAGGGCCGCCCGCCGAGCTGCCACAGCGGCTCGCCGAACTCCTCCTCGGCCGGGTACAACGCCTGGGCCGGCTCACCGACCAGGCCCACCTGGTACAGGTTCCACCAGCCGGGCCAATCAGAAACCACGTACAGGCTGGTGTCAGTGCGCCATACGGGGGCCATTACCGATTCCCGCATTCCGCCCTTAACCAGCCGTCCGCGCCCGACCGAGCCGTCCATTATTTGCGCGGCGCGCAATTCGGTCCCATCCCAGGGCATCCTGGGATGATTCCAGGCCACCCAGGCCAGCCGGCTGCCATCGGGCGACAAGGCCGGGAAGGCGAAGAAATCCGAGCCGGTCACCAGCTCCCGGATGGCATCCGGATCATCGGCGGCCGACCCGTCCAGCGGCACGGCCACGATGCTGCGGGTGATCTTGCCGCCCTGATGCCGCTCCTGGACGCACCAGACTTCGGCCCGGTCCGGCGAAACGATGAAGTCGGCGAACCGCAGCGCCGCGCGCTCGCCCTCGGCCGGGCTGGCGCCCTCGGCCGGCAGCCCGGCTGGTTCCGCGGAACCCGCGGGCGGCGGGGGAGTGAGCGGGCGCGGCGCGGAATCGGCCTGCTGGCGTTTCCCGCCTGCTGCGCCACCCACCAGGTACTCGGTCACCAGGTAAATGCGCTGGTCAGCATAGTTAGCGAAGACGACAGCGAACGCACCAGTGGCGGCCTGGCCGGCGCCGCCGGGCGCCGGGACCGGCAGGTAGGACCGCCCGCCGTACTCGTGCACCCGGCTCCGCGCGTTCCACGGCGCGGGCAGCACGTCCCGCTGATTTCCGGCAGCGTCGCAGCGCACCACGGTCACCCGGCCGCCCTCGCCGGGACGGCTCTCCTGCCACCACACGTCGTCGCCCGTTACCAATGGGTAGGAGATATGAAGCTGGCCCTGGGCCACGTCCGCCGCGGTAATCGGGGAAGGCCAGGCGCCGTAGGGGATCCGTGGGGCTGCCTCGCTGTCTGTCATACGGGATATCGTCTACCATTCGCGAGCGGGCCACGGGAGATTCCGGACATGCCATCCGGCGGCTGAAGGGAGATTCCAGACCCGCACTGCGCGTAACCTCAGATGCGACATGAGCACCTCTCGCACGTACCAGATCCGCACCTACGGGTGCCAGATGAACATGCACGACTCCGAGCGGCTCGCTGGCCTGCTCGAAGGGGCGGGCTACCGGCGCGCGCCGGACGGCCAGCCCGCCGACGTCGTCGTGTTCAACACCTGCGCGGTCCGGGAGAACGCCGACAACCGGCTGTACGGCAACCTCGGCCACCTGCTGCCGGTCAAGCAGTCCCGCCCCGGCATGCAGATCGCGGTGGGCGGCTGCCTGGCCCAGAAGGACCAGGCCGGCATCGCGCAGCGTGCCCCGTGGGTCGATGTGGTGTTCGGCACGCACAACATCGGTGCGCTGCCCACGCTGCTGGAACGCGCGCGGATCGAGCAGCAGGCCCAGGTCGAGATCGTGGAGTCGCTGGAGCGGTTCCCCTCGGTGCTGCCCACCCGCCGCGAGTCGCCATATTCGGCCTGGGTGGCTATTTCGGTCGGCTGCAATAACACGTGCACGTTCTGCATCGTGCCCAGCCTGCGCGGCCGCGAGGAGGACCGCCGTCCCGGGGACGTGCTGGCCGAGATCCGCGCGCTGGTGGCCGACGGGGTGGTCGAGGTCACCCTGCTCGGCCAGAACGTGAACTCCTACGGGGTCGGCTTCGGCGACCGGCAGGCGTTCGGCAAGCTGCTGCGCGCCTGCGGGAAGATCGACGGGCTGGAGCGGCTCCGGTTCACCTCGCCGCACCCGCGCGACTTCACCGACGACGTGATCGCGGCCATGGCTGAAACGCGGGGCGTCATGCCCCAGCTGCACATGCCGCTGCAGTCCGGCTCGGACGCGGTGCTGCGGGCGATGCGGCGCGCCTACCGGCGGGACAAATACCTGGCCATCCTGGACCGGGTGCGCGCGGCCATGCCGGACGCCGCGATCACCACCGACATCATCGTGGGCTTCCCGGGCGAGACCGACCGGGACTTCGCCGACACCCTGGACGTGGTCCGGCAGGCCCGTTTCGCGGGCGCGTTCACCTTCCAGTACTCCCCGCGGCCCGGCACCCCGGCGGCCAGCATGGATGCCCAGGTGCCCGCCGAGGTGGTCGCCGAGCGGTACCAGCGGCTGGCCGCCCTGGTCGAAGACGTGTCGCTGGCCGAGAACCAGGTGTTCACCGGCCGCCAGGTCGAAGTCCTGGTCGCCGAGGGAGAGGGCCGCAAGGACGGGGCCACCCACCGGCTGTCCGGCCGGGCCCGGGACAACCGGCTGGTGCACTTCGCGCCCGGTGGCACCGCCCCCCGCCCCGGGGACTTCGTGACCACGGTGGTGACCCGGGCCGCCCCGCACTACCTGGTGGCGGACGGCGCCCCGCGCGCCGTCCGGCGGACCCGCGGCGGCGACGCGTGGCAGGCTCGCCAGGACGCGCCGCCTGCGCCGGCTGCCCCGCCCGCCGCGGTCACCGGCCTGGCTGCCGCCGCACCCCCCGTGCTGCTGGGCATGCCCGCGCTGGGCCGTCCGCAGTAGCGGCAATGCCGTCCGCTCTGCGCGCCCTTTCCCTGCATAACGGCTTGATCCGGCCACTGCCCCCGGGCCAGGCGGGCCCGCCCAAGTAGCCGCGGCCAGCAACCAACCTGCGCGCCGCTGGCTGCGTCTTAACTGGTGAGGCCCGTGAGTCTGCTGTGACTGCTGTTCCGCGGGTGGTCCCCCGGAATCCAGGTCCCGGCTCCCGGGCCGCGGCCGCCGCGGCCCGCGCGGCGGCCCCGACCGAGGGAGGAATCTGTGCTGCCGTTTTCGATGCGTGCCGTCCGCCGGGTCGCCGTGGCGCTGGCCGCCAGCGCGGTCAGCGTGCTGGGCCTGACCGCGGCGTCGGCGGCACCCGCGCGGCCGGCCACGCCGGTCTGCTCGGTGTCCCGGCTGACGGTGTGGATTGGCCTGCCCGGCAGTGGTGCGGCAGGCTCAGTGACGTACCCGCTGGAGTTCTCCAACACCTCGCACCGCACCTGCCACCTGTTCGGCTACCCGTGGGTCGGCGCGGTCCGCGGCAACGGCCACCGGCTGGGCAGCCGGGCCGGCCGCGACACCACCCGGCGGCCCCGGCTGGTGGTGCTGCGCCGCGGGGCGACCGCGCATGCGATGCTCACGATCACCGATGCGGGCAACTTCCCGGCACACGCCTGCCGGATGCGGACCGCGTCCGGGCTCTGGGTCACCCCGCCCGGTACCCACCGGAGCGCGTTCGTGCCGCTGACCTTCGCGGCCTGCTCCCGCCGGGGCCCGGTCTACCTGCACACCCAGGCGATCCGGGCGGGCGTCGGCATCCCCGGCTTCACCCGCTAGCAAATGCATCGGCTATTTCCCTCCACCCAGCCGGGCCATGCCGCTGACTGGAGGAAATGTGGCGCCAGATGCCAATTTCCCTCCGGGCTGGGGCGAAGCATCGCTGGGTGGAGGGAAGTGCCGCGAAGCGGCACCGGCGGCGGGTTGGCACACTAGGCACATGGCGCAGCAGGTGATCGCGGTGGTGGGGGCGACCGCCGTGGGCAAGTCTGAGCTGGCCATCCGGCTGGCCCAGGAACTGGACGGCGAGATCATCAACGCCGACTCCATGCAGCTGTACCGGGGCATGGACATCGGCACGGCCAAGCTCACCGTGGCGGAGCGCCACGGCATCCCGCATCACCTGCTGGACATCTGGGACGTTGGCTACCCGGCCAACGTGGCCGAGTACCAGCAGCTGGCCCGCGCGGCCATCGCCGGCGTGCAGGCCCGCGGCCGGGTACCGATCCTGGCCGGCGGGTCCGGGCTGTACCTGCGGGCCACCCTGGACGACCTGAACTTCCCAGGCACCGACCCGGCCGTGCGCCAGCGGCTCGAGGGGGAGCTGAGCCAGCGCGGTCCCGCCGCGCTGCACGCCCGGCTGGCGCGCCTGGACCCGGCCGCCGCCCAGGGCATCCTGCCGTCGAACGGGCGGCGGATCGTCCGTGCCCTCGAGGTGATCGAGGTGTCCGGGCAGCCGTTCACCGCCACGCTGCCCGGCTACCAGTCGGTGTACCCGGCGGTCCAGCTCGGCCTGCGGGTCCCCCGGGACGAGCTGGACCAGCGGATCGAGCAGCGGGTGGCCCGGATGTGGCAGGCGGGCCTGGTGGCCGAGGTCCGCGGGCTGGCGGCCCAGGGGCTGCGCGCGGGCCGGACGGCCAGCCGGGCCCTCGGCTACGCCCAGGTGCTCCGGTTCCTGGCCGGGGACTGGACCGAGCAGCGAGCCCGGGAGGAAACCGTGCAGGCCACCCGGCGGTTCGCCCGGCGCCAGGACGCATGGTTCCGGCGTGACCCGCGGGTCAGCTGGCTGGAGGCCGGGGCGGGCCTGGTGCAGCGGGCGGTGGCTACCATCGGCACATGCGGTTCGTGTACGGGCAGTTCGCCAAGGGACATGGCACCGAGAACGACTTCGTGATCCTGCCGGATCCGGGGAACCGGCTCCAACTCACCGCGGAGCTCACCGCCCGGCTGTGCGACCGGCGCGCTGGGCTCGGCGCGGACGGTGTGCTCCGCGTGGTGCCTACCCCCGTGCTGGCGGGCCGGGACTCGGGCAGCACCGAGTGGTTCATGGACTACCGGAACGCGGACGGCAGCATCGCCGAGATGTGCGGCAACGGCATCCGGGTGTTCGCCCGTTACCTGCTCGCCCACCAGCTGGCCTGCGGGCCGGCCTTCACCGTGGCCACCCGGTCCGGGGTCCGCCAGGTCCGGGTCGAGCCCGACGGCCAGTTCACCGTGGACATGGGACCGGCCACCGTGCTCGGCCCCGGCCAGGCCAGGCTGGACGGCACGGTTCTCCGCGGCCTGCGGGTCTCGGTCGGCAACCCGCACCTGGCCTGCCTGGTCGATGCCGAGCTCGGCCCGTTCGAGCTGGCCACGCCGCCCGGGCTCGACCCGGCCGACTTCCCGGATGGTGGCAACGTGGAGCTGGTCCGGGTGACCGGCCCGGCCGCGGTCAGCATGCGGGTCCACGAGCGCGGCTCGGGCGAGACCCGGTCCTGCGGCACCGGCGCGGTCGCCGCCGCGGCGGCCGCCCAGCACGCGGCTGCCCAGCGCACGGGCACCCAGCGCACGGGCGGGCAGGCGGCTGGCCGCTGGCAGGTCACCGTGCCCGGCGGCCAGCTCACCGTCACCCTGGACGCCGCCACCAGCTGGCTGACCGGGCCCGCGGTCATCGTGGCCGAGGGCCAGCTGGACGAGGGCTGGCTCGCCCCGTCCAGCTGACCCCGTCCAGCTGACCCCGGCCAGCTGACCCCGGCCAGCTGACCCTGACCCGCCGGTGACCCGCCGGTGACCCGCCTGGCTCAACCGGCGCTGACCGTGACCGTCACCCCGGCCTCGCGCTGTACCCCGAGGCACGCCGCGGACGACGGGCCACCGCCGCACGGCCCCAGGTTGGCCACCCCGTGCAGCACCCCGGTGGTCGCCGGGCTGCCCGGTGGGACCGTCACGCTGAACGTCCGGCTCGCGGCGCTGCCCGGGCCCAGCGGGCCCGCCGTGCCCGGCCCGGCCGGGTGCACCACCCAGCCACCCGGTGCCTGCAGCAGGAGCTGGGCACCGGTCAGCGGCCCGGTGCCACCCGGGCTGAGCCTGACGGTGACCGGGTAGGTCTGGCCCGCGGTCATCTGATCCGGGGCCTGCACGCTGACCTGCCGCGCGCCGGTGGCGTCGGTGATGGCGAAGCCGCCGCGGCCCGGCAGGTTGGCCAGGGCCGAGGAGTCACCCAGGTAGACCGAGTACGTCCCGGCCTGCTGGGTCCAGCCGTTCGCCGCCTCGTCCCAGTACCAGGTCTGCGACGGCTGGATGGTGAAGTGCACCTGGGCCGACTGGCCTGGCCGCAGGTCCACCCGGTGGAAGGCGACAAGCTGCCGGGGCGGCTCGCCGGTGGCGGCGGGATCGCCCAGGTACAGCTGGGCCACGTCGCTGCCCGCGGCGTGCCCTACGTTGGTCACCGTGGCGCTGACCGACACCGGCCGCGTCCCGTCCCCGCCGCCGCTGACCCGCAGCCCGCTGAACGCGAACCTGGTGTAGGACAGCCCGTAGCCGAACGGGTAGAGCGGCGTCAGGCTCTTCGCGTCGTACCAGCGGTACCCCACGTCGATGCCCTCGGAGTACTGCACCTGGCCGCCGACCCCGGGCCACTGCGCCGGGGTGTGCGCGGGCACCTGGGACAGGCTCTGCGGGAACGTCTCCGGCAGGTGCCCGCCCGGGTCGGCGCGGCCGAACAGCACGTTGGCGATCGCGGTGCCCTGGGTCTGCCCGGGGTACCAGGCCTCGATGATCCCGCGCACCTGGTTCACCCATGGCATGGTGACCGCGGCGCCGGTCTCCAGCACCACCACCGTGTTCGGGTTGGCGCTCGCGACCTGCTGGATCAGCAGATCCTGGTCGTTCGGCAGGGTGATGTCCGGCCGGTCCACCGCCTCGGTCTCATAGTCGCGGACCACGACCACCGCGGTCGAGGCGTGGCGGGCCAGGCTGGCCGCGGCGGTGATGCCGGGCGGCACCGTGCCGGCCGGCGGCTGCCAGCCCAGCTTGATCTGCATCGGGTAGCCGCTCGCGTAGTCCACTTCGATCGGGTACTGCTTCCCGGCGGTCAGCGAGATCGTGCCGGTCTTGGTGACCAGGCCCTGGGCGGCGCTGTTGTCGATGAGCAGCGACCCGTTGAGGTACATCTTGCTGCCGTTGTCGCTGGTCAGATCGAAGGTGTAGCTGCCGGTGGCCGGTGCGGTGAGCACGCCGGCCCACTTCACCGACGTGTTGTTCGGGTTCGGCGGCGCAGGCGGCGCCGACGTGGCGTCCTCGGTGCCCTGCCCGTACCAGCTGTAGTCCAGCGAGATACCCGGGTCGGTCCGGACCAGCTGCGGCGTCCCGCTGAACGTCTGGTTGTTGTAGTAGGTGCCGGTCAGCCCGTGCTCGGCCGAGCTGGCCGACGGGGCCAGCACCGAGGACGGCACGGCGGTGAAGCCCGGCAGGTCGGTGCCGGGGGAGACCGGGTCGGTGCCTGGTGCGTACGTCACCGTGCCGCCCGGGTCGGCGGCCTTGATGCCCTGCACCGGGCTCACCGCCGAGCTGGGCGTGACCACGTGGGCGCTGCCGCCGCCCCCGGTCACCGCGTTGTCCGCGTCGGCGCCGATGACCGCGATGCGGCCGCCGTGGCGCAGCGGCAGGACGCTGCCCGCGTTGCGCAGCAGCACGGTGCCGGCCTCCGCCGCCTGGGTGGACAGCGCCACGTGCCCGGGGGTGGTGACGGTCGAGCCGGTCGAGCCGGCGGCGGCCTTGTTGAAGAAGCCGAACTGGAACAGCTCGGTGAGGATGCGCTGCACCATGCCACCCAGCGTGGCCTGGCTGACCGTGCCATTCTGCACGGCCGTCTGCAGCGTGGCGCCGTAGTAGATGGCGTCCGGCATCTCCTGGTCGGTGCCCGCGGCCAGCGAGCCGGCCTGGTCGTGCATGGCGTCGTAGTCGGAAGTGACGAAGCCGGGGAAGCCCCAGGCCTGCTTCAGCACGTCCTTGAGCAGCGGCACGTTCGCGCAGGCGAACGCGTTGTTGATCATGGAATAGGAGCACATGGTCGAGGCGACGCCCGCCTGCTGCACCGCGGCCTTGAACGCGGGCAGGTAGATCTCCTGCTCAGCCCGCTGGCTGATCTGCACGTTGTCCTGGTCGGTGTTCCGGTTGGTCTCCTGGTTGTACACCGCGATGTGCTTGACCTGGGCCATCACGCCCTGGCTCTGGATGCCGCGGATCTCGTCCACGGCCAGCTGGGCGTTCAGGTACGGGTCTTCGGTGAACGTCTCGAAGTTACGGCCCCAGCGCGGGTCGCGCACGATGTTGACGGTCGGGCCGAGGTCCACCGTGGCGCCCTTGCCCGCCTCCTCGGCCCCCAGCACCTGGCCGTACGCGTAGGCCAGGGCGGGGTCAAAGCTCGCCGCCAGGGATACCCCCGCGGGCAGCTGGGTGACGCCGGTCAGCCCGTCGGCCACGCCGTTGGGCCCGTCTTCCAGGCCGATAGCCGGGACGCACAGCGCGGGTTCGGGGGCGACGTAGAACACGTACGGCCCGGTGCTGCCGTGCACCAGGTTGATCTTGTCGGCCAGGCTCATCGCGTTCATCAGCATGTCCACCCGCTGATAGACCGGGCGGCTGGTTGTCAGCCACGGGCAGGAGCTGGTGGACGTGCTGGCCGGGCTGGCCGCCGCGCGGGTCGCCGCCCCGGTGGTGACCGGTTGGCCGGTGGCCGCGCCGGCCGGTAAGGCGGCGAGGGACAGGGCGGCCGCGGATGAGATGGCGGTTAAGGTGGCGAGCCCGATCTGGCGGGCCCGGGCCGGACGGCGGCGTACGCGTCCCATGATCGCTCCTCGTGTCGGCGTGCGTGGGCAGGAGCGGGCCACGTCCGGCCAGCATCCCCCCGGGGACATGGCCTGATCCGCATCGGACGCTAAGCCGGCCCGGTCATCCCGTCAAGAAATCTGGCGGTTCGCCGGTAATTTGAATGGTTTGTTAATAGTTAGCCGGGTTCGCCTGGGCCGGTCTCATCCGGCGCCTGCCGCTCGGCTGCCGGGCGGCCGGTCAGGCTGGTGACGGGCAGGCCGCGCAGCGAGGCGTCCAGCACCTCGGCGATGTGCACCAGGGCGGGCGGCTCGGCTCCGGCGTCGGCCATGGCCGCCCGGATCTGCAGGCTGCACCCAGGGTTGGCGGAGATGACCAGCGATGCCCCGGTGGCCAGGACCGCGGCGGCCTTCCGCGCGCCCAGCTCACCGGCGGCGCGCGGCTGCACCAGGTTGTACACCCCGGCCGAGCCGCAGCAGGTCCCGCCGTCGCCCACTTCCAGCAGCTCCAGCCCGGGGATCGCGCGCAGCAGCTCCCGGGGCGGCTGCCGGATGCCCTGGGCGTACCCGAGGTGGCACGCCTCGTGGTACACGGCCCGCACCGGCAGCGGGTGCCGGACGGCTCCCGGCCCGGCGGCCCCGTCCTGGCCGGCCACCGCGCCTTCGGCGTCCAGGTCGGCCAGGAACTCGCTGAAGTCGCGGACCCTGCTGCTCAGCCGCTTTGCGCGGGCCGCCCAGTCGCCGTCGCGGCCTCCAGCCGCGGGCGCGAACAGCCCGGCGTACTCCTTCATCGCCGACCCGCAGCCCGCCGAGTTCACCACGATGACGTCCACCTGGGCCGCTTCAAACACAGCGATCGCGGCGCGGGCGAACGCCGCGGCCTCGCGCACCCGCCCGGTGTGCAGCGACAGCGCGCCGCAGCAGCCCTGCCCGGCCGGGATGACCACCTCACAGCCTTCGGCCGCGAGCACCCGTGCCGTGGCGTCGTTCACCCCGGGGAAGAACACCGACTGCACGCAGCCGGTGAGCATGCCCACCACCGCGCGCCGCGGGCCCTGGGCCGCGATCCGGCCGGGCCGGGCGTGGACCAGGCTGCGGTCGTCGCCGCCATCCGGGCGCGGTGCGGCCGGCGCCACCCGGAGGGAGGCAGCCAGCTCGGGGGCCAGCCGCCCGGCCAGCTTGCTGCGCTCGATCAGCCGGGTCGCGCCGGTGCGCTGGGCCAGCCGCAGCGGCCCGGTGAGCAGCCTGAGCCGCCGCGGGTACGGGAACGTCGCGAAGATCGCCCGGCGGGCCAGCCGGGCGCGCAGCGAGCGGGGCGGCACCGGGGCCGGGCCGGGGCCCGGCGCCGGCTGCTCCGACCAGCTGCGGGCCGTCTCGATCAGCCGGTCGTAGCGCACCCCGGACGGGCAGGCGGGCACGCACGCCATGCAGCCGAGGCAGCGGTCCAGATGGCTGGCGGCGGTGGCGCTGGCCGGGTTGCCGTCCAGGATCTGGGTGATCAGGTGGATGCGCCCACGTGGGGAGTCCATTTCCTCGCCCCACAGCTGGTAGGTGGGGCAGGCCGGCAGGCAGAAGCCGCAGTGCACGCAGTCGCTGGCCAGCGCGCGCAGCTCACCGGACGGGTCGAGCGGTGACCCGGTCATATCCTCCGCCATCAGATTCCCCCGGTGAGCCGGCCGGGTGCCATCAGGTGCCCGGGATCGAACTGGTCTTTCACCGCCCGCATGAGGGACAGCGCGGGCACCGGGCCCCACAGGTCCACGCGGTCGCGCACCGGCCCCGGCGCGGTCAGCACGATCGCGCTGGCCCGGGCCGGTGGCCCGGCCCCGCCCGCGGATCCCGGTTCCAGCCCGGCCAGCCCGTCGCGCAGCCCGGCCAGGAAGTCGGCCACCGCGCCCGGGGCGGCATCCCGGCCGAGCCCGGCGTGCAGCACGCCGGCCGCGGCCGATCCGCCGACGGCCGGGTCGAGACCGGCCGCGCGGCCCGCGCTGTCCACCGCGGCCAGCACCCCGGGCAGCGCCGCGGCCCAGAACGCGATCCGGATCACCGTCCGGTCGGCGGTGTCGAGCCTGGCCCACCAGGGTGGCGGCCGGTCCGCGACCGCGGTGCCCGCGCCGAGCACACCGCGCAGCCCGGCGGCCCGCTCGGCCACCCCGTCGGGGTCGCCCTCCAGCAGCACCGCGACACTGATCAGCCCGTCGCGGCCGGGCCGGTCGATCTCGATCGCGGTGGGCGCGAGGTCGGAGCCCCCGGCCGCCGCGACGGCCCGCGCGGCCGCGTCCGGGCCGGCGTAGCCCGCGGTGACGAACACGCTCGCCGCGGGCAGCGGGTGCAGCCGGAACACGGCCTCGGTGATCAGCCCCAGCGTTCCGTACGAGCCGGTGTAGAGCTTGCCGAGGTCGTATCCGGCCACGTTCTTGACCACCTTGCCGCCGGACTTGGCCACGGTCCCGTCGGCCCGCACCACGGTGATGCCGATGACCAGGTCCCGGGGGGTTCCGTAGCGCAGCCGCCGGGGCCCGGCGGCGCCGGTGGCGAGCACCCCGCCGACCGTGGGCGAGACGCCCCGGGATCCGTTGCCCGGCGGCACGTCCAGCGCCAGCTGCTGGCCGGCCGAACGCAGCACCCCGGCCAGGCCGGCCATGGTCACCCCGGCCTGTACCCGGGCCACCAGGTCGCCGGCCTCGTGCTCGACCACCTGGTCCAGCCGCAGGGTGTCGATCAGCAGGTCACAGCGGGTCGGCGGGGCGCCCCAGCCGACGGCGGTGCCGCTGCCCCGTGGCACCACCGCCAGCCCGTGCTCGGTCGCCGCGGCCAGCAGCGCGCTGGCCTCGGCCAGGCTGGCCGGGGCGGCGACCCACTCGGGCATCACGTCGGCCACGGTGTCCCGTGGGCCGGCCGGGCGGACCGCGCGGCAGGCCCGGGCCAGCGCGCCGGGCACGGTGACCGGGGTCAAACCGCCGCCCTGCCCATCAGAACTGCTCCGCCTGGCCGCTGGCGACCAGCGGGTGCACGCCGCGCCGTGGGCCGGGCACCTCGCCGCACAGCCGCGGCGTCGGGAAGATCTTCCCCGGGTTGCACAGGCCGGCCGGGTCGAACGCGCAGCGCAGCAGCTGCATCGTGTCCAGATCCTCGGGCGTGAACATCCGCGGCATGTACCTGGACTTGTCCGTGCCCACGCCGTGCTCCCCGGTGATCGAGCCGCCGTGCTCGATGCACAGGTCCAGGATCGCGCCGGACACCTCCTCGGCCGCTGCTTCCTCGCCCGGGGTGGCGTCGTTGTACAGCACCAGCGGATGCAGGTTGCCGTCCCCGGCGTGGAACACGTTCGCCACCCGGATACCGGACGCCTGCGCCAGCGCGGCGATCTTGTCCAGCACCTCGCCGAGCGCGGTGCGCGGAACCACGCCGTCCTGCACCAGGTAGGCCTGGGAGATGCGGCCGACCGCGGCAAAGGCCGACTTGCGCCCGGCCCAGATCGCGGCGCGCTCGGCCGGGTCGTCGGCCGCCCGGATCTCGGTGCACCCGGCCTCCTGGCACAGCGCGCGCACCGCGGCGCCGTCCCGCCGGACGTCCGCCTCCGGGCCGTCCAGCTCCACGACCAGCACGGCCCCGGCCCCGGCCGGGTAGTTGCAGTGCACCGCGGCCTCCGCGGCCTCGATGGCCAGCGCGTCCATCATCTCGATGGCGGCGGGCAGGATGCCGGCCCCGATGATCGCGGAGACGGCCGCGCCGCCGGCGCCGGTGGTCTCGAACGCGGCGAGCAGGGTGGTGATGGCCTGCGGGATCCGGGTCAGCCTGACCACGATCTTGGTGACGATGCCGAGCGTGCCCTCGGAGCCGGTGAACGCGCCGACCAGGTCGTAGCCGGGCGCCGCGCCGGTGCCGTCGCCCAGCCACGTCAGCTCGCCGGCCGGGGTGACGATCTGCAGGCCGGTCACGTGGTGCACGGTGAATCCGTGCTTGAGGCAGTGCGCGCCGCCGGAGTTCTCCGCGACGTTGCCGCCTACCGAGCAGATCACCTGGCTGGACGGGTCGGGCGCGTAGAAATAGCCGTAGGGGCGGGCCGCGTTGCTCACCGCGAGGTTGGTGACTCCTGGCTCCACGATCGCGCGCTGGCTCACCGGGTCGATGGCGATGATCCGGCGCATCCGTGAGGTGACGATGAGCACGCCGTCGGTGCGGGGCAGGGCCCCGCCGGACAGGCCGGTGCCCGACCCGCGGGCCACGAACGGGACCCCGGCCCGGGCGCACTCGGTGACCACCGCCGCCACCTGCTCCGCCGTCTCGGGCAGCACGACCAGGCCGGGCATGGCCCGGTGCGAGGTAAGGCCGTCGCACTCGTAGGTGCGCAGCTCAGCCGGATCCGCGACCACCCCGGCCGGGCCGCAGATCTCCGTCATCCGGGGGATCATCGCCTGGACCGTCATCATGCCTCCTGCGCCGGCTGGCTGCCTGCCGTGGCCGTCTACGTTCAGCCTGCCCTGCCGTTTCCTGGATAGTCCATCCACGCGGCGCCGTGTGCTACGGCATTTCCTCGTAGGCGGGCAGGGTCAGGAACTCGGCGTACTCATCGGCCAGGGCCACCTGCCGGAAGAGCGAGACGGACTGGTCGTAGCGGGGCGCGTCGAAGCCCTCGCCGGCCGCGGCGCGGATGCTGGCCAGCTCCTCGCCGATGATCTGCTCGGCGAGATCCCGGGTAACCAGCGTGCCGTCAGCCAGCCGCACGCTGTTGTGGATCCACTGCCAGACCTGGGAGCGGGCGATCTCCGCGGTCGCCGCGTCCTCCATCAGGTTGAAGATGGCCACCGCGCCGTTGCCGCCCAGCCAGGAGGCCAGGTACTGCAGGCCCACGCTGATGTCGTTGCGCAGCCCGGCCGCGGTGATGCTGCCCGGGGTCTTGCTGACCGCGAGCAGGTCCGAAGCGGACACGCTGACCTCGGGCCGCTGCTTGCCGAGCTGGTTGGGGGCCTCGCCCAGGGTGGCGTCGAACACCTCGCGGCACAGCGCCACCAGGTCCGGATGCGCCACCCACGACCCGTCGAAGCCGTCGCCGGCCTCGCGCGTCTTGTCCTCGCGGACCTTGGCCATGGCCACCGCGTTGACCTCGGGATCGCGCCTGCTCGGGATGAACGCGGCCATCCCGCCCATGGCGTGCGCGCCGCGCCGGTGGCAGGTCTTCACCAGCAGCTCGGTGTACGCGCGCATGAACGGGGCGGTCATCGTCACCGAATTGCGCTCCGGCAGCACGAATTCCTGGCCGCGGTTGCGGAACTTCTTGATGATGCTGAACAGGTAGTCCCAGCGGCCCGCGTTCAGCCCGGCGCTGTGGTCGCGCAGCTCGTAGAGGATCTCCTCCATCTCGAACGCGGCCGGGATGGTCTCGATCAGCACGGTGGCCCGGATCGTCCCGCGCGGGATGCCCAGCTGGTCCTGGGCCAGGTTGAACGCGTCGTTCCAGAGCCGGGCTTCCAGGTGGCTCTCGATCTTGGGCAGGTAGAAGTACGGGCCGGAGCCCTTGTCCAGCTGCCGCCGCGCGCAGTGGAAGAAGTACAGGGCGAAGTCGAACAGGCTGCCCGGCACCCGGCGCCCGTCCACCAGGACGTGCTTCTCGT
>Ga0335078_10000489_pt1 | contig 61428 bp, 42 predicted proteins | sample Lox_Sample_32_FD_206711 | JGI IMG/M metagenome (GOLD analysis project Ga0335078, IMG submission 206711) | Soil microbial communities from Loxahatchee National Wildlife Refuge, Florida, United States - Lox_Sample_3.2 | ecosystem: Environmental > Terrestrial > Soil > Wetlands | place: USA... | reverse complement strand
ACACTGCTCAGCGCCGGGCCCTCTCCCTGCTGGAGGCCATCACGCCGTAGTCAGAAGACCCCACGCGAAATCAACATAAGCGATCGACTCGACGGGGGGTTCTGCTCGCGCAGCCTTCTAACTTCAGGTTAGCGGCAGGCTCCGCGTCGCCATTGCCGCCATCGGCTCGGTCCACCCCGAGCTGGGCGAACACCTCAAGCAGTCGGTCTGCACCGGGCTGCGCTGTGCCTACTCGCCTGCTCTGCCAGTAGGCTGGCGGACGTGACGCCAGGGTTCGCATGGCGGTTCGCCAGGCCCCTCCTGGCGCCCTGCTCGGTAGCACCACACGCGAGAACGCCATGTCCTCTCTGACGCTGGAAGCAGACTACCTCGTCGTCGGCAGTGGTGCCGCCGGCGTGGCGTTCACGGATTCACTCATAGCCGAGACCGACGCCCAGGTCGTCATGGTCGATCGGCGGGCCGCGCCGGGAGGCCATTGGAACGACGCCTACTCCTTCGTGAGATTGCATCAGCCGTCACTCTACTACGGTGTCAACTCGATGCCGCTCGGCGGTGACGGCATCGAATCGACTGGGCCGGAGGCGGGGATGTACGAGCGGGCGAGCGGCCCCGAGATCCGCGCCTACTACGATCGCGTGATGCTCCGGCGCCTGATCCCGTCGGGCCAGGTCCGGTTCTTCCCTCAGTGCGACTACGTCGGCGATCACCGGTTCGTCTCCCGCCTCTCCGGTCGAACTTACGAGGTCAAGGTCCGCCGTAAGGTCGTCGACGCCACCTACCTCTCGCCGGGAATCCCGGCGAGCACAGCGCCCCCTTTCGAGGTCGAGGTGGGCGTGCCGTGGATTCCGGTCAACCAGCTCGCACACCTCACTCAGATGCCGGAGCGGTTCGTAATCATCGGCGCTGGCAAAACGGCCTTGGACGCCTGCGTGTGGCTGCTTGCGAACGGGGTGGACCCCTCGGCCATTCGCTGGATCAAGCCGCGGGAGACCTGGCTACTCAACCGCGCCTACTCGCAGCCCGGGGAGCTGGTCGGCAAGTTGTTCGAGGGCCTCGCCCTGCAGATGGAGGCCGCCGCGCGCGCGATATCCACCGACGACCTCTTCGATCGCCTCGAGGCGAGCGAGCAGCTTCGGCGCGTCGACCGCAGCATCCGGCCCACCATGTACAAGGCTGCGACCATCGCCGACTGGGAAATCGAGTTGCTTCGTCACATCCAAGACGTCGTCCGGCTGGGCCACGTCCGCCGCATCGAACGCGAGCGGATCGTCCTCGACGGCGGCACCATCCCCACGAGCCCCCGCCAGCTTCACGTCCACTGCGCGGCCGATGGCCTTCCGCGCCCACCGCCGCTCCCCATCTTCCGCCCCGATCGGATCACCCTCCAGCCGGTCCGCACCGGTTTGATTCCGTTCAATGCGGCGCTAGTGGCTTTCGTCGAGGTCCACCGCGGCGACGACGCGGAGAAGAACCGCCTTTGTCCGCCCAACCCATTCCCCGACTCGGCCCTGGATTGGGCCCGGACAACTTTGATCCAGATGCGGGCTGACCGGGCGTGGTCGGCGGAGGAGGACATCTGCGAGTGGCTCGAGCAGTCGCGGCTCAACCCCACGCGCGGCCTTCGCGCTCGGTCCGGGGATCCGCAGGTGCAGCAAGCGGCGCGTCGATTTGCCGAGGCGGTGCGCCCCGGTCTCGCGCGGCTCGCTCGGCTCGTCCAGGAGGTGGGGTGAGCCCGGGACGGTCATCGCGAGCGGCCAGCTCCACGAGATAGACCGGGCCTCTGCGCGATGTGCTCCTCCTCCCGTCTTGACCGGCCAACCGCGTCCTCTCTCTCGCAACGAAATACTGAAACGAGATCCGGCAGTAGTTGGACACTCGGAAGCGCCTTGCTTCGCTGTTGCCTGCTCGGCCGATTCGACGCGTCTTACGCCAGGAGTGACAGCCGCGCCCCGCGTGCCAACACTACGTGGTCGACCGGTGGGGTACAATCCGACGTGCGCGTAGATCTGGGAAGCGAGATCCGTCCTCCAACCAGCGCGCTGAAGATCGGCGAGGTCGCTTACCATTGGCTATTTCTCACTCTTGATTCTCGTCGATGCCCGCGGCTGGCGGCCCGCGCCGGCAGTGCGCGGCCCTCCTCGTCGCCGCGCTCCACCTTCAACTACCAGCCGCGGCCGGTACCGTTGAGAAGCTGGAGCTCATGCGTGTTTTCGACGAGACGTACCTGGAGCATCCGTTCCGCGCAGCCGGAAGATGCAGTGTGATTCCTCACCTTCGGCGTCACCGAGCGGCACTAACCTTCAGGGGTCAGGTCGGCGCGGTGGGGAGTGAATCACTCGGAATGGGTTCCTGTGGCCGTTCGAACGCGACGAGCACCCGCCGCGGCAGGCTGAACCAGAATACGGTACCGTCCGATTCCGCCGAGCGCGCCCCGATCGTGCCCCCGTGCGCCTGGACCAGCTCCCTGGAGATGTAGAGGCCGAGCCCAACGCTCGCCACCCTGACCCGTTTCGCTCCACCGCCCTGCCGGAACGGCTCGAACAGCGTCGGGAGCACGTCTTGGGCGATGACGGGGCCGCGGTTCGCGACCTCGACCGAAACGGATGCCCCCTCGTCGGTGATGCGGACGAGCACCGGGGAGTCCTCCCCATGTTCTATGGCGTTCCCGACGAGATTCGAGAGCACCTCCGCGAGCCGGTCGCCGTCCCAGAAGCCGCCGAGATCTCCGGACGCGAAGAGATGGATGGAGTGGTCGGGGTGCGCCGCCTTGAGCTCGTCCACGACGCGTCGGGCGACCTCACCGAGGTCGATGTCGCTCGGGTGAAGCGGTACCCCGTGGCCCTGCCTCGCCTGCGCGAAGGTGAGGAGCTGCGAGATGAGCCGCTCCATCCGCACCGCGCTCGCTGCGATCCGGTGCGCCGGCTTGTCGACGCTCTCGCCAAGGTGCTTCAGCAGTAGCGCATTCGCGGACATGGCGATCGCGCTCAAGGGGTTTCGCAAGTCGTGTCCGACGATCCCGAGGAACCGTTCCCGGTCCTCCTGCGCGCTCTTCTTCTCGACCGCGAAGGCGAGGTGGCTCGCGATCGCGGAGCCCACGCGTCGCTCCGCGTCCGTGAAGCGGTGTCGATCGGGATAGCAGGCGAGGAACATGCCGATGAGTCGCCCCGATGCGATGAGCGGGAAGAACCCCAGAGCGCCGATGCGGTCGGCCTCGACGGCTTGCGCGTAGGGGGCGACCCGCTCGTCGGATTCGGCGCTCTCCACGAGCAGCGGTTCAGCGCCAGCTGCATCGGGCTCCCATGGGCAATGGCCTTCCATCGCTTCGCGACAGATTTCGGAGACCCCGCGCGATGCGCGGAACCGCATCTTGCCGTCCGTGCCGGCGAGGAGGATCGCCGAGCGCGGCGCTCCGAGCGCCTCGGTAAAGGGATCGAGTGCAGCCGAGAGGACCTCCTCGAGCGAGTCGGCGCGGCTCACAGCTTCGGAGAGCCGGTACAGGATGGATGAATCTCTGCGCGCCGCGCGCTCCGCGAGATGCAGGCGGACGCGATCGATGCACTGCGCGCACTGGTGCGCGAGAGACTCGGCGAACTGGCGGTCTTGCTCGGAGAACACGCGCGGCTCCGAAAAGGCGACCGCGAACGCACCGATCGCCTCACCCTCCACGCGAAGGGCGAGGAGCATGAGTGCCTGCGTTGTCATGGGCGGGGAGATCCCCTTCAGCTCGGCGAATCGCTCGATGATCGCTCGCTGCGTACCGAGGTAGAGAGGGCGCTCCTGCTCGAGCACGGCCCCAAGCGTGGCTCCGGGTGGGAGGAGCTGGGGCTCCCCTTCGACCGCTGCAACACATTGCAGCCGTCCCTCTTGAGGTTCGACGAAGTGGACGGAGGCGGCCGCTGCGCCGAAGGTGTCGCGCGCCTGCTCGATGACGATCCGGCCGGCCTCGTCCAGCGAGCCGACCTGGGCCAGCGCCGCCGTCGTTTGGAGGAGGCGCTCGGTCCGTTCCGTCGCAAGGAGCTGTGCCCGGTACAGGTTCGCATTGTCGAGTGCCGCGCCGGCCCGGCGTCCGAGCTCCTCCGCGAGCTCGAGGTCGCGCTCGCTGTAAGTGCGGCCCGACTCGGCCATGCCGAAGGTGATGGCACCGAGGACGCGATCCCGACTCCGCAGCGGGACGGTGACCGAGGAGCGGGGGGCGATCTCTCGGACGAGACGCGTGTACTCCTCACCCGCGCTCACGCGTTGGAGAGCAGTGGCGTCGAACTCGGGGAGGAAGACCGTTTTGCCGGTCCTCAGTACGTCCATCACCGGGCTGTGCCGGCCGGCCCCGGGGGGGAACCTGCGGAGTTCCCGGAGGACTCTCTCCTTCGCGGGGTCCCTCGCGTGCTCCGCGACGCGCCGCACCTTCCCGTCGGCCTGCAATACGTCCACCACGCAGTTGTCGGCGAGAGCCGGGACAACCAGGCGCGCCACGACCTCGAGGACCGTCTGAAAGTCGAGGGTCGCCGACAGTGCCTTGCTGGCATCGACGAGGAATCGCATCGCCTTGAGGCTCGACTCGGAAGCCGCCCTCGCACCCTGCACCTCCGCGAGACGCCGCGCGTTCTCCTCGGCGCGCTTGCGCTCAGTGAGGTCCCGGGTCACCTTGCAGAAGCCGAGGAGCTTTCTGTCGGAACCGCGCAGGGCCGTGATGACGACGTCCGCCCAGAACCGCGAGCCGTCCTTCCTCACCCGCCATCCCTCGTCCTCCACGCGCCCCTCTTGCTCCGCGCGCTTGAGTAGGTGCTCTGGCCTACGCGCCGCGGCTTCTTCCGGCGGATAGAAGACCGAGATGTGCTTCCCCACGATCTCTCTCGCCTCGTAGCCTTTCGCGAGGCGGGCTCCCTCGTTCCAGGTTCGAACGTGGCCTTCCGCATCCAGCATGAAGATCGCGTAATCTCGGACGCTCTCGATGATGAGGCGGTAGCGCTCATCCCCCGGCAGGTGAGAATCAGCACCGGTCGAATCCACGGATTCGTGGCTCCGCTGGTCCGAATTGGGTAGTAGCTCGTTCAGCGTCATCCCTCGGGCGGCTCCCGCGCAAGGTGTAGGTATCGGGAGCGCATGGTCAATTCGCGAAATGCGTCCCTTGGTGGGTGATGGCTACCCCCAAGGGGTATCGGCAAGTGGCTGAATGGACCGCGCAGCACCGAGTCGAGGCCAGCCCACCCTGGCAGGCGATCAGGCGGGCCTACGGCTGTTCGCGGCAAAGGAGGGGGCTGCGCGCGGGAAGTGGGTCGACCGCGGCGACGCCCACCGCGCCATCTCAGTGCCGAGGAGATCCCGCGGGAAGCGGCAGAAGTACCGGATCGTGTGGCGCAACGTCCGCTCTCCGAGCAGCGCGAAATGCAGGAAGCCTCCGATGCCAAAGGCCGCCTCTATTGGGCGTAGGCGGTGCGTGAGCAGTTCGACCGGCTCTCTACGTGCAAGACCCGCCTCGGAATCGCTCATTTCCTCGAGGGCTCGCAGCGCACACTGCGATGGCTGTGCCTGCCCGAGATGAAGAAGTTTGCCGAGTCCTCCTCGGTCGCGTCGCCGGCGTCGCCGCCTACCGTGGCCACCCGGTCCGCTTCGGTGTGGTGGAGTCCCTCAACACCATTAAGGCCGATCTCCGTTGCGCTCCCGGTACGCGCGACGAGAAATGCTGCTGGTCGGACTCAAGTGAGCGACAGCTCATCCGATCCGCTCGTCACGGGGCCTCGAGAGGTTCATTGTCAATTGCGCCTGAAGTTGATTCGGCGAACAACCCAAAGAAAGGTCACGCCCCGGTCGTGCGATCGAGTGTCGTTCCCGCCTCGGCGTAGAGCAGAACTTCTCAGGAACGCAACACTTCGCGCGAGAACTCATCTAGCGGAGGCGTCTCCAGGAAGGCCGCTCCTGGGAACGATAGAAGTCCGCTCAAGGCCGCTCGGTCCCACCTTCGCCATCTGCTCCGCAGTTTCGCGCCCACTATCACTCCGAGCGCTACCACGAGGGTCCCGGCGGCACCCTCATCCGTGCACGGAGGATCGGTCGCCCGCTCTATAGGCTTGTCCGCCGCTTCGCAATGAGCGCGCCGATCCACGACCACAGCCGATCGACCTCTGCGCCGCTCGCACGTCTCACTCTTACAAACTCGCGATCTCACATCGAGCCTTTGCCTTCGACTCGACAGCTCGTGATTCCACTCTCCTGAGGCAGGCTAAGAATCGTGCCACTTTCAGGGGCCCGTGCGCAGGGAGGGGCTGCCGTCTTTCGCACTGGCTTTCCGGCAGCGCGGGAACATAATCAGCGACCCAGGCTTGGGGGCTAACATGACGGTGACGATGATTGTCCGCCTGCTCATCATCAGCGTTCTCGCGCTTGCCTCCTTTAGTGCAGCAGCCGATTCGATTAGCTGCGATGGCGGCATTGTGTCAGTCGGTGATTCGAGACTCGATCTGTTTGCCAAGTGCGGTCCGCCCGCCTTGCGGGAACTGGAGCCTGTGACCACTGCTGCGAATATGGACCCTAGCCTCGTGATTGAGCGCTGGACGTATAACTTCGGCCCCAACCGCTTCATCCAGATCGTGAGCTTGCAGGGAGGGAAGGTCATTTCTATTGAACGGGGCAGCTACGGCTACCCGCTACCCGAGCCTTCGAAGGTGCCTGGAAGCGTGCAGGACTCCGTGCCGCGAGCGCGATGCGAACCGGATGCGTTTCGAATCGGGGATTTCACGTTCGACGTACTCGCTAAGTGTGGCGAACCAGTCTACAAGGATCTTCGTCCCAAACAGGGGGTGACAGAAGTCTGGACGTACGATTTCGGTGAGAGGACCTTTGTGCGACTTCTGGAGTTCACGAGCGGAAGACTCGTTCGGATCAGGACGGGTGGTTACGGCTACTCCAAATAGGCGACAGCGCTATATCCCGCGGCTCGTGAGCCGGGTACCGGAATCGCACCGTTCCAAACGCTTCCGCCGCACCTCGCAAGCCCTGACCCGTGCTGTCAATTTCCGGCGTTTGCGAGGGTACTGTGAGCCGCGCAATCTGAATCCGTTAGGCTGACATCCGAGGCTGCGGCGCTTCCTGCTGTTCCTGACCGTATGAACGATGGTAGCGAAGTTCCTCGCTACCCTCCGACCACGGAATGTGCGACAGCGAAGTGCGGTCGCCGGCCTGCCTTGCCCGCCTCCCTGTGCCAGGGGCCTTTACGATGGGATGATATTCCCGCCCCGCCGCGGGCCTCCTCTGTCCGGGACGACAGGGACGTGCGCTTCGACGGCGAGCCTCGGCCCTCACAGGGGTGGGGGGGAGCTTGCCGTGCCCTCCGGTTGCCAACCGCCTCCGAGCGCCTGGTATAGGGCCAGGGTCGCAAACAGTTCCGCGCGCTGCGCTTGGACCAGGCCTCGCTGCTGGTCGAACAACTGGCGTTCGGTGTCAAGGACCTCGAGGAAGGTTGTCACACCTCCCGTGTATCGATCGGTCGAAAGCCGAAGCTGATCGGCGAGTGTCTGGACGAGCGCCTCCTGCCCGACGCGTACCTCCCGCGACTTCTGAATCGCCACCAGGGCGTCGGCCACCTCGCGGAACGCTTCGCGGACAGTCTGGACGTACACAAGGACGGCTTCCTCCTTCTGCAGTTGCGCGAGGTCGCGGTTCGCCGTGAGGGCTCCACCTTCGAAGATGGGCAGCGCCATGGACTTCCCGATCGACCACACCGTGGAACCGGCTGCGAACAGGCCCGAAAGCGCGTTGCTCACGGTGCCACCCGAGGCCGTGAGGGTGATGGAAGGGAAGAAGGCTGCCTTCGCCACCCCGACCTGGGCGTTCGCCGCCACGAGCTGTTGTTCGGACGCGCGGATATCCGGCCGGCGCTCGAGCAGGGAGGAGGGAAGACCAATCGGCACACTGACCACCAGGCCCTGCTCGGTGAGCGGCCGGCCGCGCGGCACTGCGCCCGGATATCCCCCCATGAGCGTGTGGATAAGATCCTCCTGCTGCGGGATTTCAAGCTCCAGCTGAGATATGGCTTGTTCGGCGGTTTCGATGAGCGACTCAGCCTGCCGTACGTCCACCAGGCTTGCGACGCCACGCTCTTCCCGCAGCCGAACGAGCCGCAACGATTCGCGGCGGCTCTCCAGGGTCCGCCGCGAGATCGCCAGCTCCTCATCGAAGTCACGGAGCTGGAGGTAGGTCTCCACTAGGCCGAGGACCACTGACTGGACCACGATGCGGCGGCCTTCCTCTGCCCCGAGCAATGCGGCGCGCGCGGCCTCGACTTGCCTCCGAACCCCTCCCCAGAGATCCACGGCATAGCTAGCACTGCCAGTGATGGCAAATGTGGTCTGGACTCCCTGCCAGGGAAGGCTGAGGTTGGCCGGCGTCGAACGGCTCCGGCTGGAGCTCGTGCCAATGCCCACTGCCGGGAAGGCGGCCGAGCGCGCGAGCCGGACCTGCGCCTCAGCTTGGAGCACCCTGTTCGCCGCGATCTGCACATCCCAGTTCTCCCTGACCGCGGTCCGGACGAGGTCCACGAGCACCTCGTCCTTCAAGAACTCCGACCAGACGAGGTCGCCGAAGCTCGGCCCAGCCGATGGAGATGGCTGCGGTGGCAGTGCTTCGGTGGCGGTGGCAAACGCCGGTGGCAGGGCTGGGTCGGGCCGCCGGTAGTTGGGTCCCACCGTGCAGGCTGAGAGCGCCAGGGTAACGGCAAAGCGGGTCATCCCCTTCATGTGGGATTCTCCTTGGCCGTGGATTCGGGCAACCGGGGACGCGAGGGCGTCAGGCGGTCGACGAGGAGCTCGAGGGTGGTGAAGAGGACCGGGACGATGAAGATCCCGAGGCCGGTCGCGGCGATCATCCCCCCGAAGACGGCAGTTCCCATGGTTCGACGGGAAGCGGCGCCCGCGCCGGTGGCCATGACGAGCGGGACGACACCGAGGACGAAAGCGAAGGAGGTCATGAGGATGGGCCGGAAACGGAGACGAGCTCCCTCGACGGCGGCGTGGCGGATGGGCAGCCCGTCACGTTCGCACTTCTGTTTGGCGAACTCGATGATGAGGATGGCATTCTTGGCAGCCAGCCCCATGAGCATGACGATCCCGATCTGGGCATAGAGGTCGTTCACGACCGGGATGCGCTGAACCACGAGCCGCAGCAGGATGGCCAGGAAGGCGCCGAACACACCCAGCGGAAGGCCCAGCAGCACGCCGAACGGGATGGTCCAGCTCTCGTATTGAGCGGCCAGGAAAAGAAACACGAAGAGAAGCCCCATGGCGAGGATCACTGATTGGGACCCGCCGGCCGCTTTCTCCTGGTATGTGATACCGGACCACTCGAAGGTGTAGCCCGGCGGCAGCGACGCCCGTGCGACCTTCTCCATGGCGGCGATGGCCTGGCCGGTGCTGGTGGTTGGGGCATTGGAGCCGCGGATCTCGGCCGTTCGAAACATGTTGTAGCGCTGGATCACGTCGGGACCTGTCTTGGTCTCCAGAGTGGCGAGGTGGCCGAGGGGCACCATGTGGCCCTCCCCTCCCCGCACGTAGAGTTCACGGATCTGCTCCGGGTTGGCCCGGGCCTCCGCTTCCGCCTGCAGCATGACCTTGTAGGAGCGGCCGAACAGGTTGAAGTCGTTCAGCTGCAAGCCGCCAAGGTAGAGCTGGAGGGTCTGAAAGATCGAGTCGATCCGGACGCCGGTCGACTTGGCCCTGTCGCGGTCCACGTCGAGCCGGACCTGCGGAACATGGGCATGGAAGCCGTTCGAGACCCCGGCCAGTTCCAGACGCTGGCCAGCCTTGTCCACGAACGCGTCGGCCACCGCCTGAAGCTCCTGGAAGCTCCGATCGCTTCGGTCCTGGAGCTCGAGCTGAAGTCCACCCACCGCGCCCAGGCCGGGGATCGGCGGGGGCAGAGCGACGATCGAGAGGGCCTCGGGGTAGGAGTCGAAGAGCGCTCGGATCCGGGGGAAGAGGATGCGCAGCCCGGCCTGTGGCGAGGTGCGCTCTGCCCACGGCTTCAGGACCACGACGAAGCTCGCCGCGTTCGCGGCAAAGGTCCCGGCGACGAGATTGAGGCCCCCGATGGTGATGATGTTCTTGACACCATCCAACTTTCGGAGGTCGACCTCGGCGCGACGCGCCAGCGTGTCGGTCCGCTCCGTCGAAGCACCATCGGGGAGTGTGATGACCGCGAAGACGACCCCCTGATCCTCGAACGGGACGAAGCCGGTCGGCAGGAGCTTTCCGAGGACCCCGGCGGCACAGCACAAGACGACCAGCATCGCCAATCCAACGGCCAACCTTCTCACAAGGAATCTCACGGCGGAGGTGTAGCCACGGGCGGCGCGGTCGAAGGCGCGGTCGAAACCACGCAGCAAGGCGCCGAGCGGACCGCGCGGCTGCCGGCGCGGCCTCAGGATGAGGCGGCAGAGCGCCGGGGTGAGCGTGAGCGCCACCAGCGCCGAGAGCAGCACCGCCACCGAGAGGGTGAGCGCAAACTGGCGGTAGAGCTGGCCGGTGATGCCGCCCATGAAGGCCACCGGGACGAAGACCGCGCACAGCACGAGCGCGATGGCGACCACGGGACCCGAGACCTCCTCCATGGCCCTCTCGGTGGCCTCGAGCGGCGACAAGCCGTGTTCGATGTGGTGCTCGACCGCCTCGACCACCACGATGGCGTCGTCCACCACGATGCCCACCGCCAGCACGATGGCGAAGAGGGTGACGGTGTTGATGGAGAGGCCGAGCGGTATGAAGGCGGCGAAGGTGCCCACGAGCGAGACCGGCACCGCCAGCATGGGGATGAGGGTCGCCCGCGCGCTGCCGAGGAAGAGGAAGACGACCAAAAGGACGAGCAGCACCGCGTCGCGCAGCGCGTGGAGTACGCCTTGGATGGCGGCGCGAACGAACAGCGTCGCGTCATAGGTGATCTCGTAGGCCACCCCGGTCGGCATCCGCGATCCGAGCTCAGCCAGGAGTCCCCTCAGGCGGTTGCCGGTGTCGATCGAGTTGGCGCCCGGCAACTGGTAGACCATGACGATCACGGCCGGCACGCCGTCCTTGCGGCCGAAGCTGGTGTAGCTCCCTGCCCCAAGTTCTATCCGCGCGAGATCGCGCAGGCGGAGTATCGAGCCGTCGGGAAGCGTGCGGACGATGATGTTCTCGAACTCTTGGACGGAGGAGAGTCGGCCCTTCACGTTGACCGTGTACTGGAAGGGGAGACCGGGGTCAGCCGGCGGAGAGCCGACCGCGCCGGTCGGGGCTAGGACGTTCTGGTCTCGGATGGCGCCCGCCAGCTCGCCAGGGGACATCGCCAGCTTGGCCAGCCGGTCGGGTTTCACCCATGCCCGCATCGCATAGTCGCGCTGGCCACCGATCATGGTGCTGCCCACGCCGGGGGTTCGGGCGATGGCATCCACGAGGTTGATGGTGGCGTAGTTGGAGAGGAAGACGTCGTCATAGGTGCCGTCGGGCGACGACAGGCCGACGATCATCAGCATGTCCGGCGACTTCTTCTGTACCGACACGCCGGCGCTGACGGCCTCGGGCGGTAATCGTGACGTCGCCTTCCGAACTCGATTGTTGATGTCCACGGCGGCGAGGTCGATGTTGGTGCCGACCGCGAAGGTCACCTGCAGGACGTAGCGGCCATCGCTCGAGCTCTTCGAGCTCATGTAGATCATGTTCTCGGCGCCGTTCACTTCCTGCTCGATGGCGCTGGCGACCGATTGCTCCACCGTCTCGGCGCTGGCTCCCGGGTAGGTGACTTGCACCTCCACCGTCGGCGGCGTGATAGGCGGGTACTGAGCTACCGGGAGCAAGGTCAGGGCGGCGGAGCCAGTGAGGAGGACGACCAGCGAGACGACGATGGCGAAGACCGGCCGGTGGATGAAGAACTTCGCCATAGGTCAGGGCGCGGCACCGGGGTCGCCGGAGCTCAAAGTTGGCGTGGTGGTTCGCTTAGCGCGGGTGAAACGGGCGACGAGCAGCTCCACGACCGAGTAGAGGACGGGAACGACAAAGATGCCGAGCGCGGTCGCGGCGGCCATCCCCCCAAACACGGCGGTACCCATGGTACGGCGCGAGGCGGCACCCGCGCCGGTGGCGAGCGCGAGCGGGACCACGCCGAGGATGAACGCGAGGGAGGTCATGAGGATGGGCCGAAAGCGGAGACGCGCTCCCTCCAGGGCGGCCTCCCGGACCACCAGATCCTCCCGCTCGTGCTTCGCCTTGGCGTAGGCCACGATGAGGATCGCGTTCTTGGCCGCGAGCCCCATGAGCATCACGATGCCGATCTGGGCGTAGACGTTGTTGACGAGCCCGCGGGCGGCGACCGCTGCCAGCGCACCGAAGATGCCCAGCGGGAGCCCCAGCAGCACACCGAATGGAATGGTCCAGCTCTCATACTGGGCCGCGAGGAAGAGAAAGACGAAGACGAGCCCCATGAGCAGAATGAGGGCCTGCGATCCGCCGGCCGCCTTCTCCTGGAAGGCCGTGCCGGACCACTCGAACCCGAAGCCGGGCGGCAGGACCTTGCGCGCGCACTCCTCCATGGCAGCGATGGCCTGGCCGGAACTCACGCCGGGTGCATTGGTGCCGTTGATCTCGGCCGACCGGAACATGTCGTAGTGCTGGATGACATCGGGTCCGGTCTGAGACCGGACGGAGGCGAGCGTGCTCACCGGGACCATCTCGCCATCCCCGGTGCGGACGTGAATGTCTCGGATCTGATCGGGGGTCGCGCGGTACGGTGACTCCGCCTGCAACATGACCTTGTAGGTGCGTCCGAACAGGTTGAAGTCGTTTGCCTGCAGGCCTCCCAGGTTGACCTGTAGCCCGTCGAAAACGTCGCTCAAGGGGACGCCCAGGGTCTTCGCCTTGTCGCGATCCACGTCGAGCCTCACCTGTGGCACGCTCGTGCGGAAACCGCTGTAGATCCCGACCAGCTGCCGACGCTGGCTGGCGTCCTGCGCCAGCTCGTCCGCGGCGTCTTGAAGCTCCTGGGGTGTGCGGCCGGCCCGGTCCTGCAGCTCGAACTGGAGGCCCCCGGCTGTGCCGAGGCCGGGGATGGGCGGGGGAACCGTCACCACCGCGAGCGCCTCCGGGTAGGCGTTCAAGATCTGTTGCAGCCGATCGACGATGGCGCGGGACTGGACGGCCGCGTCCCGCCTCAGGTCCCACGGCTTAAGGATGACGATGAAGCTCACGCTGTTGGGGGTGTAGGCGCCGCTGAGCTGGTTGAAGCCTCCCTGGGTGACGACATGCTCTACCCCCCTCAGCCGGCGCATGTCGTTCTCGGCGCGACGGGCGAGGGCCTCGGACCGCTCAAGCGAAGCGCCGTCGGGCAGGGTCAGGACCGCGTAGAAGTAACCGAGGTCCTCGTCGGGGACGAAGCCGGTCGGCAGGCGACGGGCGACGAGCCCAGCGGCGACCGACACCGCGATGACGATGGCGCAGCCAAGCGGGAGAAAGCGCAGCAGCAGCGCCACCAGCTGCTCGTAGCCACGGGCGGCGCGGCCGAAGGCGCGGTCGAAACCACGCAGCAAGGCGCCGAGCGGACCGCGCGGCTGCCGGCGCGGCCTCAGGATGAGGCGGCAGAGCGCCGGGGTGAGCGTGAGCGCCACCAGTGCCGAGAGCAGCACCGCCACCGAGAGGGTGAGCGCAAACTGGCGGTAGAGCTGGCCGGTGATGCCGCCCATGAAGGCCACCGGGACGAAGACCGCGCACAGCACGAGCGCGATGGCGACCACGGGACCCGAGACCTCCTCCATGGCCCTCTCGGTGGCCTCGAGCGGCGACAAGCCGTGTTCGATGTGGTGCTCGACCGCCTCGACCACCACGATGGCGTCGTCCACCACGATGCCCACCGCCAGCACGATGGCGAAGAGGGTGACGGTGTTGATGGAGAGGCCGAGTGGTATGAAGGCGGCGAAGGTGCCCACGAGCGAGACCGGCACTGCCAGCATGGGGATGAGGGTCGCCCGCGCGCTGCCGAGGAAGAGGAAGACGACCAAAAGGACGAGCAGCACCGCGTCGCGCAGCGCGTGGAGTACCTCGTCGACAGCGGCATGCACGAACTGGGTCGTGTCGAGGGTGATCCGGTAGGAGAGGCCGGGCGGCATGTAGGAGCCGAGTTCCTCCATGAGGCGCCCCAGCCGCCGGGCCGTCTCGATGCCGTTCGCTCCAGGGAGCTGGTAGACGTTGATGAGGACCGAAGGCGCACCGTCGATGCGTCCGAAGCTCGTGTAGGTCTTGGCGGCGAGTTCCGTCCGGGCCACGTCCCGCAGCCGGAGGATCGACCCGTCGCCGAGGGTCCGGACGACGATGCTCCCGAACTCCGAGGCATCGGCAAGTCGCCCCTTCACGTCGACCGTGTACTGGAAGGAGATTCCGGCGCGGGCTGGGGGCTGTCCCACCGCGCCGGCCGGGGTCAGCACGTTCTGCTCCCGGATGGCGGCAGCGACGTCACTCGCAGTCAGTGAAAGCATGGCCAGCCGGTCCGGCCGCACCCAGATCCGCATCGCGTAGTCACGCTGGCCGACGATGGTCGTGCCACCCACTCCTGGCGTGCGAGCGATGGCGTCGACGAGGTTGATGGTGGCGTAGTTGGAGAGAAACACGTCGTCGTAGGCGCCCTCCGGCGAGGAGAGGCTGACGACCATGAGCATGTCGGGGGACTGCTTGGTCACCGAGACGCCCGCGTTGATCGCGTCCGCCGGGAGCCGGGGGAGCGCCTTCTGGACCCGGTTGTTGATGTCGACCGCGGCGAGGTCGATGTTGGTGCCGACCGCAAAGGTCACCTGCAGGACATACCGGCCGTCGCTCGAGCTCTTCGAGCTCATGTAGATCATGTTCTCGGCGCCGTTGACCTCTTGCTCGATGGCCGTGGCGATGGATTGTTCCACGGTCCCCGCACTGGCACCGGGATAGTTCACCTCCACCTGGATCATGGGGGGCGTGATCTGCGGATACTGCGCGACTGGCAGTGAATTCAAAGCGACCGTTCCCGCGATCACGATGACCAGCGAGACGACGACGGCGAAGACGGGCCGGTGGATGAAGAACTTCGCCATGGCGCTACTTTTCCCTCGCCTCTTGGGTCAGGGGACGATCGGCCGGGCTCACCACCATGCCGGGTCGCGCTTTCTGATGGCCTTCGACGATCACGAGTTCGCCGGCGCGGAGCCCCTCGGTGACGATGACGGAGTCCTCGTATCGGGGGCCGAGCGATACCGTACGGTGAGCGACCTTGTTGCCCTCGCCGATGACGAGGACGACCTTGGCGCTCTGCTGTTCGGTGATCGCCTTCTGCGGGACGAGCAGCGCGTTTTCGGCCGTATCGACGACCAGCCTGATCCGCCCGAACTGGTTGGGCCGGATGAGATTCTTCGGATTGGGGAAGTCAACCATCACGCTGAGCGTGCCCGTCTTGAGGTCGATGGCACGCTCGGCCATGCGCAGCCGTCCCGGGTACGGGTAGACGGAATTGTCGGCGAGAATGAGTTCGACCTCGGGCGAGGCTCCCTTGCCGCCGCGGCGGCTGAAGGCGAGATAACCCGCTTCGGGGATGCCGAAGGTGACTTGGATCGGATCCAGGTCTGAGACGGTGGCGAGGACGGTCGCCTGGCCCCGACCGACCATGTTGCCAGGGTAGACCTGGTTGCGGCCGATGAGGCCATCGAAAGGGGCGCGAATGGTGCAGTAGGAGAGGTCGAGTTCCGCCTTGGTCAGGGAGGCCTTGGCCGCCTCGAGATCGGCCGCCGCCGACGCCTCGCTGGCCACCGCGGTGTCCAGTTCCTGCTGCGGGATGGCATGCTCGGCCGCCAGGGGCGTATACCGCTCCACGTCGCGCCGGTTCTTTGCGAGCTGAGCCTCGGCCTGTGAGACCTTGGCGCGCGCCGAGGCCACGTACGCCTCGTACTGGCTCGGGTCGATGACGAAGAGGAGCTGGCCCTTCTTGACCGGCCGCCCCTCCTTGAAGTGTGTCTCCTTGAGAAAGCCTTCGACGCGGGCGACGAGGTCCACGGTCGCGACCGCCTCGGTTCGGCCCACGAATTCGGCCTGGATGGGCACCGTTCGCTGCTCGACCCTCGCTACCACCACCGCGGGCGGCGCGGCGGTCGGGGGTGCCCGGCGATCTTCCTTCGCTGGGCAGGCGGTCATTCCGGCGAGGAGCATCGCCGGTCCGAGGACGAGGCGCCGCAAAGAACTCCTGACGTGAAGGGCCATCGGTCTTTCCGTGTTCGCCTGGCTGGCTGGTGTTTGCTTCACGGTGCGTCTCATGGCTTGGCTCGGCGACCCGCAGAGCCATGGGCGGAGCGACTTCCGCGCACCTCAGCCGGTCCGTGAATGCGTCCGAACGTCGGTGGTGGGCGATGCGCTCCACCGGCGGGAGCCGCCCAGCAGTCACTCGAGCGGCCGGGCGGCGCGGGGGACACGACCGTGGGCGCCGGCCAAGGAGCTAGGTGGAACGATCTCGCCCTCGCGCCGGGGCCGCAGAGGACCGCACCTCGACCCCCGCCAGCCCGCCAGGACGAAAGCGCGCGCAATCGCCACCTCGCACTCGACGTCTACTGCCGCGTCATCTCACCCGCTCTCGCTCGTCCAACGACGAGGAGAAAGATCCGCCACCGGGATGATACCGAGGTCGACGGCGAGCGAGTCGACGACCTTTGGGTGCTGCTCTTCCGCCTCGACGGTATTGCGTTGTGATTGTGGGGGGTTGCGCGAGCTGGAAAGGTGAACTGGGGGGTTGTCTCTCGCCAGCATCCCATAGTGACTTTGGGTTACGGGGAGGGGATCATCGCTGCCGCAGGGTGGCTCGAGCCGGCCGCGCGTCACCCGTGACTCCGGCCCCGACGCTTGGCGTGAACGACCGCGGCGCCCGCAGGAGGATCGTCCACGGCACGAGCGAACGGGCCTCCTTCTCGATTCGATCACCACGGTAATAGGCCACCTTTCGGAGAGCCGCCGGGACCAATGCTGCCACGGGCCCTCATCGCGGGCGCGGTAGTTCGAGTCCGTGTCAGTCGCCGCCGGGAGGAATCGATCGGCGGTAGAAAGGAAGTACCTCAAGCCGCGAGCCGAAGCGACGAATGAGAACGCCTCACAAGGCCGTACCATCCACAGCGCGGCAGGGCCATGCATCACGCAGCCGAGTGCCTGACTGCGGGCCCACCGCTCCGTTTCACGAGTGTCGTAACGGAGTCAGATCTTCCTGTCGTTTGAACAACAGCGCCCGTGTCGCGCGCGAGGCGGCGGCGCACCTCCTCAAGAGATTCTTGCCAGCCTCGTCACTCATCCCAAGGCGCCGAGGAAAGGGACGAGCGGCGCCAAGAATCAGCCCGGCCTTCGCGCCATCACGATCCGCGTCGCCGCCCAGGGTCCGCCGAACCAGCAGCCCGGGCCGAGAGACCGCTGCGTCACATCGGCGAGGCCGCGTCGGCTCAGTCGCTCCGCGTACTCGGACGCGTGCAAGAGATCGGCGATCGCGACCCGTCCGCTCCGCTTCAGCACCCGGATAGCCTCGTCGATCGCTCGCTCGCGGTCCTTGGGCTCGCCCAGGTTGTGGATGGCCAGGTTCGACAGGACGACGTCGAAGGTTTCATCGGAAAACGGCAGAGACCGCATGTCCCCCGTGTGCAGCTCGACCCGATCCCCCACGCCTTCGAGCACCGCGTTCCGGTGCGTGGCAGCCTCGCAGTTGCCAGACTGATCGGAACGGCTCCAGAGGTCAATTCCGACGGCCCGGCCACGTGGAAGCATGCGCGCGACCATGAGCAAGACCCCGCCACGTCCACAGCCGAGGTCCAGCACCCGCTCGTCACCGCGGAGCCCCAGATCGGAAAGCACTCGGAACCATGCCCTGAACTTCCCGTAGCGGGTCGTGTAGGCGTAGCTCGCCGCGGTGGCGAGGAGGCAGCAGGCTGCGGCAGCCAGGACGACCAGAAGCGATTCGGCGGTGTGGGCTCGCGCACACAGCGCCAGCGTCGAGACGGCCACACCACCTCCCACGAGGAAGAAAAGAACGTGAGGAGCGTCGAATCCATAGGAGCCCCATCGCTTGGGGTAGGTCTCACGCGTCATGGAGCGCGACGTTATGAAGGCGAGCGAGCTCGGTCAAGGATACGGCGAACTCGCGGCCGGTAATGGCCACCCACCGAAGAAGCACTTCCTCGCGGCACAGCCTCGCCCGCCCGCTTTGTCCCGCCCGCCGCATCCAACGTATTTGCCCCGACCCGGCGACATGAAAGGCAAGAGCCCGTGCGTTCGCGTCCCCGTGTCGGGGTCGGCAATGCCGATGGACAAGATGGCCCGGGACTTGCTCTCCTTTTCGGAAGTGACAGCGCTTTTCGCGCAACCGGCTAGCTTGGGAGGCATGAGATGGAGGGCACAGCAGCGGACTTGGAAAGCTCGCTTTTCGCATCCATCGCGAAAGTGGTGAGGAATCGGTGCCCAGCGAGAGGCACGCTCGCCTGCCTGAGGCGAGGTCTCCCGTCGCTGGACCTCTTCATCGACAAAGCCCGCTCATCCTGGTTCTTGTTGGCTGTCTCCTACGCTGTGCTCGTGATGGTGCCTCGCCGGCAGTTATTGGCGTGCGTGTTGGGGCTGCTGTGCTCGAGTCTCGCGTATGCGCGCTTGGCTCGAAGAAAGCAGGATTTCGTGTTCGTGTCCCCAACGGAGCCTATCTCCGTGTTTGCGCTCGTCTTGCAGAGGAAGACGCCCGAGGTGCGGGCGGCACTCTACGCCGCAACGCGGGAATTGCGGTGAACTGCGCTCGACTACTTCTGAGTCACGCTTTCTCGGGTCTGAAAGGCGCCTTCACCTCCTCCACCTGAGCCGTCCGGCTCCCATCATTTCGCCTCCATGAGGCTAAGCCCTCACGCCATGACCACGAGATTTCGGGAGCCAACACGAAATGCCGTGGTGGGCGAGGAAGGCCTTCGCGAAGCGCACGATTCCACTCTTGGCCGCCATCCCGGATCCTCGTGGCCCGGCTCGCCGTTTCGACGGGCCAGGGTTCACCAGGACGTATTGGCCTGATTCGCTTACACCGAAGGCAGCCGCTCATCGAGTGACCTGGAGCCAATCGAATCTTCGGGTAGCCTCAAATAGTGGAGCAGTTTCAGCTGGTGGCTGCCGAGACCCTTCAAGTGAAACAGCCGGCCGCTCAAGACCAGGCGCTCCAAGAGAAGCCGAAGTGCCGCGTCCTGCACCTCACGTACCTCGTGAAGGTCGATGACCACGCGAATGGAGGGGGCAAGTCCTTGGATGGCGCCGGCCACCTTCGCCGCTGTCTCGTTGTCGAGGATGCCGGTCAGTTCGATGACACGTTCGCTCTGGTGTTTGAGTGTCACGTCTCAACCGCCAAAGGGTGATACACCCACTCGATGTAGCCACACTTCCTGCACTTCATCGAATCCATGAAGTAATCGAACACGTGCTCACAGTTGGCCTGCCGCTCCGCTCGCTTCTCGGCCAATTGCTCCTCCTCCTGCCGAGCGCGCAGCAGCTCATCGGGCATTGTGGCCAACCTTGCCACCACCTTGGGGTACGATCTCACCATAGCGACCCCCTTCAACTACAGCGGACAGCATTACTCGTGCCACCGGGCCGTCGCGGCCGAGTGTCTTCTCCACATAAGGCACATCCGGGTTCGTTCATGGCCGGGCGAGCCCGTTCGGAAGGCTCCGGAATGTTCTCTGCGGGAGAGCGAACGGTGAGAAGGTCGCGACCCACTCTTGCTGCTCGAGCCCTGGGGAATCCTCATCGGACTCGGCTCTTTCGCTCCCCCGGCTTTTGACCCTACCGTCGATCCCAGCGTCGAACAAGGAGACGGTCGCTTCTGGGGCGACCATTTTGATTTTGCGCAGAGCCCTCTTTGCGAAAGGGCGGCTTGGCGGTCAGGACGTCACGACGACGTGCGCGGTGTGGAGAAATGGTGCGTGGCGTGAATGCCGAGTCTTTCCATCCTCGACCGCAGCGTGTTGGGATGGACCCCGAGGATACGGGCGGCACCATGCGGGCCCTGGATGACGCCCCCGGTCGAGCCGAGCACGCGGAGAATGTGCTCACGGACGACGTCCTCAAGCTTCCACAGGTCGGATGAGGTTGACGTGGAAGCCGAGGTGGGCGACGTCGTGGCCGAGGACTCCTGCCCGAAGCTATCCATGACCTGAACGACTTCCGTCTGGGTGAGCACGCACGCGCGCTCGAGCACGTTCTGGAGCTCGCGGATGTTGCCGGGCCAGGAATACCGCTTCAGCCGCTCCAGGCTTTCGGGGGCCAGGGAACGCAGGGGCTTATGGAGCTTCATCTCGAAGTGGGCAAGGAAGTGCTGCACCAGGAGCTCGAGGTCGTCGACGCGGTCACGCAGCGAGGGCAGGCGCATGGGAAACACGCTCAGCCGGTAGAACAGATCCGTGCGGAACCGGCCTGCTGCCACGTCGGCCTGGAGATCGTGGTTCGTGGCGGCGATGATCCGCGCGTCACTGTGAAGGGAGGCCGTCCCTCCGACGCGCTCGAACTCTCCCTCCTGCAGGACGCGCAAGAGCTTCACCTGCACGTCGTGGGGAAGATCACCGACTTCATCCAGGAAGAGGGTCCCGCCGTTCGCAAGCTCGAAGCGGCCGAGCCGACGCTGGAAGGCTCCGGTGAACGACCCTTTCTCGTGCCCGAACAGTTCACTCTCGACGAGCCCAGGCGAGATGGCGCCGCAGTTGACCTTGATGAGCGGGCGGTCTCGCCTCGAAGACCGGCCGTGGATGGCGCGGGCGAGGAGCTCCTTGCCCGTGCCGGTCTCGCCGAGGAGCAGCACCGTGGTGTCGGTGGGCGCGACCTTCTCCACCTTCTGCAACAGGTCCGCGAGCGCGGCACTCCTTCCCACGATCTCGCCGAAGCCGTGGTGCTGCCGGATCTCGTCTTCGAGGTACTCCTTCTCGAGGGAGAGACGCTTGCTGCGATTCTCGGCCTCCTCGATGAGGGTGGCGTTCTTGATCGCGATGGAGGCCTGTAACGCGAAGATGCTGAGCGCGCGAAACTCGTCGAGCTGCCAAGGCTGTCGGCGGAAGATGCCGAGCACGCCTTCCAGCTCGTCGTTGAACAAGAGCGGGTATCCCGCGTACGCCTGGAGCCCATGCTCGGCGATCCACGGCAGTTCGCGGACGCGGGGCTCACCGGGGAGATCGTTCAGGAGCAAGGGTTCGCGGCTCTCGGCCACGTGACCGCTGAGGAACATCCCGAGCGGGATGTCGTGGTGGGGGGCCACGACGCCCTCGAACACGCCGGCGCTCGCACATAGATGGAGCGATGGCGCTTGAAACTGCGGGTCATCCCCCGACTTTTCGCGGCAGACGGCACACGCCGCGGCCGGAGCGTAGAGCCAAATTCGCGCCAGGGCAGCGTCCGCGTTCTCGAGGAGCCCACGAGTGATGGCGCCGAGGACATCTCCCAGCCTGCGGTGCACCGTCATCTGCTGGGTCACGCGCTGGAGAAGCGCCAGGTGCCCCGTCGCACCACCCTGGGGGCTCACCTGCACGGCAACGTCAGCCACTCGCACTCACCTTCCTTCATCGTCGCAGCGCTGCTGTAGAGCACACAGGTTTGCGGTGCGGACAGGATACCGCAGTTCCTCTCTCCACAAAATGCCGCGGCAGGGATTCGCCGGCTCGTCCGAAGCGAATGCAGCGATGCGAACTGCCGCGCCCCGCCAGCGGACCTCAACTGCGCGCTGCTCCGGGAACGGCGTCGGTCCGGAGGCCGCGGCACGGACGGAGCGCCTCAGGGGCGGCCGGCATCGCCGTCAGGCGTGGATGAGCTCCGCAGAGATGGCGCTCGCCACCTCGCTCTCGGCGATGCATGCGACCGTGCGCGCCACGTCCTCGGGAGTGGCAAGCCTTGCATCACTCGTCCGTGCGTAGGCCGCGAGTCCACCTGACGACGCCGCGCCGAGAGCGCTTCGGGGCGCCACGACGTACGCAGAGATCGTGTAGGGGGTGAGCCCAAGCGTCGCGTATCTCGCAAGAAGGGCCGTGGGTGTGTTGCTGGCGGTGGCGAGTTGCTCCAGCGTCGGATGGGGCTCGTGTCTGCCGGTCACGCACACGATGCGACCGCTTCGGCGTGCCGCCATGCCGCGAGCCACGATGCGGATGACATTGAGAGTGCCCATGAGCTGGGCATTGAGCTGCCGCAACAGCAGTTCGTCTCGGGAGAGATCTCCCAGGTTCACCTCCGCCGGGCCGGCGCAGGCGCACGTCACGAGAACGTTGATGTCCCCGAAGAACAGTTCCCCGGTCTCCACCGCGCGAGCGGCGTCCTCCTCGTTTCGCACGTTTGCCTGGGCAGGAACCGCCTCGCCCCCCGCGGCCCGGATGTCGGCCACGACCTGCTCTCCTGCCGCCACGTTGCGGAAGTAGTTCACGACTACCCTGGCGCCACGCGAGGCGAGCCGCCGCGCGACCGCCCCGCCGACGGCCCCGGCACCTCCCACCACGAGTGCCACGCGTTCAGACATGGTCAGCCTCGCTCGGAGCAAATCACGAGCCACCCCAAGTCCGCCTGTGAAAGGGCTGGGCTCTTAGGCACACTCCACGGCGGGTCGTGTTGCTACGACATGCCGTGGTGAGGCGCCGCACGGCCGCCTCGATTTCGGCCGGGTCGCTTCCTGCGTCCCCAAGGAAGAAGCTACGCGCGAGCTCTCGACGCGCGGTGGCCAATTGCGGAACGCGCCGAGCCGTCAAGTTCCGCTGGCCCACCCCTTCGGGCATGCACCTGGGACTGCGGCGGTTCTGGAGACAGGATCCACAACCATGGCGCTCGCGTGCCTGCCCATGACCTCGCGTCCTCGTCGCAACCCGGGGCGAGCGAGGAGGAAGGGACTAGTTCGAGCAGAGAGTCGCGCGATGGGGTGGACCCGGGAGCGGATATCCGGTGTAGATGCGGGTCGCGCCGCCATGCTTACATTCTCGCTGCGCGCGTCGCCCGAACGGCCCCAACCGCGACGCGTGCGCGCATGAGAACACGCCCTCCCGTTTCACCCTCGCCGCCCACCCGCATTCGGGATCAGCTCGCCGATTTCAGCGCCGACTCGCGCCTGCTCCTCCTCTCGGGGGTCGCGTTAGCTATCGGCGCCGCCAGCGCGCTCGTCGCCTGGGGATTGCTCGCGCTCATCAACCTCATCACCGCGCTCGCCTATCACGGAACGCTCCGAGTCCGGCCCAGCTCACCCGCCGACAACCACTTAGGGCTCCTTGCTGCGCTCATTCCAGTCGTCGGAGGACTGGTGATCGGCTTCATGGCCCGATACGGTTCCGAGAAGATCCGCGGACACGGCATTCCCGAGGCGCTCGAGGCGATTCTCATCGCAGAGAGCCGCATGTCCCCGAAGGTAGCTGTGCTGAAGCCGCTCTCGTCGGCGATCTCGATCGGGACCGGTGGCCCGTTCGGTGCGGAGGGGCCCATCATCATGACCGGGGGCGCAGTCGGCTCGCTGGTGGCTCAGGCCTTCCACCTCTCGGCAGCGGAACGGAAGACCCTGCTGGTCAGCGGCGCAGCCGCCGGCATGTCGGCCGTGTTCGCCGCCCCGGTGGCCTCGATCCTGCTCGCGGTCGAACTGCTCCTGTTCGAGTGGAAACCTCGCAGCTTCATCCCGGTGGGGCTGGCCGCGATCACAGCGGCGGCGCTGCGCGTCCCCCTGCTGGGCGGTGGCCCCATCTTTCCGCTGGCGCCACACCTCGCCCCAGGCGGCCCGCAACTAGCAGCCGCGTTTGGTCTTGGACTTGTCGTCGGGCTCTGCTCGGCGTTGCTCACCCTGGGGCTCTACGCCGTCGAGGACCTGTTCCACCGGATCCCGGTGCACTGGATGTGGTGGCCGGCGCTGGGAGGCGTGGCCGTCGGGCTGGCCGGCCTCTTTGATCCACGCATCCTGGGTGTGGGGTACGGGACCATCCACGCGCTGCTCCGGGGCGAGATCGTGGGCCCGGTGCTGGTCGGGCTTCTCCTCGGCAAGGCGATAGCCTGGACGCTGGCCCTCGGGTCCGGCACCTCAGGCGGTGTGCTCGCGCCGCTCCTCATGATGGGCGCCGGCCTGGGGGCACTCATCGGCGGTCCGTTCTCACCGGCGGTGGCCGCCACGTTCGCCGTGCTGGGCATGGCGGCCATGATGGGTGGCACAATGCGCTCGCCCTTCACGGCCGTGGTCTTCGCGCTTGAGCTGACGCACGAGGTGACGCTCCTCCCGGCGCTGCTCGCGTCCTGCATCGCTGCGGAGGCAGTCACGGTGCTGCTCCTTCGCCGCTCGATCCTCACTGAGAAGGTGGCGCGGCGCGGGTTCCACCTCTCCCGTGAGTACATGGTGGACCCGCTCGAGCTGGCACGCGTGTGTGACGTCATGGATCCCGGACCGCCCACCCTCCCAGCCGACCTGAGCGTGGCCGAGCTGGCTCGTCGCATCGCCTCCGGCGATGCGGAGGCGAGCCGCCACCAGGGCATTTCCATCGTGGATCGCGCCGGAAAGCTTGCGGGCATCGTCACCCGCGGGGACGTCATGCGGGCACTTCGCGAACGGCCGGCCGGGGATATCTCGGTCTTGGAGGCTGGCGAGTGTGCGCTGATGGTGGCCCACCCGGACGAGACTGTCCGTGAGGCGCTGGTGAAGATGCTCCGCCGCAATGTCGGCAGGCTCCCGGTCGTAAGCCGCGAGGACCCCCGCCAACTCGTAGGCTATCTCGGCCGCACGCAGGTCATGTCCGCTCGGATGCCGTGGTACCGCAGCGAGCATGCTCGCAACCGGGGATTCGTGCGCGAGGCCGAAGATGGCAGGTTCACCCGAGTCGAGCCCGGTGGGCCACCGGCTCGCGCCGGCTGAACACGTTCGAGCCAGAAGAGTTCCCCGTCCGTGGTCCGGATAGGGGAGCTCCCCACCGATGCCAGCACACGAGCCGGGTCGGGCCGATGCCCGAGGTGAGCCCGCCACGAGCTCGTCGCCACCTGTAGCGGAGGACTCGGATGTGGTCCGCCTGGCGGCCCCCCCCGGCACCGACCCACCAGGCGGACCTGAAAAAAGAGGATACGCGCACAGCGCGAGTGCGTTCCATGGTCATTCGGTCGGCTCTTTGAGCTCAAGTCGCCGCAGGACGGAAACAGGCACGAAAGGCATTTCGCCGCAACATACCGCGGCGCAGCTCGCGCATAATCTGCCGATGAGATGGGCCCAGGCTCCTCTTCGAGGACAGGAGCATGCTGGTGAGTCCCCAGCGCGGGCACTTGGCTGACAGTGCCCCTCCGATTCCCGCGCCGCGGGGCTTGCGGGCGACTCGCTTCGAGCTCGAGGGGAGCGCCTTCGCGCTCCTCGAATGGCCCCTTCGACGTAGAGACAGCGGCTGGCCGCTCACGCCCGCGGAAGCGGCAGTGCTGAGGCTTCTGATGGAGGGGCTCTCGAACGCGGAGATCGCCAGACGCCGTCGCCGATCGCCCCGCACCATCGCAAACCAGATCGCTTCGGTGTTCCGGCGCTTCAAGGTGAGCTCGCGCTCCGAACTCTTCGTCGCCCTGGCGCGCCCCTCGCCGGGCAAGCAGGAGCCCGACGACGACCGCCCGAGTTCGCTCAAGGGCCGGCGAAAGCGGTGATGAGCTCTCTCCGAGACTTCACCTGAAGCTTCGCCATGGCGGACGTCAAATGGAACGCCACCGTGCTCGGCGCGATGCCGAGCGAGTAGGCGATGTACTTGTTCGAGTGGCCGAGCAAGGTATAGGCGAGAACGTCGCGCTCCCGGGGCGCGAGGGCCTTCGGGTCTCGCACTCCAGGCTCGTTACGTCGCGCGAGGACAAAGCGCCGGCCGTCCGATTCGATGTGGTCCACGAGAGACCAGCGACCGCCCACGAGACCCTTCCAGAGCGCGACCGCCTCGTCGGGGTCGGTCCGCCGGAGCCGCCCTCGCGCGCGTTCCACATCCTTCACACGCGAGGCGAGGTGGAGAGCCCCGGCCCGCGCCGCGGCCTCACCGGTGGCGTGGTGGAAGCGGCCAGCCGGATCGAGCACCGCTTCGACGCCCTCGTCCTCCGGGTGCGGGGGACGCTCGGTGCGCGCGCGCAGGCGACGCGCGGACAGGAGATGGGCACTGATGCACCGGAGCGTCCGGTGCGCCCGCGGTGGAAGCTTGATCTCCGTCTTGGCCGGTACCGTGATGATCACCCCTTGCCCGTCCGGTTCGATGGCAATCACCCCGAGCGCATCGCGGACTCCGCCCGCTTCCCGGAACGCGGTCCTGAGCCGGCCGACGCTTTCCTCAGGAAAGTGTCGGGTCACTCGAGACATGATCCTTACTGGCGGTCTCCATGCCGAACGGGCCAGTTCCGGGTCGGCCTCGACTTCCCAGAAGCGCTGGACCCGGGCGAGCGCGTGGGGTGGCAAGTTTCGTGTGGCCGCGGAGGGCATCTCGATGGTGCCACCGTTCGCGGTAAAGACCGCCGCCACCGCTCCCATGCCCAGGTCGAGCGGCGCCGCGGCTTCGAGCAGGAGCTCGAGCCACGCTTGGTCGTCCTTCACGGGCGCATAGCATGCTTCGATGAGGTCGACAGGGTCGAGTTTCATCTCGTGCCCATTGCGCGGATCACGCGCCCTCGCAGAGAGTGAACGGCCGGCGTGGGACTGGTCTCGTGGGCCAGGGATCGTCTGGCCGGGGGGCCACCACAAGTGGCTATGCGAATGGCACTACGACTCCCAGCTGCTTAGCACGATTATGACGCGCCGCGCAGGTCAATCCGGTTGTGATCGGTGGAAGCCGGTTCGATAAATAGTTCGGATTTACCTTGGGTTAGAGGCCGTGCCCCCTCCCTGCGGCGCAAAGGCCGCCAGGGTCCCCTCGGACGCGTTCCCGGTTCACGAAGGATATCGCCGCCGTGGCCCTGTGCCGCAGGAAGCTCGCCTCGCGAGCCCGTCCACATTGGGCGGCGTGTTTGGCCGGTTCTCGGACGGGGACGTGAGCTCACGCGCCGTTCTTTGGAATTCTTGCCTCGAGAAGGTCCGCGGTCTCGCGGCGCAAGAGCTCGGTACGGTCGCCCAAAACGCGAGGGCCTGCGTGAGCCAAGAAAGGTCGCGAGGCTCTTGGTCGGCAACCTGGGGAGCGCGCGAACGAGCCGGCTCTCGACACGCAACGGCCCGGCCTCAGAGTCCCTAACGAAACCGCCGTCGGAAACTGGACGTGAGATCGCGGCGCTATAGAAGTGAGCCGTGGCGGCGACGTTGGTGGGCGACAGGTTGTGGGCGCGAATTGCGCCGCTGCTTCCGAAGCGGCGGCGCACTCCGAAGGGCGGGCGGCCTCCGGTTCCGGACCGAGCGGCGTTGACCGGCATCCTCTTCGTTCTCAGGAGCGGCAGCCCCTGGGAGATGCTTCCCCAGGAGATGGGTTGCGGGAGCGGGATGACCTGCTGGCGGCGGCTACGGGACTGGAACGAGGCAGGGGTCTGGCGCAAGTTGCACCAGGTCCTGCTCGAAGAGCTACATGCGGCAGCGGCCATCGCCTGGTCGCGTGCCGCGCTGGACGCCTCGAGCGTACCAGCAAAAAGGGGGGCGACGAGACCGGCCCGAATCCGACGGATCGCGGCAAACCGGGCTCCGAGCACCATGTGCTGGTAAATGCGCAGGGCATTCCCCTCGCGATCCAGCTCGGCCCAGCGAACGAGCATGACTTCAAGCGTCGAGGGCCTGCTCGACAGCGTTCGGCCCGTTCGGGTCGCTGCGGTCCTCCCCGGAAGCGCCCGAGCAAGCTTCACGCTGATGGCCTACGACTTCGCGCGTTGCAGGCGCGCCTGTTGGGACCGGGGCATCGCTGCGCGGATCGCGCGGCGCGAGGCCCCGTCGAAGGAGCGACTCGGTCGCCACCGCTGGGTGGTGGAGAGGACGTTGGCGTGGCTGCATCGATTCCGTCGCCTGGCCGTCCGCTACGAACGTCGGCCCGACATTCCACAGCGCGTTCCTCCGGCTAAGTTGCGCCCTCATCTCATTCAAGTTCGTGGAGAGTTTCATCCCCTGCGTCCCCCTGCGGTGCGCCGTCAACGCGGCATCAGCGAGCTGAGCTACGGTCGACGCTGAAGCGATGTACCCTGTGGCCGTGGGGGAAAATGGGGGACATCATGGACAACGCGTCCCGACTTCGGTGGCTGCGCATCGTGCTGGTCGTGTGCGGGGGGCTGTGCCTCGTCTTCTGGCCCCTCACGCTCGTGTGGCCGTCGGGCTGGAGCTGGCACCCGCACCACTCGCACTCTGAGATGATGATCGTGGTCGTCTATGGCGTGCTGGGGGTCTTCCTGTTCCGGGCCGCGCTCGATCCCATGCGCCACCAGAGCCTCATCTGGTTCACCGTGTGGTCCAGTCTGGCGCACGGCGGGCTCATGGCTTGGCAGTCGATCGCGGACTTTGCGGAGCGCGGCCACCTGCTGGGCGATGTGCCGGCGTTGCTCGTCGGAGGACTTCTTCTGGCTGCGCTCATGCCTCGCGGCGCAGACACAACCGCCGGGACAGATCCGGCCAAGACCTGAAACAGCGGTGGATAGGCCATCCCTCGCATTTGGAAGTGGCTCTGTTAGGCGCTCTTGGTCAATGTCTAGGATTTCAGTGACGGCTCTCATCCGGCGCACTCCACCCGTCGGACCCGCCGTCAGCGGGGCGACGAAGCGAAGTCATCGCGCGATACTCCCAGGTTCGATGTCCTTGCCCACCTCGTAGGAAGCACCCACCGCCCCTACCACGCAGGTACGCCGGTCGAGCCCCGCGCTCGCTCGAAGCTGAAAGACAGCCTCGATCCCGGTGCAATGGGTGGCGAGGACGTGCCTCACCCCCAGCCGCTTGAAGGCCGCGCCGGTAAAGGCGAGCTTCTCCTCGTCGGCCTCGTAGAGATGAAGACCACCCACCACCGCGCTGATGCTGCGATTGCGGACCATGGCGGACGCCGCCTCGAGGGTGTTCACGATCCCAGCGTGCCCGCAGCCAGTCACCACCACCAGTCCCTCAGCCCCGTCGAGGACGAGGGAGAGGTCCTCCGGGACCTCATCCAGAGTGGAGCCCTGCGGCGAGAGTGCGAGGATATCTCGGGGCAGATTGTACTCGGGATGCCTGCGCTCAACGACGCCTGTGAGCCAGATGCCTGGCCACAATTCGGCGGGTTGACGGTGTTCGACGAAAGTCCCGCCGAGGGTCTCGTACTCGGCCCGGGCGGCTGGGGACAGGCTGAAGGGACGGCCATTTCGCGTACGTTGAACGAAAAAACCGGGTCCGACGTGCGCACGGGAGAGGGCGAGTTTGTTCCGCTCGCGGAGACGTGCACGGAGGGCCACGAGGCCCCCGGTGTGATCCCAGTGGCCGTGTGAAAGGATGACGTCCTCGATTCCCTGCAGATCGATCCCGAGTGCCTCGGCATTGTTGAGCACGGTGTCGGGCCTGCCACCCGTGTCGAAGAGGAGACGATGGCCGTTTGCTTCGACGAGCGCCGAGAAGCCCCACTCTCCGATCCCGCATCGGTCGGTCAGCATGGTGGAAAGAATGACGACGCGCATGGGGGCCTCCAGAAGCGTCAGCTTAGCGGTATCACGAGGCTGAGCAAAGCGCTGCGCAGCGGGGGGCGGGCTTCCCTACCGAGAGCTCGGGGCATGCCGTCCGACAGGGTCGAGCGCTGCCTCGGATTTGGGTTCGGAATTGCCCCTGACCGCAAGTCAAATGAGACAAGCAGTCTTTAGCCCGGAAGAGGACGAGTCCCCTCGATTGCCAACACTCAGCTGCCTTCGCTCGTCCCGCGACCGCAGCTCCCGATTCACCCACCCGAAGGCCGGCTTCGCGTCCGAGGGACGACGAAACTAGTAGGACAGCTTCTCGAGAACCCGGGACAGCCTCTCGCGCACCTCGCGGGCGATCACCGCCAAGCCCGGGCTCGCCGCAGCGATGGTCTGCATCGGGTCGATCGCGGCGACCACGGCCTTGTCGCCGTCGTCCTCGTACACGACGAGGTTGCAGGGCAGCATGACGCCGATTTCGAGCTCGGCCTTCAGTGCTTGGTGTGCCAGCGCGGGGTTACAGGCCCCGAGGATCTTGTAACGCCGGAAGTCCACTCCGAGCTTCTGCTTCAGGGTCTCCTTCACGTCAATCTGCGTGAGGACCCCGAACCCTTCCTCTTTGAGCAGGTCGGGAAGCCGCAGGAGTACCTGTTCGTAGCTAGACCGCGTCTGCTTGTGCATGCGAAAATTGGCCATCGCGCACCTCAGGTAGAGGACCCGGCCGCAAGGTCCACGGGTTCGTTTTCTTGGGAGACGCGGTTCTCCCATCGCTCGCAGGTGTCGCGACGCGGATGCTCTCGGCACGCGCGACCCGCTGCAGGTTCACTGGCCTCGACCTCTCGATGGAGGATCAAAGCGCCGGGTGCTTGTCTGCGGCGGCGCCTTTCACGCCGAGCGAGCGCAAGATGATCTCGAGCGGGCAAAAGCCCGTCAAGGCGCTCTGGGCGAGATTTGCTCCCACGAACGCAGTGAGCCACAGGAAATTAGGGCTCACGAACAGCGGGCTCGAAGGGGCGCCTAGCGCTAGCGACACGAGGATGAAGCCTCCAGCGAAACCCCGAACGATGCGCTCCGTCGTCATGGACCGTTTCCTCCACGATTCCACCATATGAGCCATCGCTCGAGAGAAGGATTCGCACCGGTCGACGACGGTGCCCGGAAGGGGCTTCCCGCGCCTCGCGTCAGGCAGCATCTGCCTGCACCGCAGGTGCTTCGGAACGTGTGCCCTGCCGCCTCAGTTCGGCCGCGCGGCCATGGTGGGCGAGAAGCAGGTAGATGACAGGAACCGCGTAGCGCGAGAGGAGGGTGGCCGCGACTGCGCCCGCCATGAGGGCGATGGCGAGTCCCTGGAAGATGGGGTCGGCCAGCATGACGGCGCTCCCCACGATGACGGCGGTGGCCGTGAGGAGCATGGGCCTAAAGCGCACCACCACGGCCTCTTCGACCGCGGCCGCAAGCGGCATGCCCTCGCGCAGCTTCAGCTCGGCAAAGTCGATGAGGATGATGCTGTTGCGGACGACGATCCCCGCGCCGGCGATGAAACCGATCATGCTGGTGGCCGTGAAGAAGGAACCCGCCAGGGCGTGAGCCGGGATGATGCCGATGAGGGACAGAGGGACCGGGACCAGGATGACGAGCGGCATCGAGAAACTTTGGAACCACCCGACCATCAGGATGTAGATGAGCAGCATGACCGCCGCGAAGGCCAACCCGAGGTCGCGGAACACCTCGAGCGTGATGTGCCACTCGCCGTCCCACTTGAGCGCGGGATGTTCCGTATCGAGTGGATGGCCGAGCCCGTATCGCGCCACTCGCTCCCCGCCCTCGCCACGCAGGCCCTGCAGTTTTCGCTCGAGCCCGAGCAAGGCGTAGAGAGGGCTCTCCAGCGTTCCGGCGAGCTCCCCCATGACGTAGTTCACGGGTTTGAGGTTCTTATGTGCGATGGCGCGCGCTTCGTGCTCCCGCTCCACGCTGACGAGTTCCGAGATGGGCACGGATCCCCGAGCGCCCGGCACGGTCAAATCGAGCAGGGTCTCGAGGTGCGTGCGCTGCGCGGGGGCGAGCTGCAAGACCATCGGAACTCCAGAGGAGCCGCGCTCGACCTGAAAGGGTCCGAGGTCGGCTCCGTAGCCGGCCGCGGCCAAGGTCTGCACGATGGAGGCCACTTGAATCCCGTGGACGGCGGCCTTCTCGCGATCGACGCGGAGAGCCAGCTTGGGTGAGGTGGGGTTGAGCGTCGAGTCGACGTCCACGACCCCATCCGTGGAGAGGAAGGCGGTCTGCACTTCGGCCGCGATCCGGTCGCGCTCGGCTTGCGTCCTCCCGTACACCTCCGCGACCAGTGTATCGAGGACGGGCGGTCCGGGAGGGATCTCCACCAGCTTGAGGCGTGCGCCGGCCGGTCGGATGATCGCCTCGATCGCCGGTCGGAAGCGGACCGCGATGGCGTGACTCGCAGCTTTGCGCTCACCCTTCGGCACGAGGTTCACCTGAAGGTCGATTTGTTCGGGCGCGTCGCGCATGAAGCTGTGCCGGACCATGCCCACGAAGGTGAAGGGTGCGGCGACACCCGAGTGGACCTCGATGTCCTTCACCTCCGGTTCTCGGAGCAAGCGCCGGGCGACCGCCTGGCCTAGCGCGAGCGCGTCCTCTCGTGGGGTCCCTTCCGGCATGTCGAGCTCGATCTGGAGCTCGCTCTTGTTGTCGAAGGGCAGCATCTTGACTTTCACCACGCCCGCTGCGAGTAGGCCCACCGCGCCGGCCAAGAGCAGGACCACCCCGCCGAGAAAACTCAGGCGCATTTTCGGTGAGTTGAGCAGAGCGCGTGTCACGCGGCGGTCGAGCCGGGTGAGCCGCGACTCGTGCGCGCTCTCGGGGTGGGAGCTGGGATCGTCCATGCGCGGCTCGGATGCGTTCCGGGTCGGGTCTTTCGGGTGAAGATCGCTCGGGCTCCATGCGCGCAGGTTCGCCTCGCGCGAGAACGCGCGCATGGCCGCCCACGGACTCACGACGAAGGCGATGAGAAGGGAGAACACCATGGCGACGCTGGCGCCGACCGGGATGGGCCGCATGTAGGGCCCCATGAGGCCGCGCACCATCGCCATGGGCAGAATGGCCGCGATCACGGCCACGGTGGCGAGGATGGTGGGATTCCCGACTTCGTCGACCGCGTCGAGCACTACGTGGGCGTAACCCCGGCGCGGACCGGGCAGATACAGGTGGCGGTGGATGTTCTCCACCACGACGATGGCGTCATCGACGAGGATGCCGATCGAGAAGATGAGAGCAAACAGGGTCACCCGGTTCAGCGTGTAGCCGTTCAGGTAGGTGAGAACGAGGGTCAGGGCCAGGGTCACCGGGACCGCGATGGCGACCACCACCGCCGACCGCCATCCCATCGCGAGAAGGATGAGCGCGATGACGGACATGGTCGCGATGAGCAGGTGCTCGATGAGCTCGTTCGACTTCTCGCCTGCGGTCTCGCCGTAGTTCCGCGTCACCGAGGTTTCCATGGAGGCGGGAATGAGCGTCCCCCGCAGGGCCGCGACTTTGGTCAGCACCCGCTTGGCAAGCTCGGTGGCGTTCGTACCCGGTCGCTTGGCGATGACCAGGGTCGATGCTTGCTCGAAGCCAGGCTGCCCGCGCTCAGCCATGAGAATGATCCCGGGCTCCGGCTCGGGGCCGTCTTTGACCTGCGCCACATCTTCCAAGTAGATGGGGCGGCCGTCGCGGACCGTGACCACGACACGCCGCAGCTCCGCTGCGGAGCGGGCGAAGCCTTCGGCTTGCACCGAGACGCGCTCCCCGTGGTCGACCAGGGATCCGGCAGGGAGCTGCGCCTGTGCAGCCTGCAGCGAGTTTGTGATCTCGCCGAGCGAGACCGACAAGGAGCGGAGCCGATCGGGATCGGGTTCGATCCGCACGACCCGGCGTGCCCCGCCCAGGACCTGCACCTGCGCGGTCTCCGGGATGTCCGAGATCTCGCGCGCCGTCGCTTCGGCCAAGCGGCGCAGCTCGCCCGCCGGGAGGGGGTCTCTGGCGTGAAGCGTGAGGGTGAGGAAGGGCACGTCGTCGATGGTCAGGGCGCGGACCACGGGTTGAAGGGCGCCCCGCGGCAAGAGTTCGGGATGGGCCAGGAGCTCCTGATGAACCTTCACCAGGCTCGGCTCGAGGGGTTCGTTCACCTTGAAGCGCACGGTGATGAACGCGGCGTTGGGTCGGCTCTGGCTGTACAGGTACTCGACTCCGGGAATGCCCCACAGCCGGCGCTCGATGGGGGTCGTCAGCTGGGTCTCGACCTCGCCCGGCGTGGCGCCTGGAAACGGCACCATCACGTCGATCATGGGGACGATGATCTGGGGTTCCTCCTCCCGCGGGGTGAGCCAGACGGCGAGGACACCGAGCAGGATCGAGGCGAGTACGATGACGGGAGTGAGCTTGGATCTCAGAAACGGCCGTGCGACCCGGCCGGCGAGGCCCCTCGGTGCGTCGGCGCTCACGGCATCACCTCGATGAGCTGACCGTCGTGGAGGGCGCTCGGCGCATCGATCACCTTCTCGCCCTCGTGCAGCCCGGCGGTGACGGGGATGAGATCACCCGCCGGTTCTCCGAGCGCGACCCACCGCAGCTCGGCTCTTCCGGCCGAGGCCACGAACACTCCGGTGAGGTCACCTCGCTCCACAAGAGCGCTTCGGGGCACCCACACGCCCGCCTCCTTCGGCGAGGGAGGCAGGCCGAGCCGAGCGAAAGCGCCGCTGCGCAGGGAACGACCACCGAGGACGCGGGCCCGCAGGCTTCGGCGGTGCGAGAGCGGATCGCCCCCGGGGGTGAGAGCCGTCACCTCCACCTCTCCCTCGGCGTGGCTGGACTCGAAGCGGAGCCGCTCGCCGATGGAGACGCCGTGCGCCTCATCCTCGGACAGGGTCGCGACGAGTTCGAGGCTGTTTCCTTCCAAGACGAGGAGCGGTTGTCCGGGCCCGACGAGGTCCCCAGGATCGACCCGCCGGGCCTCTATCGTTCCGGCGAAGGGAGCCCGGATCTCCGCGTACTCTAGGTTCGTGCGGACTGAGTTCACCGCTGCCTCGGCTTGTGCGCGCTGCGCGGCTGCAGCTTCGAGCTCGACCGGTGTCGCGGCGCGCTCGTCGACGAGAGCGCGGATTCGCCGCTCGTAGGACGCCGCGCTCGCGAGGCTACTCTCGGCGGCCGCCAGCTGGGCCCGCAGATCGGCGTCGGCCAGGCTCACGAGGAGCTCGCCCGGAGCGACGCGCTGCCCTTCCTCGACGCGCACCTCACGAACCGATGCGGAGAGGCGTGTGGCAAGGGTCGCCCGCTTCGCTGACTGAAGGTTTGCCGGGATCCACGACTGCCGGGACGCGGATGGGCTTCCCACCAGGCGAACCGGGAGGCGAGTGGGCCTGGCTTCGTCCGGGGAGGAGCGGGCCGAGAGCGCTGTGGTCGCAAGCGACAGGCCGATGAGGAGAGTGGGGAGGTGGCGCTTCATCTTTTAGACCCCTTCAACGGGTTGACCGAGCGCGACCGCGAGGCGCGCGCGTGCGATGCGAGCTTCGAGCCGAGCCTGAAGCAAAAGTGCCCGGGCGCCGGCGAGCGCCGTCTCGGCGTCGAGCTCGTCGGTGAGCGGCAAGAGTCCCTGCTCATATCGGGCGCGCCGCAACTTGAGGGCGGACTCCGATGCAGAGAGGGCCTCCTCGGCCGAGCCCAGGCGCGCGCTGGAGGTGGTGATGGCCCGCCGTTCTTCTTCCACCTCGCGCTCAGCTTGACGGTACTCCCACTCGCTCGCTTCGGCCGCCGCCGCCGCGCGAGCCTGCGCGGCGCGAAAGCGGTCCCGGTCCGCCAGGGACAGGTCCCATGTCGCGAGGAGTCCCAGGGAGAACCAGGCGTTGCCGGAGTCGAATCCGGAGGCCACGGCCGTCCCCAGCGAGACCTGGGCGCCCACCGAGGGAAGCAGGGAGCCACGAGCGGCTTCCGTTCCGGCCTCTGCGGCGTCGCGTTGCAGCCGCACGGCCCGCAAGGAGGGGCGACTTGAAGGATCGTCACCCTCGGGGACGGGGCCGGCCTCCGAGGAGAGGGGGGTCGAGAGGGCCGCGTCGGCGGCGCTCTTCCCCACGAGCAGGACGAGGCCCGAGTGAGCCTCCGCCGCGCGCTGCTCGGCGGCGGCGCGCTCGGCCTCGGCCTGGGCCCGAAAGGCGGTGGCACGAGCCACGTCGGCTTCCAGCATGAGGCCCTGCGCGCTGCGCGCGCGGACGAAGTGCTCCGTCTCGCGTGCGTGGGCGAGCTCTTCCTCGGCGTAACGCAGGCCTTCCGTCGCCGCCTGTGTGCCGAAGTAGGCTTCGACGACGCGAAGCGCGAGGTCGCTCCGACGAGCTTCAAAGCTCGCCTCCTCGGCGTCGGCCTGCGCTCTCGCCAAAACCCGCCCCGCGCCGATGCGGCCGCCGGCATAGATAGGTTGGGTGAGCGTCGCCCCGGCAGCGAATCCGGTCACGGTGGCGGGGTGGTTGAGCCGGGACGGGTCGAAGTCCTGCGGCGTGACCTGCCCCTGGTCGAGCTTCATCCCGAACGCCATGAGGGGCTCGTCTGTACTCACGCCTCGCACCGACACGCCGAGGGTGGGAAACCCGCCGTGCGCTGCGGCACCGGCGTCCGCGCTCGCCGCCTCAAAGGCCGAGCGGGCCGCTCGCAGGCCGGGATTGTTCTTCCAGGCTCCGCGGATGGCGTCCTCGATGGTGATCGGGTCGCCATGGACGGGGAAGGCCGCCAGGAGCGCGACGCAGATGACGAGGCCTTGAAGACCATGGCGGTCGATCGTGGTCATCACCACCGCTGAGAGCCAGCCGGAGCGAGAGAGGATTCACGGACACTGCCGCATCACACCACTCGACCGGCCGCGCGTCGGACCTCATGGGGCGCGCTAAAACCCTTCGACGAGTTCCCGGCTCTCATCATCGCTTTCCGGTTCTGCGCCCTACCGCGTACTCGGCCTGCAAGCCATCTTCGCGGCGTCGAGGTGAGCGCGGGTAGACGTGCAGTTCGGTGTGAGTTCGAGGTAGCAATCCCTCGTGAGTGGGGGAGCACGCATCAAGGCCGTACAGCTGGGCCGACGGAAAGGGCGAAAAGATGTGGCCGGCAGCCTCATCAAAGGGGTGCGCTCAGACCCCCATGGACAGGGCGATGGGCCAAATCAGGGACGAGGTCACGAACGCCTACGCGCTAGAGCGGTGAATGCGATCGCGAAAGGGCGCGCGAGCCCGCTGAGGTTGTGGCGACGGACATCGACGAGTCCCCCCGTCCGTCATGGCCCGCTCGATGGCCTCGGGGGGGTGCCTCCGGAAGCGAAAAATCAGGCTCGATGGGTCGGGAGCGAACGGCCTCGTGATCACGACCACGACGAGCGCGCCTGGCCGGCCCACGCGGGCGAACTCGGCGAGCACGCTCGGCAGCTCGCCCAGGTGGTAGAGAACGAGACCACACAGGACGACGTCCATCGTCGCGGTCCCTATAGGCAAGGCGCACACATCGGCACGCACAAGCTGCGGTGGTACTCCGTCGCCCCCAGCCTCTTCGCGGCCCGGCCAAGGAGGCGCGGGGACAAGTCGATCCCGAAAAAGCGCCCCGGATTTGCGAGGACACGGCCGAAGGGCCCTCGCTGAGGACGCCCGCGCCGATCTCACAGTCGAGCATGCGGGGAAGCGCGGCCCTCATAGAGCCCTGGATCTCGAGGCGCTCGAAGAGCCGGCGATAGGCGCGGCCGTAGCCTTGGTCACGGAGGGCCGAGTCCCAATACCAGGCGGTGGCGCCGTAGACGCCTCAGCCAGCTCGCTCGATCCCGGCGCGGCACGCGACGTTTGCGAGCTCCTTCTCCAAAGGCTGCCACGCCTCTTCAAGTAGTCGGCCCCGCCCTACGAACCCCGGGCCGACCCACCGGGAGGTCTGCCGCAGGACGACGTCGGCAGGCCGGGTGAGCGGAGCCATTCGGCGGTGGACCGGAGTACTGACCTTGGCCGGCGGGGGAGTCCGCCCGGCCCAAAGGCACGGGCGGCGGGAGGGTAGCGAGCCCTTCCTGCCGGCTACGCGGGATACCTGCGAAGCGCAGATTGATCGGGCGACCTAAAACGATTGTCGAGGAGTGAGCCCAAGCGCGCGCATCCTTCGCCAGAGCGTGCTGCGGCTCATGGCGAGAGCCTTCGCGGTCTTGGAGCGATTCCAGGAGTTCGCGTCGAGTGCCGCCGAGAGCCGAGAACGTTCGTCGGCACTCGGCAGGGAAGAATCGCCGGAGCTCGCGAGGGTGCGCGGTGAGGCATTCCCGAGTACCTCGGGAGGCAGATCCTCGGGCTGAAGAGTCTGGCCCTTGCACACGGTCGCCGCGTATTCGAGCGCGTTCTCGAGTTCGCGAACGTTCCCTGGCCAGGAGTGGGAAAGCAGGGCACGCAGGACGTCCGGCGAGAAACGCAGAGCGCGACCCGTCCGCGCCCCCACTCGCGAAAGCAAGAATCGCGAGAGGGCCTCGATGTCCTCACGCCTGGACCGTAGCGGAGGCAACTCGATGGGGAACACCCGCAACCGGTAATAGAGATCTTCACGAAACGTACCATCGGCGACGGCGCGGGCGAGGTTGCGATGCGTGGCGGCAAGGATGCGAGCGTTGGTCTCGCGCTGCACGTCGTCGCCAACCCGCTCGTACCTGCGTTCCTGCAATACCCTCAGCAACTTCACCTGAAGATGGAGCGGCAGATCCCCGACCTCATCGAGGAACAGGGTCCCGCTCGTCGCCGACTCGAACCGCCCGATACGGTCGCGGTAGGCTCCCGTGAAAGCACCGCGGACATGCCCAAAAAGCTCGCTTTCCAGGATCTCACCCGGCAGCGCGGCGACGTTCACGGCCACGAAGGGCCCGGCGCGTCTCGGCGAGTTCGCATGAATGATCCTGGCGATGACCTCCTTCCCGGTGCCGCTTTCCCCCGTGATGAGTACGCTTGACTCGCTGTGTTGCAAGCTCTCGATGAGGCGGAAGACCCGCGTCATGCTGTGCGATCGACATACCGTTCCGAGACCGGCGACGGGACCGCTCACGGCAACTGGGTCTTCTTCGGCGGGGCGGAGCACGAGGATGTAGGACGCGGAGGGGTCGCAAACCCCCAGGGGATCGTGCTGCAACTTGGCCGCGGTCACGGAGAGGAGGCGGGTGCGGCCACCCTCGCCATGCAAGAGAGCTCGCCAGCCCTCCCGCTTCTCCCCTCCCAGCAAGGCCTCTCTCAGCACACCGCTGGGCCCGAACAGGTCCTCGCCAAGCAGGGACTCGATGGGTTGCCCGAGGACGCGGGATGCTGAACCTCGGCCGAGCAGCGAGTCGATGCGTTCGGAGACGTGGCAGACACGGAACTCGCCGTCGAGGGCCATGCAGACGCGGCCCAGGGAACCGAAAGCGACATTGACCGCCGCAAAGGCGAGCTCTCGACCGGCAGGGGAGTCGGCCGCTTCCGGCATGCTGCAAGACTCTGACACATTCCATTTCATGTTGAAACATGATGTTGCGATGCGTGAAACGGCCTGATGCACCTCGACCGGGAATTGAGCGCTAACCACGCGATTCCTGGTTCCTCAAGCAACCGGCACGCCACGCGCAAGCGCACCCCCAAATCGAGGCGGGCGCGACGTGGAGGTGTGGCAATTTGTCCCAAGCCTGGCTCGCCGCCGCTCAAACCAGTGAACGGGAGGGTCCATGCGAAAGGTCGCGGTTTGGTTGGCTGCAGGGAGCGTCGCGGTGGCTTCGCCGGCCTATGCCACCAACGGCATGCGCATGATCGGCTTCGGCGCTACCCAGGTCGCCATGGGCGGAGCGAGTGCGGCCCTGCCCCTCGATGCCGCAAGCGTCATCACCAACCCAGCCGGCATGAGCGAGCTGGGACGGCGCATCGACTTCGGTGCTTCCTTCTTCAAGCCGACGGTCTCATACCAGGCCGAGGAGGTCCCGGGGCTACCTCAGCCCGGGATGGCGGTCGCCTCGACGAGGCAGTTCGATTCGCAGCGCGGGGCCTCCCCGGTACCGGCCTTCGGGCTCATCCTCCCCATCGACGACCGCTTCTCGTTTGGGATCGGCGCATACGGCATCGCCGGGATGGGGGTGGACTACCCACAGAACCTCTACGGTGGAGTCACCTACTCGTCGTACTCGCAGATGCGCTTCGCCCCCGGTCTCGCCTTCCGGGTGAACGACCTCATCTCCTTCGGGGCCACGCTGAACGTGATGTACGCCGAGATGGGCTACAACGCGGCCGAAGGCCTGCTGCAGGTTTCGCACAACGCCGCCTCCGCCTTCGGGGCAGGCGCCACCCTCGGCGTCCAGGTGCGCGTCATGCCGCAGCTCGTGTTCGGAGCCGCCTACGAGACGAAGAGCTGGTTCCAGGACTTCAAGTTCAACGTGCCGGCGCACCAGCCCCTCAATCCGCAGACCGGTCAGCCCGCCGTCGACCAGAACGGCCAGCCGGTGATCCTCCCAGCTGGGGTGGACTCCATCACCTTCAATCAACCCTCGAGCGCTACCGTGGGCGTGGCCGTCACTCCCTACGACCCGCTCACCATCGCTGTGGACGTGCAACTCATCCGCTGGACCGAGTCCAACGGCCAGAACGAACCCATGTACAGCTCGGACATCACCAAGACCGGTGCCATGCCCTGGAACCTCAACTGGACGGATCAGTGGGTATTCAAGGTGGGCGCGCAGTACCGGGCCACGAAGCAGGTGGCGCTGCGCGCCGGGTACAACTACGGGAAGGACCCGCTCGACGCGAGCCGCGCCTTCGAGAACATCGCTTTCCCCGCCATCGCCGAGCACCACATCACGGGGGGCGTTGGCCTCGATCTCACCGATCACTTCGGCCTGAACGTCGCCTTCATGTACGTGCCACAGGCCACCCTGAGCGGCTCGAATCCTCAGCAGCAATACATCGCTTCGTATCAGACGAAGATGTCGCAGGTGGCGCTCGACGGTGCCCTCGCGTACCGCTTCTGAGGACTCACAGCGGGCGGGAGGGGCGGCCGGTTCACTCCTCCCACACCGTCATCGCGGGGGGCTCTCGGAGGTGGTGCGATCGCCTCCGAGGGACGCAACTCGCCCACCGCAGGTACAGCGATGCCGAGGGAGCGTGCCTGGCGGCCCGTCGCGCGGCATCCGGACACGCGTTCGCTCCGGGCCGCGAGAGCGCTGCGCCGGCACGCGGACCGCGCGCCTGCGAAGGCTGCGCGAACGTATGGCCCGGGCCCTCCCGTTCCACGCCAACGTCCGCAGCGCGTTCTCCACGGCCGGGCGCGCCACCAGCGCTCTGCGCTCGAGACGAGTCTCGGCCGTGCGAGGTGCTCAAAGCGCGAGAGCGCCCGAGGGCCGTGCCCTGGCGATGTCTGCACCAGGGATAGGCGAAGGGGCGAGGGCCTTCGTCACAGCGGCTTTGAGCTCCTCCCACGCGTACGGCTTCTGCAGGAAGGTCTGCGGCCGCTCCCCATGATCGCCGCCCATCACCTGCGACTCGTCGTAGCCGCTGGCCAGGATGGCGGGCACGCCGGGCCTCAGGGTGCGCATGGCTGTCAGGGCTTGCCAGCCGTCCATGCGCGGCATGGTGAGGTCGAGGAGGACGAACCGGAGCCCCTCCATCCGCGTTCGAAAGAGCTCCACCGCCTCGAGACCGTCGTCGGCAGTGATGACCTCGTAGCCCATCCGCGACAGCATGCGCCGGGTCGTCCCGAGGATCATGGGATCGTCGTCCACGACCAGCACAAGGCCGTGCCCGATGGCGGATGGGTTCGATGCCACGGCCGTGTCCAGGTTAGCAGCCGAGGCTTCCAGGAGCGGCAAGAAAACCCGTACCGTCGTGCCAAGCCCCGGCTCGCTCGCCAAGGCAATGGCGCCCTCATGGGCGCGTACGGTGCCCTGTACTACCGGCAATCCCAGGCCTCGGCCGGCGAACTTGGTCGTGAAAAAGGGATCGAACGCATTGTGAAGGGTCTTGCGGTCCATCCCGCACCCGTCGTCCGCCACCTCGATGCAGGCATATTTGTCGGCGGTCGCAGCGAAGCCCGGCGAGAGCAGTGGAGAAGGGGTGACCTCTCCCGCCCCGAGCACGCGCAGGGTGATGACGATCTTCCCCGCCGTCTCGATCGCCTCCGCTGAGTTCGTGACGAGGTTGTTCAGGATTTGTCTCACTTGGGCCGCGTTCGCCTTCACGGGTAAGAGCTGCGGGGGAAACTCGCTTCGCAGGTCGATCCGGGCAGGCAACGTGGGCTTCAGTGCGGCGAGCGCCTCGCGGCATTCGACGACGAGGTCGACCGAACTTCGCGCCTGAAGGCCCTGGCCGAGGTAGGCGAGCATGTGCCCACTCACCCCAGCCGCCTTGCGGGTCGCTTCCAGGGCGCGGGCGAGGTCTACGTGAGCTTCGTGGCCATGCGGCAGGCTTTCTCTCGCCAAATCCAGGCTCGCCAGGATGGCGGAGAAGATGTTGTTGAATTCGTGTGCGATGGCGCCCGCCATGCGTGAGAGGCTCTCTGCCTTCTCGGCCCGCAAGAGCCTCTCCTCCAAACTCTTGCGTTCCTGCTCGACGCGAGCGCGTTCGACGACCAGGCCGATGCGGTAGGCCATCGCCATGAGGAGGTCGACGTCTCGAGCCTGAAACGGTTCTGCTCGACAGCGCGCGAGCATGAGCACGCCTTCCATCTCTTGGCTCCCCAGGACCGGCAGCCAGACCGCGCAGTCCAGATCGAGGTCGCGCAGGTGCCGATCCACCCTCGGGTCCTCGCGCGCGAGAGAGACCGTCACGGGCGCGCGACTTTGCTTCACCCGTAGCGTGTAGCTGGACGCGGATCCGGAGAGGGGCTTTTGGAGGAGTTCCTCGGGTAACCCGATCGCCTTCACCACCACGAAGCTCTCCGCGTTCCCCGCCTTGAGCAGCGCGACCACATCCGACGAGAAGACCTCGGACAAGGTAGAGAGCGATCGGTCGAGCACGACCTCCATGCTCGAAGGCTCGCTCAGAATCGTGAACAGCCGGGTGAGGCGGGTCGTGTCCCGCAGTGCCGCCTGGTACTCCTCGACGATGGGCTCCCGGGGGGAGTGGTCAGCTGAGTGCGGTAGCGGATGATTGGCGCACACCTGGAGTGTCTCGGGTCGTTCGCTCTTCAGAGCGCCATCGCGGTCAAGGTCGCGTTGTGCGTACCAAGGACCCCGGAGGTGCGAGCGAACTCGGCGCAGCAGTAGAAGCCGAATGTGGGAACCTCTCCGGCCGCTTTCTGGAGCCGAGCCGGCTCCTCCGGCGCGCGCTCGCCGAGGATCATCGCTCGGGCAGCGCAGCTGAAGGCGAGGAGGACCGCTGGGTCCTCGGACCCCTCGAGGGCGGTACGTGCCACCTCTCCAGTCACGCTGAGAAGGCTCTCGGGAGATCCCTTCATGACGTGAACCGCGCTCCCCACCGCGGGGACACACCCCTGAATCGTCAAGCTCCCGTGCTCATTCTTCTTGCGCGCCACGCGGATCACGGTGGTCCCGTCGTTCTGCAACAGGCCGAAAGGGTGCAGAATAGACGTGTTCCAGAACCTTTCCGGCGGCAATTCGCCTTGTCCAAGCTGCGCCTCGTAGGCAGCCGCTGCGGACCGTCCTCCGAGCTCGATGATCTCTGTGCCCTCGGCGCGCGTGACGAGCTGGGGCGAGCCCACGGGCTCCCAGCCGTGCCGCGTGACAACGCGCAACGGGAGCTGGCTCCCGATCCAGAGGACGACGGCACCCTTCTCGAGCTCCGCGCCGTCGTGGAAGACCGAGCTACGCACGAACTTCTGCTCGTCGCCGGCGGCCCCCCCCACGATCGCGACCTTGGGACCGGCAACTCGGTAGACCCCCTGTACGAACTGCTGCAGGTCCCCGAGCATCGAGTCCGTCAGCAGAAGGGCCGCTGCGTGGGGGCTCGGCCCAGCACGCTCCCGGCTCGCCCGCGCTAGCGCCTGGCCCGCTGTTGCGAGGTCACCCACGATCTGGCCGGCAGACGCAGCCCCGAAGCGATATGGGCCGCTCGTCATGGCGAGCACGCCCACGCCACCCCCGAACCCGAGATACTGGCCGCGCACGATCTCCCCGGAGCCTGTCGCACCGACGAGGAGCACGTTCCCGGTCACCGCTCGGACTCCGGCAAGGAGCCTCGGCAAATCGTATCTCGGCGTCGAGAACACCAAGACGAGGGCCAACGGCTCATTTTCGAGATGACGAGTTGCCAGCTTGGCTGCTTCCACCCCTGCCTGGAAAGCGTCCCTGAGCTGGCTCAGGCCTGTACCGACGCGTAGTTTAGGGGGAAGCATGTCGGTCACTGAGAGACCCCAGGGTGAATGAGGGTGAATGGTCTACGCACGTGCTCGGCCGATGAGGCCGGAGGCCAATCCTGCGAAACGAGTGCCGCAGCGACCCATCTGCGGCTGTCGATATTTCCGCGTCCCTGCTGGCGATTAGCAGGGCGCTCATCGCCAGTCGTCAGGGGAGGGGAGGGGTGGTCATTGCCCCATGGGTGAGCCGCGCGTGGAAGGTGGGGCGCTGCCGCGGACCGGGCGGTCGCTATTCTGCGGGGTCCACCACCTCCCCCAACCTGCCCGAAGCTCAGCTAACAGGCTCGTCCCCCGGTGAAGGCGATTCGGCCCGGGCAGAGGTTCGTCTCGTGAATCACCCTCTCGGCTCGAGAGTCCTGGAGAAAGGGAAGTCGATCGATGGTGGGCATCACGACCGCCGAGAGGCAGCGCCGCCGAGGGAGCGTTCGCGAAACTGGCAGAGCGCAGTTTCGGGAGCACCCCGAGAGGTTGCGAATCCTTCGGCGAGTTCCGAACCTCTCACCGTCGTGTGGTCGGCTCTCGTCGCGATGGTCGGAATCGTTCTGCTCCTCGCCTTCGGTCGAACGCACGCACCGGCTCGGGCGCAACACCGCGAGCGAGGACCGAGCGTGGGCAGGAGTCGCTCGTGTCGTGGGCGAGGCGAGGTGCTCCGAGTTGTGAGGGGTGAAGACCCTCCTGTCGGAGTATCTCGATGGCGACTTGGCAGTGGAAGTAGTGACCCGCGTCGGCGGTCACCTGTTAGCCTGTGCGAATTGTAAGCGCTTCGAGCGCAAGCTCGCTGTCACGGTCCAAGCGCTGCACAGGCTCATGCGCGGCGCGCCTTGAGACCTTCGCCGCCTCGGCTATCCCTCACCCGTGTCCCGCGACGTGGTAGCGATGCGGGCTATCCCGGTGCTTCCGGAGCTGCTCGCAAGGAGATAGAGTCTCTGGCGATGGCAGCGCGATCGGAGCCGATGCTATATCGCGGACCTCATCCACACCCGCCGGAGATCTTCTTCTGGCCGCCTCCGCCCGCGGCGGCCCTCTTGCCCGCCTTGAGGAGAGTCGGCTGGTAATTCAGGCGCACCAGGGTCTGCAGGCTGTCGAGCGCCTTCTCGCGTGCCACGGCGCTCGCTCCCGCGAAATAGCTCTGCACGGCTCGCAGGGCGAGCCCATAGCTCGCGGGGGGGGCCGCCTCGGCAAAGAGCGGGACCGGCAGGTCGAAGGCGAGGTACCAGGCACGGGCGCCGTCGGCGAGGAAATAGACCTTTGCGACCGACTCGGTCTTGCGCGCCTCGGCTACGATCCGCTGGGCGACCTCGTCCTTGCCGGCGTAGACCACCGCGGCCGGCACCGAGGTGAAGAGCTTCGACAGCTGCGGCGCGTCCGCCCCGGGCAAGTTCACCGCTCCGGGCACGTGGTAGCGGGCGAAGGCCTCCTCCGGGCGCAGGTCGACGACGGCCGTCCTCGGCTCGTTGATGATGAGGGCGGCGGTCTTAAAGACATCCAGGGCGGCGTCCGATGGGGGAGGCGAGAGGTCGATGGGCACCTCCGCGCGAGCCGAGCGGCCGAGGGCCAGGCTCAGCACCATGTAGACGGCGCCAAGGGCGAGGAGCACGGGCGCCCAAGCCTTGGAATTAAAGTCTTTCATGGCGTCGTCGCCTCGGTGGCGAGTGGGGAAGTGCCTTCGGCCTTGGGCCCTGGGGTCGCCGCGGGCTGCACCGGATAAGCCTTGCGAACGGCGGCCTCGATGCGGGCCACGAGCACAAAGGCCCCCACTGCGAAGAGGGTCACTGCGAAGACCATGATGCCCGAGGGGACCCCGAAGAGGTCCTGCAAGAGAAGGCGTCCCCGAGCACTCGAATTGGCGAGGGGTGCGAGGTCGTCCCAGGCGAGCGTGAAGACGCCCGAACCGACCGCGATGCCGAACATGAAGAGCACCGCATCGATCTTGCCGCTCACCGCGGCCACGACCGAGGTGCCGGGACAATAGCCCCCGATGATGAAGCCCGCACCGAGGAGGAGGCCGCCCAGGAAATGCGGCCACAGATAGGTGTCGAGCACGCCGATGCTGGCGAGGGGCAGGAACCCCACGAGGTCAAAGAAGTACAGGCCGAGCATGGCCGTGACGATGGCGGTGAACATGACGCGCATGACCCGGAAGTCGCGGCCGTAGAAGATGGCCGCCAGCCGGTCGGCGCGGCCGAATCCGGCGCGTTCCAGGACGAACCCGAAGCCGAACCCCACCAGGAGCGCGACCAGCATCTCGGTGGCGTGGCTGAACCTCAAGACGACGCTCAGCGGTCCCGACATGACAGCCTCCTAGATCCACTGGCGGCGTACGAACCAGGCGAGTCCGTAGGCACCGCCGAAGACCGAGAACAGGAAGACCCAGCTCCCCACCGAGAGCTGCGCGCCTCCGGTGAGCCCCTGGCCGCTCGTGCAGCCGCGTGCGAGCTGCGCCGCGAACCCCGATAGGACGCCGCCGAGCACGGCCAGGGCAAAGCGGACCTCCAGGGACGAGCGTGGCCCGTACACGGTCTCGACCTTGAACCGTCGCCCGGTGAAGACGGCCACCGCGCCGCCGAGGGCGGACCCGAGGGTGAGCCAGACGATCCAGTCGTCGAGGGAACTCCTGCGCGGTTCGGAGAAGAAGGCGGCGACGTTGGCGTTCTCCTCGGTCCAGGTCGGGTTCGCGGCGTGCAGAACCGCCGCCTCGACGTGCTTGTAGGCGCCGCTCGCGCCGAGACCACGCCCGGTGAGCACGAAGCTCGCGAGGAGGACGAGTCCGAGAGCCACCCCCGCCGCGTACGGGTTCCACAGAGGCCTGGGCGTCTTCATTTGTTCTCCCTTCTCTCCTGAGCGATGCGCGCCACCCACTTGGAGCTGTGACGTTCGGCATGGCCCTGGTCGACGTAGCCGGTGAGCATCGACTTCAGGGCCGGCCGCTCGTCCAAGATGACGACCGCCATGGTGAGGTGGACGGCGAGCCCGATGAGCACGAGGGCGATGGCGAGCTCGTGGACGAGGATGGAGGCGGCCACGAGGCGCGGCGTTCCCAGATGGAACACCATCACGAGACCGCTCCCGATGAGGACGGCCGTCGCGACGAGGACCAAAACCGCGAAGAGCTTCTGGCCCGCGTTGTACTTGTCCTGCGGCGGGAGTGGCCCGCGAGCGAGCCCCGCCATGGCGAGCGGCTTCTTCACGAGCCAAGAGAAGTCGTCGCGGGTGAGGCGGACTTCCTCCCATACCTCGCGCAGGCCGCGCTTCATGAGCAAGAAGAGCGGAACGATGACGACGGCCCAGAAGAGACCCCACACCACGTGGAGGCGGATGAGCGGTTCGCGACCCCCGAGGACACCGGACAGAAGGCGCGGGTAGCGCGTCCCGAAGAAGGCGAAACTCCCTGCCGACATGAGGGCGGTCCCGGTGCCGAGGAGGAGGAGGAATGAGAGCGCGTTGAACCAATGCAGGAATCTCAGGCCAGCACGGTGGCGGAAGAGGCGAGGCGGCTCACCCGAAACCGGCCCTTCCGGCGGAAAAGCGGTACTCGCCGCCTCTTCCCGCCCCACGCGGTCGCGCCGCGCCTTGAGGTTCGCGAGGGCACCGCCCACGAGCGTGGCGAGGGAGGCCGCCGGGACCACCTCGCGCGCGAAGAAGAGCGAGGACCGGAAGGTGCGCGTGAGCCTGCTCTCCTTCGGCCGAGCGACCACCCCCGAGGCGAGGATGCGCTCGCGGTGAGCGTCGCCCGCATAGGCGGTCTTGGGTTTCACGTTGAGTTCGGAGGTGACGAGGGGCCGCGCGCCCCGGGCGCGGATGAACTCGGCGAGCCGGCCGCCGGGCTCGTCGAGATCGCCGAAGATCCGGCACTCGGCCGGGCAGGTCTGCACACAGGCGGGCAGCTCTCCCCGCGCCACGAAGGGTGCACACAGGTTGCACTTCTCGACGATCTCCTTGTCGGGATCGTAGTGGCGGGCGCCGTAGGGGCAGTTCGAGATGCAGTTCCCGCAGCCGATGCAGACGTCAGCGTCCACCAGGACGACCCCGGTCCTGGGATCGGCGTAGGTGGCACCGGTCGGACAATCGGTGGTACAGGGATGCTCCTCGCACTGCATGCACAGACCGGGGTAGAAGCTGACCGTCAGGTCAGCCCCACGCCGGCCGTGCTCGAAGGTACGCACCCAGTCGCGCGCCGCACCCGGGCCGCTGTCCCATTGCTCCTTGCAAGCCGACACGCAGGCCTGGCATCCCACGCACAGGTCGAGGTCGATGGCCATCGCCTGGCGCATGGCTAGGCCGACCTCGCGGCGGCGCGGACGGTGACAAACTGCGTGCGCATCCCGGTGGTCCCGCTCATCGGGTCGACCGCGTAGTTGTCGATGAGCTCCGAGTCGCTCCCCCCCTTGCGGAAGGCGCGCGACAATCCACGCGCGGTGTGGCCGAATCCGTGGACCATGTAGACGCTGCCCTCCGGCATGCGCTCGGTCACCTTGAGCGGCAAGGGCCCGGTCTCGTGCCCTCGGTCGTTCGCCACCATGACCTCGTCCCCGCTCGTGAGGTGAAGTTCGGCGGCGACGGCCGGGCTCACCCACAGCGCGTTCACGCCCTCGAGGTCAGAGAGGATCGCGTTGTTCTGGGTGCGACCGAAGGTGTGAAGGGGGCTGCGGCCGTAGAGGAGCCGGAAGTGCCCGGGAGGCGGCTCGGGCGCGGGCGAGTAAGCCGGCAGGGGGGGATAGCCCGCGTCGGCCAGTCGCTTGGAGTAGAGCTCGATCCTCCCCGAAGGCGTGTGGAAGCGATAGTCCTCGCCGTCAGCGAGGTAGAGCGGCGTCTTGCGGGGCACCTCCTGGATCCCGTCGACGCTCAGCTTCCCGAGCGAGAGGCCGGCGCCGGCGAGGCGAGTCTCGAGGTACTCCTCAAACGTCGAGAAGGCGAAGAAATCGCCCACCCCGAGCTCGGTCCCGAGCTCCTTCGCGATGCGCCAGGCCGGGCGGGTGTCATGGGGCGACTTCACCACGGGCTGCCTCAACCCCACGTAGGGTGTCTTGCCGGCCCCGAGGGCGAGGTCGTCGTAGCGCTCGAGATAGGTGTCCTCCGGCAAGAGCACGTCGGCGTAGCGCGTCACCTCGGTGGGCTCTATGTCGCAGACGGCGAGGAAGTCCAGGTTCTCGATGGCCGAGATCGTCTCGCTTGGCCTGGGCATCGACTGGATGAGGTTCGTGCCGTGCACGAACCACCCTTTGACCGGGTAGGGGTAGCCGGTCAGGGTCGCGTCGCGCAGCCCGTTGGTCGTCACCTCCTCGGCGAACGGATAGCGCTTCGCCGCCCGGTCCACGTGGTCGGGGAGGTCGGGAAGCTCCGGCGAAGGGAAGTCGGGCACGCTCGCCCGCTCGGGGCGGTAGATCCCGCCCGGGCGCCAGAAGGCGCCGAGGAGCGCAGTGAGGATGGCCTGGCCCCGCGCGCGATGGAGGTCGGCTTCGCCGTACCAGGAGGTGTGGCGGCCCGGGTGCACCAGGACCGCCGGCATCGACTTCACCATGAGGCGATAGGCATCGACGATCCGTTCCGCCGGAACCCTGGCCTCTTCGCTCGCCCACTGCGGAGTGAAGTCGGCCAGGTGGGCCGCGAGCGGCTCGAATCCCACCGTGCGCTCGCGAACGAAGGTGCGGTCGTAAGTCCCCTCCTTCACGAGCAGGTGCATGAAGGCCAGGATGACGGCCAGGTCGGAACCCGGTTTCACGGGTAGCCACACATCCGCTCGCGCGGCCGCCGTGCTGAGCCGCGGATCCAGCACCACGAGGTGAGCCCCGCGCGCCCGCGCCTTCACGAAGTCTTGCATCTGGCTGTTGTGCGCGTTCTCACCCAGGTGGGAGCCGAAGAGCACCATGCAGCGCGTGGCCTCGAAATCGAGCGGCTCGGGGGAGGGGAAGTGTTCTCCGAAGGTGAGCCCGTAGCCCACATCGCGAGCCCCCTTGCACTGCGAGTAGGAGGGGGCTGCGTAGTTCGGCGAGCCATACGCCACCATCATCTTGCGCAGGAGCGGACCGCCGGTGCCGTGATAGAAGAGCCCCAGGGCACGCGCGCCGTAGCGCGCCTTCACGCCCGCGAATCCCTCCGCGATGGCCTTGTACGCCTCGGGCCAGCCCACCCGGCGGAACCGCCCTTCCCCGCGCGCTCCGGTCCGGATCATGGGGTACTTGAGCCGGTCCTTGTCCGTGACGAACGCCGCTCCAGCCTGGCCACGCCCGCAGAGCCTCCCGCGAGCGTTCGGGTAGTCGGGGTGGCCACGCAGCGCGAGGACGCGGTTCTTGCGGACGCGCGCGAGGACTCCGCAGTTCCAGAAGCAGATCTCGCAAAACGTGGGGACCTCGCGGTCGGGAGGCATGCCGTCGACGCTGTGCGTGAGCCCGAGGGCGCGGGCCGAGCGAGGGCTTCCCGCGGTCACGGCGGCGGCCGCGGTCGCGGCGACCTTCAGAAACGCGCGGCGGTGAAGGCGAGCAGGTCCGTCCGGCATCGTCGTCCTCGCACCCGAAGACCCCCGGGTTACGGCGTGGGAGCGCCGAGCCCACCCGGACGGTTCGAATTGCGGCAGAATGCCGCAGTGACGATGTGGGGAAAATGGCAGCTACCCCGAGGAGGGGAGAAGCACCCGGATCGATGGGCCAGGTACGCGTAGCCGGCCCATATATAAGGAGGCAACGAGAGTGCCCTCCATGGAGTATGCCTAGAAATTCCGGAGCCATGGCTCAGGGCCGCTGTCGTCGGCGACGCCCGTCGGACTCGAGTTCGTCTCCCCGATGCCGGGCGCGAGGGCCCGCGCGCCGAACCCCCGCCTGTGCCCACCTCGGCGACGAGCCGCCCTGCCCGTCGGGGCTATCGGCCGGGCGGGAGCGCGCCATTCGCCACCGTGCAAGCGCGGTGCTTCGGGCGCCTTTCCTTTCTCGAGTCCCCGATCGAGAGACCACGGCACCAGAGTGTTTACTATTTGTTAATGTCGCTGCTCCTGCAGAGTAGCCTTCGTTCGGTCTTGCTCCGGACCGCCAGGCGCCTGTGCCCAGCGTGCCCTTGAGCCGGGGCGCCTGGCAGCTCCTTTTGCTGCGCGGACACGCCCGGGGGGGCGCGGAGGGGCACGCCCGGTGCGCTCGTTCCGGTGTCGGCTCGAGGGACCCATCGAGAGGCCATCGCGCCGTAGCTCCACCGCCGGGGTTTCTTGCCGAAGGCCCCGAAGAGGAACCGCTCTTCCCCAAAGGCCCCGCGAAGCGCCAGGACTTGATGCTTGACAGCCCGGAGTCGAACTTGTGTAATCTTTAAAGCGCTTTAGTCACGTCCGACGCACACGTCCCGCATGCCGGAGGGTCACAAATGAGAAAGAAATTGGGACTCATTAGCGTTGCGCTTTTGGCGATTGCAATCCCGCTGGGAATGACTGCGGCCGCGGGAAAATTCGTCAAGAAGGCCAAGGTCGTGGTGGGGTACTCCGTCTACGACATGCAGCAGCCCTACTGGCAGGCCTATGCCAAGGGGGTGGAAGACGGCGCCAAGGCCGCCGGCTACGGCTTCGTCCTCGCCGATCAGAAGAGCAGCCAGCAGGCCGAGGTTTCGGGCAGCAAGGACCTCATCAACCGCGGCATCAGCGCCCTCGTCGTCTCTCCCGTTCAGCCCCCGGCGCTCCCCGCCGTCATCGATGCCGCTCACAAAGCGAAGATCCCGGTCATCATCGGCGACGTGGGGGTGGCGGGCGCCTATGACGCCTTCGTCCTCTCCGACAACGAGGGGGGTGGCAAGCTCGCCGCGGAGTACATGGTGGACCACCTGAAGGACAAGCCCGGGACGAAGGAAGTTCTCGCCATCTCGCTCCACCCCGGTTCGGCGGTGGGCGACCTGCGCGTCAAGGGCTTCGTCGACGAGATCGCGAAGCACGACGGATTCAAGGTCGTCGCCACCCTGAACGGCAACGACACGGTCCAGGGCGGCTACCAGGTCACCCAGAACACGCTGTCCGCCAACCCCAACCTCGCTGCCATCTATGCGGCGAACGATCCGGAGGCCATCGGAGCCGTGCAGGCGCTGAAGGCGGCCGGAAAGAACGGGGTGAAGGACGTGTTCGTGGTGGGCTTCAACGGTGACCCGCCGGCGCTCGAACTCATCAAGTCGGGCGACATGGCGGCCACCATCCGCCAGGACCCGCACGGACAGGGCCTCAAGGCCGTCGAGATCGCGACCAAGCTCATGAACAATAAGCCGGTCGACTTCTCCGACCCCGCTTCCCGCTCGGTGTACTTCCCGGTCAAGGTCATCGACCAGAGCAACGTCCCGTAAGCTGCGCGTCCACGCGCGGAAAGGGGCGGCGATCGGTCGGGGCCGGCCGCCGCCCCTTTCGTTCAAGGTGAAGCACGCCAGGATGAGAGTATGGACCCGGTTTTGAGGGTGACCCATATCTCGAAGCAGTTCTCGGGCGTCCAGGCGTTGAAGGAAGTCGACCTGGATCTCTTCCCGGGTGAGGTCCACGCCCTCATGGGCGAGAACGGTGCCGGGAAGAGCACCCTCATCAACATCATCAGCGGTCTCATCCGCCCCACCTCGGGGACGATCGAGCTTCGCGGCGAACGGGTGCAGTTCCAAGGCGCGCTCGACGCCAAGCGCGCGGGCATCAGTACCATCACCCAGGAGTTCAACCTCGTACCCCAGCTCTCCGTCGCGGAGAACATCTTCCTCGGACGGGAGCCGACCGGGCCGGGCGGACTCATCGACTGGAAGCGGGTTCGCGAGCAGGCGGCGGCGACCCTCACGGAGCTGGGGCTCGACGTCTCGATGAACCAGCGCGTCGAGTACCTGGATGTGGGCGACCGCCAGCTCATCGAGATCGCCAAGGCGCTCTCGGCCGAGTTCGGCGTCATCATGATGGACGAACCCACGGCGGCCCTGAACGGGGCGGAAGTCGACCGGCTGTTCCAGATCATCGCCACGCTGAAGCAGCGCGGGGTGGCGGTCCTCTACGTGTCGCACCGGCTGAACGAGGTCTTCCGCATCGCCGATCGCATCACGGTGTTCCGAGACGGCTCGCGGGTGAACACCTGCCCCATCTCGAGCGTGAGCGCGGACGACGTGGTCACGATGATGCTGGGGCGAGAACTGGCCAAGGCGCCCCTCATGCAGGGTGAGGCGACCGGGAAGAGGGAGGCTCTCTCCGTGCGCGGGCTCGCCATCCCGGGCGCAGCGCACGACATCTCCTTCGACCTCTCCTACGGCGAGGTCTTGGGCTGCGCCGGCCTCATCGGCTCGGGTCGCTTCGAACTCACGCGAGCCCTCTTCGGCCTCGAGTCGCGGTCGGCCGGAACCGTCGCGGTCCGCGGGGAGCCGGTGGGTCTCCACAACCCGCGGGAGGCCATCCGGGCCGGCATCTCCATGCTGGCGGAGGATCGCAAGAGCGAGGGAATCTTTCCGGATCTGGCCGTGCTCGAGAACCTGGTGGTGAACGCGCCCGGCGCGCGAAGCGGGTGGCGCTTCATCGACGGGCGACGAGAGCGGCACGAGTACGAGGAGATGCGCGGGACGCTCAGTATCCGCGCACAGTCGCCCCGCCAGTCCATCGTGAAGCTGAGCGGCGGCAACCAGCAGAAGGTGATGCTCGGGCGAGCGTTGGTGAGCGGCTCCCGCATCCTCGTCCTGAACGAGCCCACCCGCGGGGTGGACGTCGGCACCAAGATGGAGATCCATGCCCTCATCCGGCGCCTGGCCCAGGACGGCTACGCCATCCTGGTATCCTCCTCGGATGTCCCCGAGCTCGTGGCGGTGAGTGACCGTTGCCTCGTCATGAGCGCCGGGCGCATCGTGGGTATCCTCGCCAAGGCCCAGATCACCGAGGCGCAGATCACCGCCCTCGCCATCGGCCGCGGTCTCATGGAGGCTCGTCCGTGAACGCCGCCTCTTCGAGCGGCGGCGAAGGCAGAAGATCGGGCGCCGCCTCGTCGGTGCGTTTTCTCCAGTACTTCGAGAGCTTCGGTGTCCTGCTCCTCCTCGTGCTCGTGGTTCTCGTCGCCTCCACGGTGGCGCGCGGCTTCTTCACCTACACGAACATCACCAACACCATCATCATCGCCTCGATCACGGCGGTCACCGGCTTCGGAATGACCTTCGCCATCGCCATGGGGGGCTTCGACCTCTCCGTCGGTTCCGTCCAGGCCCTCACCGCCATCGCCTCGGCCATGCTCCTCGAGGTGACGAGCGTGCCCCTTGCCATATTGGGAGCCCTCGTTCTCGGGGTGGCTCTCGGCGCCCTGAACGGCACGCTCGTCTCTCGGCTGCGCATGCCCGCCTTCGTCGCCACCTTCGGGATGATGAGCATCGTGCGCGGCGTGGCCCTGCTCGTCACCCGCGGCCAGTCGGTGATGATCACCGGCAGGCCGGGATACGCCGCGCTCAACAACGGGAAGGTGCTGGCCGTCCCCGTGCCGTTCATCATTGTCCTCGTCGTGTTCGCCTTCCTTTACGTGCTGCTCCGGCATACTCCCTTCGGGCGCCACGCCTGTGCCATCGGCGGCAATCGCAGGGCGGCCATCGCCACCGGTATCCACATCGAGACCACCACGGTGCTGGTCTTTGCCCTGGTGGGCCTCACGGCGGCCGTCTCGGGCGTGATGCTGAGCTCGCAGCTGCTCATCGTGGACGGGACGCTCGGGACCGGGTTCGAGCTGCAGACCATTGCCATCAGCGTCCTCGGCGGCACGAGTCTCGCCGGCGGCAGCGGAAACCTCCTCGGCACCCTCATCGCCTCGCTCCTGCTCGCCACCATCAGCAGCGCCCTCAACATCCTCAAGGTCGAGGCGTTCTATCAGTACCTCTACCTCGGCCTGCTCCTCGTGCTCGCGCTGTATCTCGACACGCTGCGCCGCACGTTCATCGCGAACTCCATCCTGAGGCGCAGGTAGCGGACACCATGAGCGCCGCCCGAGTCCCTTCGCCCCCCGAAGCTCAACGCGCCGCTGGGCGTCCGCTCGCGCGCCGGTTCTCCTTGGACCTCGTCCTGCGGTACTACATCCAGCTCCTCCTCGTCGTGGCGGTGGTCGTCCTCGGCGCCATCGACGAGAACTTCCGGAGTCCCGACAACCTGGAGAACATCCTCCTGCAGGCCTCGTTCACCGGCATCGGCGCGGCCGGGATGACCCTCCTCATCATCGCGGGCGCCTTCGACCTCTCGGTCGCCGGGATCCTCGGCACCTGCGGCATCGCGCTGGCGCTCGTCGCGGCGGCGGGTCACGACGGCCTCGCCGTGGGGGTGGCGCTCGCCTTGGGGGCCGGGCTCGGCCTCGTGAACGGGCTCGCGGTGACCAAGATGAAGATCCCGGCCTTCATCGCCACCCTGGGCCTCATGAACGTGTATCTGGGACTTGCCTTCATCGCCACCCGCGGCCAGGTCATCGGCATCGAGAGTGAGGCCTTGAGGTTCGCGGGCACCGAGGCGGTTCTGGGGTTTCTCCCCATCCCCTTCCTCGTCATGCTCCTCGTCTACGCAGCCTGCGCCCTCGTCCTCGAGAAGACCGTCTTCGGGCGCCAGGTGCGGGCGGTGGGCAGCAGCGGACCCGCCGCGCTCGCCGCAGGGCTCCCCGTCGACCGGGTGAGGATCGCCTGCTTCGTCATCGTGGGCCTGTGCACGGCGATCGCGGGCGTGCTGCTCTCGGGCGAGCTCTCCTCCGCGAACGCCATCATGGCGAGCGGCTACGAGCTCGGGGCCATCGCGGTCGCGGTGGTGGGAGGGACGAGCCTGCAGGGCGGGAGCGGAACGCTCTTCGGTTCCTTCACCGGCGCGTTGTTCTTCGCCGTCATCAACAACGCCCTCAACATCTTCGGGGTCGGCGCCTACTGGCAGTACGTGGCGTCCGGGTTGCTCCTCGTCAGCGCGGTCGGCGTGCAGGAGCTCCGGACCTACGTCCGGGAGGGAAACTAGGCGCTGCGGGGCCTTTCCCCGACGGTGACGGCCTTTCGCCCCGGCGGCGCGGTTGCGATGGTCGAGGCCCGCACCACCAACTCCGGCCGCAAGAACTTCGTCGTCGGCTTCCCGCTGTAAGGATCGCTCTGCCGCAGGAGTGCCAGGATCTCCCGCACGGCCAGCTCGCAGAGCCCGGGCACGTCCTGGCGGACGGTCGTCAGCGGGACCTCCGAGATGGACGCGAAGACGACGTCGTCAAACCCGGCGACGGCGATGTCCTGCGGGATCCGGTAGCCCGCTTCCCGAATGGCGCGGCTGGCGCCGAGGGCGAGGATGTCGTTGATGGCCATGATGGCGTCCGGCTTCTCGCGCTTCAAGAGACGCCCGGTCTTCTCGTAGCCGTTCTTGAAGTTCGGCTCGCCGCAGTGGACGATCATGTCGCCTCGAAAGGCGCACCTCGCCTCGGCGAGAGCTCTCTTGAAGCCGCGGATCCGCAGGGCGGCCGGGACGACGCGCGTGTCGTCGGGTGCGAGCAGCACGATGTCCCGGTGCCCGAGCTCGGCGAGATGCCTCGCCACCATGTAAGAGCCCTGCTCCAGGTCCATCATGACGCAATGGCAGCGGTGGCCCGGATAGTAGGAGGTGAGGAAGAGGTAAGGGATCTTGAGCGCACGCAGCCGGTCGAACACCGAGAAGTCGCGGCGCACCGTCCGCAGGGTGGGCACGACGATGAGGCCCTCGACCATCTTGCCGACGAAGTCCTGGACGCTCCGCTCCTCGCGGCTGAGCTCGTCGTTCGAGATCTCGAGGATGAGCCCGTAGCCGGCGGCCTTGGTGAAGGCGTCCACGTGCTGGGTGATGGACGCGAAGAACGGGTTCTCGATGTCGGTGACCACGAGGCCGATGGTCCTGGAGCGGCGGGTGGCGAGCCTTTGCGCGATGGAATTCGGGGTGTAGCCGAGCTCACGGGCGGCGCGGAGGACGCGCTCCCTCGTGGCTGCGTTCACCCCGGGCCTGTCGTTTACGACGAGCGAAACCGTCGCGGTCGAGACACCGACGAGGGCCGCCACGTCCTTCAAGGTCACCATACGATCCTCTATAGGCAAGGTTACGCGAACGCGCGCAAGCTCCCGTGACCGATGTGGTCGCACCGGGCGACCCGATCTCGTAGGTCCCGGGCCCGGGCCGAAGTGCGCTCGTAGCTTGCCGTCCTCGCGGACGCGGGCGACGCACAAGAGCGCGTCCCACTCGCCAGGAAGCGTCCTTCGCCCGCTCCAGAACACGCCATGCGTCGCAAGCGTGAGCCATCGCGCGAGTTGGACTGGCCCGAGACGCCAAGGATGTGTCGCTCCACGAACGAGGGCAAGGATGAAGAGCTGCCCTGCCGCCCGTGTTCGGAAGGCTCCTGTGAACCCAAGGCCCGGCCCCAAATCCCGAAGGCTTGATCTGCCCACCCTCCATGCTGAAAGTGGCGGCCATCCCCAGCCGAATCCTACCTGAACTCGGCCGCACAGGTGCTCCCCGCGTTGCTTGTGAAGGAGGGCTCGTCTTTCATCCGACGAACCGTGAGAGAGGATCTTCCTCCCGGCTGGCGTCTCCCGCCGCGTTTTCCCCACGCTCTTCTCGCAAGGTGACCTTCGCCGCATCGAGCCGCGCTCCCAGGTGGATTCGTCACCTTCGGGTGTCGGCCGGGACTTGCGAAGGGCACCCGAGTCCACGTCGCCTGTCGCACCCGTCTTAACCTCCGTTCCGCGAGGGTCGGTGGCTCTAACCGAGCGATTGGGATGCTTACGAGAGCGCAATCTTCTACGCGGGAGACCTGCTCGCCCGCTGACACTAGGCTTTACGGGCAGTCGACCGGGGCGGTCGCTGCGCGTCGGCCTCCATCGCAGAAGAGTGGCTTGGCCTCGGGTCTTAGACACCCATAGTCAAATCACTTGTTTCAGGCCATCATCCGACCCGCCGGTCTCCCGCTCGAGACCCGCCGAGTGCCCCAAGGCACGTCATCCCAGCGCGCAAGGGCGGACACACGAGTGCGGACGTGCGACCGGCCCTGGAACGGGTTCGTGACGATGAGACTTGAGCTTCCGGCCATGCTCGCAATGGCGCTTTCGACCGCGGCGATTCCGTGGTCCGGACTTTGCGCGGAGCCGCCGGTCTTTGAGAAGGGGTCGGGCCTCACCTCTCAAGAGCGGCAAACCATCCGAGAATTCTGGGGCGACGACCTCATTCGCTCTTGCGACGGCATGGAGCCGGGCGGGGGCAGGGTCCTCGCTTGCCTGCTGAGGCACGAAGCCTACCTCACGCCCGACTGCCGCCGGACCTTGGGCTTCCTTGTCGATCTGCAACGGGTGTCGCGCAGCTCGGTCGCCGTGGCGGATGGTGAAGGGGGTAAAGGCGAATCAATGTCCTGCCGCCCCCCCGATCTACCGCGCCTCGCCCTGGCACGCGCGACGGCGTTGCCCCCATCTCGAACTGCACCTCGATGTTCGACCGAAGTGAAGCCCGATCCGCCTTCGGGCCTCCCCTTCTTGACGGAAGGCCGGGCGCGATGGACCTTCAGAACCCCATGTTCCCCAAAGCTGCCCATGCACGCGCCGACCTTCTCTGCTGCACCACCGACGGCATCGTGGGTGTCCCGTTCGGCGTCGCGAAGAGCCACGCGCCAAGGCTCCTTATCGGGACTCGCGCCCGTTCCTCGCAAGAAGCGCGCGGCCACACTCCGCGACCATCGACCGCCTGGCACCTTGCTCGCTCGTCCTGGCGACCCTGGTGTGTTCCGGGGTTTCTTGGCGCATGGATGGAGGTCTGGGTGTGGGTCTAGCGAGGCGTCGGGTCACCTCGAGCTGGTACTCCATGTCACCCACACGAAGCAGGGCGATCGTCCTCTCGCTGCTCTGCCTGTGGCTCATTGCCGACCGAAGCGCGGCAGCCCCGGAAGCCGGCGCCACCCTCCCTTCGCTGACCGCGCGCGACGTCCTGGGTCAGTCGCACCGACTTGAAGACCTCATACGAGGCCCCACCCTGCTCGTGGCCATCACCGACCGCAACGCGGGTGACGCCATGCAGGCGTGGTTCGACGCCGCCAACACCCGCGCGCCCCAGGCCAACCGGGTGTCCATCATTTCGGTCGAAACCCCGTTCTTCATCGGTGACGAGTACGGGCGCTCCAAGGCGCGCGAGCGCGTCCCAGGTCCTTTCAGACATGCGTCGCTCTTCGACAAGAATCACGCGATGGCCCGCGCACTCGATCTCCACGACGATCACCTTCCCTACGCCTTTGCCGTGAGTGGCGACGACCACGTACTTGCGGTGGTACACGGGATGCCGGGCGATCCGGGAGCCAAGCGGCTCTGGGCCGCACTCGAGCGGTCCAAGAGCCATCCGGCGAGCCGTTGACGAATCCTGCCACCCCTCGATTCATCGCAACGGCCATGCGGCAGCCGGCGTGACCATGGCGCACCTGTTGGCGCCTGGCCGACGGCGAAGCCGCGACCGGGGGGCAACGCATTCGGTGAACAGCGCGAAGGCGCCCTGACCCTTGAAGCGCAATGCGCTTCGCCCTAAAGAGTCACATGCCAGGCCTGATGGACGATCGACGCTAACGAAAGCGCTATCCTCGTTCCCAGTGTCCTCGTTGCTGTGAAGCAGGAGGCGAAAGCTCCCACTCGCGTGGAGGCGAGCATGTTTCTCGGTATCGATGTCGGGACCACCGCGACGAAGGCCATCCTCATCGATGCCCGTCAAGCTACCGTGGCGTCGGCGAGTGCTGGCTACCAGGTGAGCCAGCCCAAGCCGGGCACGAGCGAGATCGACCCCCGCGCCTGGCTCGAGGCCGTGCGCTCCGTCGTGGCAGCGCTAGGGAAGGCCGCCCCCCAGGCACTCGCCTCGGCGAGAGCCCTCGGTCTCTCGGGGCAGATGCACAGCTTCGTCACCCTGGATGCACAGGGTGATCCGGTTCACCCGGCCATTCTCTGGAATGACGAACGGGGGGAGGCCGAGTGCCTGGCGCTACGGGAAGGCATCTTGGACATCGGCCTTGTCACCGGCGTCTTGCCCATGCCGAGCTTCACCGCGGCGAAGCTCCTGTGGCTCAGGAATCACCTTCCACACGAGTTCGAGCGGGTGGCGCACGTGCTGTGGCCCAAGGACTTCGTACGCCTCTGGCTCACCGGGGAGTTCGCGACGGACGCATCGGAGGCCGCGGGTTCCCAGCTCCTCGATGAGCGGAGTCGAGCCTGGGCGGATTGCGTCCTCGACTACCTCGCGCTCGACCGACGCTGCTTGCCGCGCCTCCTCGAGGGTACCGAGGTATCAGGAACCCTGCGACCCCAGATCGCGGCCGAGCTCGGCCTGAGAGCGGGGATCCCGGTCGCCGCGGGCGGGGGGGATGCGGCCACGACGGCCCTCGGCCTGAGCTGCGTCCGTGAGGGCCAGGGCTTCATCTCACTCGGGACAGGGACCCTGTATCTCGCGGCGCAGGACTCCTATCGCCCCACTCCCGAGACCCTGATCCACACCTTCGCGCACTGCCTGCCGTCGCGCTGGTTTCGTATGGCGGCCATGTTGAACGGAGCAAGCTGCCTCGCCTGGGTAGCAAGGCTCTGTCACGAGCCGGATATCGAGGCCCTTCTCGGTCAGGTGAAGGCGCGTGGCAGCGATCCGGGCCGGATCCTGTTTCAGCCTTACTTGCGGGGAGAACGCACCCCCTACAACGACGTGTCGGCGCGAGGCGCTTTCATCGGGCTCGACGCCGCCTGCGACTCGGTCGACCTCACGAAGGCGGTGCTCGAGGGCGTCGCCTACTCGCTGCGTTTGGGCCAGGACCTCTTGACCCAGAACTCGGGGCCACTCGAGTTCGTGGGTCTCGTCGGCGGCGGCGCAAAGAGCGCCCTGTGGAGCGAGCTCATCGCCTGCGTGCTCGGCCGGCCGCTCGCCATCATCCAGGAGGCCGACTTCGTCTCTGCGCTCGGCGCGGCGCGCCTCTCCATGGTCGCGTCCGCCGCCGCCACCCTCGCCGAGGTGGCCCTGCCCGCGCCCGTCATCCAAACGGTGAGCCCCGACGCGAAGAGGACCGACGCTTACGCCGAGCGCTTCTCCGTCTTCCGCGATCTCTATCCCGCGCTCCGACCGCTGACGCACCTGGGATCTCCTGGAGAGCGTAAGCCCTAGGGAGGCACCCCCGCCCTGCACGAGAGCGCGGCTCGCAAAACGAGCCCGGAGCTGCGCTCGGCCGAATGAGACGCATGGGCAAGGACCCGAGAGTCTCCCCCGCCTCGCGTTCGGCGTTGTCATGGGCGAGGAGGGCGATGCTGTCTAGCGTCCAGTACACCGCCTCGGCCTGCGCGGCGAGAGCCTCGGGAGTTAGAAACACGCCCCAGCGAAAGCATTTCATCTCCACACAGAAACGGGACCCCATCTCCTACCTTTGCGGCCCGAGACGCTCACAAGACAATGCGGCGGGGGGATCCCCGCCGCGTTGTCTTACCGCGGCCTCTAGTCAGAATGGAACGACCGGTTCCGAGTTCGCAAGGTCGTGGGTTACGCTTGCGGATTCGGAGAAACCCGTGGCGCAGAGCCACATGCGAAAGGGAGCCGGTCGATGAAGAGCGTAAGGTTTGT
>Ga0335078_10000488_pt1 | contig 61452 bp, 63 predicted proteins | sample Lox_Sample_32_FD_206711 | JGI IMG/M metagenome (GOLD analysis project Ga0335078, IMG submission 206711) | Soil microbial communities from Loxahatchee National Wildlife Refuge, Florida, United States - Lox_Sample_3.2 | ecosystem: Environmental > Terrestrial > Soil > Wetlands | place: USA... | reverse complement strand
GCCATCGCGTATTTCGACAGAAGGCCCAATCCCGCGACGATGCCGAGCCCGATCCACCAGCGCCCGCCTTCCTCGCGCGCGCGCAGGAAAAGGAGGAGCGCAAGAGCCCAACACAGGAGAAGCGGCGCGTCCGTCGACATGATGACGGCGGAGGCGGAGACGCCCGGCAACGTCGCATAGACGACGGCCGACCAAGCGGCGATCCGCGCGCCATAAAGGCGATGGGCAAGGGCGAAGATCGCGAGCGCGGCCGCGAAATGCAGCAGCGGCGCCGCGAGCCGCACCGCCAATTCGCTGTCGCCAAGGGTCGTCGTGAGCGCGATCAGCCAAGGAACGAGCGGCGGCTTCGAGTAGTAGCCGAAGGCCAAATGCTTCGACCACCACCAGTATTGCGCCTCGTCGGGATAGAGATCGGCCCCGCCGAGCGCGAGCCACAAGAGCCGCAGCGCCGTCACCGCGAAGACGGTGTTGAGGGCGTAGCGCCAGTAGCGCTCCTCGTCGGCGGCCGCGCGCGGCACGCCGCCCGCCTTCACGTCGGTATCGTTGCTCACTGCGAGAACCCTGTGCCGTTACGGAGCGCGCCGCCGGCGCCGACGCACAATGACGCCAAGGGCCGGGCAGGGCAAATTGGGTTCGTGCGGTAATTTCGCTGCGCGCGGCAAATTGGGTTCGTTCGGTCAAATCGCTCCTCGCAGCAAAATTGCCTTCGTTCGGTCAAATGGCTTTGTTCGGTCGCCGCACGAAAACCTCTCCCCGCCGGGGAGAGGGAGTCTCGCAAATTGGGTTCGCTCGGCAAATTGGGTTCGTTCGGTGGATTCGCTCCCATCGCTGAATTGGCTTCGTTCGGCGGAATAGTCCGGCGGCCGATTCGACAGGGTGGCCATATGCGTACAGATCCCTTTCGCCCGGCTGTGCAGCCGCGGCGGCGCCTGCCGGGCCGAGACTCACACGCCGCACCATCGTATTCTATTTGCGTACATACGTCAAGGCCGGCAGCGCGACTCGCGTTGGTGGCAAAGGTGGCGTCGGCGCCGCTTGCCTGCTAAGCCAAGGACGGAATCCCCGATGGCTCTCAGAATCGAGACCTTCAACAACGCGCGCGGCGGCAACGCCTTCTTCAAGGCGGTGACACATCCGCTCGCGGCGCGGCGCTGGCCGGAATTGCGGCGCCGGCTCGGCGAAGGGGCGGTTGCGATCTACGATCCCGATGGCCAGGCTGACGCGCTCGCCGAGCTTTACGATCTGCGCGGGCTGCGTCTTGCCGGCTCTTTCGTCCAGGACCTGAGCCATATCGGCCGGTCGGTGCTGGGGCAGCCGGCGCAACCGGTGACCGAGCTTGCCGCCTGCCGCTCGCGCTTCGTGCTGACGGTCGCGTTCGACGCCGGGCGCCTCATCGACCATATCCGCCACCTTCTGCCAGCGGGCGCGGAAGCGCTCTCGCTCGATGCGCTGCGCATTCCGGACGCGCTCCTCGGCAATCGTGCGCGCTATCTCGATCCGTTGAACTTCGCCACCAATTTCGTCTTCTTCCGCGATGCGGGCGGGCTTTCGACCCGCCTCGTCACGGCGAATTACTGGACCGGGTATGGCGCGCCGGCGGCGGCGCTGTGGTGTCTCCTCTACGATGAGGATGGCATCGCGATCGCGGAGTGGCGCGAGGAGCTTGCGCCCGGCATGAGCGCCATCGCGATCGACAGCCGCGCGGTGCGGCGGCGCTTCGATCTCCCCGAATTCACTGGCCAACTCTTTCTCCATGTCGTCGGCGCCAAGGGCCACGACGTGGTGAAATACGCGCTCGACATCGAGGCGGAGGGCACGACCCCGACGCTCTCGGCGACGCACGACGCCAACGCGTGGCCTGCGGATTATTATGCCGGGCTGCCGGCGCCGGCCGCAGGCGAGAGCGTGACCTTGTGGGTGCAGAACAGTCAGCCCTGCGCCATTCCCGCCGGCGCCGTTGCCTTGAACTTGATGGGCGACGACACGGTCGCGCCCGTGCCGCGCGAGATCGGGGCTTACGCCACCTGCGCCGTCGATGTCGCCTCGATCCTGCCCAAGGCGCGTTGGCCGCAGCAGATCGAGGTGCGTGCCGGAAAATATTTCGTGCGGCCGCGCTACGAGGTGGCGAAGGGCGCGCGGCGGCGCATCGCGCACGTCAATGTCGAGCGCACGGATTTGCATCCCGATCCGAAGCTCGCCGAGCTCGGCAACCTCCTGGGCAAGGGCTATCTCCTGCCGGCGCCCGTATTGCCGCGCGGCGAGTTCCGCACGATCGCGCTGCCGACGCCGATGGCGACGACGCAGCGCGACCTGCCGGTGGCGCTCGCGATCTATGACTGCGACGGGCGCGAGGCGGCGCGCAAGTTCCTCGGCCGGCTGCCGCGCGCGCACGCGACCCTGTGCGACATCGACGGCATTCTAAACGGCGCCGAATTGCCCGGCGGCTACGGCCATCTCGAGCTCAGCTACGATTTCAGCGCGGGCGGCGAGGGCGACGGATGGCTCCACGCGCTCTTCCGGTACGAGCATCGCGCGAGCGGGCACGAGGCCGAGACCAGCTTCGGCGCGCACGTGTTCAACACCGTGCTCACCTATCGCGGCGAGCCGCAATCCTATTCCGGCCGCGCGCCCGGGCTCTCGACGCGGCTCTTCCTGCGGCTCGGGTCGAAGGCGCACGACACGATCTGCCACTTGATCTATCCCGCCTCGACGCCGTGGCACGGGACGAGCCAGACTGATCTCGTGCTGCACGACCGCACCGGCGCCGAGGTGGCGCGCGCCGCGCTCGCGATCCCGTGCTCGGGCTCGCGGCTCTTCCACTACCGCGACACGTTCGACGAGGGAACGCGTGCGCGCGCGGGCGAGGATGCCTATATCATCGTGCGCGATACGACCTGCCGCCTCTTCGGCTATCACGGGCTCGCCGGCGCGGGCGGTTCCTTCAGCTTCGACCATATGTTCGGCTTCTGACGCACCATGACCCAACATCGCACCAAGTTCCTTGTCCTCGGCTCAGGCCCCGCCGGCTATACGGCCGCGATCTATGCCGCGCGCGCCAACCTTAAGCCCATCCTCGTTCAGGGCCTGCAGCCCGGCGGCCAGCTCGAGATCACGACCGACGTCGAGAATTATCCGGGCTTCGCCGAAGTGATCCAGGGCCCCTGGCTCATGGCGCAGATGCTGAAGCAGGCCGAGCATGTCGGCACGCGCCTTATCAGCGACCTCGTCGTCACCGCGGATTTGTCCAAGCGGCCGTTCCACTGCGTCGGCGATTCGGGCGACACCTATGTCGCGGACACGCTCGCCATCTGCACCGGCGCGCAGGCGCGCTGGCTCGGGTTGCCCAGCGAAGAGCGGCTTCGGGGCCTTGGCGTCTCGGCCTGCGCCACGTGCGACGGGTTCTTCTTCCGCGGCAAGGAGGTCGTCGTCGTGGGCGGCGGGAACACCGCGGTCGAGGAGGCGCTCTACCTGACCAATCACGCGACTCGCGTCACCCTCGTCCATCGCCGCGACGCGCTGCGCGCCGAGAAGATCCTCCAGGCGCGGCTCTTCGCGCATCCAAACGTCTCCGTCATCTGGGACAGCGTCGTCGAAGCGATCCTGGGTGGCGGCACGCCCGAACGCGTGAATGGCGTGAGGCTCAAGAACGTCAAGACCGGGGCGATGCGCGATCTGGCATGCGACGGCGTCTTCGTCGCGATCGGCCACGACCCTGTGACCGAGCTGTTCCGCGGCCAGCTCAGGCTCGACGAGGGCGGCTATATCCTCACGCGGCCCGATTCGACCGCGACCGACATTCCCGGCGTCTTCGCCGCCGGCGACGTGCGCGACAAGGTGTTCCGCCAGGCCGTCACCGCGGCCGGGATGGGCTGCATGGCCGCGCTCGAGGCGGAGAAATTCCTGGCGGCGCAGGATGCCGCGGCCCTTGCCCCCGTATGATAGAATAGAATAGGTCCAAAAAGCCGTGGCGATCCAACCGATGGATTGGGACAAGCTTCGGGTCTTCCACGCGGTGGCGGAGGCGGGCAGCTTCACGCATGCCGGCGAGGCGTTGAACCTGAGCCAGTCCGCCGTGAGCCGCCAGATCAGCGCGCTCGAAGAGAGCCTGTCGGTGCCGCTGTTCCATCGCCACGCGCGCGGCCTCATCCTGACCGAGCAGGGCGATCTCCTGTACCGCACCGCGCGTGAGGTGTTCGCCAAGCTCGCCATGACCGAGGCGATGCTGTCGGAATCGAAGGACCGGCCCAAGGGCCCACTCAAGGTCACGACGACGGTCGCGTTCGGCTCGGCCTGGCTTGTGCCGCGGGTGCGCGAATTCATGGATCTCTATCCCGAGATCGAATTGAGCTTCGTCGTCGACGACAGCGAGCTCGACCTCTCCATGCGTGAGGCCGACGTGGCGATCCGCATGTCGCCGCCGCGCCAGCCCGACCTCGTGCAGCGGCACCTCATGACGGTGCGCAACCTCGTGTTCGCCTCGCGCGACTATCTGAAGAAGCACGGAACGCCGCAAAATGGCGAGGATCTCGACAAGCACCGGATCATCGTCTACGGCGGCGATTCGCGCGCGCCGGTGCGCTCGGTGAACTGGCTGATCGAGGCCGGCGCGGACGGGCGCGAACGGAGGCCGATCATGACGGTGAACAATCTCTACGCGATCTACCGTGCGGTCGAAAGCGGCCTCGGCATCGCCGCGATGCCCGACTTCATGGAACACGAGACGAGCGACCTCGTGCGTATCCTCCCGGAGCTGATCGGGCCCGAGACCGAGGCCTATTTCGTCTATCCCGAGGAGCTGCGCACCTCGAAGCGCATTGCCGTGTTCCGCGACTTCCTGCTGCGCAAGGTCGCCGAGCGCAACGGCGGCACGCCGCCGACGCCTCCGCGCTAGCGTTATCGAGCGGGCTCATGCGAGGTGATGGCGACACCGCGGTGGCGATCGGGTCGGAGGCGCACAAGGCGCTGTTCTGCCGTCATTTCCACGCGACCTATCAGGACTATGTGCCGGCCGAGCTGCCGTGGCCCGAGCTCGACGAGGCCGCCTTGGAACGGCTCCGCGCCGTGCCGTTCTGGCAGGAGGTATGGCATACCGAGCGGCGCGCCGGCGCGATCGTCCGGGCGTTTGCCGAGACGGTGAGCGATGCCGCGCTGCGCGAGGCGATCGACCTTCAGGGCTTCGAGGAGGCGCGCCACGCCGAACTCATCCGCGTGATGATCGCGCGCTACGGCATCGACGCGGTCGAGCAGCCGCTCGAAACCCTGCCCAGCGATATCGAGACGGCATTCAAGGATTTCGGGTTCGGCGAATGCATGGACTCCTTCCTGGGATTCGGGGTCTTCAAGATCGCGCGCGAGGCGGGCTTCCTGCCGGAGCAGATGTTCGAGATCTTCGAGCGGCTGATGTACGAAGAGACGCGCCACATCGTCTTCTTCATCAACTGGATGGCGTGGCGCCAGGTGCAGCAGGGGAAGGGCGCGGCGTGGCGCCGGGGCGCGGCCTCGCTGCGCTTCTACACACGCGCGCTTCGCCGCATGGTCGGCACGGCGCGCCGCGGCGCAAAGGCCAATGACGGCCACGACTTTGCCGCGACGCAGGCAAGCGTCTTTCTCGACGGTTTCACCTTCCGCCGCTTCCTCGAGGATTGCTACGCGGAGAACGCGCGCCGCATGAGCATCATGGACGAGGGATTGTTGCGGCCGGTGTTCCTGCCGCGACTCGCTGATGCGGCACTTGCGAGCCTCCGGCTCTGGTCGAGCCGTCGTCCCGCCGCGGCGCCAGCGCGCTGAGCCCGGCGCGGCCTACTTCGCCGGCTGCGGTTCCTTGAGGCGTGCGGTCTCGCTGTCCAAGGGTGCGCTGCCGCCCCACGGATGCTCGGCGATATCGAACACGGTGCCGTCGGGTCCGCGGAACTTGATCTCGAAATAGCCCATGCGCTCTTCCGGCGACGGCCGCATGAAGCATTCGCCGCCGAGCGCCTCGAGCTTTTCCATCGCCTTGTCGGCATCCTCGACGAGCACGCCGAAATGATGGACCCCGGTGAAGTCCATGCCCTTGCCGAGCTGGTCGGTCTTGAAGTTGAGGATGGCGAGATTGATGGTGCCGTCGCTGAGGAACACGCCGTCGGCCAGCGGGTTGCCCATCGGGGTCCGCGCGATCTCCCGGAAGTCGAACGCCTTCTTGTAGAACTCGGCGGTCTTGATCGGGTCCTTGGTGGCGATTGCGATGTGACGCAGCTTGGCCATGCTCTCCTCCCGGCGGCGAGCCCGCCTCAGGGCACCATTCCTAGCACGGGGAGGCCCGCGTCTAAAGGCCGGCGAAAAACCGCACCAGCGTGAAGGCGCCGACAAGCGCGAGCGCGCCGACGATGGCAATCCCGGCTGTGAACAGCATGCTCCGCCCCGCGCGTCCATCCGCGGGCGCCTCGCTCGAAGACAGTACGGCCAGCCGCTCGCCGGCGCGAAGCGGCTTTGCCGCGGACGCGCCGTCGACGCCCAGGCGTGCGACCGCGGGCGCCTGGCGCGCCAGGCTCGGCTCGCGGCGAATATCGGTTGAGGCTTCGGAAACGTCGGCAGGCGGGATACGTGAGCGCATGAACAGGGAACCCGATCACGAAAGAAGGTACGGTTCTACCGGAAGTCTTTGTCCGGAATGGGGCAGCAATAGGGCGCCGGAGAGCTATCCGGCGCCTTGAGACTGCCGCGATCGGGTTAAAGAAGCGTTCGAGCTACTTCCAGACGGGCTTGCCGAGATAGACGTCGTTCGGGTCGGTCGCCGCGCCGACGACCCCGCCAACCGCAGCGCCGGCCGCGGCGCCGATCAGGGGATCGCCAACCAGCGCGCCGGCGACGGCACCCCCAGCAGCGCCAATCCCGGCGCCGGTCACCGCACGGTCGGCCGGCGTGGTGCCGCAGGCCGCGAGAGTCAGGGCTGCCGCGGCCAAAATCCCAATCGATAGACGCATATAGGTGCTCCTATTAGCGGTACTACGTTAATTTTAAACCACAAGACGCAGTGGGAGCAAGCATCCCAGCGCTTTCTAACAACGCCACGGCGGGAAATTTAGTTCGGGATCGGCCGAAGCCGTCCCGCTGTTATGCGTGGGGCTTCTGAAAGGGGACGACGATGCGGCCGATCTTGCTTTGGGTTCTCGGGATCCCGATCCCGGTCATCATCCTGCTGTATGTCTTCCACGTTATATGACGCGCGCGTGCGGCGCGTTCACGCGAAGAGCCGCTCGTTTTTCAGGCCGTCATACATGTGCGCGACATACTCGCCATAGCCGTTCCAGATCTGCGTCGGCACGCGCTCGTTCTGACCGAGCACGCGCTCGGTCGCCTGGCTCCAGCGCGGATGCGGCACCGCCGGATTGACGTTGGCCCAGAACCCATATTCCGAACTCTGGATTGCTTCCCAGAACGTCTTCGGCCGCTGGTCGGTGAAGGTCATCTTGACGACCGATTTTGCCGACTTGAAGCCGTACTTCCACGGCGTCGCGAGACGAAGCGGCGCGCCGTCCTGGCGCGGCACGGGATGGCCATACATGCCGGTCACCATGAAGGAAAGCTCGTTCGCCGCTTCCTCCATCGTCAGCCCTTCGATATAGGGCCATGGATACCAGAACTCGCGCTGACCAGGCGCGACCTTGGCGTTCTGGAAACTCTCGAAGCGCACGTATTTGGCGCTGCCGAGCGGGCTTGCGAGCGCGACCAGATCCTTGAGCGGAAAGCCGCTCCAAGGCACCGCCATCGACCACGCCTCGACGCAGCGGTGGCGATAGAGCCGCTCCTCGAGCTTCATCCGCTTCAGGAGATCGTCGATGTCGAGCGTCATCGGCTTCTCGACCATGCCGTCGATCTTTACCGTCCATGGCCGGACCGGCAGCGCGTCGGCGTCGACGTCCTTGTCCTCGGTGAATTCATAGAAATTGTTGTAATGGGTCGAAAGTTTCTCGTCGGTGATCGGCCGGTCGAGCTTGTAGGTGTCGTTGCGCGTCACCGGATAAAGCCCGGCCGAGGGATCGGGCGGCGGCGCGGCCGCGTCCGCCTTGGGAGCGAGGCCCGTCGCGGCGATAAGCGCACCCATGCCCATGGCCTGGACGATGCGGCGGCGATCGAGAAAAACCGACTCGGGGGTTGCTTGGCTTTCCCGCAACTCCCAGCCGCGTTTGACCTTGACCAGCATCATCGTCTCCTGGGCTCGCCTGGCGTTCCCTAGCCAGATAAGCCCCCCAATCGTTCACGGCAAGTGAATTGCCTGTGAGGTGCCGGCGCGCCCCGCCAAAAGGCTGGCGGCTGCAGCGCGGACGCGGGCGACCGCCGCCCGGCGGTAGTCCCAGCGCGGATCTGGCTCCGGCGGGTTGACGACCATGGTTGCATTGGCCTCGAACAACAGGACCCGGCCGTTGCGGTCGAGGGCGAAATCGATGCCGCAATAATCGAGCGCGAGCCGCCCGGCGATCGCGGTGAGCGCCGCCACGGCCGCGCCGCCGATTGCGCCCGGCATATCGGCGAGAAAGCGCGCCTCCTCGGCGCGATGATCGGCGCGCTCGGCCATGTCGGAGGTGAAGTAATGCACCTTCCAGTCTGCCGCGAGCGCGAGATGCATCGGAAAGAGCCGACCGCCGATCACCATGACGCGGTACTTGCGCACGAAACCATCGGCGCCGCGCGCATCCAGAAACTCGATCGCCGTGAGCTCGGCGCCGGCCAGCCGCGCGAGCGCCGCATCGAAATCGCCCGGATCGTCGATGCGCAGGAAGAAGCGGCCGGTGTGGAAGCCGGGCCGGCGCAGCAGCAAAGGGAAGCTGAAGCCTTCGCGAACGAGGAGCTCCGCGCCCGCGCGTTCCAACGCGGTGCGGGCGAAGCTCCGCGTGCGCGGCACGACAACACCCGGAAGCCCGGCCATGCGCGTGGCCGTCGCCACCCGCCCGGTCTCGCGCACGGCGTGCGGCGGATTGAGGATCGGCGCTCGCGTGTGCGCGATCAGCCTCTCGGCCGCCGCGAGCGCGTCGGCCGCGAGGTCGGCATCGCCAATCGCGTTGAAGACGAGATCGTGCGGCGGCAGCTTGTCCCGCGGATCGAAGAAGTCGGCGACCACGATGGTCGTGCGATAAACGCCTTCGTCGATCAGGAACCGCGTCGGCACGTTGCCGCCGGCGGCCGCGACGAGATGAAGAAGCCGCACGCCGTCACCTTGTCCATGCCACGGCTGCGCCACGACGGCGCGTCCGCGGAATCCCCTCTCGCGGTGGCGCGCGGCGGCTTCGTCCTCGCCGCTCTCGGCAAGGACGCGCGCAAGGCCCTGATGAGCCTCGGCCAGATCGGGTGCGAGCGCGAGCGCCGCTTCGTAGTGCGTTCGAGCGGCGGCGCTGTCGTCCACGTCGAGCAGCATGTTGGCCAGGTTGACGCGCGGTCGCGGCGCGTCGGGATGCCGCGTCACCGCTTCGCCGTAGCAGGTGCGGGCGGCTCTCAGATATCCGGTCCCGTGCAGCAGCGTGCCGAGATCATTGAGCGCGCCGAGATGGGAAGGATCGGCCGCGAGCACGGCGAGATAGTCGCTGCGCGCGGCATCGAACCGGCCGAGCGCGGCCAGGATCCCTGCGCGCCGGTAGCGCGGCGCAAGGGCTTGCGGCGTGGCGGCAAGCTCGGCGTCGAGCCATTCGAGCGCGGCTTCGCGCGGTCGCGTCATCGCCCGCCGCTATAGCAGGGGGCTCCTTAACCGCCGGTAAACCATGTTCGCTCCGGCTTCTCGCGATGCGGGCCCAGCCTCGTCACGCGTGGGCGATTTCGCGACGCAGGTCGGCGCCTAGAGCAATTTCGCCATCATGATCTGATCGACCGGCTCGCCGTCGATCCGCGCGGCGGCGCGCAGGATGCCTTCTTGTTTATAACCGCAGCTTCGATAGAGCGCGATGGCGGCCGCGTTCGAGACGACGACGGTCAGTTCGAGGCGATCGACGCCTGCCTCGCCGGCCCACGCCTCAAGCCCGGTCATGAGTGCCCGCCCCACGCCGCAGCGACGGTTCCGCGGCCGGACACCGATGCCGACCGTGGCAACGCCGCGCTTGGCCGGATGAAGCCCGCGCGCGGCCGTGAGGAGCCCGGCAATTCCGCCGTCGCAATCCGCCACGAGCACCCCCTCGCTGCCGGTCTTTGCGACAGCAGCGAGATGTGCGCGCAGGGTCTTCGCCGGATCGGGGCCGGCGATCGGCATGATGAAGAGGTGCGAGGATTCGGCGGCGAGCAGGTTGACCAGCGCGGCGAGCCCGGCGACATCGGCGTCCGAAGGCGTCCGGATCGCGATCCGCGGTTCGACGAGAAGGGTCATGCGCTACGACCGCCGCTTCAACCCCCCAATCCCTAGTCTCGGCCTAAAACCTTTCGCGGCGGCTAACGCTCGTCAGTTGACGTCGGGCGCCACGAAATCGAGCATGCCTTTGAGCTCGTCGGGCTGCATCGGCTTTGCGATGCGCTTCGCCGCCAGCGCCTCGTCGATCACGCGATCCATGCCCTTGATGTCGTGCAGCTCGTTCTGGTTCTTGTCCTCGAAATTGGCGACCATGTAGTGCACGAGATCGGGCGACTGGCTGGTGAATTTGGCGTAGTCGGCAACGCCGGCATCCGTGAAGGCGAAGTCGCGCGACTTGGCATAGGCGCGGATGAAGCGCGCCATGGCATCGCGCTTGCCTTGCAGGCTCGCGAGGTTCGCCGCGTTGACGCGCACCGTCTCGTTGCGCACGGCCTCGCTGTCGTTGCCGCGCGCAACGGCGACGATCGTCTTTTGCTGCAGCTCGGGCAATGCCACCGGCGGCACGGCGTAGCAGATGTCGAGCTGGCCGGTCATGACGAGCGGCAGCCCGTTTTGCGACGCGCCGACCGGCACGAGCTTCGCGTCGGTGATGCCGGCCTCCTTCAGGAGCTGCAACAGGATGAGGTTGCTCGATGAGCCCGGATTGGAGAAGCCGACGCTCTTGCCGTGCGCATCCTTCAGGCTTTTGATTCCGCTTTCGGCCTTCGCATACCAGAACACTTCCGGCGCGCCGGTCGAGGCCGGCGAGATGACGCGCACGGGCGCGCCCTTGACGTAGGCGGCAAGGATGCCGAGGAAGCCCGTCTCGATGGCGATGTCGACGCTTCCCGAGATCACCGCCTGCTCGTTCGAGGCGCCGCCCTCGGTATAGGTGATCTCGATGTCGAGGCCCTCGGCCTTGAAGAAGCCTTGGCGAATGCCGAGGTCGGTGTAGGACGTACCCCACGAGCCGCGCTGCGGCACCGCGAGCTTCAACGTTTCCGCCTGCGCCTGCGCCCCGACGAGCGCAAGTGCGGCGGCGATGGCAACGATCCGACGCTTCATGTTCTCTCCCCCTCGTTGTGCTGCGTCATCGCGAGGAGCGTGGCAATCCCCTGAGATTGCTTCGGCCCGCGCTCGCAATGACAGCGGACCTCTATTGTGCCGCCGTCTCCTGCTTCGACTGAATCACCTTCTCCGCAAGCCGCCCGGTCAATTCCTGCAGATGGTCGAAGCGGTCGGAATATGTGGCGGTGCCGAGCGTCACCGAGCGCAGCTCGACGATGAGATCGTGCATCTCGGAGAGCGGCAGGTGCGCGGTCACGAGGTCCCAGCCGTCCCAGCCGGGCTTGGCGTCAAAGCCCAGAAGCTGGCCGCGCCGCCCCGAGACGATACGCTGGACGCGCGAGGTGAAGGCGTTCGGCACCGAGATCTCGACATAGTGGATGGGCTCGAGCAGGACCGGATCGCATTTCGGCATCGCTTCCTGCATGCCTTGGCGCGCCGCGGTCTTGAACGCCTGGTCCGAGCTGTCGACGGCGTGGAACTGGCCGGTGATGAGGTTGACCGACACGTCCACGACCGGGAAGCCGAGCGGGCCGTGGCTCAGGTACTCCATCACACCTTCCTCGACCGCGGGGATGTAGTTGCGCGGGATGGCGCCGCCGACGACGGAGTCGATGAAAGTGTGGCCGGTGCCGCGCGGCAGCGGCTTCACCTCGATCTGGATGTCGGCGAACTGGCCGTGCCCGCCCGACTGCCGCTTGAAGCGCGAATGCTGCTGCGCGCCGCGCTTGATCGTCTCCTTGTAGGGGACTTGCGGCTTCTTCGAGGCAACCACGAGGTTGTGCTTCGACTTGAGCTTGTCCATCGCGATCTGCAGATGGATGTCGCCCTGACCCCACAGCACCATCTCCTGCAGATCGGCGTTCTGCTCGAGCATGAGGGTTGGGTCCTCTTCGACGAGGCGGCCCACCGCAGGCGTGAGCTTCACGTCGTCGGCGCGCTTTTCCGCGTGCACGGCAAGGCCGTAGACCGGACGCGGCATCGAAACCTTCTTCATCTCGTGCGCTGCGCCGCTCGACAGAACCGTCCCTGTGGGGATGCCCTCCAGACGCGCCAGCGCCACGACCTCGCCAGGACCGGCCGCGGCCAGCTTTTCGCTTTGGGCGCCTTCGAGGCGCAGCACGCCCGCGACGCGCGTGCCGTTGAGGCTCATGCCTTCCGTGACCTGCCCCGACCACACCCGTGCCAGAGACAGCTTGCCGGTGTGCGGCGGGAAATAGGTCTTGATGACGCTCGCGACGGTATCCTTGCTCGCGGAATCGAGTCCCAGCCGCCCGGCTGTCGCGGTGGCGCCGGGCGTCTCATGGCGGAGCGCCTTCCACAGCCGGCGCACGCCGTGATCCAGCTGGCCGGCGCCCAGGAACACCGGCACGAGCGTGTCGCGCCGCAGATTCTGGGTCAGATGGCGATAGATATCCTCCTTCGACGGCTGCACGTCCTCGAGCAGCTGTTCCAAGAGCTTGTCGTCGAAGTCGGCAAGCTTTTCGACGAGCCCGGCTCGGCTTTGCTTCTCCTCGTCCGCGATATCATCGGGCAGCTTGACGAGGTCCGACGCCTGTCCGGGGCGGTAGCGGTAGCAGCGCTCGCTCACCAGGTCGACATAGCCGACGGGCGCATTCTCAGGACCCGGCAGCGGCACCTGGCGCAGCACCAGCGGGCGCGCCGAGACCGACTGCATTGAAGCAAGCACTTCGCTCACCCGCGCCGACGCGGTGTCGAGCTTGTTGATGAACACCATGTGCGGGATCGAATTATCGTCGAGAAACTTGAAGATCGGCCCCAAGGTCAGCGCCCGCTCGGGCTCGGGCTCGCATACGACGACCGCGACATCGGCGGCGAGCATCGCGCATTGCGCCTCCCAAGCGAGCTCGACCGAGCCGGGGCAATCGAGGAAGTACCAGCGGTCGCCCAGATAGGTCGCATGGGCGGCGTTGATCTCGGTGGACATCTGCCGCGCCCGCGCCTCGGGCGTGTGGTCGCCGACGGTGTTGCCGTCCTTCTGCGTGCCGCGCCGTGTCGTGGCGCCGGCCGCGAAGAGCAGCGCTTCGAGCAGGGTGGTCTTACCCGAGAGATAGGGACCGACGAGTGCCGCGCAACGCGGCCCGGATTGTCTGTCGTTCATCACTGCCTCCTCCACGTGGCGCCCGCGCCGGGCGAGCCGTTCCCACGCGGTTTTGTGTCGTTTCGATGATGGTTGCCCGCGCGGCCGCCTGCTGGCAACGGGAATCTGCGAGGGCGATTTCAGGGCGTGGCGCGCTCCCGCGCTGGCACGGCTTGGCGGAATCTGTCAGCATCGGCGCAATCGGCCTTTCGAGCCCGCGCAGGCACGCACATGACAGAGCAGGGCGCCGCATCGCGCACGGCCGGCCTCGCCATCGCCGGGCTGCAACTGCTGATGACGCTCGGCTGGACGCTCTACGTGATCTATCTGCCGCAGCTCGCCGCGTCCGTCGGCATTCCGGCGTCCACGGTGATCTTTCTCCTGATGCTCGACCAGGCGGTCTTCACGGTCACGGATTTTGCGATGGGGGTGGCGGCGGACCGGATCGCGCCTGTCGTCGGGCGGCTGGGGCGCATCGTCGCGCTGGTGACGGCGCTCTCGTGTGCCGCTTTCCTGCTCCTGCCGTTTCTCGCGGCAGGTCATGCGGCGAAGGCGCTGTTCATCGGCTGCGCACTCGTCTGGGCCGCGACGTCGTCGGCGCTGCGCGCGCCGCCGCTCATGCTGCTTGGCAAATATGCCGCGCGGCCCGCGGTTCCGTGGCTTGCAAGCCTGGCGCTCCTGGGCTTCGGCGTTGTCGGCGCGGCGGCACCCTATCTGACGATCACGTTGCGCACCATCGATCCGCGCCTGCCGTTCGCGGTCGCGAGCGCGGCGCTGTTCCTCGCGACTTTTGCGCTCTCGCCGATCGAGCGCAGGATGGCGACATCGGCCGGGTTGGCATCGGCCGCGCCCACGATGCTGGCCGCGGCCGAACGCCAGTTCGGCCCTCTGCCCGCCCGCGCGGCCGCCTTCGCCATCGCCGTCGTCGTGCTCGGCATCGGCTTCCAGATTCATTTCAGCATCGACAGCGCGCGTCTCTTCCTGCGCTACGCGAAGCCGCCCGATCTCGAGACGCTGATGCCCGTGTTCTGGATCGGCTTCAACATCGCGATGTTCGCGGCGGCGCCGCTCGTCGCACGGTTCGGCGGATTGGCGGTCATGGGCGCAGCCGGCATTGCCGGCGGCGCGTTCGCCCTTGCGGCGACGGCGGCAAACGGGCTTCCGGTTCTCGTCGTGGCGCAGTTCGGCGCTGGCGCCGCCTGGGGCATCGCCATGATGAGCGGCGTGGCGGCGGCGCTCGCAATCGGCGCGCCCGGCAACGGGGGCCGTGTGGTCGGGATGATGTATTCGGCGCTGGCGCTCGCCACTTTCGCGCGCATGTCCGCCGTCGCAGGCGGCCTCGCTGGCGCGCCCGCCTACGAGGCGCTCTTCGCTTGGGCGCCCACGATCTTCTGGCTCTCGGCTGGCCCGGCGTTGCTGGCGCTCGGCAGGCGCAGCGCAGACCAGGCATCGGAGCCGGTCTATTAGCCTGCCGTTCCGGCGTCGAATTTGAAGCCGATGCGCGAGAGCGCCGCGAGCGCGTCGGCGCCATGTTGGCGCGCGATCGCCTCGCCCACGTGCGGCGCGTAGTGGACGCGGTCGGCTTGCTCCTCGCCCAGGATCTGGATGATGACGAGAAGGCGCGCGGTCTTGTCGCCGATATTCTTGAAGCTGCGGCAGACGCCGCGCGGGATCGAGATGAAGTCCATGGGCTCGAGCACGGTCGAATGCTCGCCCCGGTCGCCCCAGCCGATCTCGAAGCGCCCGTCGAGGCAGAAGAAATTCTCGACGCTCTGTTCGTGCGCATGGAGCCCGGCGCCGTTGCCGGGAGGGCACTCGGCGATGGTGATGGCGAGGCCCGGCGCGCCTTTGAGGGGCGCCTGCGCGCTGCGCCCGGCATAGGCTTCAGGCACCATGATGGGATAGACGCGGCGCGCGGCCACGGTGTCGAAGGCGGCGTCGGGGATGCCCGCCGTCTCGTGCTGCTGCTGGTAGGATTTGAGATCGCCGAAGCGGACGGTGCGCTTCGCCATGGCTTCGGGGCTTGCGGTCGCGGTCTTCATGGGCGCCTCCTGCAGCGCTTATTGAGGCACCGGCCGCGGGCGCGCGCAAGCGCTTGCCAAGCCATTGCGGCGCGGCGAAGCTGCGGCGATGCGCCGCCGCCGCTTCCTCGCGGGTCTTCTCACCGCTGCCGTCGCACGCGCCGCCGCGGCCGAAGACAGGGCGAAGCCGATCGTTGGCTTTCTCGATATCGAAGTGCAAGGCGCAAGCCCCGGGTTTGACGCCTTCATGGACGGGATGCGGGAATTGGGCCATGTCGACGGCGGCGACGTTCTTATCGACGCGCGCTTCGTCGGCTATCGCATGGGGGAATTGAAGGCCACGGCGGCGGCGCTGGCGGCGAAGAAGCCGGCGGTGATCGTCGCCTACCAGCCGGTGCTCGACGCCGCCCGGGCCACGGCCGGGGATACGCCGATCGTCACGCGCATGACGCTTGATCCGGTTGCAAGCGAAGTTGTCGGAAGCCTGGCGCGGCCAGGCGGCAATGTGACTGGCGTCAGCAGTTATTCCTCGAGCCTCTACAGCAAGCGGATCGAGATCGCCAAGGAGCTGGCGCCGGGCATGGAGCGTGTCGGCGTGCTCCACGTCGGCTCGTCGCAATCGACTCTCACCGAGGTCGCGCGGGCCGAGGAGGCGGCGCGCGCGCTTGGCCTTGCCGCCGTGCGGCTCACGGTCAACGGCGCCGGCGGCCTCGCCGCTGCGTTCGACGCGGCGGACAAGGCCGGTATTGCGGCGGTGATCCCGATCCGCAGCATCGCCATCGTCAGCTCGCGCGCCGAGGTCGCGCGCCTCGCCGCCGCGCATCGGCTGCCGGCGGTCTATGACGACCGGCAATTCTGCGAGGCAGGCGGGCTGGTCTCCTACGGGGCCAATCTCACGGTGCTGCACAAGCGGACGGCTTATTACGTCGACCGAATCCTCAAGGGCGCCAAGCCCGCCGACCTGCCGATCGAGGAACCGACCGTGTTTGAGCTGGTGGTGAATGCCGGGGCGGCGAAGGCGCTGGGGCTCGACATGCCGCCAACGCTTCTGGTGCGAGCGGACCAGATTATCGACTAATCCGAATCAAAAAGGGGAGCCGGAAGGCTCCCCTCAAAGCCGGTGGTCGGCCGTCACCCGGCGCGACGGACCGGCTCCTGCGCGGCTGCACGGCGCTCGCGCCGCGCCATCATCTTCTGCATCAGCTTGCGCCGCAGGATTTCCTCGGGCCGCAGCCGGCCTTGCACGGGCATTGCACAAAAGGTGCGTACGTCCGGCCCACTTTTGGGCTCCTGCCGCATAGACGCCTCCTCCGTTTGTTGCGGGCAGACTGCCCCGGCCCCGGCCAAAGCACAAGAATAATTTCGGCGCTCACCCTTTTGCTCCTGGAACTCGCGTGCCGCGCGCTTTCGGCCGCGGCAGGGTTCGACCGGCTATACTCTCGATGAGTGCGGCCAAGCGGTCCTTGACCTCGCGCGCGGTGATGCCGCGAAAGGCGCGCACCAGCTCGATCTCCTCGCGGTCGAGCGGCCCGCTCGCGGCACCATCGCCGAGGCCGGCGAAGAAAAATTCGATCGGCAGTCCCAGCAGATGCGCCATGCGGTAGAGCCGGCTCGCGGCAATGCGGATTTGTCCCTGCTCGTATTTTTGCACGAGCTGGAAACTCATGCGCAGCCGGCGCCCAAGCTCGGCCTGCGTCATCCGCGCAAGCGCGCGCGCGTGACGCAGCTGCTGGCCGACATTGATATCGACGGGATCGGGCCCGTGCTCCTTGGCCGTACGGCGGCGCGGCCGCCGCGTGCGCGCTGCCATCTGCCTGTCCCCGCCCGCTCGCCGAACTATAGAGCGGCGCGTGGGCGCTGCCCATTCCGGGAGGAAAGCCGCGCGTGCCATAGTGCCTGCGAAGCGCCGAGGAGCGAACCTGTGAGCGACGATCTTCTCGTGGTTGTGGCGGGCGGCATCGCCCGCGTCACTCTCAACCGGCCGGCGGCGCGGAACGCGCTGACCTTCGCCATGTACGACCGGCTCGTCGAATTCTGCGCGGAGGCCGGGCGCGACCCGTCGTTGCGGGCCGTGATCGTCAGCGGCGCGGGCGGCGCGGCGTTTGCCGCGGGCACGGATATCAGCCAGTTTCGCACCTTCGCCCAGCCCGAGGACGCGCTCCAGTACGAGGAGCGCATCGACCGCGCCGTCGACGCACTCGAACGCTGTGCCGTGCCGACGATCGCCGCGCTTGCGGGGGCCTGCACCGGCGCCGGCGCGGCGCTGGCGCTCGCCTGCGACCTGCGCATCGCCGCGGCCAATCTCCGCTTCGGCATTCCGGTGGCGCGGACGCTCGGCAACTGCCTTTCGATGAGCAACTATGCGAGGCTCGTCTTTCTCCTGGGCGCGGCGCGGGCAAAGGAGATCCTGCTCACGGCGCGGCTTGTCGCGGCCGAGGAGGCGCGCGCCATCGGCCTCGTGAGCGAAGTCCTGCCCGATGCCGACGCGCTTGGTGCGCGCGCCGAGGAATTGGCGCGGCTCGTCGCGGGCCATGCGCCGCTCACCTTGCGCGCGAGCAAAGAGGCGATGCTGCGCCTCAGGCCGCGCGTCGCGAAGGGCGAGGGCGATGATCTCGTCCTCATGTGCTACATGAGCGAGGATTTTCGCGAGGGCATGACGGCCTTTCTCGAAAAGCGGCCGGCGCGTTTTCAGGGCAAGTGACCATGGACAAGCAGCTCATTGCGGATCTCGTGGCGGCCAATCGCATCCTCTTCAGCGAGGGCGTGCTCGATGGCTTCGGCCATGTGAGCGTGCGCGACCCGAGCAATGCGCGCCGCTTCTGGCTCGCGCGCAGCATGGCGGCCGGGCTCGTCGAGGCGCGCGACATCATGGAGTTCGATCTCGATGGCGCGCCCGTCAGCGCCAAGGGCCGCGCCGTTTTCCTCGAGCGCTTCATCCACGGCGAAATCCTGCGCGCGCGGCCTGATGTGCAGGCGGTGGTGCATAGCCATTCGCCGAACCTCGTGCCGTTCGGCGCGACGTCGGTCAAGCTGAAGCCGCTCTATCACATGACCGGGTTTCTCGGCGAAGGCGTGCCGGTGTTCGAGATCCGCAAGGTGGCGGGCTCGGCCACCAATCTCCTCATCACCGACAACCGGCTCGGCAAGGCATTGGCGCGCACGCTCGACGACAAGCCCGCGGCGCTCATGCGCGGCCACGGCTCGGTCGTGGTCGGGCAATCGCTGCAGCAGGCGGTCTACCGCGCGATCTACATGGAATTGAACGCGCGGCTCCAGTCGGAGGCGATGCGGTTGGGCCGCGTCACCTACCTGACGCCGGAGGAGGCGCGGGCGGGCGCCGCGGTCAACGACCGCATGCTGCACCGCCCGTGGGAGCTGTGGAAACGGAAGGCGATGGAGAAGTGAGCTAGGCCTTCACGCCCTCGTCAGCCAGAACGCGCTGCACCGCCGGCCGCGCCACCATGCGGTCGCGGAAGGCGGTGTAGTTCTTGAGCTCGCCCATCGGCAGCTCGCGCCGCACGCCCCAGGTGAAGAATACGAAGGCGTAAGGGTCGAGCACGGAAAACTGGTTGCCGAGCCATTCCCGTCCGGCGAGCCTCTGGTCGATCTCCTTCAGGCATTCGTGGAAAGTCTTGAGGCCCGCTTCCTTGATGCCGGGATACGCCGATGCGTCGGCGCTGTAGCGCTCGGGCCGGCCGACATGGCCATGCGCCGGGTGCACCGAAGAGGCGAACCAGCCGATCGTCTCGAGCGTGTGGGATTCCGCCTTGGGGTCGGAGGGCCACAGTTTGAAGCGCTTGCCGAGATAGGGGAGGATCGCCGTGTTCTCGGTGATGACGTCGCCGTCGTCGAGCCTCAGGGCCGGCACGCGGGCGTGCGGATTGATCTTCTGATATTCGGGCGTGCGCTGCTCGCCGCCGGCGAGGTTGACCTTGCGCGGCTCGTATTTCTCGCCGCTCTCCTCGAGCACGATGTGGGACGCCATCGAGCACGCGCCCGGGCCGTAATAAAGCGTCAGCAAGGAAGCCTCCCTCAGATTGAGTCGAGCGATCCTGACACGGGCTCGCTCAGCATGTCCATCGGCTCGGGCGCGATCGGCAGCCCGTCCATGCGGCGCAGGCCAGGGAACCAGCGCGCCCACAGCGCCACGACGGCGAGCGTTGCAACGCCGCCCAGCACGACCGAGGCCACGGGGCCGAACCAGGCCGCGGTGACGCCGGACTCGAACTGGCCCAATTGGTTCGACGTGCCGGTAAAGAGCGAGTTGACCGATGTGACGCGCCCGCGAATGGCGTTGGGAGACGCGACCTGCACCAGCGTCTGGCGGATGACGACGCTCAGCATGTCGGCGGCGCCGACAAAGAAGAGCCCCGCGAGCGAGAGCCACAGCGTACGCGACAGGCCGAAAACGAGCGTCGCCACGCCGTAGACCGCGACCGCGGCGAAGATGCGCGGGCCGACACCGCGGCCAGGGGGATGGCGCGTGAGAATGAAGCCGGTGATGAGCGCGCCCGCCGCGGGCGCGCTGCGCAGGAGGCCAAGCCCCGCCGGGCCGGTCGCGAGGATGTCGCGGGCGAAGATCGGCAGAAGGGCCGTCGCGCCGCCGAACAGCACGGCGAAGAGGTCGAGCGAGATCGCGCCGCGCACCGCCTCGTTGCGCGCGATGAAGCGCACGCCGTCGAGCATCGAATCCCACGACAGCGGCTCGCTGACGCCCGCGCTGCGGCTGCGCAGGCTCGCTGCCGCGACAAGCGCCAGAAGCTGCAAGAGCGCCGCGCACACGAACGGCACTGGCGGCCCGAGGAGATAGAGAACGCCGCCCAGCGCCGGCCCGAGGATGACGGCGAATTGGCTCGCGAGCGAGTTCCATGCGGCGGCGCGCGGATAGGTCTCTGCTGCTACGAGGCCCGGGAGCCACGATTGCCACGCGGGCTGCTCGAATGCCCGGCAGGCGCCATAGCCGGCGATCGCGACGAAGACCGGCGCCGAGCGGCCCCCGCCGGTGAGCGCGAGGAGCGCGATCGCGACGCTGCACAGGCTGTCGCCGGCGAGCGCCGCCGTCACCACCATTCGGCGCGGGAAGCGGTCGACGGCGTGGCCCGCGATGAGAACCAGCCCCGCGAACGGCACGAACTGCACGAGCCCGATGAGGCCGAGGTCGAAGGCGCTGTTGGTCAGCGCATAGACGTACCAGCCGAGCGCCACGCCCTGCATCTGCCAGGCGAGCGCGCTTGCGAGCCGCGCGATGAGAAAACGGCCGAGCACGCGGGCCGGGAAATCGGCCGCCGTGGGTCGCGGACTGTCATCGGGCATGCGGAGATAGTCTATCCGGAACGAGGGCGCTCGAGGCGCGCGCCCTCTCCGCCCGCCGAGGGACGGAGAGGGGCCGTGCGCGAAGCCGTTATTTCAGCGCGTCGGCGTAAGGGTAGATAAGCTTGCCATCGGCGTATTGCGACGGCTCGAGGATGACGTCGTTCTTCGGGTCGCGGAACTGCTCGACGTCGTTGCTCGTGACGTGCTGGTACTGCACCTGGAGCATGCGCGGGGTCGCCCATTCGCCGTCCTCGCCGAACTTCACGTCGCCTGCGACGGTCTTGAAGGTCGCCTCGTGCATGTATTTCGCGATCTTGTCCTGGTCGAGGCCCTTGGTCGCCTCGATCGACTGCTGCAGCACCTGGAGATAGGCATAGGCCCACGGCACCATGTAGTAGCCGAGCGGATCGACGCCCTGCTTCGATGCCTCTCCCTGATAGCGATGCAGCACGTCCATCACGCCGTCGAACTGCATCTTGGGGCCGGGCAGCCAGAAATCGTAGTTGACGATGCCGTTGAGCAGCGGCCCGAGCTGCGTCTTGAGTGCCGTCGCCTGCAGGCCGACCATGCCGGCGCCGACCATCTTGGGCGTGAAGTTCTGCTCGCGCAGCGCATGCACCATGCCGACCGAATCGGGCGGGTAGGAGGCGATGACGAAGAGGTCAGGATTGGTCGCGGCGACCGCGCGGATGATCGGCGAGAAGTCGGCCGTCGTCGGCGGATAGCTCTTGTCGTAGACGACCTTGAAACCCGCCGCCTGGCCATTGGCGAGTGCGCCGTCGGCGCTCGCATGCGCGTACTGCTGATCGGCATAGGCGATGGCGAGGGTCTGCGGCTTCGGGTTCTGCGCGGCGGCGAGATCGAAGAAGCCCTTGGTAAAGGCCTTCGTGCCCGAGCCGTTGGGCGCGATCTGGAAATAGCGCGGATAATGGAACGCGTCGTTGACCGAGAGGCCGAGGAGCGTGATGAAGACGAGATTGCGCTGCATCACGATCGGCATGGCCGGCGCGATCTGGGCCGTGGCATAGGGGCCGACGACGAAATCGACCTTGTCGACGTCGAGCAGCTTCGTGTAGATCGCCGGCACGGTCGAGGGCTGGCTTTGGTCGTCGTAATAGACGAGCTGAACCGGGCGGCCGAGGATGCCGCCCTTGGCGTTCACATCCTTCTCCCAGAGCTGCATCGCCACGAGCGCCGACTTGCCGTTGGGCGCGAGGCCCCCGGTCAAAGCCATGCTGAAGCCGATCTTGATCGGCTCGGCGGCTTGCGCGCTCCATTGCAGGAGCGCCAGCATCGAAAGAAGAGCAACCGCACCGAATCTCGATATCCACCGCATCGGGCGTCCCTCCGGATATTTGGTCGTTGTCCCCTCTTTACTTATAAGAGGCTTCCCTTGCGCTGACAATGATGGCCACGAGTCGAGAGCCGGTGCCTTGACAGCGCGCGCAGCCGCACCGCACGCTAGAGCGCTGCCGCGAAGAAGGAGGAGGGAGCATGCCTGTCAGCAAGGAAGTCCGCCGCGTCGTCACCAGCCACGACGAATCCGGCAAGGCCGTGATCCTGTTCGATGGACCGACGCCGCATCGTACCGAGCGCGGCCCCGGCACCGTCCTGCACAATCTCTGGGTCACTGACGAGACGCCCGCCGACATGAAGGGCAAGAACGACAAGATGGCGCGGCAGATCGATATCCCGCCGCCCAAGGGCGGCTCGGTCATCCGCGTGCTCGACATTCCGCCGATCGGCGACGTGAGCAAGCTCGAATTGGGCGCGATGCAGGCGCACTTGGGGCCCGAGCACAGCCACCCCAAAGCGCGCAAGCCGCGCCATCCGATGATGCATCGGACACGGACCATCGACTACGCCATCATCCTCTCCGGCGAGATCGACATGCTGCTCGACGACAGCGAGGTGCATTTGAAGGCGGGCGACATCCTGGTGCAGCAGGCGACGAACCACGCCTGGGTCAATCGCAGCAAGGATGTGTGCCGCATCTGCTTCGTGCTGATCGACGGCAAAGAGCCGCTGGCCTAGATCGCGAACGACCGCGTTCGATCATGCTGTCATTGCGAGGAGCAAAGCGACGAAGCAATCCCTTGGCTGTCAGGGGATTGCTTCGCTGCGCTCGCAATGACAGTGGAAAGGGAGCGGTCGTATTGGTGCTCGCGCTTGCCTTGAGCGCATGCAGCATGTACGTGCTCACCGATCCCTACGGCAACAGCTACGGCGGCTGGTACAACCCCGGCTCGAACTATCGCTGGCAGCTTACGACGTGCGAGCAGGCGATCGACGACGGGAAGGTGCCGAACGCCGCGCGCAAGGGCTTCATGCGCTGCTGCATGTGGCGGCACGGCGTGCCGATCGAGGATACGGCGAGCTGCGGCGCGCCGGCGACGGGATAGAGAAGAATGAAACCCTCTCCCCACCGGGGAGAGGTCGGCGCGCAGCGCCGGGTGAGGGGGGAGCGGCACGGCAGTGTCCCCCTCACCCCGCCCTCTCCCCGGAGGGGAGAGGGAGCAGAAGCCTCACGCCGTCGTCGCGACTTCCTTCGCGAGCGCCGCCTGCGCCGCGGCGAGGCGCGCGATCGGCACGCGATAAGGCGAGCATGACACATAGTCGAGCCCGATCTCGTGGCAGAAGCGCACCGAGGCGGGATCGCCGCCATGCTCGCCGCAGATGCCGAGCTTGAGGTTCCGGCGCGTCTTGCGCCCGCGCTCGGCAGCGATGCGGATCAGCTCGCCGACGCCATCGCGGTCGATCGTGACAAAGGGATCGTGCTCGATCACGCCCTGCTTCAAGTAGGCGCCGAGGAAGCTGCCGGCGTCGTCGCGCGAAAGGCCGAAGCAGGTCTGCGTCAGATCGTTGGTGCCGAAGCTGAAGAAGGCGGCGGTCTTGGCGATCTCGCCCGCGAGCAATACCGCGCGCGGCAGCTCGATCATGGTGCCGACGAGATATTTGAGCTCCGCGCCGCTCTCGGCTGCCACTTCGCCCGCGACGCGGTCGACCGACGCCTTGATCACGTCCAGTTCCTTCTTCGTCGCGATCAGGGGAATCATGATCTCGGGCTCGACCGGCTTTCCTTTCTCCTTCGCGACCGTGACCGCGGCCTCGAAGATGGCGCGCGCCTGCATCTCGTAGATTTCCGGCGCGGTGATGGCGAGGCGGCAGCCGCGATGGCCGAGCATCGGATTGCTTTCCTGCAGCGCGGCCGCGCGATGGCGGATGGCGGCGAGATCCTTGCCCGTGGCCTTGGCGATCTCGGCCATCTCGCCGTCGGTCTTGGGCAGGAACTCGTGCAGCGGCGGATCGAGGAGCCGGATCGTCACCGGCAATCCTTCCATGATGCGGAAGAGCTCGACGAAATCGCCGCGCTGCATCGGCAGGAGCTTCGCGAGCGCGGCCCTACGCCCCTCGGCGTCGTCGGCCATGATCATCTCGCGCACGGCAGCGATGCGCTCGGCATCGAAGAACATGTGCTCGGTGCGGCAGAGTCCGATCCCCTCGGCGCCGAAGCGGCGCGCGGCGCGCGCGTCGGCAGGCGTGTCGGCGTTGGTGCGCACGCCCATCGTGCGCGCCTCGTCGGCCCAGCTCATGAGCGTCGCGAAATCGCCGGAGGTGGAGGGCTCGATCGTCGGCACCGCGCCCAGCATCACCTCGCCGGTCGAACCATCGATGGTGATGACGTCGCCGCCCTTCACCACCTGCTGCCGCGCGGTGAAGCGCTTGGCGGCGTAATCGACGCGCAGGTCTCCGGCGCCGGCAACGCACGCGCGGCCCATGCCGCGCGCCACGACAGCGGCGTGGCTCGTCATGCCGCCGCGGGTCGTGAGAATGCCTTTGGCGGCGTTCATGCCGTGGATGTCCTCGGGGCTCGTCTCGATGCGCACGAGGATGACGGCCTCGCCCTTCGCAGCGCGCGCCTCGGCCTCGTCGGCCGAGAACACCACGGCGCCCGAGGCAGCGCCCGGCGAGGCCGGGAGGCCGCGCGCCAGCACCGTCGTCTTCGCCTGCGGATCGAGCCGCGGATGGAGCAGCTGGTCGAGCGAGTTGGGCTCGATGCGGCGGATCGCCTCGCTCTTGTCGATCGTTCCGCTGCGGCACATGTCGACGGCGATCTTGAGCGCCGCTTGCGCCGTGCGCTTGCCCGTGCGCGTCTGCAGCATGTAGAGCTTCGACTTCTGCACGGTGAACTCGATGTCCTGCATGTCGCGGTAGTGGCTCTCGAGCCTCTGCCGGACCTTCTCGAGCTCCGCGAAGACCTGCGGCATCGTCTCTTCCATCGCCGGGAGCGACGATTTGTTCGCGGTCTTGCCGGCGATCGTCAGATGCTGGGGCGTGCGGATGCCGGCCACCACGTCCTCGCCTTGGGCGTTGACGAGATATTCGCCGTAGAACTCCTCGGCGCCGGTCGAGGGGTTGCGCGTGAAGGCGACGCCCGTCGCGCAATCGTCGCCCATGTTGCCGAACACCATCGCCTGCACGTTGACGGCCGTGCCCCAGTCGGACGGGATCTCATGGAGGCGGCGATAGGTGATGGCGCGCTGGTTCATCCACGAGCCGAAGACCGCGCCGATCGCGCCCCAGAGCTGCTCCTGCGGGTCTTGCGGGAAGGGGCTTCCCAGCTCGCGCTTGACGATGCCCTTATAGGATTGGATCACATCGGCCCAGTCCTCGGCCTTCAAGTCGGTGTCAAGCGAGGCGCCGAGATCGAGCTTCGCCGTTTCGAGCACGTCCTCGAAATGATGGTGGTCGACGCCGAGGACGACCTGGCCGTACATCTGGATGAAGCGGCGATAGCTGTCTTGGGCGAAGCGCGGATCGCCGCTCTTCTTGGCGAGCCCTTCGACCGTGCGATCGTTGAGGCCGAGATTGAGGACCGTGTCCATCATGCCCGGCATCGAGGCGCGCGCGCCGGAGCGCACCGAGACGAGAAGCGGATCGGTCTCCGAACCGAATTTCATGCCGATGCGCTTCTCGAGCTGCGCGAGCGCGCCTGCCACCTCTTCCTTCAGCTCGTTGGGATAGGTCTTGTTGTTGGCGTAATAGAAGGTGCAGACCTCGGTGGTGATGGTGAAGCCCGGCGGCACGGGCAGGCCGAGATTGCTCATCTCGGCGAGGCCCGCGCCCTTGCCGCCCAAAAGGTCCCGCATCTCGGCCCGGCCCTCGGCGCTGCCGTCGCCAAAGCTGTAGACCCATTTCGGCATCGCGCACCTACCCTTCGATCAGCGAGAAGTCGGCGACGGCGTTGAGCGTGTCGCGGATGCGCGCCAGAAGCCGCAGGCGGTTGGCCCGCAGTGCGCGATCTTCGCAATTAACGGTGACGTGCGTGAAAAATTCATCAACCGGCGCGCGGAGAAGGGCGAGCGCTGCCATCGCGCCGGCGAAATTCTCCGTCGCGAGCGCCGCCTTCGCGCGCGCTTCGGCGTCGGCAAGGGCCGCAGCAAGTCGCGTCTCCTCGGCCTGGGCGTAGCGGCTCTTGTCGGGCGCGCCCTCATAGCGCGTGCCGTCTTTCCGCTCCTCGATGCGGACGATGTTGGCGGCGCGGCGATAGGCGGTGAGGAGATTGGCCCCGTCCTCGCCGCCGAGGAACTGGGCCAAGGCATCGACGCGCGCGAGGAGCCGCACGAGATCATCCTCGTGCCCGACCGCGAACACTGCGGCGACGAGATCATGCCGCACGCCGCGCTCGCGCAGATGCACCTTGAGCCGGTCAGCGAAGAAATCGAGCAGATCGTCTGCCGGATTCTTTGCCCAAACGCCGATCATGGCGGCCTCCGCGAACATGGCGCGGAGCGGCAGGCGCAGCTTGTTCTCGAGAATGAGGCGGATGACGCCCAAGGCCGCGCGGCGCAGCGCGAACGGGTCCTTCGAGCCCGTGGGCGTCTCGCCGATGGCGAAGAAGCCGGTGAGCGTGTCGATCTTGTCGGCCAAGGCAACGGCGATGCTGACAGGCGCGGTCGGGCAGCGATCGTTCGGCCCCAAGGGCGCGTAATGCTCGGCGATGGCGTCGGCAACGTCGGCGGCCTCGCCGTCGTGGCGCGCGTAGTAGCGTCCCATGACGCCTTGCAGCTCCGGAAACTCGCCGACCATGCCGGTCGAGAGATCGGCCTTCGCCAGCTCCGCCGCGCGCCGCGCCGTTGACGCATCAGCGCCCGGCACGTGCGGCGCCAACACATCGACGAGGCGCATCATGCGGCCGGCTTTGTCGAGCACGCTGCCGAGCCGTGCGTGGAACACGCGCTCGGCGAGCTTCGGCACGCGCGCGGCAAGCGGGACTTTCCGGTCCTGATCCCAGAAGAAGCGCGCGTCGGAAAGCCGCGCGCGCAGCACGCGCTCGTTGCCGGCGATGATCGCCGCGCCCTTGTCGCGCGTGCGCATGTTGGCGACGAGCAGGAAATGCGGTGCAAGCCTGCCCTCGCCATCAAGGCAGGCGAAATATTTCTGGTGCGCGCGCATCGAGGTGACGAGTACCTCCTGCGGCAATTCCATGAACTCGCGGTCGATTGCGCCCGCGAGGACAACTGGCCATTCGACGAGGCCGGTCACCTCGTCGAGGAGCGCCGGATCGCTGCGCACGCTGACGCCGAGGCGTTTGGCTTCGCGCGCAAGCCCGCGCTCGATGAGGCGCTTCCGCTCGGCCGCATCGAGCACGACATGCGCCTTTTTCAGCTTCTCGCGATAGTCGGCGACATGCTCGACGCGGATCGGGCCTTTCGACAGGAAGCGGTGGCCCACCGTCTCGTCGCCGACGGGCACGCCGTCGAGCGCGAGATTCAGAACCGCGCCGTCGAAGATTGCGACGACGCGCGACAGCGGCCTGACCCAGCGGAAGGTCGCCGCGGGGAAGCGCATCGATTTGGGCCACGGCAGCTCGGTGATCGCGGCGCGGAGCAGGTCGGGCAGCACCTCGGACGTCGCGCGGCCGGGGCGGCGGATGATGGCGAAATAGAACTGGCCGCGCTCGGTCGTGCGCTCCTCGCAGTCGGCCAAGGTCGCTAGGCCGGCCGATTTGAGAAATCCCTCGACCGCCGGCGCGGGCGATCCGACGCGCGGGCCCCGGCGCTCCTCATTCACGTCCTTCTGCGCGAGCGGCAGGCCCTCGATCGAGAGCGCGAGCCGGCGCGGCGTGACGAAGCTTTCCGTTTTCGCGAACGCAAGGCCCGCGCCCTCGAGCTTTTCCGCCACGAGGCGCTTCAGGTCTTCGGCCGCCTGCGCCTGCATGCGCGCGGGGATTTCCTCGGTCAGAAGCTCGAGCAGCAGGTCGGGCATCAGCCGCGCCCCTCGCCCTCGAGCCAGCCCTCGCAGCACGCCTTCGCGAGCGCGCGCACGCGGCCGATATAGGCCGCGCGCTCGGTGACGGAGATGACGCCGCGCGCGTCCAGGAGATTGAACACGTGGCTCGCCTTGATGCACTGGTCGTAAGCCGGAAGCGGCAGGCGCGCCTCGGTCAAGGCGCGGCATTCTTTCTCGGCGTCGGCGAAGTGGCGCACCAGCAGCTCAGTGTCGGCGCGCTCGAAATTGTAGGCGGAGAATTCGCGCTCGGAGCGCTTGAACACGTCGCCATAGCTCATGCCGGCGCCGTTGAAGTCGAGGTCATAGACGTTCTCGACGCCCTGGATGTACATGGCGAGGCGCTCGAGCCCATAGGTCAATTCGGTCGAGACCGGGTCGCACTCGATCCCGCCGACCTGCTGGAAATAGGTGAACTGCGTCACCTCCATGCCGTCGAGCCACACCTCCCAGCCGAGACCCCAGGCGCCGAGCGTGGGGCTTTCCCAATCGTCCTCGACGAAGCGGATGTCGTGCGCCTTGGCGTCGATGCCGAGCGCCGCGAGGCTTTGCAGGTAAAGCTCCTGGCTCGCCTCGGGCGCGGGCTTCAGGATCACCTGGAACTGGTAATAGTGCTGCAGCCGGTTCGGGTTCTCGCCATACCGCCCGTCGGTCGGGCGGCGCGAGGGCTGGACGTAGGCCGCGCGCCACGGCTTAGGGCCCAGCGCGCGCAAGGTCGTGGCCGGGTGGAAGGTGCCGGCGCCGACTTCGATGTCATAGGGCTGCAGCAGGACGCAGCCTTGCCCTGCCCAAAATTTCTGCAGCTCGAGGATGAGGGCCTGAAAGCTCCGGCCGCCCGATGCGCGTGCCGCCGGCATGGAGCGCTTCCGCGTGGATGGTTGCTGCATCGCAAAATAAGTGGGATTGGGCCCGTTTGGCAAAATCAATCTTCCGTGGCGGTCGGACTCGGATGGCGGAATCGCGGGCCCCGGGGCGCAAGCCCCGCCGGTGCGGCTCAGCGGCCGTAAGGACAGTCGGGCCGGCCGCAGGACTGGGCGGCGCGGCCGGCAACGTAGGCGCCGCAGACGCTGCACTTCACGAGGTCTTCGGCGGCGATGGAACGGGGCGCCTGGCCGCCGCCGCGTCGGCGCTCGAGCTCGCGCCGGAGCGCCCGGGCGGTGGCTTCGACACGCCGCGCATAGCGGAACACGGTCCACACCACCGCCACTACGAGCGCGAGGACGATCAGCTTGCCGAAGCTCAACCCCATCGCGCCCTTGTAAGGGCCGCCGCCGCCAGGCTCAAGGCAGGCGCCGCGCTGTCACCGTTCTGACGCGAAGCTGTCACGGCTGGGCAATAGCGTGTCGCGGCCCGCGCATAGGTTGCGGAAAAAAAGGGGGGTTGCATGGTTCGGTTTCGTTATGCCGGCCGCCACACGGCGGCATCGGTCGGGCTTGCCGCGGCGCTACTCTGTGGCGTCGCCGCGCAAGCACTCGCCGGCCCGATCACGAGCTTCACGGCCGGCGACTTGGTCGTGAGCGTCGAGGGGAACGGCAGCGGCACGGCGGGCGGCGGGGCGGGTCAAACCGGCAATTCGGGTCCCGATGCGACGACCTACGAGGATAACCAGGCGGCGCCGCTCACCCTCTACGAGTTCGGCACCACGGGCACGAGCGCGGCCACGCTTGCGGGTTCCCTGACCCTGCCGACCACGACGAATGGCAGCAACTCGGCGATCTCCGGCGAATATGGCTCCGCGTCCGAAGGCTCCCTTCAGCTGAGCGGCAACGGCAGCGCGCTCACGATCATGGGCTACGGCGTCAACGCGCACGACTACAACGCCGGCTCCGACGTCAACGGCGGCGGCACCGCGCTCGCGCAATCCTGCAGCCTCTCGAGCGTGGTGGCGTGCGGCGGCGTGCCGCAAGCGTCGCGGGTCGTCGGGGTGATCGCGGCCAACGGCTCGGTCAACACCACGACCGCGCTCTCCGACGTCTTCAACACGAACAACCCGCGCAGCGTCGTGAGCCCGGATGGCAAGACGTTCTACATCTCCGGCCAGGGCGTCAGCGGCGACACCACCGAGGGTGTGTTCCAGACGACGCTGGGCGCAACGTCGGCGACCGCAATCAATACGAATTTCGATACGCGCTATGTAACGATCTCCAACGGCCAGCTCTATGTCTCGCTCGACAGCAAAGTGGGCACGGGCCAGACCGCTTACATTGCAAGCATCGGCGCGCCGGGGAGTCTGCCGACCGGCCTCACGCCGGAAACGATCCTGCCCGGTATCAGCACCGGCTCGAAGAAGTCTCCCTTCCCAGGCTCGCTCACCCTCAATGGCTCGAACGGAAACGCGGTCAACAAAAGCACCGGATCGATCTTCCTGAGCCCGGAGGAATTTTTCTTCGCCAATGCCGACACGCTCTACGTCGCCGATTCGGGCGATCCGAAGGCCGGCGGCCTCGGCGATGGCGGGCTGCAGAAATGGACGTTCAACGGCACCACCTGGGCGTTGGATTACACCTTGTCGGACGGGCTCGATCTCGTCGCCAACACGGCGAAGTGCGCAAGCACCGCGGCGAGCACGACCGTGGAAGAGCCAGACTGCACCACGGGCCTCGAAGCCCTCACCGGCAAAGTCATCGGCGACGAGGTCGAGCTGTTCGCCACCAGCTTTACGCTCGGCGACACCAACGCGTCGTACCTCTTCGGGATCACCGACGCGCTTGCGGATTTGACGCTGCCGGCCGGCGAGAGTTTTGACGAACTGGCGGAGGCGCCCGCCGATTCGGACTTCAAGGGCGTCGCCTTCGCGCCGGTGTCCGAGCCATCCTCGCTCGCGGCATTAGGCGTGGGTCTTGTCGCTTTAGGCCTGCTCTACCATCGCCGCAGGGCGGCGGCGGCCGCCTAAAGCCCGAAGCGGGCCCAGATCAGGCGTTCCTCGAGGAAACCTGCAAGCTCGGCCGCAAGGTCGACGATGTCGGGTCCGCGCGGGCGGCGCAGGCCCCAGAGCGAAAAGCGTCGCCGCTCGGGCTCGATCGGCTTCAAGCGCACGTTTTCGCCGAAGCGCTCGCGCAATACGCCGCGCACATCGCCGATGCCGTCGATGAGGCCCAGCTCGAGCGCGCGCCGGCCGGTGAACACATCACCCGAGAGAAGCGCATCCTCGCCGCCCTTGAGGCGCGCGCCGCGGCGCGCGCGCACCAGTGCCTTGAAGCTGTCGTGCACGTCGCGCTGCAACTCGCCGAGCCGCGCCACATCGCCCGATTTCTCCGGCAGGAAGGGATCGAGCATCGATTTGTTCTCGCCGGCCGTGTAGAGCCGGCGCTCGATGCCGAAGCGGGCGAGCACCTGCGCGAAGCCGAAGCCCGCGCTGATGACGCCGATCGAGCCTACGAGCGAGCTTTCCTCGGCATAGATCTCGTCGGCGGCCAAGGCCAGCCAATAGCCGCCCGAGGCCGCCACGTCCTCGGCGAAGGCGAAAACCGGCACGCCGTGCTCGGCGGCAAGCTGGCGCACACGGCGGTAGAGAAGCTGCGATTGCGCCGCGGCGCCGCCGGGCGAATTGACGGCGAGCGCAACGCCCTTGAGGCGTTTCTGGCGGAACGCGCGCTCCAAGGCGCCGGAATAGCGGCGCAGCGTGATCGAGCGGCGACCCGTGCCGCCGATCACACCTTCGAGCCGCAGCACCGCCACGACCGGACCGGGGTTGCGCCAGCGCGCGAGGCGGCGCCGGAAATCGTCGATAAAGCTCATGGTGAAGAAAGATGGGGTGTCGCGGGCGCGTCGTCGAGCGCAAGGGCGGCCGCCTCGCGCAGCACCGCATCGGCGGCGGCGGTGTAGCGTCCGCCGCTCTCGTGCAGCACGAGGCCCGGCATGAGGCGCGTCGGCGTCGCCACCCCCTTCCGCGCGCGCACGATGATGCGGCGCGCGGGCTTTCCGGTGCCGGGCCAGAGCGGAAAGATCACGATCTCGCCAACGAGGCCCACGAGCCGTGTCAGCACCTGCTCGAGCCGGTCGGCGCGATGGATGAGCGTGATCGTGCCCTTGGCGCGCACCATGGCGACCGCAAAGCGGATCCAGGCGCCGAGATCGGCCGCGCCTTCGATGCGCGCGCCGGCCTTGCCGGGATCGGGCGAGGGGGTCGCGCGCCCCTCTTCGAGGAACGGCGGGTTGGCCATGGCGTGCGCGAAGGTGCCGGGCTCGAGCCGCGGCGGCGGATGCAGCAGGTCGCCGGTCATGGCGCTGACGCGCTGGCCCATGCCGTTCAATAAAATGTTATCGCCGGCGAGCCGCACGAGATGGCGCTCGCGGTCGATGCCGGTGACGCGCACCGAGGGAAGGCGCGCGGCGAGGCAAAGCGACGCAGCGCCCGAGCCGCAGCCCACATCGATGACGCTGTCGCCCTCGGCCGCCGGCACTGCCGCCGCGAGCAGCACCGGATCGATCGACGCGCGCTCGCCGCGCTGCGGCTGGCGGAAGCGTACGCGGCCGCCCAACAGGGTGTCTTCGCTGAAGGTTTCCGCGGCCTCGCTCACGCCGTGCGCTCGGCGGCGGCAATCACCTCGCGCGCGCGGGCGAGGTCGCGTTCCTCGACCATGAGGCGGCGCGGGATCGCGCCAATGCTGCCTTCGATGATGCTCGTATGCTGATCGAGCACGACCGAGCCGATGCCTGCGGCCGCAAGCACCGCCTCCGCCCACGAGAGGCGCACGGGATCGTTCGTGCGAAACAGTTCCTTCATAACGTCCTTCGGCTGGGCTTGACCGGTCCTGCGGGCACTTTATGCTCGCCTCTGGTCCCCGCCTCGTCAAGCGAGCGGTCGCGATCGGCCCCGGAATTGGAGCAGCGCTTGGCCCCGGTTGTAGCGCGTCAGGATCGAGCGAAGCGGCGGCCGACGCTCGAGCGGCTGACCGCGCTGCTGCGGGGCGATCTCGACCGCGTCAACGCCCTCATCCTCGAGCGCATGAAGAGCCCGGTGGCGCTCATCCCCGAGCTTGCCGGCCATATCATCGCCGCCGGCGGCAAGCGCTTGCGGCCGATGCTGACGCTCGCTTCGGCCCGCATGGTTGGCTATCGCGGCATGCGCCATCTGGCGCTCGCGGCCGCGGTCGAGTTCATTCACACCGCGACGCTCTTGCACGACGACGTCGTCGATGCGAGCGATCTGCGCCGCGGGCTTGCGACCGCGAACGCGGTCTGGGGCAACAAGCCTTCGGTCCTCGTCGGCGACTTCCTCTTCAGCCGCGCCTTCCAGCTCATGGTCGAGGACGGCTCGCTCAAGGTGCTCGACATCCTCTCGCACGCCTCGGCCGTCATCGCCGAGGGCGAGGTGCTGCAGCTCGTCACCTCGAACGACACCGACACGAGCGAGAATGATTATCTGCGCGTTATCGACGCCAAGACCGCGGCGCTCTTTGCCGCCGCGACGCGGATCGGCGCCGTCCTGGCCGAGCGGCCGGAGCCCGAGGAGCGCGCGCTCGAAATCTATGGCCGCAATCTCGGCATCGCCTTCCAGCTCGTCGACGACATGCTCGATTACTCGGCAAGCGAGAGCGAGCTCGGCAAGGCGATCGGCGACGATTTCCGCGAAGGCAAGATTACGCTGCCGGTGGTGCTCGCCTTCCGCAAGGGCGACGAGCGCGAGCAGCAATTCTGGCGTCGCACGCTCGAGCGCCTGGAGCAGGAGGAGGGCGATCTCGAGCACGCGATCGACCTTCTGACCCGACGCGGCACGCTTGCCGCGACCTTGACGCGTGCGGCGGACTACGCGCGCGAGGCGCGCCGCGCGCTCGCCGTCTTCCGCCCGTCGCCCGAGCGGCAGGCGCTCGACGAGCTCATCGATTTCTGCCTCGAGCGCGGCTACTGAGCGGCTGCGCTGCCGCTCCGCACCGGCATCGCAAAATGATTCCCATCATGCCCGGCCTTGTGCCGGGCATCCACGTGTTGGGTGGCGCGAAGGAACCCGTGGATGGCCGGGACAAGCCCGGCCATGACGGGCAAACATGATACGACGTTATGTAACCGTGATCTGAGCGGGCCGCGCGGGTGACCCGGTTGCGCGGGCGCCGCGCAGCCGGTATATCCGGCGCAGCCGGAGTGTAGCTCAGCCTGGTAGAGCACCGCTTTCGGGAGGCGGGGGCCGGAGGTTCAAATCCTCTCACTCCGACCAATTCTCAAAGCCCGCCGTCCGCGGCGGGCTTCGTCGTTGGGGGCAGGGGCAGGATGACCGCGGCGGAGATCGGCGCGCGACAAGGTCCGTGGCTCGGCCGGCACCCGTCGGCGGCGACATTTTTCATCGCCGTCACCGCATCGACCTTCGCCCTGGGCTCGACCCTTATCCGCTTCGCTTACGATGCGGGCGCGGGGACGCTGACCATCGTCATGGTGCGCACGACCGTGGCGGCGGCGGGCTTGGCGCTCGTGCTCGCGCTTTTGCGCGTGAAGCTCACGCTGTCGCCGCGCGAGCGATGGGCGGCGCCGCTCATCGGCCTCTTCATGGCGGGCTATTCGGGCGCCTTCTATATGGGGCTCGAATACATGCCGGTCGCCTTGACCGTGCTCACCTTCTACACCTACCCGCTTATCACCGGCCTCTTCTCGTGGGCTACCGGCAAGGAGCGCTTCGGCCTCGGCGGCGCGCTCGCCTTGCCGACGGCGTTCTTGGGGCTCCTCCTCGCGCTCGACGTTTCGGGAGCCAGCTTCTCGCTCGTGGGCGCGGCCTGGGCGATGCTCGGCTCGGTCGGGTTCTCGGCCGTGCTCATCCTGTCCGCGCTGCTTCTGCCGCCGCGTTCCGACACGCGGCCGCGCACGCTCGTCATGCTGACGACGGCGAGCGCCGTGGCGATCCTCGCCAATGTCGCGAGCGGCGATCTTTTCTTTCCGGCGACGGCCGCCGGCTGGGGCGGGCTTATGGGCTCGGCGCTCTGCTACGCGCTGGCGATGACGGCGCTGCTCTTCGCGGCGGCGACGTTGGGCGCGACGCGCGTCGCCGTGGTGATGAACGTCGAGCCGCTCGCGAGCCTCGTCCTCACTTACCTCATCCTCGGCGACCGGCTGCGCCCCGTTCAGATCGTGGGCGCGCTCCTCGTTATCGCAGCGATCTTCCTGTTTCGCCCGAAGCGCGCGGGCTAAGGCTTCGGGAAGTCGCTGCCGTAGGCGAGGGTGACGATGAAGCTGTCCCTGCGCTGCGCGAAGTCCGGTTCGAGCGCCGGGTGGAACTCGATATGGATCGTGTCATCCTTGATGCCGGCCTTCGTGAATTCAGCGGCGATTGCCTTGGCACGCTCGTCGGCGAGCGCGGGCGGCGGCCCATCGGTTGGGGCGGCGCCGACGATCGTGATCTCGCGCGGGCGCGTGTGGCGGGCCTCGCCCACCGCGTTCTCGAGCGCCGTGACGCCTTCCTCGGCCGGGGTCGGCGTGTCCTGGATAAAGGTTACGACGAAATACTCGGCATAAGGCTTGGTGCCGCCGCAACCGGCGAACGAAATTGCAACTGCAAATGCCACGAAAAGGCCGATCACACTTGCTCGCGTCATCGCCGAACGGCTTGCTGAATATGTGCCCGGTGGGGCAAGCTTGGGCGATGCGCGGCAAGGACAGCGAGCCGGTCGAGTTGCGTCCCGGCGCAAGCGCGCGGGAGGCGGCCCGTGAGGCCGAGCTCGAGCAATGGGCTTGGCGCCGGGTGCGCTCGTTGCGTGCTTTCTACAGTCACCTCACGGCCTATGTGTTGATCAATTTCGTGCTGTTTCTGATCGATCAGGCGACGCCCGGTCCGGCCTGGTTCTACATCCCTTTGACGGGGTGGGGGCTGCTCCTCGTGCTGCATGCGCTTCATGCCTACGAGATGTTGCCGTGGACAACGCAGGATTGGGAGCACCGCAAGGTCCGCAATCTCATCGAGACGCGGCTTCGGCGCTGAACGGCTCTGGCATCGCCGATTTCTCTCGGCCATAATCCCGTCGCGACGGATGCGGCAGTGCAACAATTCGTTAAGCCCTCCCGCCGTCATGATAAGTGCTCTCGTGGGTCCGGGCCAAAGTAATGCGCATCCTCTCCCGCCGTTCCGCCGCTCTCGCCCTTTGCGTGTCCCTCCCGCTCATCGCCTGCTCCAGTCTTTCGCCTTCTGGCGCCAACGACGATCAGCAGTCCGACGTCGCCTTCTACCGCGATGTGCTCGACCGCGTCCGCTCCAGTTACGTCGAGCCGGTGAGCGATGACAAGCTCCTCAACGACTCGCTCAAAGGCATGCTGAACGGGCTCGATCCTCATTCCGACTATATGACCGAGAACGAGTATCAGGAGATGCTCGACGACAATTCCGGCGAATTCGCCGGGATCGGCGCCGAACTCACGCGCGAGGACAACCGGCCCAAGGTGATCTCGCCGATCGACGACACCCCGGCGGCGCGCGCCGGCATCGAGGCCGGCGACCTCATCCTCAAGATCAACGGCAAGATCACCGACGGCATGAGCCTCAAGGAGGTGGTCGACGAGCTGCGCGGCCCGGCCGACACCAAGGTCCAGATCACGATCGGGCGGCGCGAGTTGAAGCCGTTCGACGTAACCCTGACGCGCGCCCTCATCCACGTCGCCTCGGTGAAGTACAAACTCGAGCCGCAGAACATCGGCTACGCACGCATCTCCACCTTCGACGAGCGTACGCAGCAGGAGTTCGTCGCCGCGATCGACGCGATGAAGCGCGAGGCGGGCGGCAAGCTCGCCGGCTTCGTGCTCGATCTCAGGAACGACCCGGGCGGGCTTCTCGAAGAGGCCGTGCGCGTCTCGGGCGACTTCCTCGATGGCGGCACCGTCGTCTCGACCAAGGGGCGCGACGAGGACGACAATCACGTCTATTCCGCGCCGACGACCGGCGACCGCCTCGCCGGCGTGCCGGTCGTGGTGCTCATCAACGGCGCCTCGGCCTCGGCCTCGGAGATCGTCGCGGGCGCGTTGCAGGACCGCCACCGCGCGACCCTCCTCGGCACCAAGAGCTTCGGCAAGGGCTCGGTGCAGACGATCATCCCGCTCGACGGGCGCGGCGCGCTCCGCCTGACGACGGCGCGTTACTACACGCCTTCCGGCCGCTCGATTCAGGCCGAAGGCATCGTCCCCGACCTGGTCGTTGCGCCGCCGAAGAGCCAGCTCAGCGCCGAGGCCGAGGTGCTGCACGAGGCCGACCTGCGCGGCGCGCTCGACACCGGGGGCGCCGCAGCGCGCGTCGCCTCACCCAACCGCGCTGCCCGCGCGGGCGAGGACCAGAGCGACGAGGAAGGCAGCATCGATCCGGCCGTCATCGGCACGCCCAAGGACTTCCAGCTCGCGAAGGCATTGGCCTTTGTGCGCGGGATGGAGGCGCACCCCGTCGCCGCCACTCAGCCGCCGGCGGGCCGGTAGTCGCCGAAGGTCCGCCGCAGCTCGGTCTTCAAGAGCTTGCCGGTCGCGGTGTGCGGCAATGACTCCACGAACACGACATCGTCCGGGACCCACCATTTCGCGACCTTGCCGGTGTAGAAGCCGAGAAGCTCGTCGCGCGTGACCGCCGTGCCCTCGCGGCGCTGCACGATCAAGAGCGGGCGCTCGTCCCATTTCGCGTCCTTGATGCCGATGACGGCAGCCTCGGCGACGGCGGGATGCGCCACCGCGATGTTCTCGAGCTCGATCGAGCTGATCCACTCGCCGCCGCTCTTGATGACGTCCTTCGTGCGGTCGGTGACCTTGACGTAGCCGTCGGGGTCGATGGTCACGACGTCGCCGGTCGGGAACCAGCCGTCGCGGAGCGGCGAGCCGGGCTCGTTGAAATAGCGCGCGGCAATCCACGGTCCCGTGACCAGGAGGTCGCCGAAGGTCGTGCCGTCCCACGGCAGCTCGCGCCCTTCCGCGTCGACGATCTTGAGGTCGACGCCGAAAAGCGCGCGCCCCTGCTTGCTGCGGATCGTGAGCCACTCGTCCGGGCCGATGTCGCGGTGTTTCGCCATGAGCTGCGAGCAGGTGCCGACCGGGCTCATCTCGGTCATGCCCCAGCCGTGGATCATCTCGATGCCGTACTCGTCGTGGAACGTACGTATGAGCGCGGGCGGAATGGCCGAGCCGCCGACGAGGAGCCGCTGCAAGGTCGAGAAGCGGCGTTTGTTTTCCTTGAGGAACTGCAGCACGGCGAGCCACACGGTCGGGACGCCGGCGCTGAACGTCACCTGCTCGGTCTCGATGAGTTCGTAGAGGCTCTTGCCGTCAAGCGCCGCACCCGGCATCACCAGCTTCGTGCCCATCATCATGCAGATGTAGGGAATGCCCCAGGCATTGACGTGGAACATCGGCACGATCGGCATCGCCACGTCGCGCGCCGAGATCGCCATCGCATCGGGCAGCGCTGCCGCCCAGGCGTGCAGCATGGTGGAGCGGTGCGAATAGAGCACGCCCTTGGGATTGCCGGTGGTGCCCGACGTGTAACAGAGCCCGGAGGCGCTCTGCTCATCGAAGACGGGCCACTCGTAGCGGTCCGACGCCGCGGCAAGCAGGCTCTCGTAGCAGAGCGAGCCCGCGGGCGCTGCGCTCATATGCGCCTCGTCGGTCATCGCGACCCACCCCTTCACTCCGGGGCAGGCGGCGCGGATCGCGTCGACGAGGGCGCTGAACGACAGGTCGAAAAAGACGTAGTGGTCATCGGCATTGTTGATGATGTAGACGACCTGGTCGCGGAAAAGCCGCGGGTTGATGGTGTGGCACACCGCGCCCATGCCGGTGGTCGCGACATAGAACTCGAAGTGGCGGAAGCCGTTCCAGGCGAGCGTGGCGACGCGGTCGCCCGATGCGACGCCGGCCGCCGCCAGCGCGTTCGCAAGCCGGCGCGCGCGCGCATGCGTGTCGTGGTAGGTCGTGCGATGGATCGGCCCTTCGATGGTCCGCGACACGATCTCTGTCTTGCCGTGATGCCGGTCGGCATGGCGGATCAACGACGACAGGATGAGGGGATGGTCCTGCATCAGCCCGTGCAACATTTCTCCCTATCCTTTCCGCGGCTTGTGACGCGCTGCCGCGCCCGCGGGCGCTTCGGCCCCTATTCTATGCAAAACCGGCGCGTTCGTCGCTGCGATCGCCAAGCGGTCTCCCCCAAATGGGAGAGGGCTTCTTGCCGGGCACTCGCGCGAAGTTTACCCGCGCCAGGGAGAACGAGCCTCGCGCGCGACGTATAATGCAGTGCGCGCCCGGGGGGCATGGCCGGGACGAGCCCGTTCATGATGGCGCGGTGCTGGAGGTGTGCGATGCGGGCCTTCTTGCGGCACGGTTTCCTCGCTCTCCTGTTCCCTCTCATGCTGCTCGCCGGATGCACGCCGCCGGGGCCGCCGCTCGGCGCATCGGCGCTGCCGCCGGTGCCGGCGGGGGCGGCGCGCATCTTCGTCTATCGCCAGCTCGAGCCTTACGAGTCGCGTGAGTTCGCGCGGGTGCTGTTCAATGGCGCGCCCGCCGGCGCCGTCGGCAACGGCGCCGTCTTCTATCGCGACGTCCAGCCGGGCCCCACCAGCATCACGATCGTGGGCACCGAGCCCTTCCCGAACCAGTTCAAGACGGTGCTGCTGCGCCCGGGCGAGACCGCCTACGCGCGCATCGAGTCGCTTTCCGCATGGACGACGTGCATGCATCTCTCCGACTGCTATCCGACCTTCTCCGTGCGGCTCATCGACCCGGCCACGGCGCTCGGCGAAATGCAGGCGCTCGCGCTTTCGGCGGGCTGAGCCGCGCTTGCGCGGCGGCAGGCGATGGGTTAGGGGATGGCATGGACGCCGCCGACAGCAGCAGCCCGCCGGAAACGGCCAAGCTGCATGTGAGCACGCTCCTGGTCGCGTCGGAGCGCGCGCTGTCGAATGCGCTCGACGAGCTGGGCTTTGCCCAGGACGACGACCGCGTCATCGAGCATGAAGGACGGCTCGCCTTCATCACCTGCAGCCACGATCCCGATTGCGACGATCTCTATGCACTCATCTCCGAGCTTGCCGCCCGCGGCGAGACCTGGGAGCTGCAGTTCCGCATCGACACGGGCGAGGACCGCGCCATCTTTCAGCGCCTGGCGCGGCACCAGCCGGTCGAGGCGGTCGACGCGGCGCTTCCGCCCGAGACCGCGGCCTCGGCCGAGGACCTGCCGCCGCACGATCTCGACACCGAGGCCGGCCGCGCCAAGCTCAAGAAGACGCTCGGGCGGATCGATCCGGCCGAAGTCTTCGTCACGATCGGCACGAACCAGGGGGGGCGCGCGAGCGCGGTCGTGCTGCGCCGCAATCCGCGCGGCGCGCTCGCCGTCGCCGTCGGCTCGGACGAGGCGAGCCTCAGGGGCGCCATCCGCGAGATCCTGCCGACGGTGATGTTCTCGGTGGCGATGAAGCCGCCGGGATGACGCCGGCTCCCGCGAATTCGCGCGCCAACAATTTCGACGCGCTGCGGCTTCTGGCGGCGGCAAGCGTGATCTTCTCGCATTCCTTCTTCATCGCCGAGGGAAACGAGAACCACGAGCCCTTGATCATGCTCTCAGGCCGGCAGTCGATCCTGGGCTTGGCCGGCGTCTTCGTCTTCTTCGCGATCAGCGGCTTTCTCGTGACGCAAAGCTTCGAGGAGACGCGCTCGCCCTGGCGCTATCTCGCGAAGCGCGCGCTCCGCATCTTCCCCGGCCTTGTCGTGGCGCTTGTCCTCTCGGCCTTCGTGCTCGTGCCGATGGTGACGACGCTCCCGCTCAAGGAGTATCTCGCGCGCCCCGAGCCCTATCGTTACGTGTTCTGGAACACGCTGCTCGATCTGCGCCAGCACGAGCTGCCGAAGACCATGTTCGTCGACAATCCGGTCGGGCTCGAGGTGAACGGCTCGCTCTGGACCTTGCGCTACGAGGTCGAGATGTACCTGATGGTGCTCGTCCTCGGCGTCGTCGGGCTTTTGCGCCTGCCGGTGCTCTTGGCACTCTGGGCCTTGGGGCTCGCCTGCATCTATTTCCCGGCGCTTGGCGTCTTGGGCGGTTGGGGCTGGATGCTGTCGTTCTTCGTCTCGGGCATGATCCTCTACAAGCTGCGCGGGACGCGCGTCTTCGACGGGCGCGTGGCGCTTGCGGCCCTGGCGGGCCTTGCGCTCACCGTGCGCTTCGGCGGCTTCATCCAGTTCTTCGCGCTGTTCGGCACATATCTCGCGCTGTGGCTCGCGCTCACTCCGCGACTGCCGCGCCTCAACGCGGCGCGTTTCGGCGATCTTTCCTACGGGCTTTATATCTACGGCTGGCCGTCGGCGGCGGCGGTCATCTGGGCCTTGGGCGGGCACGCGCCGTGGTGGGAGGTATTTCTGTTGGGCCTCGCGCTCGCCGGTACGCTCGCCTTCCTGTCGTGGCATCTCGTCGAGCAGCCGGCGTTGCGCCTGAAGCCGCGCGGAACCATGGCGCTCGCGCCCGGGCGCAAGATCGCCAAAGCGGCCTGAGATGGCGACCGAGATCCCCTTCAACCGCGAGTTCGCGTGCGAATACGGCGCGATCGAGGAGGTCTCGCCGCTTGTGCGCCGCGTCGTCGCGAAGAATCCGAGCCCGTTCACCTTCAAGGGCACGGCCACCTTCATCGTCGGGCGCGGCAAGGTCGCGGTGATCGATCCCGGGCCCGATCTTGCCGAGCATGTGGCGGCATTGACCGGCGCGCTGCGCGGCGAGAGCGTCACGCACATCGTCGTCACGCACACGCATAGCGATCATTCGCCCGCGGCGGCCGCACTCAAGTCCGCGACCGGCGCGCGCACGTACGGCTATGGCCGGCACGGCTCCGGCCGCGCCGAGGACCGGAGCGGCGTCGGCGGCAAGACCGAGGAGGGCGGCGACCATGCGTTCGTGCCCGACGTGGCCTTGCGCGAGGGCGATGCCGTCGAAGGCGCGGGCTGGCGGCTTACGGCGGTCGAGACGCCGGGCCATACCTCGAACCATCTCTGCTACGCGCTGGCGGAAGAGCAAACGCTCTTCACCGGCGACCACGTCATGGGCTGGTCGACGAGCGTCATCACGCCGCCCGACGGCGACATGGCGGCCTATATGCGCTCGCTCGCGAAACTCCTACGGCGGCAGGATGCGCTCTACCGCCCGACGCACGGCGCCGCGATCGCAAGCCCGCACCCATATGTCCAGGCCTTCATCGCGCATAGGAACGAGCGCACCGATGCCATTCTCGCGCGGCTTGCGGCGGGTGACGAGACGATCGAGGCGATCGTGCGCAGCGTCTATGCCGGGCTCGATCCGCGTCTTGTTACGGCGGCTGGCCGCTCGGTGCTGGCGCATCTCGTGCAACTCGTCGAAGAGGGGCGCGCTGCGACGGATGGCCCGCCGCGCCTCGACGCCCGCTACCGGCTCAAGGCGTAAGCTAGGGCGATAACGACCGGGAGGGCGGTGATGAAACTCGCAACGCTGCGCACGGGCCGTTTGGACGGCGAATTGGTGCTCGTCTCGCGCGACTTGAAGCGCATGGCGCGCGTATCCGATATCGCGCCGACCCTGCAGGCGGCGCTTGACGACTGGGGCACGCTCAGCCCAAAGCTCGCGGCGCGGTTCGACGCGCTCGAAGCGGGGCGCGAACGCGGCGAGCCCTTCGACCAAAAAGCCGCGCACTCGCCGCTGCCGCGCGCTTATCAATGGGCCGACGGCAGCGTCTATCCCGGCCATAACGAGCGCATGGCCAAGTGGCGCGATCGCGAAGTCGACCCGCGCTACTACCAGGAGCCGTGGATGTATCAGGGCATGTCGGACGGGTTCCTCGCGCCCACCGACGACATCCCGGCGCAGAGCGAGGCGTGGGGCATCGATTACGAGGGCGAGATCGCGGTGGTGACCGGCCCCGTTCCCTATGCCGCGACACAAGAGGTCGCGGGGCGCAGCATCCTGCTCGTGATGATCGCGAACGACGTGTCGCTGCGCGAGCTGATTGGTCCCGAGCTCTCGAAAGGCTTCGGCTTTGTGCAGTCGAAGCCCGCGAGCTCCTTCGCGCCCGTGGCCGTGACCTTGGACGAGGTCGGCAAATGGTGGCGCGACCATCGCCTCCATCGCCCCCTTGTCTCGCACGTCAATGGCGAGAAGCACGGCGATCCCGACGCCGGCGAGATGACGCATGGCTTCGACGTGCTCATCGCGCATGTGGCGAAAGACGCGCACGCTGGGGCCCGGATCGATCATCGGCAGCGGCACGGTTTCGAGCCGGGACGAGAAGCGCGGCACGAGCTGCCTCGCCGAGCGCCGCGTCATCGAAGCGCTCGCCACGGGAAAGCCCAAGACGCCGTGGCTCCGCTTCGGCGACCGCGTTCACATCGAAATGTTCGACGAGGCCGGCGCCTCAATCTTCGGCGCGATCGATCAGAAGGTGGTGAAGGCGCCTTAGCTCAGGACGGCTCGCGCGCCCACGCCGGTTTTCGCGGCGTGAGCTTCGCGCCACCGGCGCTCAAGGCAGCGCCGGTTGCCGCCGCCTTCTCCATCGCCTCGAGGCGCAGCAGCGCGAGCGCCGCGCCGTCGCGGCCCGAGCGCAACTCGCCGGCCTCCTCGTCGCCGAGAAGCACCGGCGTGTCGGGCGGCGGAAGATCTCCCTCGACCGCGACCGGCACGAGGCGTTTCTTCGCGAGCCCGCGATGCTTCATGCGCGCGGTGATCTCCTGGCCGATATAGCAGCCCTTCTGCCAGTCGATGCCGTTCATCTCATCAAAGCCCGATTCGACGAGAAGCGCCTTCTCGACCGCGAGGTCGCGGCTGCCGTCGGGCACGCCGAGCGCGAGTCGCAGGCGGTCATAGTCCACGCGCGCGGCGGCGGCGAAGCCCAGCGCGCCCAGCTCCTGCGCCTGGCCCTTCGGCACAAGCAGGCGCGCGCCGAGTGCCTCGAGCCGCGGGTCGACATAGGCGATGCCGCCCGCCGCCATGCCCGCGGCACCCGCCTCATCGGGCAAGCCAAGCGCGCGCGCCGCGCCATCGCCCCAGGCGGCAGCGATCTCGAAGCGCTCGCGCGCGTCCGCGAGCGTCACTTTCGCGCGCAGCCGATAGAGCGAGAGGCGACGCCGCAAATCGTCGAGCCGCGCGGATTCCGCGTCGAGCAGGAAGCGCTCGCCCGATGCGATGATGAAGAAGTCGTGCAGATAGCGCCCTTGCGCCGTCAGCAGCGCGGCGTGGACCGCGCGCGCCGGCGCCACCTTCGCCACGTCGTTCGAGACGAGCCCTTGCAGGAACGCGACGCGGTCGGCGCCCGCGATCTCGAGCGCGCCGCGATCGTCGAGGAGAGTCCAGGAAAGTGCGGCCATCGAGAAGAGGTAGGATGGGCGGCGAGGCTTGGCAAGCCAAAGGCGCTTCCCCTATAAGCGCGGCGCGTGAGCAGGATTCTCTTCGTCACGGCGACGCGAATCGGCGATGCCGTGCTGTCGACCGGCTTGCTGAGCCATGTCCTGGAGCGCCATCCCGGCGCGCGCCTCACCATCGCAGTCGGGCCCGATGCGGCGCCGCTGTTCCAATCGGTTCCCGGTCTCGAGCGCATCATCGTCTTGGCGAAGCGGCGCTATGGGCTCCATTGGGCGGCGCTCTGGGCGAGCGCTGCGTTGAAGCGCTGGGACCTCGTCGTCGATCTGCGCGGCTCCGCCCTTTCGTGGTGCCTCTGGACGCGCGAGCGGCGTGTCGCCGCCAAGGGCGATTATGCGCGCCCGCGCGTCGAGCAGCTCGGCCGGCTCTTCGATCTTGATCCGCCGCCGGCGCCGCGGCTGTGGCTGACGCAAGAGGATACGGCGCGCGCGGCAAGGCTCGTGCCGCCGGGCGGGCCTGTGCTCGGCATCGGCCCCGCGGCGAACTGGCGCGGCAAGGAATGGCCGGCCGAACGCTTCGCCGCGCTCGTCGAGCGCTTGACCGCCCGCGACGGGCCGCTTCCCAACGCGCGCGTCGCCGTCTTTGCCGCCGCGCACGAGCGTGGCCAGGCGGCGCCTGTGCTGGCCGCGGTGCCGCCGGCGCGGCGCCTCGATCTCGTCGGCACCGATTTGCGCACCGCCGCCGCGGCGCTCGGGCGCTGCGCCCTCTTCATCGGCAACGATACCGGCATCATGCACGTGGCCGCCGCCGCGCGCATTCCGACGCTCGGGCTTTTCGGTCCGAGCCACGCCTCGCACTACGCGCCGTGGGGCGACCGCGCCGCCGCAGTTTGCACCGCCATTCCCGCGGCAGAAATCTTCCGCCGCGGCTTCGACTACCGCACGACCGGGACGCTGATGGAGAGCCTGAGCGTCGAGGCGGCCGAGGCGGCCGCGTGCCGCCTCCTGGAGCGCGTCGCGGGTGCCGCGGCCTGATGCTCATTGCGATGGCGGATGACGGGATCGCGTTCGACGGGCGCACGCCCGAGCGCGCGCCTCTGGGCGGCGCAGAAGGCGCGTTCGTCTCGCTTGCCGAAGCGTTCGCCGCGCGCGGCCATCGCGTCGTCGTGCGCAACAAGTGCGACGCGCCGCTCACCTACAAGGGTGTCGACTGGGCGCCGCTCGCGGACGGATTGCCGGAGCGTGCCGATCTCTATATCGCCAACCGCGGCAACCGGCTCATCGGCCGCGTGAGAGCGCGCCGCGGCGTGTTCTGGATCCACAATCCCGGGCGCTATCTCGCGAAGCCGCGCTATGTGCTGGCGCTGTTGCGGCACCGGCCGGTGATCGTGACGCTCGGGCCCCACCATGCGGCGACGGTGCCATGGTGGATGCCGAGCGGCGGGCGCGCCTCGATCCCTTACGGGCTCGCCGAGATTTTTCGAAGCGCCCGGCCGCTGCGCGCGCCGCCGCCGCCGCGCGCCATCTTCACCTCGAACCCGCTGCGCGGGCTCGAGTGGCTCTTGGCGCTGTGGGAGCGCCGCATCCATCCGGCGCTGCCGCAGGCGGAGCTGCATCTTTACTGCGGCCCGGCGGTCTACGGCGCAATCGGTGACGCGCGGAGCGCGGAAATGGCGGCCGTGCTCGCACGCGCCGATCGGCTTGCGGATAAAGGCGTGCGGCGGCATGCGCCACTGCCGCGCGCGGAGCTTGTCGGCGCACTCGAAGCCTCGCGCGCGATGCTCTATCGCGGCGACGAGGGCGAGACCTTCTGCCTCGCCGTCGCCGAGGCGCAGGCGGTTGGGGTGCCGGCGGTCGTTCAGAATCTCGGCGCCGTGGGCGAGCGAGTGATCGACGGCGAGACCGGCACGGTCGCGCGCGATGACGCGGGCTTCGCCGAGGCGGCGCTGGCGCTTCTCGCCGACGATGCGTTGTGGCGGCGGCGACACGAGGCGGCGCTTCGGCGCCAGAAAGGATCGAGCTGGGCCGAGGCCGCGGTGCGCTTCGAGGCGCTCGCGGCATGACGCGCATCGTCCAGGCAATGGCGGGGCAGGCGCATGGCGGCGCTGAGGTGTTCTTTGAGCGGCTCGCATCCGCGCTCCAACGCGCCGGCGAGACGCAGCTTCTGGCGATCCGGCAGGACAGAGCGCGCGCCGAACGTCTCGCGTGCGCCGGCTGCGAGGTGATCGAGTTGCCGTTCGGCGGCGCTTTCGACTTCGCGACGAAGCCGCGCCTCGCGCGCGCCATCGCGGCATTCCGCCCGCGCGTCGTCTTGAGCTGGATGAGCCGGGCGGCAAACGCCGTCGCGGGCGGCGATTATGTGCATGTGGGCCGGCTCGGCGGCTATTACGACCTCAAATATTATCGGAGCTGCGATCACCTCGTCGCGAACACCCGCGACATCGAGCGCTATCTCGTGCGCTCGGGCTGGCCGGCGGCGCGCGCACACTATTTGCCGAACTTCGCCGACCCGCCCGAGGGGCCGGCGCTGGAGCGGGGCCGCTTCGACACGCCCCCCGACGCGCCTCTCGCCGTGGCGATGGGCCGGCTTCATCGCAACAAGGGGTTCGACGTCCTGCTCGCCGCGCTCGCGAAGACTCCGCATCTCTATCTGTGGCTCGCGGGCGAAGGCGAGGAGCGAGCGGCGCTCGAGCAGCTCGCGGCAACGCTCGGCGTCGGACGCCGCGTGCGCTTTCTCGGTTGGCGCGATGATCCTGGCGCGGTGCTGGCGGCGGCCGACATGCTGGTCTCGTCCTCGCGCCACGAGCCATTGGGCAATGTCGTGCTCGAAGCGTGGGCCGCGCGCGTGCCAGTCGTCGCGACGCACAGCGAAGGGCCGGGCGCGCTCATCCGCGACGGCGAAACGGGGCTGCTCGTCCCGCTCGAGGACGACGAGCGGCTCGCAGCTGCGCTGACGCGTCTTGCCGATGACGCCGATCTTCGCGCGCGCCTCGCCGCGGCGGGCCACGCCGAGTGGCGGCAATCCTTCGGCGAGGAGCGCGTCGTCGGCATCTATCGCGATTTCCTGGCGCGGGTCGAGCGCTGATGTGCGGCATCGCCGGCATGATGACGACGAACGGCGAGCCGCCGCCGCCGGGCGTGTTGCAGGCGATGGAGGCGACGCTCTTGCATCGCGGCCCCGACGGCAACGGGCATTATCGCTCCGCCGACGTCGGGTTCGCGCAGACCCGGCTCGCCATCATCGACCTCGCCACCGGCGACCAGCCGCTCTACGAACCGGGCGGCGCCGCGCTCATGGCGAACGGCGAGATCTACAACTACATCGAGCTGCGCCAGGAATTGGCGGGCGTTACGTTCGCAACACATTGCGACTGCGAGATGCCGCTCCATCTCTATCGCCGCCACGGGCTCGATTTCGCGAAGAAGCTGCGCGGCATGTATGCGATCGCGCTGCACGATCCGGCCGCCGGGCGGCTTGTCCTCGCGCGCGACCCGTTCGGCATCAAGCCGCTCTACTATGTCGAGACGCCGCGCGGTTTCGCTTTCGCGTCCGAGCCCGAAAGCCTGATCGCCGGCGGCGTCGTCAACGCCGAGCTTCTGCCGCAGGCGCGAAACGAGCTGCTGCAGCTCCAGTTCACGACCGGCCGGGACACGATCTTCGCTGGCGTGAAGCGCGTGCTGCCGGGCGAAACGGTGGTGATCGCCAAGGGCCGCATCGTCGAGCGCCGCCGCATCGAGGCGCTCGACGGCGGCGCTCAACCGCCCGACGACGAGGACGCGGCCTTGGCCGAGCTCGATCGCGTGCTCGCCGACAGCGTCATGGTGCATCAGCGCTCCGACGTGCCTTACGGCATGTTCCTCTCGGGCGGCGTCGATTCCTCGGCCGTGCTGGCGATGATGGCGCGGCTCAACGAGCGGCCGGTCAAGGCCTTCACCATCGGCTTCTCGCTGCCGGGCGCACCCGACGAGCGCGCCGGCGCGCGCCGCGTGGCGCAGGCCTTGGGCGCCGAGCATGTCGAGCTCGAATTCCGCGAGGCCGATTTCTGGGTGCTGCTGCCGGAGATCGCGGCGGCGCTCGATGATCCCGCCGCCGACTATGCGATCCTGCCGACCTACAAGCTCGCGGCCGAGGCGCGCGCCGCGGGGCTCAAAGTGATCCTGTCGGGCGAGGGCGGCGACGAGCTTTTCGCCGGCTACGGCCGCTATCGCAGCGTCATGCGGCCGTGGTGGGCGGGCGGGCGCACGCCTCACGCGCGCGGCAATCTCGACAAGCTCGGCCTGCTGCGCGCCGATCTGCAGGGCTGGCGCGACGGCATCGCCGCGGCCGAGCTCAACGCCGCCAAGATCGGACGCTCGCGGCTCCAGACCGCGCAGGCGGCCGATTGCGCCGACTGGCTGCCGAACGACCTGCTGACCAAGCTCGACCGCTGCCTCATGGCGCATGGCGTCGAGGGGCGCACGCCGTTCCTCGATCCCGTCGTCGCCGAATTCGCCTTTCGCTTGCCCGATGCGCTCAAGGTGCGGAACGGGCAAGGCAAGTACATCCTGCGGCGCTGGCTTGCCCAGCGTGTGCCGGCGGCCGAGCCGTTTGCAAGGAAGCGCGGTTTCACCGTGCCGGTCGGCGACTGGATCGCGCGGCGCGGCGCACAGCTAGGTCTGCTCGTCGCGAATCAGCCGGGCGTGCGCGAGATCTGCGCGCCGGGCGCGGTCGAGGCACTGTTCCGCGCGCCCAAACGCCGGCACGAGGCGTTCGCAGCCTGGACGCTTCTTTTCTACGCGCTCTGGCACCGTTGCCACATCGAGCGCCTGCCGCCGGGCCCCGACGTATTCGCAACGCTCGGCATGCGGGCGTAACGCCGCCTAAAGGAGAGCCGAGAACTCTGTCACGGTGAGTCCGGCTTGACGAACGATCGCGCGCAACAGCCCTCGCGGCAGGTCCTTGCCGCTGTGGAAGGGCACGATCACGCGGCCGTAGGATCGGAGGCATGGACGAGAAGGTGATGGCTCCCGGATATGCGCACGACGGTAAACCCCGCGCGGCCGAGTGCGCGCAGCACCTGCCGCGCGTCGACGGCAGGGAGCCGGTCGTTCATGCCGGTACGGCGACCTTAACTTGCCTCAAGCGCGGTGCGTGTTCGCCGGGGATCGGCTCGCCTTGGTCGCGCCGGTAGCCGACGGCGAGGCGGATCGCGTCCTCGGCCATCGCAACGGCCTCCTCCTCACTCTCGCCGTGAGTGACGACTTCAGGGAGTGCGGGGACAAGCACGAGAAATCCGCCCTCCTCGAGGGGCTCCAGCACGATCGTGAAATTGTATTCCGTCGCTGCCATTGCGTCCTTCGAGGTCATTCTACTAGAGATGCCGCCCCGCGTGCCAGACGGCGGCGGCGCGCAGGACGAGCGTCACGAGCTGCAGTTCCGCTTCGGGCAGAATGAGGCGGAGCCCGATGTGGAAGATGCCCTCGACCACCTCGCTGATCGTGAACAGGAACACGAGCACGTCGAGCGCGAGGATGAGCGGATGTTTGCGCTCGTCGACCATCGACATCACGCGCCGGCCGGGCCGTCCGCGAGGCGCCAGCGCAACTCTTCGCCGGCGAGGAACGGGCGGACCGGGCCTTGGCCGGTGGCGACCTCCGGCGGCACGCGCCAGCGCTCGCGCACGAGCCGGATACGCCCGGAATTGACGGGGAGCCCATAGAAGCGCGGGCCGTTCAGCGCGGCGAACGCCTCGAGCCGGTCGAGCGCGCCTTCCTCCTCGAACACCTGGGCATAGGTCTCGAGCGCGGACGGGGCCGAGAAGATGCCGGCGCAGCCGCAATCGCGCTCCTTGTCGTGGACGGGATGCGGCGCCGTGTCGGTGCCGAGAAAGAATTTGGGATTGCCGGACACGGCGGCGCGGCGGAGCGCAACCCGGTGGCTCTCGCGCTTCGCGACGGGCAAGCAATAGGCGTGCGGACGCAGGCCTCCGGCGAAGAGCGCGTTGCGGCTCAAGACGAGATGGTGCGCGGTGATGGTGGCGGCGAGGGTTGCGGGTGCCGTTGTCACGAAAGTGACGGCGTCCGACGTGGTGATGTGCTCGAGCACGATCTTGAGCGCGGGAAAGCGCTGCAAGAGGGGCGCCAGCACGCGCTCGAGAAACACGGCCTCGCGGTCGAACACGTCGACCGCGGGATCGGGCACCTCGCCGTGCAGCAGCAGCGGCATGGCGATCTCCTCCATGCGCGCGAAGACGGACTGAAGCCGTGCGATGTCGCTGACGCCGGCGGCGGAGTTTGTGGTGGCGTTGGCGGGATAGAGCTTCGCCGCCGCGAACACGCCCGCGGCGAACCCGCGGGCGATCTCGCCGGCATCGCTCGCGTCGGTGAGATAGCACGTCATGAGTGGCGTGAATTGGGCGCCCGGCGGCAGCGCCTTGAGGATGCGGGCGCGATAGGCTTCGGCCGCGGCCACGGTCGTCACCGGCGGCACGAGGTTCGGCATGACGATGGCGCGGGCGAAGACGCGCGCGGTGAAGGGCAGCACGGCCGCCATCATCGCGCCATCGCGCAGATGCACGTGCCAGTCGTCGGGGCGGATAAGGCTGAGGCTTTCTTGCGCCATCCCGCGCACTATATCCTAAGCGCACGGTTCCCGCGTGACGGAGGACGAGCATGACCGCCTGCATGATCGGCTGGGCCCATTCGAAATTCGGCAAGCTCGAGGGCGAAGATATCGAATCTCTGATCGTCCGCGTCGCAGGCGAGGCGCTGAAGGACGCCGGGATCGCGCCCGCGGATATCGACGAGATCTTCCTCGGCACCTTCAACGGCGGCTTCGCGCGCCAGGAATTTCCGTCTTCGCTCGTGCTCCAGCTCGATCCGGCGCTCCGCTTCAAGCGCACGACACGGGTCGAGAATGCCTGCGCCACGGGATCGGCCGCGATCTACCAAGGCCTCAACTCGATCGCGGCCAAGCGCGCGCGCTTCGTCCTCGCCGTGGGCGTTGAGAAGATGACGGATGTGACCGGCCCGCAAGTGGGCGACATCCTCATACGCGCGGCCTATCTGCGCGAGGAAGGGGAGATCGCGGGTGGCTTCGCCGGCGTCTTCGGCCGCATCGCGGAGACCTATTTCCAGCGCTATGGCGACCGGAGCGACGCACTCGCCCGCATCGCCGCCAAGAATCACAAGAACGGCGCGGTGAATACGCTCGCCCAGATGCAGAAGGATCTGGGCTACGAGTTCTGCCGCACCGTGTCGGAGAAGAATCCGCTCGTCGCGGGGCCGCTCCGCCGTACCGATTGCTCGCTCGTCTCCGATGGCGCCGCGGCAGTGGTCTTGGCCGATGTCGATGCCGCGCTCTCGGCGCGGAAGGCGGTGGTGTTCCGTGCCGCCGAGCAGGTCAACGATTTCCTGCCGATGTCGAAGCGCGACATCATCGCCTATGACGGGCCGACGCTCGCCTGGCAGCGCGCGCTCGGGAGCGCGAACGTCAAACTCGACGATCTTTCCGCGGCCGAGGTGCACGACTGCTTCACCGTGGCCGAGCTTTTGACCTATGAGGCGATGGGCCTCACGCCGAGAGGGCAGGGCGCGCGCGCGATCGAGGAAGGCTGGGTCGAGAAGGACGGCAAACTTCCGGTCAATCCCTCGGGCGGGCTCAAATCGAAGGGCCATCCGATCGGCGCCACGGGCGTTTCCATGCATGTGCTGCAGGCGATGCAGCTGACCGGCACGGCCGGGCCGATCCAGGTCAAGGACGCCGATCTCTGTGCCGTCTTCAACATGGGCGGAGCCGCCGTTGCGAATTACGTCAGCATCCTGGAGCGGCTGCGGTGAAGGCGCTGCTGCTCGAGGAAAAGGACGGCAAGGTCGCAGCGCGCGTCACGGAGGTCGCGGAGAGCGATCTTCCGCCCGGCGAGGTCACCGTCGCCGTGCGCTACTCGACGCTCAACTACAAGGACGGGATGATCCTGAACGGCATCGGCCGGCTCGTGCGCACCTATCCGCATGTGCCCGGCGTCGATTTCGCCGGCACCGTCGAAGCGTCGAGCTCGCCCAAGTGGAAGCCGGGCGACGAGGTGATCCTCACCGGCTGGCGCGTCGGCGAGGTGCGTTGGGGCGGCTATGCGCAAAAGGCGCGCGTCGATGCGGCGCAGCTCGTGGCGCTGCCGCGCGGCATGAGCGCGAAGCACGCGATGGCGATCGGCACCGCGGGCTTCACCGCGATGCTCTCCGTGATGGCGCTCGAGGAGCACGGCCTCAAGGCCGGCGACGGCGCGGGCGAGGTGCTGGTGACGGGGGCGGCGGGCGGGCTTGGCAGCGTTGCCGTGGCGATCCTCGCGAAGCTCGGCCATCGCGTTGCCGCTTCGACCGGCCGGCCCGAGACGCACGACTATCTGCGCGCGCTTGGCGCAAGCGCGCTGATCGAGCGCGCGGAGCTTGCGAAGAACCCGGAGCGTCCGCTCGAGCGCGAGCGCTGGGCCGGCGCGATCGATGCGGTCGGCGGCACGACGCTCGCCAACGTTCTGACGCAGCTTCGCTACGGCGCGAGCGTCGCGTCCTGCGGCTTGGCCGGCGGCAGCGATCTGCCGGCGACGGTCATCCCGTTCCTGCTGCGCGCGGTCAATCTGCTCGGCGTCGACAGCGTCATGTGTCCGCTCGCGCGCCGCGAGGCGGCGTGGCAGCGGCTTGCCCGCGACCTCCCGCCGGCGCTTCTCGACACGATGATCGAGACGGTGGCTCTCGAGGCGCTGCCGGGCCTCGCCGCACGCATCCTCAAGGGCGGCGTACGCGGGCGCGTCGTGGTTGATCTCGGTGGTTGAATTGATTGTATGAAAATTTCGTAAGAAATGCAGATACATATGGACTTTTTCTAAAGCTCCACTTATAGTAGCCGGCAACTGGATTACAACAATTTGCGGTTGCCAAGGGTGGCACCACTATAGGTTGGAGCGGATCGTGTGCGGCTTTCCTCTCGACCGGCGTCATCTCCTCCGACTCGGCGGGCTCGCCTTGGGCGCAACCCTCGCGCCGTGGGGCGCGGCACTCGCCGACACGCGCCGTCCTCTGCATCGCGCGGCGCTCGCGCCGCTGGTCATGCTCGATCCCGGGCATGGCGGCATCGATCCTGGCTGTATCGGCTCGACCGGCATTTATGAGAAGGACATCGCGCTCTCGACCGCACAAGAGTTCGCACGCCTGCTCGCGGCAACCGGGCACTTCCGCGTCAAGCTCACGCGCACCGACGACGAGTTCGTGCCGCTGTCCGAGCGCGTCGCGCGCGCCCGCGCGGCCAGCGCCGACCTTTTCTTGTCGATTCATGCCGACGCGCTGCCGGAAGAGCATATGCGCGGCGCGTCCGTGTTCACGCTGTCGGAACAGGCGTCGGACAAGCAGGCGGCGGCCTTGGCCGCGCGCGAGAACAAGGCCGATGTCGTCGCCGGCGTCGATCTTTCGCGCCATGCGCCCGACGTCAGCGACATTCTGTTCGACCTGGCGCGGCGCGAGACCAACAACGAATCGATCAAGCTTGCGCGCGATCTCGTGAGCGAGCTGGGTCAGCGCGTGCGGCTTTTGAACCACACGCATCGCTCGGCCGGGTTCGCCGTGTTGAAGGCGCCCGACATTCCCTCGGCGCTTGTCGAGATTGGTTGCCTCTCGAACCGCGAGGAAGAGGCGCTCCTGCAAAATCCCGCCTACCAGCGCCGGCTTGCCGCCGGCCTCGCCCTATCGGTCGGAGATTTCTTCGATCATCAGGCGAACACGTAGCAGGTTCTTAACTCTTTCTTGACGAATCCAGCCTTATAAAAGGCATGCGGTGCGCGGCTCCCCGCTGCGGATCGCAAGTCCTTCGGGCTTTTCCTCCCTGAACTTGGGCCGCGCCTTGCGCGGCCCTTTCTTTTTCCGTTTGGATCGGGCGGAACGGACCTCCTCCGCCGCGGGTTTCACAAGACGCGTCCCAGGGACGTCTCTCGGCACCTGCCAAGGAGGGCAGCAGCATGAAACGTATTCTTCTCACCGCAGCGTCGGTGCTCGCACTGACCGCGGGCGTGGCACTGGCGCAAAGTTCGAGCGGCAGCGCCGGCTCGATGGGCAGCAGCCCCTCGTCCGGGACCGCGAGCCCGTCCGGCTCGCTGAGCAGCCCGAGCACGGGCAGCAGCAGCACGATGGGTGGCAGCAGCAGCACGATGGGGAGCGGCAGCAGCACGATGGGCGGGACCGCCTGTAGCGGTGACGCGGGCGTCGGCGCGACCGGCTCTACCGGCATCGGCTCCAGCACCACCAAGGCCCCCAGCACCAGCTCGAGCTCCAGCCTTGGCAGCGGCGCGAGCGCCACGAATTGCCCGGGCGGCGTGTCACCCAAGGGCGGCGCCAGCAGCGGCGGCATCGGCGGCGGCACGGCCGGCGGCCACTGAACCTTTGACGCACGTGTAACAAAAGGGCCCCGCCGGAGCGGGGCCCTTTCCCATTGAGGCGCGGCCGCGCGCGGCCTTGCTCTAGCTCTGCGGCTTGCCTGCCGCGGCCATGCGCCATTCGCGCCAGCCGCCGCCCATCGCGGCGAAGAGATCGACCGTGTCGAGATAGCGCTGCGCCGCGGCGCGGATCGCGCCGAGCCGCGCTTGTTCGTATTGTCGCTCGGCATCGACGAGCTGCAGCACTTCGATGTTGCCCGCGGCCACGCTTTGCTGCGAGGCGCTGTGCGCCGATCGCGCCGAGGCGACTGCTTCCTGCTGCGCCGCCACGAGCTGCGCGTCATGATCCAACGCCTGCAGCGTGTCGGCGACCTGGCCGAACGATGTGAGCACGGTCTGGCGATATGTGGCGAATGCGGCCTTGAGCGTGTCCTCGGCGCCGCGCTTTTGCGCTTCGAGCGCGCCGCCGTGGAAGATCGGCGCGGTGAGGCCCGCCATGATGTCCCACGCGGTGCCACCGGCCGTGAAGAGCGTGCCCGTCTTCAATGCCTCCTGCGCCAGCGAGGCCGAGAGCGTGATGTTGGGATAAAGCTGCGCGGTGGCGACGCCGACGGCGGCGCTCGCGGCGTGAAGCTGCGCTTCGGCGGCGAGAATGTCGGGCCGGTCGCGCACGAGCACGGAGGGTACCGTGAGCGGCAGGTTCTGCGGCAGCGCGAATTCGGCGAGCTCGAAGTCGGGGGGCGTCCAGTCGCCGGGCGCCTTGCCCGCCAGCACCGAGAGCGCATCTTTCGCGATCGCGAGCTGCTGGCGCAGCTGCGGCAGCGTGGCGCGGTCCGTTGCCGCCTGCGTGCGCGCGGTGTCGACATCGACGATGGTGCGGTTGCGGGCGTTGAACTCGCGCCGGACGAGGTCGAGTGTCTGGTCGTCGTCCTTGATGATCGCCTCGATCGCCGCGATCTGTGCTCGCGCCGAGGCGATCGTGATCGCCTCCTTCACCGCTGTGCCGGTCAAGGTGAGATAGGCGCCGTCGAGCTGATAGTCCTGGTAATCGGCCAAGGCCGTCTGCTGCTCGACCTTGCGCTTGTTGAGGCCGAAGAGGTCGAGCGCGTAACTGACGTTGGGCCCGATCTGATAGAAGTTGGAGAGCGGGCTCAGCTCGTTGAGGCCGACCGACTGCTCGATCGAGCGCTGCCGGCTGGCGCTCGCGCCGAAATCGACTTGCGGCCAGAGCGCGCCCTCGGCTTGGCCCGCTTGCTCGCGCGCCGCGGCGACCGTCGCTTGCGCCGCGGCCAAGGTCTGGTTCCCGGCAAGCGCATCGCGCAGCACGGTGTCGAGCCGGTCGGAATGAAAAAGATCCCACCACTCGCCCGACACTTTCTCGCCCGGCGTCAGCTGCTGCTGCGGCGCGCCGGGGCCGGGATTGGAGAGCGAAGGCGCGGCTTCCGGCGTGTAGCTTTTGGTCGCGGGCGCGGCGGGCGGCGTGAAATCGGGTCCGACGGTGCAGCCCGCGAGCAGCGCGAGCGCCGCGGCGCCCGTGGAGCACATGGCAGGGCGGAAGAAAAATCGCATCGGCCACCTGAGGCGGTTTGAGCTGCCTTATCCTTCGGGTGGCCGGCTTGCCGTGGAGTTAGCGGCAGCTAGCTCCCGTGCAACAATGCTACGCGGATGGCAACTCACGGCTGCGCCGTGCCGAGTCTGCGAAATTGCCGCGCGCAATCAGCGCGACGAGTCGAGCTCGGGATAGTGGCGGAAGATGCCCTGCTCGTTGAAGGAGAGGCGGCGCGGCGAGGCGAGATAGGCCTTGATGCGCGGCCGCGCGGCGACGCGGTCGCAGAGCGCGCCCACCTCGCGATACTTCTTCATCTCGCGCGCGAGCGCTTTCGGAAAGGCGTAGTTGAGTCCGGCGACGACATGGAAGAGCGAGAGATCGGGATATGACACGCGCTTGCCACCGAGCCACGGACCGCCGCCCTCGGCGAGCGCGCGCTCGAAATATCCCAGGTATTTCGGCACGCGGTTTTTGAGGAAGAGCGCGGAGCGGCGCTTCGCCTCTTCCTTCTGCTCCTCGTAATAAAGGCCCGAGCCGATCGGGTGATGCGTGTCGTGCGCCTCGTCGGTGAGATCGGCGAGCGTGAGCTGCAACTGGTTGGCCCAGAGCCGCCCGGCGTCGTTCGCGGGCGCAAGCCCGAGCTGCTCGCCGAGATAGAGGAGGATGTTGGCGGTCTGCGCGATGACGAGCTTGCCGGCCTTGAGGAAGGGCGGCGCGTAGGGCGGCCGGCCCGACTTCGCCTCCATCAGGCGCATGAGCGCCGGAACGCCCATATCGGGCCCGCGCTCGCGCGCGACATCGACATAATCGGCGCCGGCCTCCTCGAGCGCGAGCCGCACGAACTCGCCGCGCCCGGGAATCCCCGGCCAGTAATAAAGCTCGTAGTGCATCGGGCCGCCCTTTCCATCGTCCTGTTGCCTTGCGGGCGGATATCATATTGTGCCGACGCTCGTTGGGACATCCGGGGGCTCGCATGCGACGCTTGGCGTTCTTCCTCGCTCTTGCGCTCTCTTTCAGCCCCGCCGCCCGTGCCGAGCCGCAATGGCTCACGCTCCCGCCGACGCCCGTCCTGCCGAAGGCGGTGGAAAGCGGCCTCGCGCCCGTCAACGGCATCAAGATCTGGTACGCCATCTTCGGCAACGGCGAGCCTGTGATCCTGCTTCATGGCGGGCTCGCCAACTCGGCCTATTGGGGCAATCAGGTGCCGGCGCTGGCGAAACACTACCGCGTCATCGTGATGGACAGCCGCGGCCACGGGCGCAGCACGCGCGACGCGCGGCCCTATGGCTACGACCTCATGGCCGACGATGTCCTGGGCCTCATGGACCATCTCAAGATCGCCAAAGCCGCGATCGTCGGCTGGAGCGACGGCGCGATCCTCGGGCTCGACATCGCGATGCATCATCCCGATCGTCTGACCAAGCTCTTCGCCTTTGCCGCCAACTCCGATCCGAGCGGCGTCGCCGACATCGGGTCGAGCCCGGTCTTCACCGCCTATATCGCGCGCGCCGAGAAGGAGTACGAGAAGATCTCGCCGACGCCCAAGGAATACAAATCCTTCGTCGACCAGATCACCAAGATGTGGGACACGCAGCCGAACTGGACCGCGGCCGACCTGCAAGGGATCAAGGTCCCGACGTGGATCGTCGATGCCGACCATGACGAGGCGATCAAGCGCGAGAACACTCTCTTCATGGCGCAGCAGATTCCGGGAAGCGGGCTCCTCATCCTGCCGCAGGTGAGCCATTTCGCCTTTTTGCAGGACGCGCAGGATTTCACCGGCGAGGTGCTGCATTTCCTCGCGCATATCAAAGGTCCGTGAGCGGGGCTTTTGCGCGGCCGGGCGCGCCCCATCTGTTGGGGAACTTGGCCCGGGCAGGAGCGGGGATCGAAAGATGAGAGAGAACATCGCGGCGCTTCTCGTTCCGGCAGTGGCGCTGCTCGCGCTCGCGGGCTGTGCGCCGGCGCCCGGCGCGCAAAGCCCGCGGCCCGCGAACTACGCACCCTACGATCCCGAGACGAATCCGTTCTGCGGCGCGCTCGGCGACTGCCAGCCGCTCATCGACAAGCCCTATCCGCTCCACGGCAATTCCTACAATTGAGGCCTGCGTGCGTGGCGCGCCGTCCGCGTCCGCGGGCGCGCGCGCGGCCCGGGCCTTTACGCGGCCTCATCGCTGGTGAAAGATGCCGCGGCGAGAGCGACGGGACGCGAGCCACGCGCGCGTTGCCCGCGCCAAAGAGGAGGACTCATGCCCAAGCCGCCCTCAACCGCCGCCCGCGACCGCGTCCGGACAGTGGCGCCGAAGCTCATCGAATATACCGAGAAGATCGTGTTCGGCGACGTGTGGGAACGCCCCGGCCTCTCGAAGCGCGACCGCAGCCTCGTCACGGTCGCGGCGTTGGTCGCGCTCTACCGGCAGGACCAGCTTCGCGGCCATCTGCAGCGCGCCCTCGTCAACGGCGTCACCAAGGATGAGCTGATCGAGCTCATCACGCATCTCGCTTTCTATTCGGGCTGGCCGACCGCCATGTCGGCAGCCGCGCTCGCCAAGGAAGTCTTCGAAGCCGAAGCCTGATCCAATCGACAAGGACGCACACGAACATGGGCCAATTCGGAATAGGCCAGCCGGTCTCGCGCGAGGAAGATCCGTACCTGCTGCGCGGCCGCGGCCGCTATGTCGACGATGTACGCCAGACCGGCGTCGCGCGCGCCGCCTTCGCGCGCTCGCCGCACGCGCACGCGCGCATCGTCGCGGTCGACACGAAGAGGGCCGAGGCGGCGCCCGGTGTGCTGCTCGTGCTGACGGGCGAGCATCCGGCGATGACTTCGCTCGGCCTCCAGGTGCCGCGCATGCCGCGGAAGCGCAAGGACGGCTCGCCCGGCTTCATCGCGGCGCAGCCCTATCTCGCGCGCGGCTTCGTGCGCTTTGTCGGCGAGGCGGTGGCGTGCGTCGTGGCCGACACGCTCGACCAGGCGAAGGACGCGGCCGAGATGATCGAGGTCGAGTACGAGACCTTGCCGGCGATCGCTTCGACCGAGCAGGCGATCCTGCCGGGCGCGCTTGCCGTCTGGGAAAAGTGCCCCGACAACGTCGCCTTCTATCAGGAATGGGGCAACAAGGCGGCGGTCGATGCGGCGATCGCCAAGGCGGACCATGTCATCCGCCACCGCATGATCATCAACCGCATCACGGCCAACACCATGGAGCCGCGCGGCTGCCTCGCCGAGTACGACACGCACGACGACCGCTACGTCATCCGCTGCACGATCCAGGCGCCGCACCGCACCAAGGCGGCGATGGCCAGCATGTTCAAGGTGCCGGAGACGAAGCTCCGCCTCATCGCCGAGAATGTCGGCGGCGGCTTCGGCATGAAGGGCGCGATCTTCCCGGAATACGTGATCGTGCCGGTCGCCGCGCGCCTCGTGGAGCGGCCGGTCAAATGGATCTGCGAGCGCTCGGAGGGACTGCTCACGGACGAGCACTCGCGCGACAACGTCGTCGATGCCGAGTTCGCGCTCGACAAAGACGGCAAGTTCCTGGGGCTCCGCATCCAAACCTATGCCGCGATCGGCGCTTATCACACGTCCGACCGCGCCGCCGGGCCGCCCCTTGCCAATGTCGGCTGCCTCGCCGCGACTTATGCGACGCCCGCCTTCCATGTCGAGGTGTCGGGCGTGATGACGCACACGCAATTGACCGGACACTATCGCGGCGCCGGCCGGCCCGAAAACGCCTACATGATCGAGACGATGATCGACCTTGCCGCGCGCAAGCTCGGCATCGACAAGGTCGAGCTCAGGCGGCGCAACACGGTGCCGCCCGAGGCGATGCCGTACAAGACCCCGCTCGTCTACACGATCGACAGCGGCGATTTCCCCAAGAACCTCGAGCAGTGTCTGCACATGGCGGACTATGCGGGCTTCGCCGCGCGGCGCAGCGACTCCCGCCGCCGCGGCAAGCTGCGCGGCATCGGCGTTTCCAACACGATGGAGGCGACGGCCTCGGGCCTCCTCGAGCATGCCGAGATGCGCTTTGATCCGACCGGCACGCTGACGCTTCTCATGGGCACGCACGATCACGGCCAGGGTCACGCCACGACCTTCAAGCAGATCCTGTTCGACAAGCTCGGCGTCGATTCCGACCTCGTCAAATTCCGCTACGGCGATACCGACAGCGTCTTGACCGGGACCGGCACGTTCGGCTCGCGCTCGGTCGCGTGCGGCGGCAACGCGGTGTTGATCGCCGCCGACAAGGTCATCAACCGCGGCAAGAAGATCGCCGCGCACCTGCTCGAAGCGGCCGAGGCCGATCTCGTGTTCGACAAGGGCAAGTTCCAGGTCGCCGGGACCGACAAGTCGATCGGCCTCATTGACGTGGCCAAAGCCTCGTTCCAGCCGGGGCGGCTCCCGCGCGGCATGGAGGCGGGCCTGTTCGAGAGCGGGACCTATGACGGCGGTCTGCCGACATTCCCGAACGGCTGCCATGTGTGCGAGGTCGAGATCGACGAGGACACGGGCGCTGTCGAGATCGTGCGCTATAGTGCAGTCGACGAAGTGGGCCGCGCCATCAACCCGCTCTTGCTCGAAGGGCAGGTCCATGGCGGCATCGCCCAGGCGGTGGGCCAATGCCTCATGGAGGACATCGCTTACGATCCCGGCTCGGGACAGATGATGTCGGGCTCGTTCATGGATTACGGCATGCCGCGCGCCGATGATTTTCCGTCGATCGAGATGGAAACGAACGAGGTGCCGTGCAAGACCAATCCGCTGGGCGTCAAGGGCGCCGGCGAGGCGGGCACGGTCGGCTCGCTCCCGGCGGTGATGAACGCGATCAACGATGCGCTGGCGCAGGCGGGCGTCGACTACGTGCAGATGCCGTGCACGCCGGCCAAGGTGTGGCGCGCGCTCAGCGCGGCGAAGGCCCGCGCGCGGTAGCCGAGGATTTCTTCTGCTTGCGTTTTACCGCGGTACGCGAGCGGCGCGCAGCCGCGGCCGCATCACCGACCATCGTAAGATAAGGCGCCACCGCGTTGCGCGCGTCGCGCTCCATCTTGCGGTAACCGCGGACGAGGCGCTTGCCGAACGGCGTGAGGCGCGCGCCGCCGCCGGCGCGGCCGCCCTGCGCCGTCGTCGCGACCGGCTCGCGGAACATGGTGTTGAGCTCGTCGAGCAGGAGCCA